>Ga0081539_10004377_pt1 | contig 15702 bp, 13 predicted proteins | sample TabmetS4T2R2_FD_71023 | JGI IMG/M metagenome (GOLD analysis project Ga0081539, IMG submission 71023) | Tabebuia heterophylla rhizosphere microbial communities from the University of Puerto Rico - S4T2R2 | ecosystem: Host-associated > Plants > Roots > Rhizosphere ...
ATAACAAACTTATCAACCGCAGGGTATCCACAGATATTCTCAGCCGTTTAGATGGTATTGCAAGCGGTATTTTGTTTAACAGCAACACGAGTATTTTAGGTTTCAATATCCGGGGCAGGAGCACCATTTTCGCCAGTACCACACCGTTAGTTGTAGTGGACAACTTTCCTTATGATGGCGACGTTGCCAATATTAACCCGAATGATATTGAAAGCATAACCATATTGAAAGATGCAGCTGCCGCATCTATATGGGGAGTAAGAGCAGGCAATGGTGTTGTAGTAATCACAACAAAAAAAGGAAAGTTTAACCAGCCGATGAAGATAGAGTTCAATGCAAACGTCACTGTGGGCAAAAAACCAGATCTCTTTTATGATAGAAACTTTTTGAACGCTTCCGATTTTATTAATGTTGAAGAAACACTGTTCAATTATGGTTTCTATGATGCAGACCTATCAGATTCTTATAATCATCCGCCTGTTTCACCTGTAGTACAAATATTAAACGAGGAAAGGAACGGCACAATTTCAAAAGAAATAGCAGACGAGCAGATAAATGCTTTCCGAAAAGTTGATGTTCGTAACGATCTGTCCAAATATCTATACCGAAATGAACTAAATCAGCAATATGCCGTGAACATACATGGTGGCGGAAATAAAGCAAGTTATTTTTTCTCTGCGGGATATGATAATAATCTTTCAAATCTTGATGGCAATAGTTATGACCGCATCACGTTTAATTCAATGAATGTATTCACGCCATTTAAAAACTTTCAATTAACGGCAAATATCATTTATACGCAAAGCAATAATACTAATGATAACAACTTACTGCAAATAAAAACAGGAGGACCCGGCAGTAAAAATATTTACCCGTATGCGCAATTCGCGGATGATAAAGGAAATTTCTTGCCTATAGTAAAAGATTATGAAAGCAGCTATGTTTTGTCTACACCAGCAAATGGTTTTCTCAACTGGCAATACTTCCCTTTAGATGAATTAAACAATACTGCTAATAAAACAAAATCTTATGATACCCGCATAACAGTAAGTGCACAATATACTCTTCTAAAAGGATTTAATGTCGCTGTAAGTTACCTGTATGAAAGAGGTATTAATGAGAACAGAATTTTGTATGATGAGCAAAGCTATTACGCCAGAAATCTTATCAACAAATATGCAATTGCAGAAGATGGAACAGTTACAGGACATAATATTCCTATTGGCGGCATACTCGATATGAATAATAACAACCTTAATTCCAACTCTGCAAGAGCACAGCTTGATTATAATAACACATGGCAAAAACACGGTATCGCTTTTATTGGCGGAGTTGAGATAAGAAAAATAGAGGCAAATGGAAATAGCAACCGTTTATATGGTTATAATGATGACAACGCTACTTTTCAAAATGTGGATTATATCACACCCTTTGTATTAAACCCTTCTGATTATGCAACTGTGCCTTCAAATAATGCCAGCAGCAGCACGTACAATTATTTCAGGAGTTATTTCGCCAATGCATCTTATACTTATAGCGAGCGTTATACATTTTCTGCAAGCGGAAGGATAGACCAGTCAAATTTGTTTGGTGTTAAAACAAATCAGAAATCGGCGCCTTTATGGTCAACCGGAATAAAATGGAATGTAAATAAAGAATCGTTTTATAAGTGTGCATGGCTACCGTACTTCAGTGGGAGAATTACCTATGGATACAACGGGAATCTTGACAATACTGTGTCAGCTTACACCACCGCGAGATACGAAGGTATTAACTATCTCACGGGCACATCATATGCCTCTATTCAATTTCCAGGTAATCCTGAATTGCGATGGGAAAAAACAGGCATGCTCAATATGGGAGTAGATTTCGGAATAAAAAACAGGATTATAACAGGAACTATTGAGTATTATCACAAGAAGGGGAAAGACTTGATTGGCGATGCCACGCTTCCCGCAAGCACAGGTCTTCTGAATACCAGGGGAAATTTTTCAGATATGAAAGGAAACGGGATAGATGTAACGCTCAATTCGATCAACCTTAATAAAACCTTTCAATGGATCACGACTCTTTTATTCAGCTATACGACGGATAAGGTAACAAGATACACAGGAACCAATTCAGGTTTGTATGCTCTTATACCAGGCAATCCTGTGCAGGGTCTTTATAGTTACAAGTGGGGAGGTCTTGATCCTGCGACAGGTGATCCTTTAGGGTATCTTGCAGATACCATCACTAAAGATTACGGTTCTATTTCAAGTCTGCCCCTTAATAAAAAAGTTTATAGCGGTCATGCGCAACCAGTAATATTCGGTGCATTACGGAATACTTTTTCATGGAAAGGATTCTCGCTATCCGCAAACATTACATACAAGGCAGGATACTATTTCAGAAGAGATGCTCTTTCTTACTCTACGCTATTCTACTCTTGGTATGGCAATAGAGAGTTTGCTCAGCGATGGCAAAAACCTGGTGATGAAAAAACAACCAATGTTCCATCAATGATTTATCCTGCTGATTACAGTCGTGATAATTTTTATGCCGGTTCTGAAGTGACAATTGAAAAAGGAGATTTTATCCGATTACAGGATATTAATATTACTTACGAAATAAATGGGAGTGTATTTAAAAAACTGCCTTTTACACATCTGCAGGTATATATATACCTCAATAACCTTGGTATAATATGGAGAGCTAACAAGCAGGATTTAGATCCAGATAATCCTACAGGTTATCCTGCACCACTCGCTGCATCTTTCGGTATGCAGGCAAATTTCTGAATTAAAAAAAGAAACAATGAAAACAAAATATTTGATAATGTCTATAATTATCTTATTTATCTCATGTAAGAAAGGTTTGCTGGATAAAAAACCAGACAAGGCGCTAGTAATACCAATCACTTTGCAGGACTTACAAGCACTGCTGGATAACGATGGCATATTTATTCTAAATCAGCCGGCGCTTGGCGAAGTCGGTTCAGACAATTATTATTTACATCCTGATGTATTGACATCGTTGTATGTTGTTGAAAGAAATTCCTATTTGTGGGCAAAAGATATTTATGAAGGAGAAACTTTTATTTCTGATTGGGATGCTCCTTATCAGCAGGTTTTCTATGCAAATACAGTATTGGAAAAGGTAAACAAGATAAGCGTGAATGCTGTCAATCAAAAGGATTGGAATAATGTAAAAGGAAGCGCGTTATTTGACAGAAGTTTTGCTTTTTACAATCTGGCTCAAATCTTTGCAAAGCCTTATGACTCTTCAACAGCCAATACAGATTTAGGAATACCGCTAAGACTAACCTCTGATTTTAATGAACCTGTTGGCAGGGCAACCGTACAAGATACTTACAACCAAATAATAAGCGACTTGGTTGAGGCAAAAGATTTGTTGCCGGTAACTCCTATGGGTAAAAACCGTCCGTCAAAACCTGCGGTATTTTCATTGTTAGCGCGAACCTATCTTTCAATGGGGGATTACAATAACGCTTTTTTCTTTGCTGATTCATGTTTACAATTATACTCTACACTTATTGATTACAATTCGATTGATACAACCGCATATTACTCTTTCCCACCCTATGGCAACACAAATGACGAGATAATTTATCATGGCTCATTGGCTAACTATTCCGGTTTGCGTAATAGTGCCATCATTGATTCAGTTTTATACAAGTCATATACAGGAAACGATTTGCGTAAGAGTGTATTCTTTACATTCAGAGATACTAACGTAGTTTTTAAAGGAAGTTATTGGGGAAGTCGCAGTTTGTTTGGCGGTATTGCTTCAGACGAAATATATCTTATACGGGCAGAATGTAATGCGAGAAGAGGAAATACGATGGCAGCAATGAATGACTTAAATACTCTACTGCAAACAAGGTGGAGAACAGGAACTTTTATTCCCTATAGTGCAATAAACTCAAATGATGCATTGAACCAGATTTTAAGTGAGAGGAGAAAAGAATTATTATTAAGAGGACTAAGATGGACCGACTTGCGAAGACTAAACAAAGACCCCCGTTTTGCTGTAACACTTATAAGAAACATAAATGGGCAAGCGTATGCTTTGCCTCCGAATGATAATAGGTATGTGTACCCAATACCCAATGAGGAGATACTATACAATAATATTCCTCAAAACCCGAGATAACGAAATTTTTGCTTCAATAAGAGACATTCTTTTCATTTTACCAAAAACAAAAAAATGATACTAAAATTTTTTTATGTGTTATTTCTTTTTATTCTTTTTGAAGATGCGCCTTCCTTCGGCCAACGAGAAATAACAGTAGGTGATAGCTGCCCTGATTTTGAAATGAAACACATTCTTAATTACACTAAGCCTAACGCTAAAATATCTGACTTTAGAGGAAAAGTATTGCTGCTTGATTTTTGGGCAACATGGTGCTCTCCGTGTGTGGCTTCATTTCCAAAGATTGAAGCACTCCAAAAAGAGTACGAAGGAAAAGTTCAAATACTTCCTGTGACTTTCCAAGACGCAAAAACCGTTGCTTCATTCTTTGATAATATGAAAAAGGTGCAGCAAGCGTCGCCTCCACCATCGGTTGTTGATGATTCAGTTCTAAATGATCACTTTAAACCAGCTTATATACCTCATTACGTATGGATAGATAAAGAAGGGATAATAAGAGCCATTACCGGGGCAAGTGAAGTGACTGCAGAGAATATACAAACCTTAGTAAATGGACAAACATTGACACTTGCAATAAAGAAGGATAGCAAAAAAGACATTGATCCTATGCAGCCAGTATTTTCAGGCGAGCAACAAATAAGCATTGGTGATTCTGATGTTATTTGTCATTCATTAGTTACAAAATACAATGATGCATTGTTTTCCTTTATTACAGTTACCGATAATAGGATTACAGCTGTTAATCAGTCTATCAAACAACTTTTTACACTTGCTTATGGCGAGTTCAAACCCGAGTATATAACCGATTCGAAAGTTGTGCTGGAAATAAAAGATACCGGTTCGATATATAAATACACTTTCGGCTGGAGTAATGACAACAACAAATTTAACGAATGGAAATGGCAGAACCTGTATAATTATGAATTAATAGTTCCACCTGGTATGCAAAAGGATAAGTTTAAAATCATGCGGCAAGATCTGGAAAGAAATTTTGATTTGAATGCAAAGATTGAAAAGAAGAATGCAAAATGTTTTGTATTAATGCGTACTTCAAATGAAAATAAACTTAAATCGGTAAGCACAAGTCAAGTGTTCGAAAGAAATAAATTTTATCTGCACATAACCAGACAACCGATCAAAGCATTTTTAGCTGCACTTGTGCTCGATATGCAAACATCGCTTCCCTTAGTTGATGAAACAAATTACACAGGCGATGTAGATATTGAACTTAATGCCGATCTATCTGATATAAACCAGGTGAACAAAGCTTTAAAAAAATATGATCTTAGGTTTACGGAAACTGAACGAGCCATAGATTTTATAATAATTACGCAAAAGGAGAAAAATGAATAAAATCAGAGTAACACATATACGTCGTAGGTAAGTGAGTGTAGAGGCAATTATAAGAAAATATTTTTAGCGTTGGTTATTTAATCATCCCTCCCGGTAATTGATAAGTAACGATATATGTTGGATATATGGCAATAAGAATATTCTTCGAAATATTAAATCTTCTCATTTTTTCTCCTTTGTAAAAGGGAATATAAAAGCTTCCGATGTATTTTCTTTTTTCAAGATCATAAACATCAATCACCGAGTTATGAAGAAAATTGCGTTTGATTTCATTGTCTGCTTTAAGTGTTGAGGCGTTGAAAACTTTTCCATTTGCGGCACAACTCTCAACATTAATAAATGTTAGAGGACTGGTGTTAGAATAAGATATCGTTTGTTTATCCTTTGAAAGAGTGCCTTTTATATCTATCTGAAAGCCTTTTACCGTGTCAATAGTACTTATCGTAAACAATTCATTCAGAGCTGTATCCATACAAAGGATGCCGTTGCGGTAAAAATAGGTATAACACAGCAGATTGGTTTTTTGATCATAGTGTACTAAGCCATCAGTTGAAATACCTGCATCATTACTTTTTCCGTTCAAATTATTTTTGCTTAATGCTTTATCAGCACCCAATTTTGTACGCATAAAGATCTGGCTACCGGGAATATTGCTATCGAAGCCGCGTATCACAAGTGAAGATTTGCTGATAATTGCTTCGCGTGTATAGATCGAACATGGTATATGATATGCATTAATTTTTTTATTGTTTAAATCATAAATAATAACAGATGGAACATTGCGAGCATAAATGTAAACATGCGGAGAATCAACGTGTAAGTTGAAATTGGAAGCGATTGTTTTAAGATTGTTAACTGGCATTTTTAAAAGTTGCCCTTGAGACAAGGAAGAATCGGTGATAAATATTTCATTGGGAAAATGTGTCTGAAAATAAAAATGGACATCCGAAGCTCCAACCGTAGAAACGATATTATCTTTCCTGATTTTAAGGGCGTGAAGCTTTGCAAGTGATCCTGGAAAAAAGCTCCTGGAAAATCCGTTCTTCCTATTATAAGGATCCTCCGTAAACAAGCACAATATTATCACAATAATAATTGCGGAAAGGATAGTACCCATGATATTAAGAAGCGAACTGTTTTTATTGTACCCTCTCATGCTTTTTATCAATAGTGAAGAGATAAAAACAACCACCGAAAAAATCAGTGGTTGTTTTTGGAAAAATATTTACCTCAAGGTTGATATGTACCTTGGAATGATGAAGAGTAACTGTTTGTTGAAGTGTTCCAAATTGCAACACATGTTGGCGTATTTGGCGTTGTGCAATGATCGTTTCGCCATACAGTGGGATTACTGTTGTAAGCGGTGGTTACATCAAGCAATCCGTTGCCGCCGGTAGGTGGAGGAGTCGGCATCGGCTGAATTGCCTTTGTATTAGCATAAACGACAAGTGATTCCGGTCCCTTCGAACTGCGTGTTGTGAATGCAGTTGCGACAGCGAACAGAATAGCAAGCACAGCAAAAGAGCTGATTTTAAATTTTTTCATATCCATATTGATTTTATAATTCAAAAACCAACAAAAACTTTTTGGTTAAACGTTTAGTGCCTACTCTTAAGGTTTTCGGCTACTCCTTTATCTGCAGATAATTTTTGACTTTATTGCTTGGATTGAGGCTTGTAAAGTTTTTTTGTCCAAAATCATTTAATAGTATTCCTATTGTTGCTAATACTAAAAAAATCAGATTAAAAATTACATGTTGCTTCCAGGACAACATAGATAATACACCACCACATGAACAAGGAATATAATAACTGAAATTGAGCATCGCTATGAGATAAGATGTAAACATACTTAGCAAAAACAAAGACATATAAAACCCTAACAATCGAAGAGCTGGAAACACTAATAGAACACTAACCGCTATTTCAATCACGGGAAGCGACCATGCTAATGTTGTAGAGAACTGAGTAATAAAAGGAGATTTGCTTAATTGCAACTTGAATTCATCAAAGGCATTTATCTTACTAACAGATGCATATACAAAGAGAATTATCAATAATGCGGATATGATTTCACTAAATAAAGGTTTGAAAGTAACTGACATAACTTTTATTTACTTAACGGAGGATAAAGTTTGTAATTAAACTAAGTCGGCAGTATCGCAATCGGTATAAAAAGTTGTTCAACCAGTATTTTTTTAAAGAGATTTTCAAAATTTGCTTTCACAGGTATATCTTTTGAAACAATTTATATTGACTTATAATTTGTCGGTAATGATAAGAGCAGGTTATAATGATAAAATGCTTGTTGTTGATATACTGAGTAATTCTTTTAATGATAACATGAGCGTTAATTATATTATAAAGCAAGACAGAAAAAGGTTACAACGAATAAAAAGGTTAATGGAATATTCTTTTGAGGTGTGCATGATGTTCGGGGATGTTTTCTTATCTGAAGATAGAAAAGCGTGTGCCTTAATTCTAATGCCGGACAAGAAGAAAACGAATTTCAAATCAATTTTACTGGACATTAAATTAATCACGTCCTGTATTGGCTTATCGAATATTAAAAAAGCGTTGCAAAGAGAATCCAAAATAAACAGGCTGCATCCCAAAGAATTGATGTATTATCTCTGGTTTATTGGTGTTGATCCAAACGAACAAAACAAAGGAATCGGAAGTAAGTTACTCGGCGATATAATAAACGAGGCTATGAAAAACAATGGGTCAATTTACTTGGAAACTTCAACACTTAAAAACATTCCATGGTATGAAAAGTTGGGATTTGAAATTTATAACGAGCTCGACCTCGGATATAAATCATATTTTTTAAAGAAGGCAATTTAAAGTTAAAATCCAATATGCTGATAGCTGGAACACAAATGCATGTGGTGACTTTTCTTTTTGTGTGTATAGAAATTGTGATTTTGTTCTATCTGGTAATTTACAAGCTGGCGAGACCTGATGACAAAACCGCTCTTCTAAACATTATTCTCATTTTTTTATTAATCACTTATAACGTTACAGGCGGCTTATTGCCCGACTCAAATTTACCCGGTACTTATTTTGTTCAGGAGGTAATTGCTTACTCAACCGGTTTTATCGTTCCATGTTACTTTCCTTATTATGTGTATAGGGCTTTTGGACTGGAGAAAATGAAATTTCACGCTTACAAAGGAGTTTATTTATGTTTAGTATTTCCTTATCTTCTTTTTGTAACTGCGTTTGCTGCATCTAACGATTTAGCAGCAGCAAAAAATTTACTTATACTGCCAGTTGTGTATGCAGGATGGGTAATTTTCTCCCTTTACAAAGCCATTCGACATAAATACAAGAATGACTTCAGCAGTAAAGAATCAAAAGAAGAAATGGTTGTTCTATTTTTCAGCTTAACCCCGTGGATCGGTTTACCTGTTATTGCTTATTTTGATTTAAGTCAGGCTGCGGAAGCATCGGTTACAAATTCCGGTTTTCTTCTCCTGCTTGCATTACAAGTGAAGAGTCACATAAAGCAACTGCGAATCGAACATCGAAGACTTATTGATTCTGAGCAAAAGCTTTTAAACTGGAATGCCAGTTTACAGAAGGAAGTATATAAACGAACAAAAGAGTTGGAAAAAATAAATGAACAAAAAACAAACACTTTTGTAAATCTTGCTCATGAAACAAAAACACCGTTAACACTTATAAAAAATTATCTTGAAGAATATATAAATACAAAAGGTGGTTCGGAAGAATTGGCAATTGTTAAGAGAAGCATTGATAAATTATCCAATGATATAATGAATTTATTTGACCTCGAAAGATTTAATAAAGGTCTTGCCGTTTACAATCATGATCTTATTTCCAATTTCAGCGAAATAATAAAGGATAGTCTTGTTTTGTTTAAGCAGTACTCAAATAAAAAGGGTATTGAATTAAAGGAAAATGTAGAAGAGAATGTTTTCGTAAAAGCCGATCCAGTTGCGATTAATCGTATTGTGAATAATCTGATTGAAAACGCGATAAAATTTTCCAGCGACGGCATGATCAAAGTGTGTCTTAAAAGCGAAGGTGATAAAATAGTTTTTTCTGTGAAAGATTATGGTGCTGGGATCCCGCCTGAACAACATAAAAAAATATTTGAGCCATATTACCAAATTACACGCCATAAAAAAAACATTGAGGGAATGGGGCTCGGATTACCAATTGTAAAAAGAGTTGTTGAAACCTTAAATGGCGAAATTAGGATACACAGCAATCCAACAGAATACAAAGGAACATTGGCTGCTGTGGTAATGGATAAACACACGCTATCCGAATATGATATTATCGCTGCTAATCCAATACACAATAATAATACTATAGCGGCTGCAGAAAATTTAAACAGCGCAGAAATTGCATTTGATGAAAACAAAGAAACAATATTAATTGTAGAAGATAATATTTCAATGATTAATTATCTTCTTAGGAAATTAAGATGTAAGTATAACGTGTATGGCGCTTTAAATGGAAATGAAGCGATGAAGAAAATCAAAAACCTAAAAGTAAAACCTGATTTAATTATTAGTGATATAATGATGGATAAACTGGATGGTTTTTCTCTCGCTAAAATTCTTTCCGATACTTCCGCCTATAACCATATTCCAATTATGTTCCTGTCTGCCAAGTCTGCCCAAATTGACAGGTTGCAAGGTTTAAAGCTGGGTGCAATTGATTTCATTCAAAAGCCCTTTTCTATTCGGGAGTTAACACAAAAAATCGAATCAGTGTTATCAAATAGAAATAGACAGTGGAAAGCGCTTTTGAGAACCAAGTTACATACAGGTGATGCTTATAACGATTTCGGCTTCGCGGATGCCACCGATAAATTCGACCAAAATTGCCAACTCTATGGTTTAACACAAAGGGAAAAAGAGATTGCAAAGTTATTACGGGAAGGATGCAAGTATAAAGAAATTGGCGATAAACTGTTCATTGCCGAGAAAACGGTTACAAAACACGTTCAGAATGTTTTTGAAAAGTTGCAAGTTTCAAACAGGATTGAATTAATCAACAAGTTGGCGTATTGATTGTTTAGTGTAAACATCTAAAAAAATACTACTTTTCATGTATCAAAATACTACTAATTACTTATAGAATTTTCCCCTTGCTCCTTTCAACTTTGTAAAGAATTGTTTAGCAATTCTCGCGATAGTCTAATTCAATTATTCTATTTTAAACCTGTGAAGTGTGAAAGGTCAAGAGGGGAGTCAAATACATAATTTTTTTGAAGGGTTATATGGAGAAATAAAGGATACTCTGTATAAGCTGGAAAATGATGAAACTACCATCGTTGAAAAAATAAAACGTTCAATTGAGGTATGCAGGAATGCAAGAACTCGTTTTCTGCAGTTTGTGGAAAGCATTGGCTTCGCTTCAAAAGAAGGAGAAATTTCTTTTTTTAAAGAATTGAAGCCTAAGATTGAAAGTCTTCTTTTCTATTACAATATTATTTTGAAGATAGAAATCGAAAAACCCTTTGGAAATAAAAAATACGAAGAAATACATTACGAGAAAGAGTTACAAAAAACAGAGCAGTATTTTAAGGACAATAATTTTTTGTTGCAATATTACCGAAGTGGAAGTACATATTTAGATGACAAGTTATTCATAAGAATTGACAGTGATACAACGGTCATGGTTCCCTTTTATCATAGTGGTATAGATAAATCCTTTGCCTCACTTGGTGACGAACCTATTTCGCAAATACTCACACATGAAATGTTATGGGAATATTTAACGAAAGCCATAAAAAATTTGAATGAAGAAACAGACAAACGGCAACTCAACAATAATAACAAATTAAAGTGGACGGATTCAAAAACTGGTCTTACGGAATTACTCTATGCTTTATACGTAAAAGGTTGTTTCAATCACGGTCAGGCAGAAATTAAAGATATAGCAAAGCTGTTAGAGAATGCTTTTGGTATTGAGCTTGGAAATTACTATCGGATATTTCAAGAATTGAGAATACGTAAAAAAGACAGAACAGTTTTTTTAAATCAGTTAAAGCAAGGAGTCATTGAATATATGGACGAAACAGATTTGAATTATAGACATGAATAAATTGATTATTAACGAATAAAATTTTTAAATTATGAGAACATCAAACAAAATAATGCTACTGATATTATTTGCATTTATCGGTTGCTCTGATACAAAGCTTTCAAAAGAAGAAGCAATGAGTGTTCTAAAGAAGGAATATCCTCGCATAATAGATACATACATCTATAGTGGTGATCCCAAATATGCCATTATGTTGCAAGAGGCAGGTTTGGATAAAGAAGGATATGTTATTATCAAAAAAACGAAAAAGCTTGGTCACACAACCGGCTGGATAACGTTTACGGAAAAGTCGAAGCCTTTTTTGTTGAAGACAGAAGAAAAAGATAAAAAATATTTGATACAGAGAGTAAGAGCTGCAACTGAAAACGTAACAGGTATAATAAGTACTGAACAAAGTGAAGACGGGAATTCGGCAGTTGTAACTTATCAAGCAAAGCTTATTGAGATTACACCTTTTGCAAAAGTTATCAAATTAAACGATGAAATAAAAACGTTGAAAGCTTATTTAGTTCGTGACAACATTGGTTGGCATTTAAATAAGAGAAGTAGATGAATTAGCAAGTAATTATTATAAAAAATAAAATTCGATTGAAATAATGTTTGCAATTATTTTTACTTCTCATAGAACTTAACTCATCTGAAATATAAATCTGGGATTAACCTATAGTAGCAGTAGGTCTCCGCTGCTACTTTTTATTTAAAAAATTTATCGGTCATTTTAGCAATGACTACGAAATTTTTGATATTCTTTTGCCACACTACATAAACATTTGTAAGTTCTGCAATGTGCGTGGGATTGTGACGAATTTAGAAATTTAAGAACTTACTCTTTGAAGTTTTGGGTGGTATACATTTGCCGCTAACGAATCGGTATTTGCGATGACAGGATATTTTATAATGTTAAGTGAACCACAGCTTGTTTTAGTTTAAGCCCTTGCAGCAATACTTTTGCTACAGATTTATTTAATAAGCATTTTTCTACCTTCTGACAACACACCGGTAATGAATCTGTTAACTGTATTCTTTCCACCTCCCAAGTTGTTGTAAAAACCAACAACTCTTGGATTAAGGTCGGTTCCATCATCATATTGTTTAGCTTTAATCGCCGATAATGACATAACTGCATTTTCAATTGTTGTTGTATTAATTTGGTTTGGCATTGGAATAAGTGTGGAGATGTCTTTGCCGCTTATTCCCAATGTTTGAATTACTAAAGTTCCTGTAACTTTTTTTGCTTCCGCTACTACACCCACTGCAAATAAATTTCCTAAATCCACTTGTCCTTCTTTGACTTCTATCGAAGCTGTGAATCTTAGTCCTACACCTATATAAACTGGTATTACAGCTTCAGCTTTTGTATTATAGTCTGTAATTGGTCGAAAATCTATGATATGATTAAAGAATCCTTAGCTAATTCAACAGGCAATGATTGCGTATCAAATTTGATATAATCTAAGATTATTTCATAACTATGTCCTGCAACACCCATTTTTGCTGATGAAAAGCTGATGTTTCCACTTCCATCGATTTGTCTAATAGCCAAACGCATAGTTTCGTCTGGCAGATTTGCCATTATTCTTTTATTTGAAACTTTTACTTTATCGCCTAAAAATGCCATATTGCTTCCTCCTGTATCAACAAATAACGAAACTGGAAGTGGATCTATTGGCTGGTATCCATAAGTTTCAGCATTATCCGCGTCACCGAGTGTCTTTGGTAATGTCTCTGAGTTAGAGCATCCAAGAATAACAATAATTAAAAAAAAGATTTGAATGGAATTTATCTTTTTCATTAGCTGGTTTTTTCGTTTTGTTTGTTAACAGTGCCCCATGTATCGGGACGCCGCCTAACCACTTTTTATTATTTGCAATTAGAGCACAAATCAAGTTGGCTTCCTGCTGGTCTGTTGCATAAATTGTCTCACAACTGTCCGGAGGTGTATCTATTCGTTGCAGCGATAGCTATTTACTGAAAACCTTGGAGTAATTGTTGCTCTTGTATTTTCTCCCTGTCCACTAAATCGAATTTAAAGGCTACTTTCAAATTTGTCTATCTCTCCTGAAGCGATAATAAAACGAAGTCCTCTACGTCCTTCTCGATCTCTATTGAGATTTACATTTGAGATTGCTACGTCAATCCGTTCAAGAACAATTGCGACTGAATTTATTTCATCACTACTAAAAAAAAATGCGTCAAGAAACAAGCTTCTGTCAAAGTTTAGATATGGTATGAGCAGCATAGTGTTAGTTTTAGTTGTTCAAATCTAAAATAGTTCTAATAGTAAGAAGTGCAAGAATAATAAGAGAGCCAATAATGTACAATAAACCTGAAGCCCAAATCCAAAATTTCCCCTTAGTATTTGAACTATTGTAGATAGTTTCTAAATGATTTTGAACTGTCCCCAGATAAACTGTATTTAGCTTCTCGTCTAAATCAACCTTGAATTTTATCTTGTCCTAGTCAGAAGTTGCGGTTAGGATTTTTCCGTTTAAGTCAATTATTTCTTGTTTGGTCTGTCCTTGAGTTTCTTTAAGATTAGCGAGGACGATATAAAATTTTAAGTCAGTCGCTTTGTTTTTGAATATCTCTAAATTCTTGTCAATATAGTGTTGAAGATTGTCATAATCTTTTATGATGACGGGACAAGCGTACTGATAAATTGCAATTGCAACAGCATAAATTAGCGAAGCAAAGTAGAGGCTCTTGATTGTAGTTGGAAGAACTAAATGCTTTTGTATACTGCCATTATAGTGTTGTAGGATGTTGGCAAGTATTGGTACAATTATTATGACCGCATAAGAGATGTTGAAATACTTGATTTTGCCAAAGTTTTTAATCGTACTACAATTCATGTTGGGAAGTTTGTCATGGCATTAGCGCCAACGGAGAGGGCTTGGCGAATTAGGGATACTCAGTGTTCCGCCAAACCCAGCTAACCGCTACTAAGTAAGATAAAAAGTTGATGATATATTCTACAGCTAAATTTATAACGTCGAACTGGATACGCAGACCAACAGAATTTATGTCTGTCCGGATTTGGCCAAACCCAATGTTACCTGCATAGCCTTCGTCATTATCGAAATATCTGTTTATCAATATTGCTAATATTGCGCTGAAAACTCCTATCTGCTTGGGATTATTATCGGAAGTAATTTATCCATCTCCTTATAATCTGTTGTTTAGTTTAAAGCCATTGGACCAGAAAAATATTTCCTTCTTAAACAGCGAGCAGATTTATCATCAGTTTCTTCAAAATAATCTTGCATCCAATCGTCAGTGTCATCCAGATATTGAGGTGTCCAATTTTCAGGCTTACCCAATTTTTTTCTTTCCATTGCCCATTTTACTGCTTCCCGGAAACTGTAGTGAGAAAATAAACGCATATACTCTCCAAAATAGATATCTGCAATTCTTTTATCACCTTTTATGATTAGCATATTCTCGTCGTTAGTATCAGTACTCGCTTTACTAAAGTTGGCACTTCCACTAATGACAATTGGCTCATCTCCCAATGGGTCTATCAGCATATACTTTGTATGGATCCAATAAACATGAAGTCGTGGAATAATTCTGTCTATTTCCGCAAGCCATCTATCAAAGGCATTAGTTTTTATTCGATTTCCAATGGCTACTATAGTATTAGAAAGATTTCTTATTTGTTGAATATCTTTTTCGTCCCTGTCTTTAACGCTAGGGCTTGCAAACGCTTTTTCCATTAAAGCCATTCTTAAAACTGTGTCTTTTTTACGGTAGACAGTTTTAAACTTTTCATGCATTCCAAAAGCAAAGGTCATAAATAAAGCGTTTTGTGCTTGATCAGCCAATTCAGCATACCACTCCAGCGAGTCAAGCTTAGTACCTCTCGGGCTAAAAATTACCGTAGTTCCACTTTTCAATTCTTCTGGGACCGGTGATGCTTTCATATTAGCATTGCGATACTCGGCAGCAATTTCAAGGTCATCGTTAAGTCGTTCCCAATAAGCCATAAATGAGTTTGAAACTTTTTCGTCTTCTACAATATGACCCAAATTTGAATGTCCAAATATTCCGTTTTCCGTAAGATTTGTTGAACCTGTCCATACTGCCATATTCTTCTTTCCATCATTCA
>Ga0081539_10004378_pt1 | contig 15702 bp, 26 predicted proteins | sample TabmetS4T2R2_FD_71023 | JGI IMG/M metagenome (GOLD analysis project Ga0081539, IMG submission 71023) | Tabebuia heterophylla rhizosphere microbial communities from the University of Puerto Rico - S4T2R2 | ecosystem: Host-associated > Plants > Roots > Rhizosphere ...
TCTTGCCGCCCCAGGAATTACTGCGCGACCGCGAACGATGGAGAGCCTGGTGCCAAACGCAGCCGGCCAGACTGGTTGCCGTATGATCGAGCCTACGTCTCGCATAAAGTGTCCGTGCTGCGGCGCGGAGATCGAGTTGGAAGCGCGGCGGGTGCAAGGCGAGCTGCCGCTCGGTCCGTTGCCGCTGAAAAATAGGCTTGACCGAAATGCCGATGCCGGCGCTACAATCGAGTCGGTTTCCGATTCACCCGCTCATCGAGCGCGAGTACCCGAATCGAATCGCCAACGAACCGCTTCTTGCGAAGGCGAAGATGTAATCGAATCGATACGCTCGATTGTCGGAGAGCAAGAGTGGTCGCTGAATCAAAAGCTGTGGCGCTGGCGCGTAACCAACGCCCGCCGAGCGATACAGTACACATTGGAAGATTGGAAACTGCAGGCACCGTCGCAGCGAACACAAATACGCAATCGCGCAGCCTGGCTTACCGATCGTTTTAAGCGAGCACTGGCGGAAATTTCTCGAGAAGAAGGAAAGGGGGTGAAAGCTAAATGAACGAGTTGAACGTCCGCTTCAAATGGGAAGGCGGACAAAACAATCTAGGCAATTTGTTGCCGACGGAGATCAACCGACATCTGCAGAAATGCGCCCAACAGCTAGGGCAAGCTGCCGGCAAACCGATCGCGGAAGTGACCTATGAGTTTCAGGGGAAGACTCACACGGTCCCGATCGGCGCTGCCGTAGGCGGCTGATCCTCCGCAAAACTGTCGTCGTCCTCGGGGCTGTCTGCAGCAGCCTTGGGGGCGGCGAATCGTTAGGCACTCGCCACCGAGACACAGTTGTGCTAAGTGTCGCTGCGGGTGAATCCCTCGGAACAGGAGTCGCGACGATGCGCGTTGCCGCGCACGATCTAAAGAACAAGCTGTCTGCAATTTCGGCGACGGCGGAACTGGGCGCGCGCGATATTCAACAATCGCGGCCGCAGCTCGCGGTACTCAAATTCCAGAAGATCTCTGTGCTAACCAACGAGGCATGCGCGATTCTGGACGAAGTACGTGACGAGCTGACAACGATGGAAATCGTGCAGGCGGTACGCGCTCTAAATTTGCTGCTGAAACAACGCGCCAAAAGCGCGAGGCAGGCGCGATAACGGTGGCACATTAGCGGCTCAGAAACGACGCGCTTGAACGCGTCGCTTGCTACGATTGCCGCAGGTCTAAAGCCGGTCGCAAAGGTCCGAATGACTGACCGCGACTATCTCCTGTTCCTGGTGAAGCGTGTGCGATTGCCGTCAGGTGAAATCTTCAACCGATTTCAGATCCGCCGCGAGCTCGGACATGGCCACTCGCGCGAAGAACGCGCCGCAAGGCGGGCAAAACAGATCGAGGATTATAGAACGCGCCGCGAATACAAACGCGCGCGTCGACGCGAGGGAGAGGAAGAGACTGCTGCCGAAGCTAAGCTCGCCGCATGACGAATGGGGCGAAGCGGCAGTAGAACAGATGACGACGACCGCCGCGCATATCGCGAGGCCGCCCGTAATTACAGCGCTTGGATTCACTCACTCGAAGAGGCTGAGGCCGGCGAGGGAAAATACACGGCGGAGGAGCGTGCAGTCGCGCGCAAAACCCTAGCCGAGCTGCGGCGACTGAGTGACGGAAAACGCGGCGATGAAAACCTGCTGTCGCCGCTAGAATTCGTGCCCCGCGCGGACAAGCGCGCCATAGATGATGATGCCCCAAACCCTGCTCAGCTCGCGGCCGATAAGACTGCATTCGATGATTGGAAACAACAGCTACCGATTGTTGATTTCGAATCCGTTAGTTCGCTAGAGCTGCAGGACTTCTGCGATCATCTTGGAATAGCTCTCGCCTGGGCAACCAAGACTCAGCCCGACCTGATGCAGATGGGCGCGCGATGGCTCACTATTTTCAGAGTATTGCGGCCGCAGTTAATCGGCGCAATGAAACTGCCGCTGCCGGCGCCGATGATCCAGGAGCTACAACGCGAGCTCGCTGGCCGGGACCCGCTCGCCACGGGCAAGTTTTTCCGGCGGCCGCTGGCTTGGGTGCGGAAGTGCACGTCGCTCGTGCAGTTGGGAAAACGGGCCTATTCGGCAACCTACGTGCTGCGAGGTGATCTTATTAACTCTGCTACCTGCGCGGCAATCGGCAGCTTGGATAACCGAACACGCCAGGCGGCGAACAAACCGATTCAGGAGTTCAGGGACACGTTCAGCGGGATTAAAAGCCTGCCGATGAGAGGCAACACAACACGATTACGATGCAAAGAAGCACAGGAAAAGAGTTAGCGATCCGAAAAGACGAGATCCGCGGACGTCTCGAACGAGCGGTCGCTCACCATAATAATTGCACGGCCGCGCGCGCGTCTGTGGGCAACTGGCAGAAGCAAGCGCTTTGGCATGGCTGGCTTACTGGCATTGAGCTGAATGCACTCAAAGCACTGGTACCGCCTGGTGATTGGGAAGATTGGTTGGAGCTAAATTTCTGCAGACCTTGCGATGTCGGTCGCAGCACTGCGTACCTCTACATGAAGATCGACAAGGACAACGCGGCGCTACGGCCGAAAGTCCAACGCGTTGGACAGGGCGAGATTGATTTCCAGTTACTTGCGCGGCTGCGGTTCGATACCGTGCGCAAATATGCTATCGGCTTCGTGCCCGAAAAAAAGCAGATCAAACACAAGGGCAACGTGAAGCTGGAGAAGCTGGTCAGCTTCCTGAACATCGTCAACGAATACGAGAAGCTAAAGCACCGGCACACACATGGACTGCAGCTAGTGGACTTTGAAGAAGTCCGTGAGGAGACAGGCGAGCTGCTCGACTTTCTTTTGTGGGTGCACAACCGCTCTGAGAGCAATCCTTGGGATGCCCCCCGGTAGATAACTTTTACGCGACTGGCCGCCCCGAGGGGTCTGTTCGACTGCCTGCGTTTTCGCGCGCGACCTTCAAAAAACGAGTTCCCATGAAATCACCTGAGGCGAGAGCCGCTGCCGGAAGACGCCGTGGACAACCGATCCTGGCTTCCGGTGTTCCGGTCCACTGCCACTACGACGAAGTCTGGCCGGCCGCGAAGTTGAAGCTCTACCCGGGTAACTATCGCAAGCATCCGCCGAAGCAGCTCGCGAAGATGCACAAGGTGATCGTCGGCACAGATGAGAAACCAGGCAACGGTTGGCGCCGCGCGGTCGTGGTGTCATCACTCTCCGGCTACGTCACGAAGGGCAACGGTGCTGCCGAGATGGCCAAGCATTTCAACCTGGACGTTCCGGTCGAGATCCAGAAGTACTCCCACCGATCGGAAGAGCTCCGCGATCTGATCGCTGACAATCGCCTGGCCGCGCTGGCAAAGGATGATGACGAACTCCTGCGCAAGATGCTCTCCGAGCTGGATGAGACCGATCTCGAGCTGACGAGCATCGACGCAGCGGACATCGAAGAATTGCTCTCGCGCGAGGAAGAGGTCGCGGCGTTGCCAGAGGCTCACGAATTGTTTGAGCATTACGACTACATCGTGCTCTTCTTCAAGTCCGAACTCGACCTGCTGGCCGCGCACGCACATTTCGGGATCTCGCACGTCCGCAAGCCGCGGCGGAAAAAGAACAACGTCGGGATCGGCCGCGTGATCGACGGCGCCGAGTACCTCAAGCGTCTGGCCGAAGGTGAAACTTGAGATCGTGATTCCGAGCCACGGCCGGCCGCGCTTGGCGGCCGCCGCCGCGGCGCTCTTCCCATCGCCGCTCCTGGTCGTGGCGAAGAACGAAGAAAAGGGCTACGCGACCGTGTTGCCCAAGGCGCGGATCGCTGCGCATCCGAACGTCAAAGGGCTGCCCATGATTCGACAGTGGATCATGGATAACGTCGACGCGGACGCGATCTTCATGGTCGACGACGACATCTTCGAATGCCGCTCGATGACCCCGACACCGCCGCACGTCATCGAAGATCCGGAAGACGTGCTCGCGATCGTGCGCAACTGCGCGCTCAACGCTCGAGAAGCGGGAACGATTTGCTTTTGGTTCCTGCCCAAAGCTGACCCGCGCTTCTATCACTGCGACTATCCGTTTCAGCTCACCGGAACGTACAAAGGATGGGTGCAGGGATTCTGGCGCGAGGAATTTAATAAGCACATTCGCTTCGATCCGCGCATCCGGATCAAAGCCAACATCGACATCTCGCTTCGGATCGCGCGTCGTTACAAGTTTCTGTGGTGCGACTGTCGCTACGCTTTCAATCCTCGGCCGCACATGACTACCGCCGGCGGATTGAGCGCGGTGCGAACCGAGGCCGCGCTCGCCGCTGATTACGAAGTCCTGCGACAGAAATTCGGAGCGGCGATTCAGATCGACCACAAAGGCAAACTCGAAAACCGCCTCTCGGTGCGCGGCCGGCGCCGGTGACTCTCCCAAATTTCATCATCGCCGGCGGGCAACGCTGCAGCTCGACGTGGCTGTGGACGCTTTGCAACCAGCATCCCGATATCTTCATGGCGCAGAGCTGGAAACCTGAGCCGAAGTTTTTCAGCGCGGACTATCACCTCGGGTTGGAGCATTACGCGCGATATTTCGAAGGCGCGCGTGGCCAGCCTGTGATCGGGGAAAAGTCTGTCACGTATCTTACGTACCGATCGGCGGCGGAGCGGATCGGCTACGACTTGCCGGACGTAAAGATTGCTTTCATTCTGCGCGATCCAGTGGAGCGAGCATTCTCGCACTGGCGTTACACAACAGAGAATCTGCTCGAAACGCTGCCACTGCGCGACGCGCTAATCATGGAGCCGTGGCGAGCAAAGCGCGCGAACCGCGCGATGTACGCCGCGCGCCCCTGGTCGTATTTCGACAGCGGCCGCTACGCACATCATTTGGCCAAGTACTTTGAGCGGTTCCCGCGCGAGCGATTGCATGTGATTTTCACAGAGGAGTTGCACGCCGACCCGGCCGGCATCTCCGGCGAGCTGTTCTCCTTCCTCGGGATCCCGCCGTTGAGCGATGCGGTCGCACTACCCCAGGTCGTGAATGACGCGGCGCGCGCTGACATGGATGAGCAAACCCGCGAATTTCTGCAGGCGCGTTTCGCGCCGGAGAATCTGGCGCTGGAAAAACTTCTGCAGCGCACTTTGCCTCAGTCGTGGAGAGGGCGACTAACCGATCTTAACGAAGTGCTGGCAGAGCGTTTCCGGGCCTCTTAATATAGAGCGCAACAAAACAACAGGGATGAGCCAACCCACCAAACCGGCAAAGAGAAAATGCAACACACCAAACACACCAGCGAGCGCGAAATGGCAGTGGCGCTCGCGAAGTTCGACACTCAGTTTGAAATAGCGCTCGACCAGTTCCTCGAACGCGCAGTCGCGTTCATTGAAAAGTGGATTATCAATCCGCTGCTCGGTCCAGACGGGGGGCGGCGATGAAGCTGGAAACCCGCAACGGCTACGCGCTTTCCGAGGCAACAAGCGCACTGCAGAAAGAGATCCGCCGCGGCCACGAGGAAGAGGCGATGTTTTGGGCGCTGGAGATCGCGACCAAATACGCCGAGTTTTTGTGGGCCCGGCTCACCATTATTGCCAACGAGGACATCGGGCTCGCAGATCCGCAGGTGATCGTGCTCGTCGAAGCGTTGCGCAATCAATTCAGTTACGTCCGGAAGAAGAAGGCCGCCTGGCGCATCATTTTGGCCAACGCGGTTCTGTCACTGTGCCGGGCGAAGAAAACGCGGCTCGCCGATTCATTCATGGCGGCAATCAGTCACCGGCGCGATTCGCAGGCTTGGCGCTTGGAAGTGCCTGACTACGCGCTCGACAAACACACGGCGCGCGGCGCCGCGATGGGGCGATCGTGGAAACATTGGGCAATCGAAGGCTGCAAGCTCTCGAACGAAGTCGCCGGCATGGACAAATACGAGCGCGAAGCGTTCGAGTTGCGGCAGCGCTTCGGCAAGCTGCCGGACCAAAGCGCGCCGCAGGACGGAGAGCTAAATCTATGAGCCTCACAAAATCCGAGAGCGAGATTGCGACCGCTCTAGCAGTGGTTCATCCCGGCTGCGCGCAAAACCGTTTGGCGCAATGGCGCGATGATGTAGATTCGATTTGCGCAGCACTACGCCGCATCAATCCGCGATTCGATCTGCAGTCATTCGAGGAAGCCTGTGGTTCCTGCGCTGCGCTTCCTAACTGGCCGACGCGAAAGGAAACATGAAGCAGCCCCATCTTTTCGCTGAGCCTGAGCGCGACGCCGATCGTACACGCAAGTTGCTGGCCGCGCTTGGCGGTCTTGGCTTGGGCAATGATCTCGTCTCCGTCTTGGCAGACTTCGGCGGCGTAAAGCCACAGACCAACGGGTTTGAATCCGAGCTCGACGCGATGCGCTTTCTGCGCGGCCCGCTGATCGTACACGCTTCGCCGTGGATGGCGGACATTCCAAAGTGGATGCCGGCGCAGGCGCTCGCCGAGCGATCAGAGATCGTGCTCGGAGATTCGCCATTGCTTGTCGGTCCCACCGAGCTCGCCGCAGTAACTCGCCGCTATGAAGAAGGTTGGATTTTCTAAGGTAGGCGAGCGCGAACTTACAGCGCCGGTTAGCGGTCGAGTGCAGCGCTTGGTTAGGCGCTGGGCTGAACTCGAAATGCGAATGCGCGAACGAGATGACGAAGAGCTTTACGATCATTGCGCTACGGCAATGCTTCGCATCATCAAAACGCTCCATCCGACCAGATGGCGGCGCTACCATGCCTCACTCAAGAGAGCGCCTAACGAAAAGCTCACGCACGGCGGATAAGCAGAAAGGACAAACATGAACCCTACAGAAAACCGTGGCAGCAACCCGAGCGTTGCGCCGTCTCGGAGTTGTGCATCATCGACTGGTTCTGTGAAAGGCTTGTCGAAAGCAGAGAAAATGTTGCTCGAATCCTTCGTGTCGGTGCTGCGTGACGAGCCGAATGCACATGAACGCTTCGATACAATCTGCGACCTGATTCAATCACTGACCGCCGCCGCGAAGGCGACTGTGAAATTACGCAGCCTTTCACAGAACGAAAAGCTCACGCATGACTGACCGCCCTGTGCTCTCGCTCTCGGAACGGAACCCGGAAACCTAAAGAGGAAAAAAATGAAAGTAATATACGGCACGAACCAGGCGGATTTCAGCGCCGCCGAATCAACAGAAATTGCGACTGTGGTGACAGTCGAAGAAGCACGAGCGGTAATCCGCAAGGAACTTGGCGTGGCGGCACTGCGCCGCGAACGGCTATGGCACAACCCCGCCGATCATGTCGTGGAGGGATGGGTGGTCGATTTGCACGACGAAAATTGCTCGAATGGCTACTTCATCGTGCGAGATTAGCCCAGAAATTCGACGTGGCCGCCCGCCGCTGCCCAGCAGCGAGCGGGCCGACGCGCAAATCCAGCTCCGCGTTACGCGGCGCCGGACTATTTCAAGTCTCGCCTACGAGATCAGGCGCAAAGTCATTCGCGCGCAAGCCGATCGCGAGCGCGGCGAGAAGCGCGCCGCGAAAACTAGCCAGAAGTCGTCTAGCCAAAAATTGTCTAGCCGCGCGGATGCGCCCGCGATCGTCGGCGCGCAACTGGATTTATTCGCTGCATGAAAACGAAACAGACTCCGCATGGCGAATGTCTCGTCATCGAAAATCACGGCTCGAACATCTACGTCACGCGGAGCGAAGCGTGGCTCTTGGTCGACCGGCTCACACGCTGGCTTGGCATCGCCGGTGCGCTCGGTCAGAATGACCGCGTGTCGTGGCAGAACGCGAAGCGCACCGCCGATGAATGGTGCGAACAGAATTTGCCGCGCGATCTACATGGTCGCCTGGTGCAACTGATCTCGTTCAGCAGCGACGCGGATTGCCGCTGGTACTACGCCGACCGCGACGCTGGATTTCACAGGATGATCACGTCGGCGATTGCGCGCGTCGCGCGAAAGCGCGGCGCGAAGGTTGTCTATGTGCCGCTCCTGCAGCGCGATTTTCCGGCGGGACAGGATGCGAGCGACCAGCGCCAGCGGACAGAATTCGCGGAAAGTTGCCACCGCATTCTCTGAGGAAAAGCGGCCTAAAATGGCCTCCGTAACGAGGGACGCAGAGGCATTTAGACGATCTTCACTTTGCGGCCACGAAGTGCTTCCACGGCCCTGACGGCGGCTGTAGGCTGGTGACAATCAGAAACGGGATGAGCCAACCCAAACAAACCGGCAAAAAACTGAATGGAACAAACTCCAATTAAATCAGCGCGGCGACCCGCGCTTCCAAAACTGCGCGTCGGCGCTCTGCGAGCGTTGCGCGTGAATCCGCATGACCGCCGCGATTTGCAGCGCGTCATCGAAACCGGCGAAGCAGCAGCGCCAAACGGTCAGGCACCGCAGCAAGTGGTCGCGCCTGAGCCGGAGCCAAAAGCAAAAGCGCCCGCCGAGAAAAAGCAGCGCGCGACTGAAATCGTGATCAAACTGCCGGGCGGCGAAAAGCGCAACTGCGGAAAGCAGCACCGCAGCTTTCCGGTCCTGCTTCAACTGCTCGCGGCGCGACAGCATGTTTATTTAGTCGGGCCTGCCGGCAGCGGAAAAACCACTGCCGCCGATGAATGCGCGAAAGCGCTCGGTCTGGACTTCTATTGCCAGTCAGTCGGCGCACAGACAACCCAAGCGCAGTTGATCGGGTACAGCGACGCCACCGGAAGTTATGTGCCCACGCACTTCCGACGCGCCTACGAAAACGGCGGCGTGTTCCTGCTCGATGAAATCGACGCTGGCAACGCCAATGTGCTCACGGTCCTCAACGCGGCGCTCGCGAACGGGCAGTGCGCGTTTCCGGACAAAATGGTCACGCGACATGAAAACTTCCGCTGCATTGCGGCGGCGAACACATTCGGGACCGGCGCCGACCGTCAATACGTGGGGCGCAATCAGTTGGACGCGGCGAGTATCGACCGGTTCGCGTTTCTGGATTGGCCGTATGATGAAGCGTTGGAAGCGGAGCTCGCCGATAACGACGACTGGACAGCGCATGTCGTAAAGGCGCGGCGCGCGGTCGAGCTATTGAAGGTGCGCCATGTAGTCAGCCCGCGCGCTTCTATTAAAGGCGCTCAGTTGCTCTCCGCTGGCATTGCTCGCGAGCAAGTCGAGGCCTCGCTGCTTTGGAAAGGCTTGGACACTGAAACCCGCGCCAAGGTTGAAGCGCAGATGCGGATGATCGGCTAACTGAGATTCACGCCATGCACGACACTGTCACATTCAATAGCTTCGAAGAGTTCGTGACCGCCGCGTGCGGTCACAGCGATATGGCCGAAGAAAAGCGCGCCAGCCGCCGAATGGAATTGAGCAAGCGATTCAGCGGCACAGTGGACTTCGCCGAAGCGCTCGCGTTGGCGCGCGACGGCTGGCCGGAAGGCGCGGCGAGAGTGAAGCAGATCGCGACCGCGTTGAGCGACCGCATACAAGGTTCGCTGAACGAGCGACAGATTGCCGCTTGGGACGTTACCGGCGCCGACGTCGACGTTGGACGGTTCGTGGTCGGCGAGCCTGAGAACATGATCGACTTCGTGCCCGACGTCGTGAACGCGCCCGCCAAATTCCTACGCTTGGTCATCAACATTAGCGCGTCGCACGACTTCAAACCCGAACAGATCACGCGCAAGGGTGCGGCGATAGTGGCGCTGGTCGACGCTTTGGAGTCGCAGGGCTATCGCGTTGAAGTCGACGCCGCTGAATGTTCAGCAAGCGACCGCCGGCCCACTCACACTCACACCACCGTCATCCGGTTGAAGGAAGCTGGCGAACCATGCGAAATCGAGCGGCTCGCGTTTGTAATGGCGCATCCGGCCATGCTGCGCAGACTGCACTTCTCATTCGTTGAAACTCTCAGCGCGGAATGGCGCGCGCGCCTGCAGATCGGCGTCGGGAAAGGTCACTACGGCTATCCGTGGAACGCTGCCATTGAATCGGACATCAAAGTCGGCGCGCTGAAACTTTGGGATGAAAGCGCGAGCGTTCGATGGGTGCTCGAACAACTGCGCTCGCAGGGCATCGAATTTACCGAAGCAGTGAACCAATAGCAGTGAACCAATGAAAAAACCAAACGGGAAGAGCCAACCCAAACAAACCGGCAAAGCAGAACATGAAAACAGCCACAACTCGTAAACCCAAACCAACGACCTCAGCGGAACCGCCGTTCCGCGTTGTCAGAGCGCCGGAATCTGAGCCAGCGCCAGCCGGCGTGAAGAAACTAAACCTCGGCGCGCTGACTAAAGCGCCAAGCGGCAAAAGCAGCAAAGTGCATCCGCAAATCGTCATCAGCGATGAAACGCGCGCGCTTCTGCAGCAATTCCTCGAAGTAGAGCCGCAATTCAAAACGCTCGAGAAGCAGAGCAAGTCTCTCAAAGAGCAACTCGGTCCCGCGATCAAAGCGGATTTGTTCGCGCATCTGCACGGCACCGCGATCGACGGCCACAGCTTCACCGCGCAAGGCGTCGCCGGCGTCCGCCTGGTGGTCAAAGACAGCTACACGAAAACGCTGACAGACGACCGCGCAATCATCACGGCGCTCGCGATGAACGGGATGCCGATGAACCAAGCGGCGGCGTTTGTCGGCCGCCACTTTCGGCAGGCAACCAAACTTGAAATCGATCTCGACAAGGTTGCTGAGGATAAGCAGCAAGCCTTTGCTGACGCGATCATCAGCGCGGCGGAGCAACTCGGCATCACCGATGGGGTGAGCGCGAAGCAGTACATCGCGCCGCGCGCCGGCTTCCATACCGCGCGCACAACTCTGCTCACTGCGGAATTGAACAACGCGATTGATTCTGCGCTGCCGGTGAGCGCGTTCGCGCAGTTGGAGAAGTAAGATGCAACTCCAACCCGCGACACAACGCGACGTGTTCAACGTCCAGATCGCGCGCGCCTATTTGCAGGACGCGCGCGATTTACTGCGCAAAGCCAAAGCGCGCCGCGCCTGCCAGCGCGTGCGCGCGGCTCTGCGGTCTTGCGATGGAGCCTTGCGCCATGTGCGGCGGCGAGCGTTCCGCACTGAGCAAGCGGCGCGACAAGCTCCACAATTCAACGGAAACCAGCCGAACAGCAACCGGCAGAGTGACCACAGCGGAAATTTCAGCCGTGCAGGAGCGGCGGCTAGAATAGGCCGGAAACCAACGGAATTGGCCGTAGAAAGCGGGGTGAGAGCGTGATTGAGCTTCTCACCTACCCGGCGCGGCCTGTGAATGGCGGCGCTTTAGACAGTGCACTGGCGAAGGTCGGCGCGTGGGCGTGGCAACCAAAGATCAATGATGTGCGCGCTATCATTCATCGGCCAAGCGGCGTGATGTGGAACCGCCACGGCGCGCGTTTGGTTCGCTCGAGCGAATACGCGCAACTGATCGCGGCGTTGCCGCCGTGCTTTGATTGGCTCGACGTCGGACTGCTCGGTCCACGGATGCAATTTAAGATCGCTGCGGTTTGCATTGTGATCTTTGATTACATTCCGCCTGACAGCGAACGCGCCGACAATTATAGCAAGCGCCGCGTCTATCTCGAGGAAGTCTTCGGCAACGCAGTTCTGCCGTGGAGTACTGAGCTCGCGGATGCCGGCGGCGTTGTCGATTGCGTGTTCCTGATTCCGGAGTTTTGCCGGACATCGCCGGAACAGCGCACCGGCGACCCGCTTCACTATTACAAACGAATGCAGGCCGAGAACATGGAGCTCGGCCGGCGGCGCATCTACGAAGGACTCGTCGCCAAGCGCACCGACAAACCTTACCCGGTGCAGCTTCGCAGTCCGGAAACCGAAACTCCGTGGATGATGAAACACCGCTTCGACCAATGACCTTTCGGCGCACAGCGGTTCATTGGCGCGTGCCATTCAAATACGAGCCTGACGGGTTCGCCGGCGAAATGATCGTGCTCGCCCGGGCGGAATGGCGCGCGAAAATGGCGTGCGCCAAAAAACTCCACCGTCAGGGGTGGAAGCGTGCGATGAGCAACGGCGAGGCGCGTCCCAACGCGCCCGCCGACGTGCTCGCGATCTCGCGCGACAGAGAGCGATACCGATCTTCACGAATCAATTTACCGGCGCGGACGGCCGCGCTATCTGACCAGCAAAACCAAACGGGAAGAGCCAACCCAAACAAACCGGCAAAGCAGAACCATGAAAGGAACAAAAACTAAACCGGCGTCCGAAGCGAAAACACGCACCGGACTTCCGAAACTTCGAACCGGCGCACTCAAGGCGCTCAAGATCGACCCGTTCAACGCGTCGATTCTGCGCATGGTGATCGCCACACACAAACTGCCTGCAGCGCCGCGCGCTGCGGTCACAAACGCACTCCGGAAGAGCCAACCGACCAAACCGGCAGCAAAAAAGTGAACGATGTCGCCGAAACACTTCGCGCTGGCGCGTACGCGCTTGGCTGGCTGAGCGAGCAAGGCTTCATCGGCACGAGCCAAGCCGAGGCCGTCGCCGCCGGCATGTTGGGCGAGGAAGCAAACTTCTTCGCGGAAAAGATGATCGAGTTGCGCGCGCGCATCGAACAGATGCCCGCAACTTATCAGACAGAAGGCAAAGGCGAGAACGCCGTTGTCTGGCTCCATTACTTCGCCGGCGGCCGCGCGAATTGGTGGATTATCGAGAAAGACTGTGAAGCAGAGCAACTGCAGGCGTTCGGACTCGCCAATCTTTTTGGCGGGCCGACCGGACAAGACGCAGAGCTCGGCTACATCAGCCTCACCGAAATTCTGGATAACGACGGTGAGCTCGATTTCCACTTCACTCCGCGCACGCTGCGCGAATTGAAGGAAGGGAAGGAAGGCAGACCAGGGCCGGCCATCGCGCAAAGCTGCTCGTGGTGTCACGAGATTAACGACATCAGCGCGGGAAACGCGCTCTGCAAAGGCTGCGGGCACCGCGCAGATGTTTCGCGATCGGAGTGCGACTGCGATTTCTGCAAAGGCGAGCGGGAAGTGCGCGCGGCGTTCATGGAAGGGAGAAGGCCGTGAGACTCTACCTCGTTTTTCCGGAGCCTTGCGATGGTCTGCCGACCACGCCCGACCCGATGCCGTTGCAAAGCATCGGTGAACACTGCGCACAGTGGCTTCAACGCTACGAAGCGCAGGGCTACTACAGCAGCGTCGACGGCCGAGTCGCGTTGGACGAGATCTCGTTCCGCATCGAACCGGCCGAGACTGAGCAAGAGCGTGCGGAGATTCCGCGGCAACCGCGCACCTGCAAAGCAACCGTATGATCGATCTCAGCAAACCGATCATCGGTCCCGCCGCGAGCGTGCTGCCGGCTTTGCGGTCGCTGGTCAAGCGACACAAGGCTGTGGCGGTCTTGCTCGATGGAATGCCAGGCGTGGGCAAATCGCATGTGCTCGACCAGTTTGCGCTCGAAATCACCGGCAACATCTGCGCCGTCGAACATCGCGTCGGCCAGGCATTGACCGTGGAGATCGTGCGCGACTGGCGAGAGCATGGCGTATACGGCAACCTTTTCAGCGCGTGGACGGTCAAGCGCATTGACGAGATCGACGATGCGCGCGGCGGTGCGATCAAAGAGTTGCTCGGATATCTGGATTACATGCCGGCGCGGCTGGCCGTGCTCGCTTCCACAAACGAGTACGCGAAGCTGCGCGCGGAACAGCGCGGCCGTCTCGAGACGCGCTTTGTCCGGATTCATGTCGATTCGCCATCAGTTGAACAGGCGATCACGTTTCTCCGGAAGCACTACAAACTGTCACTGCCTGTCGCGAAAGAGATCGCGAACGGGGCCGTGCACGAAGGTTGCCTTCCAAGCGAAGGCGTAAACATGCGCGCAGCGGTAGAGGATGCGAAAGGCTACCTCGCCGTGCGCGCTGCAGCATAACCAAACCAACAACGGGAACAGCCAACCCTCACAAAGCGGCAAAGCAAAATGAAAACCGAAACCAAACCACCGCCGGCCGAGACTGTCCGGCGAATCCCGCTCGCTGATGCAATCATCAGCGACCAGAACACTCGGCAGCCAACTCCGAAAGATCCGGACGTGCGCGAGCTGGCGAAGTCGATCGCTGAGATCGGTCAAACGACGCCGGCGATCGTTAGGCCGCACCCCAAGCACAAAGGCAAATACGAAATCGGCGCCGGCGCGAAACGACGGCTCGCTTGCGAAATCGCAAAGAACGAAACGTTCGACGCGATCGTGCGCGAGCTGAACGACGACGAGTTCGAGGAATTGATACTCGTCGAAAATCTGCAGCGCACCGACCCCGACCCGGTTCAGGAAGTGAAGTTGCTGAAACGCCTGGTCGATCGCGGCGTCCGCACGGTCGAACAAATCAGCTCCCATCTTGGCAAGGGCGAGCATTGGGTGAAACGCAGGCTCCCGCTGCTCAAGGTCATTCCTGAGTGGCTCAAGCGTTGGGAGTTGCCCGAGGACAACTGGAAAAGCATCCGCGGTTATACGCCGGACATGATGGCGATGGTCGGCGCGCTTCCGGAAGAAAGCCAGCGCCGGTTGCTCGACCGCAACATGCAATGCAGAAACCGCCGCGAGCTCGCGCGAATGCTCGACCGCGAAGTGTTCTGCCGGTTGGACAAGGCGACCTGGCTCGATGACCCGCGCACTTTCCTCAATGGCTGCGGGCCCGGCTGCGCGTGCGATTCGTCAAAGACGTCGCTCTTTCCTGATCTCGAAGATCAGAAATGCGCGCGTTGCACGAATCCCACGTGCTTCTTCGCCCGCGCGGCGAAAGCGCGCGAACTGCAGTACGCCGATCTAAAAAAGGAACACGGCGATCTTCCGATCGTAACCGATGAGTATGAGTACATGCGGGATGGCATCGAACTCGCCGGCGAGAAGATCAAACCGGAGCGCGTGTGGGATGTTGGCGATAAGCCCGCATCCAACAAGCGAAAGGTCATCGTCGTCGAAGAATCCGGAACGATGCGTGTCGGCTACGCCGCGAAACCATACACCGGCGGGAACGGCTCCGGCAGCAAGCCGAAGAAATCGAAAGCCGAGCGGCTGAGAGAACGAAAGAACATCCTCCGCGGACAACGGCTGCTGCTCGTGCACGCGGAATTACTCAAGGCGCTGCGCGAAAGCACGCGGAAAGACTGCCGAGAGGATGTTATCGACCTCGCCGTCATCTTTGGCCTACCCTATCGCGCAAAGATTGCGGCGCCGGTGTGCTCTGACCGGCGTGAGTGGAGAGAGTTCGACGCGCGGAAGCGAAGCGGCTTCCCGGTGCGCGTGCGACCTGAAAACCTCGGCGGCTGGCGAGACGCCAAAAGCGAAACGTTCAAATCGCGCGAGGAAGCACTCTGGCGCGGGCTGAAACTCGTACTCGAGGAAGTAATGCATCCCACCGGCAATGTCGGCGATGCCATTCATCATGAAAAAGACATGCGCCGCGTGGCGAAGTTGATCTCGTTCAACTTCGATGCGGCGGCCAGGCGCGCTGCCGACAAAATCCCGCCGCCGAAAACTTGGGGACTTGTCGATCGCTACACACTGGAGCCGATCAGCGCGCGCCAAGCGGTCACGCGCGCTATCGCGCGCAACAAAAAGAGCAAGCCGAGCAAGCGGCCATGCAAAAAGGCGCGCTGACAATCGGAGAGGAAATCTGGCGCGAGCGCACCCGCCGCGAAAAGCGGCGGGCGGCCGCGCTGGGCTTTGCGGCCGTGCTGGGCGTTGCCGTGCTTCTGCGGGGGGT
>Ga0081539_10004379_pt1 | contig 15702 bp, 14 predicted proteins | sample TabmetS4T2R2_FD_71023 | JGI IMG/M metagenome (GOLD analysis project Ga0081539, IMG submission 71023) | Tabebuia heterophylla rhizosphere microbial communities from the University of Puerto Rico - S4T2R2 | ecosystem: Host-associated > Plants > Roots > Rhizosphere ...
CTCCAGGCGCGGCCGGTGACGACGTGATGCTCGAGCGCGCCCGGGAGTGGATCGCGGACGTGCACCCGCACGCCCGCCACCTCGAGCGCACGCTCGACTGGCTGGTCGTGCTCGACCCGGGCGCGTCCGAGGCGACCCGCATCGCGGCGGTCACCCACGACATCGAGCGCGCGTATCCCGACGGCGGGTCGCCGTGGGATTCGGCGCGCGACTGGAACAGCGCCGACTACAACCGCTGGCACCAGGACCGCTGCGCCGAGCTCGTCGCGCCGGGGCTGCGCGAGCGCGGAGCGTCGGAGGAGCTCGCGCGCCAGGTCGCCGACGTCGTGCGCGTGCACGAGGACGGCGGCTGGCGTGAGGCCGACCTCGTGCAGGCGGCCGACTCGCTCTCGTTCCTGGAGACGATGGTCCCGCTCGTGCTCGGCTGGGTGGAGACCGGCCGCGCGTCGCGCGAGCACGCCGAGGGCAAGCTGCGCCACTCCGTCGAGCGCATCAGCGCGGGCCTCCCGCGGGCGCGGGAGATCGGCGAGGCCCTGCTCACGCCCGCCCTCTCGCGGCTGCGCGCCGCGAACGACCCCGCGCAGGTCCGCGCGCTGATGGGCCTGGCGCGCACGGGCCGAATGTACCGGCTCGCGCGCGACCGCTTCCCGAAGATGCCCCTGTTCCCGGGCCACCCGACCTTCGAGGTCGTCTCCTATCGCACGCCGCAGGGCATCCGCGCGGCCGGCGACCAGCCGTGGGGCGCGCCGAACGACGCCGGCCTGGGCTACATGAGCGAGCTGGTGATCGGGACGACGCACACGGGCGCGCACATCGACGCGCATGCGCACATGACCGTCGGCGACGAGGACCGCTGGCACGGCGGCTCGGCCCGCACGGACCTCGGCGACTTCGGGCCGCTCAAGGGCGACGCGACGGAGATCCCGCCGATCTGGCGCCGCGGCGTCCTCTACGACGTGCCGGGGCATCGCGGCGTCGAGTCCCTGCCCGCGGGCGAGCCGGTGACCGCCGGAGAGCTGCTGGCGATCGAGGCGCGCGACGGCCTCGCGGCGGGCGCCGGCGACGTCGCGCTCGTGCGCAGCGGCTACCTCGCACACTGGCCGGATCCCGCGGCGCTCGCCGCCCACCGCGGCGCCGGGCCCGACCTGTCCGCCGCGCGGCTGCTCGCCGACCGCGGCGTCCTCGCCACCGGCTCGGACACCGAGACCTACGAGGTCCAGCCGGCGCCGGACCGCGGCGAGCCCTCGAACCCGCAGCCCGTGCACACGCTGCTGCTGATCGACCGCGGCATCTACATCCTCGAGAGCCTGGACCTCGAGGCGCTCGCGCGCGACGCCGTGCGGGAGTTCCTCTTCGTGGCGCTGCCGCTGGCCATCCGCGGCGCGACCGGATCGATGGTCGACCCGGTGGCGGTCGTATGAGGGCGCTCGTCGTCTCCGAGCCGAACGTCTTCTCGGTGCAGGACGTCGAGCGGCCTGCGCCCGGCCCGCACGAGGTCCTGTGCAAGGTGCGCGCGATCGCCATCTGCGGCACCGACCCGCACATCATCCAGGGCCACTACCCGGGCTTCTGGCCGCAGGAGTGGCCGCTCATCCCCGGCCACGAGTGGTGCGGCGACGTCGTCGAGCTCGGGCCGGGCGCCGCGGAGCTCGGCTGGGCGGTCGGCACGCGCGTGGCGGGCACGTCGCACGCCGCGTGCGGGTTCTGCCGCAGGTGCGTAGAGGGCCGGTACAACCTCTGCGAGCGCTTCGGCGACCTGCGGGTGCACCACCAGTACGGCCACAACGCGAACGGCGCGTACGCGGACTACGTCGTGCACTCGATCAAGAGCGTGTTCGCCGTGCCGGACGAGCTGTCGGACGAGGAGGCCGCGATGCTCGACCCGGCGGCGATCGCGCTGCACACGGTCAAGCGCGGCGGCCACGCCCCGGGCGACACGGTCGTGGTCGTCGGGCCGGGCGTGATGGGGCTGCTCGTGGCGGAGTTCGCCCAGGCGCTGGGCGCCGGCCGGGTCATCGTCGTGGGGCGGGGCGCCCGGCTGGAGAAGGCCGCCGCGCTGGGCTTCGAGACCGTGGACTTCACCGCCGTGGACCCGGTCGAGGCGCTGCGCGGCGCCGACGTCGCGCTCGAGTGCTCCGGCGACCCGGCCGCGCTCGGCCAGTGCGCGACGCTCGTCCGCAAGGGCGGCCGCGTGGCGGTGATCGGCATCCCGATGGAGGGCGCCCGGATCCCGCTCCAGCGCGTCGTGCTCGACGAGATCGAGATCGTCGGCGTGCGCGCGGCGGCGGGGGAGATGCCCCAGGCGATCGCGATGGTCGCGGCCGGGCGCGTCCGCCTCGGCGAGCTCATCACGCACCGCTTCGCGCTCGAGGACTTCGCCGACGCCTACGCGACGTTCACCGAGCGCCGCGACGGCGCGCTGAAGGTGATCGTGAAGCCATGAAGGTCTTCTGCTCGTGCGCGATCACCGGGGGCATGAGCGTGCCCGGCCAGAGCGCCGCGATCCCGGTCACGCCCGACGAGATCGTCGAGTCGGCGGTCGCGGCCAACGCGGCCGGGGCGGCGATCGTGCACATCCATGTGCGCGATCCGGAGACCGGGCGCCCGTCGGCCGACCTCGGGCTGTTCCGCGAGGTGCTGACGCGCATCGGCGAGCGCTGCGACGCGATCGTCCAGCCGACGACCGGCGGCGGCGTGGGCATGACGATCGACGAGCGCGCGCGGGTGGTCACCGAGCTGCGTCCGCAGATGGCCACGTTCAACTGCGGCTCGTTCAACTTCGGGATCTTCAAGGTCCGCCCGCGGCCGGAGATGGCGCCGTGGGAGGTCGAGTACCTCCAGGGCACGCGCGACTACGTGTTCCGCAACACGTTCGCCGACATGGCGCGCCTGGCCGAGCTGTTCCGCGAGGCGGGCGCCAAGCCCGAGTACGAGGCCTACGACGTCGGCCACCTCTACAACCTGCGCCACCTCGCCGACGAGGGGCTGGTCGACCTCCCGCTGCACCTCCAGTTCGTGCTCGGCGTGCTCGGCGCCAACGCCGCGACGCTCGAGCAGCTCGTGCACATGCACCGCACGGCGACCACGCTGTTCGGCTCCGACTTCACGTGGTCGGCGGCCGGCGTCGGCTACCCGGCCGAGTTCCACCTGGCGGCCGCGGCGCTGATGATGGGCGGGCACGTGCGGGTGGGCCTGGAGGACAACCTGCGCGTGACCATGGACCGCCGCGCGGCGTCGAACGCCGAGCTCGTGGAGAAGGCCATGACGCTCGCGCCGCTGCTCGATCGCGAGCCCGTGGGGGCCGCTCAGGCCCGTGAGATCCTCGGGATCGCTTGATACGATCGCCACGTGTCAGCCCGCCGGTCCCGGATGCTTTCGACGCTGTCGGAGACGTTCTGGATCCTCGTGCTCGCGATCATCGTCCTGTTCGCGTTCTTCCTCGCGCTCGGGGCGTTCCGGCCCGGCGACGTCGTCGGCGTGACGATCGTCGTCGGGGCGCTCGCGCTGCTGTGGATCGGCCACGCGATGTGGGACTCGCGGCATCGTGACCCGCACGACCGGGCGATCATCCGCGCGCGCGAGCGGCGCGGCTTCTGAGCGACACGTGCTGCACCCGGAGATCCAGGCCGTCCTGGACGACATGAACGCGGTGCCCGGACCGCCGGCGCACGAGGTGCCGGTGGCCGAGGCGCGCGCGGCGCACGCGGCCGAGACGGCGATGCTGAGCGGCGCGGCGGAGCGGGTCGCCGAGATGCGCGACGTGCGCGTGCCGGGGCCGGGGGGCGACGTGCCGGTGCGCCTCTTCGTGCCCGAGGACCCGGCGGGCATCGTCGTCTACTTCCACGGCGGCGGCTGGATCATGGGCACCGTGGCGAGCTACGAGGCGCCGCTCACGCGACTCGCGAACCGCGCGGGCGCGACCGTGGCCGCGGTCGACTACCGCCTGGCGCCCGAGCATCGCTTCCCGGCCGCGCTCGACGACTCGCTCGCGGCGATCCGGTGGGCGGCGGCGGAGTTCGGCGGCGAGCCGCTGGCCCTGGCCGGCGACAGCGCGGGCGGCAACCTCGCGGCGGTGTGCGCCCGGCGGCTGCGCGGCGAGCTCGACCTGCGGCTCCAGGCGCTCATCTACCCGGTGACCGACGCGGCGCTCAACACGCCGTCCTACCGCGAGTTCTCCGACGAGCACGGGCTCAGCGCGGCGAGCATGCGCCGCTTCTGGAACCTCTACCTCGACGGGACGCCGGGCGACGACCCGGACGCGTCGCCGCTGCGGGCGGGCGACCTCGCGGGCGTGGCGCCCGCCTATGTCCTGACGGCCGAGGAGGACGTGCTGCGCGACGAGGGCGAGGCCTACGCGGCGGCGCTGCGCGAGGCGGGCGTGGCGGTCGAGCTCGTGCGCTGGCCGGGCACGATCCACGGGTTCTTCCGCTGGCTGGCGGTGGCCGCGCCCGCCCGCGAGGCGGTCGACGCCGTGGCCGCCGCGCTGCGGCGCGGCCTGTCTGCCTGACCGGCGCGCCGCTCGCCGGAGCATTGGACGCCTGCGCGCCTGGGTAGGGCGATACCGTGCTTCACCCATGGCAGTGACCACCGCGACCACCCGTTTCTGGCACCCCTTCGCCGACATGGGCTCGGTGAGCCAGAACGAGCTGCTCATCGAGCGGGGCGAGGGCGTCCACGTCTACGACGCCGAGGGCAACCGCTACCTCGACGGCACCGCGAGCCTCTGGTACGCGAACATCGGCCACGGGCGCACGGAGGTCGTGGAGGCCGTCGCCGCGCAGATGCGCACGCTCGAGGCCTACTCCACGTTCGGCGACTTCGGCAACCGCCCCGCCAACGAGCTGTGCGAGCGGCTGGCGGCCGTCGCGCCGATGGACGGCGCGCGGGTGTTCCTGGGCTCGGGCGGCGGCGACGCGATCGACACCGCGGCCAAGATCGTCCGCCGCCACTGGGTGCTCCAGGGCCATCCGGAGCGCATGCACCTGATCGCGCGCACGCAGGGCTACCACGGGACGCACGGCTTCGGCACGAGCATCGGCGGCATCGAGGCCAATGTCACCAACTGGGGTCCGCTGATCGGCGGGATCTCGACCGTCGAGTTCGATTCGCTCCAGGCGCTGGAGGCCGAGATCCTGCGCGTGGGCCCGGATCGGGTGGCGGGCTTCTTCTGCGAGCCCGTTATCGGCGCCGGCGGCGTCTACCCGCCGCCGCCCGGCTACATCCAGGGCGTCGCCGACCTGTGTGCGGAGCACGGGATCCTGCTGGTCGTCGACAGCGTGATCTGCGGCTTCGGGCGGCTCGGCACGTGGTTCGGGATCGAGCGCTGGGAGGACGTCCAGCCCGACCTGATCACGTTCGCCAAGGGCGTGACGTCCGGGTACCTGCCGCTCGGCGGCGTCGTCGTGTCCGACGCGGTCGCAGCGCCGTTCTTCGAGTCGCCGGGCGGGCCGATGCTCCGCCACGGCGCGACCTATGCGGGCCACCCGAGCTGCTGCGCCGCCGGGCTGGCCGTGCTGGACATCTACGAGCGCGAGGGGCTGCTCACGCGCGGACGCGACCTCGAGGACCCGCTGGCCGAGGCGCTGGCGCCGCTGGCCGACCATCCCGCGGTGGCCGAGGTGCGCGCGGGCTGCGGCCTGCTCGCCGCCGTGCAGGTCTCGCCCGAGGCGCTCGAGAGCGAGCCCGGCGCCGTCGCCAAGCTGGCGCAGGGCGCTCGCGAGGCCGGCGTGCTGGTGCGGCCGCTGCTCGGCTCCGTGGCGGTGTCGCCGCCGCTGACCGTCGAGCGGGAGCACCTGGACGAGATCGCCGCGGCGATCCATGCGGGGCTCGAGCGGCTCGAGCTTGCGGACCCGAAGCCGGACCCCAGCTCCGGTGGGTGAGCCCGAGCTGCGCGCCGGGCCGCCGTGGGTCACCGAGGAGATGGTGGCCGCGCAGCCCGCGCTCGCCCGGGCCCTGCTCGACTCGCCGCCCGACGGCCTCGCGGCGTTCGCGGCGACGCTGCGGGAGGCGTTCGACGCGCGGCTGCCCGTGAGCGTCGTCGGCTGCGGGACGTCGGAGCACGGCGCGATGGCGATCGCCGAGCTGCTCTCGGAGGCGCTCGGCGGCGGCTGGCCGCGGGCGGCCCTGGCGCGGCAGGCGCTCGACGCGGCCGAGGACCCGCAGCGCGGCGGCGTCTGCATCGCGGTCTCGCACGACGGCGGGACGTACGCGACGACGCTGGCCCTGGAGGCCGCGGCCGGCCGGGGCGCGACCACGGCGGTCGTCACCAACGCGCCCGACGGCGCGACGGCGGCCGCCGCCGAGATCGTCCTGGCGACGCCGGTCCACGACGACTCCTGGTGCCACACCGTCGCCTACAACTCCTCCATCCTCGTCGGCGCCGCGCTGGCACGCGAGCTCGGGATGGCCGATGTCGACGGCGCCGCCGCCTCGGAGCTCGTGCGCGAGACGGCCGGCGTGGACGCGGCGGCCCTCGCCGGCTCCGAGCGCGTGCTCGTCGCGGGCGCGGGCCTCGACTCCATCACCGCGCGCGAGCTGGCGCTCAAGTTGGCCGAGGGCGCGCGGCTCGAGACCGCCGCGCTCCACGTCGAGACGCTGCTGCACGGGCACCTGGCCGGCGAGGACGCGGGCACCGGCGTGGTGTTCATCGACACGGCGCGCGACTCCGGCCGGGTGGGCCGCCGCACCGGGCTGGCGGAGCGCGCCGTCGCCGAGCTCGGCATGCCGTCTGTGCGCATCGGCCCTCCGGTCGCCACCGTGCTCGCCGAGCCCGTCGCGCGCCTTCTGTGGGGCGCCGCGGCGCTTCAGGCGCTCACGCTCGCGCTCGTGCGCGCGCGCGGCGTGAACCCCGATTTGATCCGCCGCGACGACCCGGCGTATCGTCGCGCCGCCGCGGTCGCCGAGGACTTGGCGGACTGGTAGCTCGGGCGAACGTCAACTGCGGCTGGGTAGGGCGGGTGGGTGGATTACGTTTGTCCGCCAGGAGAGGACAAACGTAAGCCACCCCCTCCCGTGCTCTCCCTCAATGCCAGAAGTTCAGGCCGCCGCGGCGACCGCGCCCCGTGCGATCGGAGGCGCCGGGAGCGCCGCCGAGGGCGGCGCGATCTCGAGGTAGTGCCGGAACGCCCAGTGCGAGACCCGGCGGCGCCCGAAGAGGCCCACGAGCGTGTCCATCGGCGCCCCGTGGAGCCGCCGCACGGACTGCTGCGCCCGGTACATGCACTCGAACGGGAGGCGGTGCGCGGCGGAGAAGGCGCCGTAGCGGCGCAGCGCCTGGGTGATCGTCTGGCGCCCGTCGAGCACCGCGCGCAGCTCGCGGCCGCAGGCGATGCCGAAGTACAGCGCCGTGCGGATCCCCTCGGCGGTCAAGGGGAGGCAGTGGCCGGCGGAGTCGCCGACGAAGAACACGCCGTCCTCGACGGCGTCGCGCAGGCGGTGCGGGATCCAGTTGCCCTGGAAGCGCATCGCCTCGGCGTCGACGTCGGCGGCCAGGCGCAGCGTCGGATCCTTCACGTGCAGGCGCGGGTCGAACGACCCGACGCCGATCCGCAGCTCGTCGCGCGCCGGGAACGACCAGCCGTAGCCGGGCGCGACGTAGCGGGTGTCGAGCCACAGCTCCAGGTCGGCCCCGCGGCCGAACGGGTGGACCTCGAGGCCGCGTGACAGGGACGCCTCGGGCGGCTGCACGTTGGCGCCCGCCCCGAGCACCCGGCGCCAGCCCAGCGCGTCGACGATCAGCGGCGCGGTGACGTCGCCGCAATCCGTGTGCACCACGCTGCCCGTGCGCCGGTCCACCTTGGCGGTCTCGAACACGGCATCGCCCGCTTGCTCCCACAGCAGCGCGCACAGCGTGCGGTAGTCGAACGTCGAGAACGTCCACGGCAGCGGCCACCGGGCCGTGCGGCGCGGCGTGTGCACGAGCAACGACCCGAACGTCTGGCGGATCGATTCAGAGAGCCCGAGGTTGGCGAGCCACTCGGTCGGCGCCGCGCACGCGGAGGTCTGCCGCTCACCGATCTCATAGCGGTCGAGGACGAGCACCCGCGCTCCTGTCAACCGAAGCTCGCGCGCGACGGCCAGCCCCGCGAACGAGGCACCGCAGATCAGGACGTCGAAAGCGGCGCCCGGAGCGAAGCGCGTCCGGTCGGCGCCGCGCTTGGTTGCACGCACGGGCATAGGGGAGGCTCGCTACAGTATCTGGCCGCTAATGGAAGCCACAATGACCCCTCCCACCACCGACACCGACGCCAAGATCGTCGAGGGCTCCGACGGGATGCTCCTGGAGATCGACGGCCGCATCGTCCCCAACTATGACGCCACGATCGTCCCCTTCGACGAGGGCGACGTCGTCACCGGCAGGGTCGTGCGGATCGACAAGGACGAGGTCCTCGTCGACATCGGTTACAAGAGCGAGGGCGTCATCCCTTCCGGGGAGCTGTCGATCCGCAAGTCGGTCGACCCCCACGAGGAGGTCGAGCTGGGCGAGGAGGTCGACGCGCTGGTCCTCACCAAGGAGGACCAGGACGGCCGGCTGATCCTGTCCAAGAAGCGCGCGCGCTTCGAGCGCGCCTGGCGCCGCATCGAGGCCGCCGCCGAGTCCGGCGAGCCGGTCATCGGCGCCGTGATCGAGGTCGTCAAGGGCGGCCTGATCATCGATCTCGGGGTGCGCGGCTTCCTGCCCGCCTCGCTCGTCGACATCCGGCGCGTGCCGAACCTCGACGAGTACCTGGGCCAGAACATCCAGTGCAAGGTCATCGAGCTCAACCGCTCGCGCAACAACGTGGTGCTCAGCCGCCGCGCGGTGCTCGAGGAGGAGCGCAAGGAGCAGCGCCAGGCGATCCTGGAGCGCCTCCAGCCCGGCCTGATCATCGAGGGCCAGATCTCCAACATCGTGGACTTCGGCGCGTTCGTGGACCTCGACGGCATCGACGGGCTGATCCACATCTCCGAGCTCTCGTGGTCGCACGTCAACCACCCGAGCGAGATCCTCTCGATCGGCGACACCGTGCAGGTCAAGGTGCTCGACATCGACCGCGACCGCCAGCGCATCTCCCTGGGCCTCAAGCAGACTCAGGAGGACCCGTGGCAGCGCGTGGTCGACACCTACAACGTCGGCGACGAGCTCGAGGGCACGGTCACCAAGGTCGTCGCGTTCGGCGCCTTCGTGGAGATCCTGGAGGGCGTCGAGGGCCTCGTCCACATCTCCGAGCTGGCCCAGCAGCACGTGGAGAACCCGCGTGAGATCGTCCAGCCCGGCGACGAGGTGAAGGTCAAGATCCTCGAGATCGACTCGGAGCGGCGCCGCCTGTCGCTGTCGATCAAGCGCGTCGAGGGCCAGGTCCTCCCGCGCCGCTCGGCCGCCGACGCCGGCGACCTGGAGAACGTGCCGGAGCTCGGCCTGTCCGAGGACGTCTTCGCCGCGCCGCCCGCCGTGGAGGAGGGCGACGAGGAGGCCCCGGCCACCGAGGCGGCCGCCACCGAGGCGCCCGAGGCCGCCGCGCCCGCCGAGGAGCCCGAGGCTGCGGCGCCTGCGGAGGAGCCCGCGGCCGCCGAGGAGCCCGCGGCCCCCGACGAGGAGCCCGAAGAGTCGGTCTGACGGCGCCGCCGTTCGTCGGACTGACCGGCGGCATCGGCGCCGGCAAGTCGGAGGCCCTGGCCGCGCTCGAGCGCCTGGGTGCCGCGACCCTGTCCGCCGACGCCGTGGTGCACGAGCTCTACCGCGACCCGGAGGTCCACGCCGCCGTCGTCAACCGCTGGGGCGACGAGATGGCGCCCGGCGGGATCGTCGACCGCGCGGCGATCGCGCGCCGCGCCTTCGCCACCGACGGCGACCGCGCGTGGCTGGAGGGCATGATCTGGCCCAAGGTCGGCCAGCGGATCGCCGAGTGGCGGGCGATCGAGTCCACGCGCGACGCGCCGCCGCCCGCGCTCGTCGTCGAGGTCCCGCTGCTGTTCGAGTCCGGAATGGACGCGGCGTTCGACGCCACGATCGCGGTGGTCGCCGACGACGCCGTGCGCGCCGAGCGCGCGGCCGCCCGCGGGCACGAGGCCGTCGACGAGCGGACAGCACGCCAGCTCGGGCAGCAGGAAAAGGCGCAACGAGCGACGTATGCCGTCCAGAACTCCGGTTCCCTGGAAGAGTTGGAAGACAAGCTGTCGGACGTCCTTGCCAAGCTGAGCTCATGAGCGCCCACGCCCAGACCCGCAGCGCCTCGCGCCGCAAGCCGCGCCGCCGCTCGCGCGCGCATCGCCGCCGCCTGGCGGCGATGCTCGTGGTCGCGTTCGCGGGCGCGATCGTGCTGCTGGCGCTCAAGCCGTGGGCCGACAAGGCCGTACAGGAGCTCAAGCTCCCGCTCCGCCACGAGGACATCATCCGCCAGCAGGCCCGGGACAAGAACCTCGACCCGTCGCTGATCGCCGGCGTGATCTACGTCGAGTCGCGCTTCCGCGACCAGACGTCGCACGCGGGCGCCACCGGCCTCATGCAGCTGATGCCGGCAACGGCGGACTACATCGCGCGCAAGTCGGGCGGCACGCGCTTCGTGCAGGGCGATCTCGCCGACCCGCAGATCAACATCTCCTACGGCTCCTGGTACCTGCGCTACCTGCTCCAGCGCTACCACGGCAACGTCGCCCTCGCGCTCGCCGCCTACAACGCGGGTGAGGGCAAGGTCGACGAGTGGTGGCAGCGGGCCGCCGACCGCGGGGAGACGTTCAACGTCGCCACGCACATCCCGTTCCCGGAGACGCGCGAGTACGTCGCCACGGTGCTCAGCGCCCGCAAGGCCTACCGGCGGGAGTACGCGGAGGAGCTCGGCCTCTAGGGCCGGCGCGGAGGCAGCGGCCGCCGCCGCTCGCGGGCGAGGCGCCCGTTCTCGTGGGAGTGGTCGGGCGGCGGCTTCGGCTCGGGCTCGGGTGGTCGCCGCGCGGCCAGCTCCGCTTCCCGATCGCGCTCCTCCGCGCGCCCGACGAGGTAGAACGCCCACGCCACGCCCACGACGGCCGCCACGCCCACCAGGGCGAGGACGACCGCCGCGAGCGAAGTGCTCATGAGTGGTTCCGACCCACTATCCCTTGACGGCTCCCGCGGTCAGGCCGGCGACGATCCGCTTCTGGAAGAACAGCACCAGGAAGATCAGCGGGATCGAGATGACGACCGACGCCGCCGCGATCGTGCCCAGCGGCTCCTCGAACTCCGTGGAGCCGGTGAAGAACGCGATCGCCGCGGGCACCGTGCGCGCCTTCGGCGTGGAGGTCAGCGTGACGGCGAACAGGAACTCGTTCCAGGCCGAGATGAACGTCAGGATCCCCGCGGTCGCGAGCCCGGGGGCCGCGAGCGGGATGACCACCTTGCGGAACGCCTGGAACCGCGTGGCGCCGTCCACCAGCGCCGCCTCCTCGAGGTCCTTGGGTATCTCTTTGAAGAACGACACGAGGATGTAGATCGCCAGCGGTAGGGCGAACGTCAGGTACGGGATGATCAGGCCCGGGAGGGTGTTGAACAGCCCGATGTCGGTCCACAGCTTGAACACCGGCGTCGCGATCGCGATCGGCGGGAACGTCGTGATCGAGAGCACCAGGCCCAGCAGGAAGAACTTCAGCGGGAACTTCAGCCGCGCGAGCGCGTAGGCGCAGAACGAGCCCACGACGAGCGCCAGGGCGGTCGTCGTGAGGCTCACGATCGCGCTGTTGCCGAGCGCGTGGACGAAGTCGTCGTTCTTGAAGATCGAGTCGTAGTTGTTCAGCGTCGGGTTCGGCGGCACGATATCCGCGCCCGACAGGTCCGGCCCGGTCTTCAGCGAGATGTTGATCAGCCAGTAGAACGGCGCGAGGCAGAAGACGACGATCCCCGCCACGGCCACCCACAGCCACCAGGGCGGCTTCGGGGTCGCGACCTTCTGCTTGCGCGGCGGCTTCGGACGAGCGGTAGTGGTCTCTTCGGCGGTGGTTGTGGTCGCCATGTCACTCCTCCGCCAGCCCGCGGATGTTGCCGCCGACGAACCTGATGTAGATGAACGAGACGGCCATCACGATGATGAAGGTCACGACCGCGAGGGCCGCGCCCTTCCCGATGATGTTGTTGGCCGTGAACGTCTGGTAGGCCTCCAGCGACAGCGTGTTGGTGCCGTGCGCGCCCTTGGTGAGCACGAACGGCAGGTCGAAGATCCGCAGCGCGTCGAGCGTGCGGAAGATCAGCGCCACGAGCAACGCCGGCATCAGCAGTGGCAGCGTGATCTTGCGGAAGCGCTGCCACGTCGTCGCGCCGTCGACCTTCGCGGCCTCGTATATCTCGCCGGGTATCACCTGCAACCCGGCGAGCAGAAGCAAGGCCATGAACGGCGCCGTCTTCCAAACGTCCGCGATGATCATGACGATCAGCGCCTCGGGGGACTGGCCGAGCCAGACGGTGTCGGTGCCGAGGATCGAGTTCACGATGCCCAGCGTCGGGTCGAAGATCGTCTGCCACATGCGGGCAGTCACGACGGTCAGGACGGCCCACGGCACGAGCACGACCGTGCGCAGGAGGCCCTGGCCCCGGAAGGCGCTGTGCATCGCCAGCGCCATCGCCATGCCGATGATGACCTCGAACGTCACCGACGCGGCGGTGAAGATGAACGTGGTCCTGACGGCCTGCCAGAACTCGGTGTCGCTGAAGATGTTCGAGTAGTTGCGCAGGCCCAGGGGACCGGCCCAGCGCGAGAGGCCCGCGACCCGGACGCTGTACTCATGCAGCGACAGCCAGATCGCGTAGCCGATCGGGTACGCCGCCACCAGCGCGATGAGGATCACTGATGGCGAGACCATGTACGCCGCCAGGCGGCGCTCCGAGATGCCTCGGGAGCGCCGCCCAGTGGGCGTGCCGGCCTGTACGGAGGCGGCTTCCATCGGTTGGTTCTCCTAGAAGGTGGCCAACGCGTTGTTGATGTCGGTGTCAGCCTGCTTGAGCGCGTCCTGCGGCGAGGTCGAGCCCGAGAGCGCGGCATTGACGTTCTTGAAGATCGCCTCCGAGATCTGCGGGTAGACCGGCGAGACCGGACGCGCCTTCGCGTTCTCGACGCCCTGACGGAGCGCGTCGGCGAACGGCATGGCCTTCTTGACGGCCGGATCGTCGTACGAGGCGGCGATCGTCGGCGTCTTGGAGTACTTGACGGCGTTCGCGGTGATCCGCTTCTCGCTCGTCATGTAGTCGATGAACTTCAGGGCGCCGCCCGGGTTCTTCGAGTACACCGAGATGACCATGTTGTGGCCGCCCAGGACCGACGCCTTGCCGCCGCCCTCGAAGGACGGATACGGCGCGACGGCGAACTTGCCCTTGACCTTCGGGGCCTTCTGGGACAGCGCGTAGCAGTAGGACCAGTTGCGCATGAAGGTGGCCTTGCCGGCCTCCCAGGCGCGCCGGGCCTGCTCCTCCTGCATGGTCGTCACGGCCTTGGGAGCCGCGCCGCTCTTGATGCCGTCGACCATGAACTGGAGCGCCTTGAGGTTCTCCGGCGAGTTGATCGTCGACTTCTTGCCGTCGTCGGAGATGACGCTGCCGCCGGCCGCGAACGCGTACTCGAGGAAGTCCACGGTGAGACCCTCATAGGCCGAGCCCTGATAGACGATGCCGTTGTTCGCGGCCGCCTCCTTGTACAGCTCCTGCCAGGTCGACGGGAACGTCTTCACCTGGTCGGTGCGGTAGTACATCAGCCCGGAGTCCGAGACGCGCGGAGCGCCCCAGACCGTGCCGTCGTAGGTGACGGTCTGGAGCGTCGAGGGGATGAAGTCGCTCTTGCGCGTCTCGATGTACTTGCTCATGTCCATGAGCCACTTCTGGGACGCGAACTCCGCGGTCCAGACGACGTCTGACTCGAACGCGTCGCAGTCGCCCGACTTCGCCTTCTGGCGCTGCACGAACTGATCGTGCTGCTGCTGGGCGTCCTCCGGGAACTCCACGAGCTTGACGTGGAGGTTCGGATTGGCCTTGTTGAATTCGGCGATGCCCTCCTTGAGGTCACCGGACGTGTCCTTGCCGGAGCAATACGTCACGTTGCCCTTGGCGTTGTTCATCGACGCTGGGTCGACGGACTTTGCGCCCGAGGTGCTGCCTCCGCCGCCGCCGGAGGAGCCACCGCCACCGTTGTCGTCGCCACCGCAGGCGGCGACGAGAACGCCGCAAGCGAGTGCGGCGCACAACATCAAGAGAAATCTCTTGGACACGATCTCCCCCTCGGTCCGGTTGGGTTGAGCTGGAACGTACCCTTTCGCCGCGCAATCTGCGGCTTCCTGGCACTCAACCACCCGAGTTGGCGCTTCGTCAAACCAGGGCGGGTCTGGCGGTTCGTATCCTGCGCCGCCATGTCGTGGTGGCGAGACGGCGTCCTCTACCAGATCTACCCGCGTTCCTTCGCGGACTCGGACGGCGACGGAGTCGGGGATCTGCGCGGCATCATCGCGCGGCTCGAGCACCTGGAATGGCTCGGGATCGACGGCATCTGGCTCAACCCGACGATGGCGTCCCCCAACGACGACTGGGGCTACGACGTGGCCGATTACCGCTCGGTCCACCCGGAGCTCGGCACGCTCGCGGACCTCGACGAGCTCATCGCCGAGGCCGGCCGGCGCGGCATGCGGGTGCTGCTCGACCTGGTCCCCAACCACACGAGCGACCGCCATGCGTGGTTCCAGGACGCCGCCGCGGCGCGCGATGCCCGCCATCGCGACTTCTACGTGTGGGCCGACCCCGGACCCGGCGGCGGGCCGCCGAACAACTGGCTCTCCTCCTTCAGCGGGCCGGCCTGGACGCTGCACGAGCCCACGGGCCAGTACTACCTGCACAACTTCCTGCCGAGCCAACCCGATCTGAACTGGTTCAACGAGGAGGTCCGCGAGGAGTTCGACGCGATCCTGCGCTTCTGGTTCGAGCGCGGCGTCGCGGGCTTCCGGATCGACGTCTGCCACGCGATCGTCAACGACGCCGAGCTGCGCGACGACCCGCCGGCCGAGCCGCACGATCACCCGCACATCCAGGAGCGCGGCCTGCGCCACGTGTTCTCGATGAACCGCCCGGAGGTGCACGACGTCCTGCGCCGCTGGCGCGCGCTGGCCGCGGCGGACGATCCCGAGCGGATCCTCGTGGGGGAGACCTACGTGCTCGACCTCGCGCAGCTCATGCCGTTCTACGGCACCGGCGAGGACGAGCTGCACATGGCGTTCAACTTCCTCTTCGTGCACGCGGAGCTCGACGCGACCGAGCTGCGCGGGATCGTGGAGGGCGTCGAGCGCGGCCTGCCCGAGCTCTCCTGGCCGGTCTACACCGGCTCCAACCACGATGCCGGGCGGCTGGCGACCCGCTGGGCCGGAGGCGACGAGGCGAAGGCGCGCTGCGCGCTGCTGATGCTGCTCACGCTGCGCGGCACGCCGTTCCTGTACTACGGCGACGAGATCGCGCTGCCGGAGGTCGACGTGCCGCCCGAGCGGCGGATGGACCCGGTGCCGGACAACCGCGACGGGTGCCGCACGCCGATGCCCTGGACCGCCGACGGCGGCTTCACCGATGGCGGCGACCCGTGGCTCCCGGCGGGCGACCCGGCCGCCCGCAACGTGGCCGACCAGCGCGAGGACCCGGGCTCGGTGCTCCACCTCGTGCGCGACGCGATCGCGCTGCGGCGCGAGCGCGCGGACCTGCGCACGGGCGCCTACGCGTCGCTGCCCGATCGGAAG
>Ga0081539_10004380_pt1 | contig 15701 bp, 15 predicted proteins | sample TabmetS4T2R2_FD_71023 | JGI IMG/M metagenome (GOLD analysis project Ga0081539, IMG submission 71023) | Tabebuia heterophylla rhizosphere microbial communities from the University of Puerto Rico - S4T2R2 | ecosystem: Host-associated > Plants > Roots > Rhizosphere ...
CCGAGGCTCCTGCGTCCTACTCTTGATCGGGCTCACGACACCAAGTTGCGCCGACGTCACCGGGCGACCAGCACCATTTTCATCCGCCAGGGTGGGCGTCCGCGCCCATGAGGACTCTTGCCGGAACTCGTCGGCCTGCTCGAGCCGCCAAGGCACCGAGGCTAGCCTCGAGGGTGACGCAGCTCGTCGATATCGACGGGCACGCCACGCTCCCGGCGCTGCATGCGCCTGATCGTCGCCTCGTAGCCCGGCCGGCGTTGGAGCCGGATCGTCGCCGCCCATGCCGCGAGCACCCGCTGGAGTTGGGCGAAGTCCTTGGTGTCGGCAGCCACGGCCAAGGCCTCGGTGACCTCTTCGATGAAGCGCTGCCGGTCACCTGGACGGACTTGACGTAGCAGCTCGACGGCGTCGGCGGGTAGCTCGAAGTGGTCTCCGTCGACTCGCTGAGCCATGCTCACAGGCGACCTCCTCCGCTCTGAAGGACTGGCTCGGAGTGTGCCAGACGACGAGCGTAGTCGCTTGGCATTCTCCACACCATGGGCTGCCGTGCCGGCGACTTGAGGCTGAGAAAGCGCCGCTGAGCTGGCGCGATGAACCGCGCCGCACGAGGGAGCGTCGCCGACGTGAGCAAATGACCAACAAGTCCCTTTGGAGCATCGGGCGATTCGCCCGTACGTCGCGTCACAGGTTGCCCGTATTCTCCCGTGGACGGCGAGCGGAGCCGCAGCCGCGTGTGGGAGGGATATCGGGGCAAGGCGATGGGCAGAGGAAGGGACGCACGCTTGCAGTCGCGCCGCCGCGCGATGTCAGCCGGAGCATGGCTGGCCGCGGAGACGGTGTGGTGAGCAGCGCAGGCGTCCTTCCGCTGATCGGCACGGCCGCGCGCCGCCGCCGAGCACTTGCGCATCTCTCGCCGATCTTCGATCTGCATTTGTACCGAGCGCGGAATCCGTCGGATGTCGACTGGTCGGCCTACGATTTCATCGCGCTGGTCCAGCTGACCGTCGACACCATCGCGATGTCCTCGGGACTGGATGGCAACCTCGGCGCACCCCGCACGGTCGTGCTCAGCGAGATGACACGCACCGCTGCGGCAATGGCGCCGCAGCGGCCTACCGACGAGCATGCGCACATCGCCGCGCACGTCCTCGATCACCTGCTACGCCACGACGAGCCGACTCCCTATTTCGCCGTTGACTACGCCGACCCCGACGCCAGCTGGCGAACTGCCACCCAGCAGGTGCGGGTGTTGTACGAGACGCTCGCAGCCGACGGGTCGACACTGCAGGTCAACGTCGACAATACCGCCGTCGCGTTGCTGCTCATCGCGACCAACCGTTCGCTGGAGGATGAGCACGAAGCGGTCATCGCCGTCATGCGGGCCCAGGCCGACAGCGGACGACTCGACGCTGCGGTCGATTCGGCCGAGGATGCCCTGACGCTGTCCCGCACCTACGCCGCGAACGTGCGACGCATGATCGCCGAAGCCGAACGGGACGTGACCCGTGTCAACTACCTCAACACGCTGCGGCCTGAGCTCGCTGCCGCGACCGCACACGTGAACCGGCGCATCGGTCTCGACGGTACGCTGCTGCGTCATCTGGAAAACCTGCGCGCCGACGCATCCGAAGAGCACGATCCAACTGCTGTACGTCAGCTCACCCAGGCCACGTCACGGCTGGGCGATGCCGTCGAGACACTCGCCGAGCTACAGACCGATGTGATCAGCGCCACTCCGCGGTGGCGGGACGCCCAGGCCGCGCAGGCGTTCACCGCCGTGCCAGCCAGCGAGGTCGACCCGACCGCCGATGTGCTGTCGGCGCTGCTTGGCGGCCTACCGCTGCCGCATGGTGCCGACCAGTCCCCGCCGGCGCCGGCCCGGCTGCTGAACCTCACCGCGCTCGCCAACCGCCTCGTCGCGCCACCAAGGCGGCTACTTGATATCGACGGCGCCGCTGCACCCACCGAGGCGCTCGAAGACACCGAGGGCGTCTATGAGCAGTTCCCTGAGCAGTTCCACAACATCGCGCATGCGCTGCGGGTCCGTCGTACCGCGCCGGGCGTCAAGATACGGCTGACCGATTTGCTGGCCGACGCTGACGAGCTGTTCGCCCACCCGGATGCCACCGTCGTGACGGATCTCGCCGCCCTTGTCGGGTCCCACGAGACCGCTCGCCGCCGGCTGCGCCTGCTCCTGGCGCTCGACGCCATGATGCTCTGGCGTCCCGATGGTAGAGCCGACACCCACGATGACTGGTGGTCGGTCGACGACGGCAGCCGCGCGGTCCTTCCGGACCTCGAGATCCCTGATCTGCTTGTGTACCAGAGGGGAAAAGTCGATGACCATTCGTGATGACGCCCGGGATGCGGGGCTGCTCCTGCGGTACGCGCTCGACCACACCCTGTCGCCTGCACGCCACGACACTTACAGCCAACTGCTGGACCGCTACCACAGCGATCCGGACCTGCGGACGGTGTTTGACGAAACCGCCGCTGGTCTCGGGGTCCGCGTGCTCACCGCGGACCACACGACCGGGCTGGTGCTGACCGCCGCAGCCGACTCGCCGATGGCCGTGACGGACACCAGCGCATGGTTGCGGATCCGAGGTGCGGCCGACCGGATGGTGTACGGCGTGGCGCTCGGTGGGGTCGCCGCGTGGTGTTATCCCAACCCACGCGCGGTCCGCGAACCGGGCACCCGCCGGATCACCGCCGTCGACGTCGACCGGCTCGTGCGCGAACACGCGGCAGCGGTCGAAGCGGGCGATGTCCTCCTCGACGAAGGGCTCGGGGAGGCCTGGCACGAGTACGCCCACAACCGCAAGCAGGTCGCTGAGACCCCGAGTGGGCAGCTCAAGCGCGACTGCACCGTGCGGATGTGCGAAGACGTGCTCACGATGCTGGCCGCGTTTGGGCTGGTCGTGGTCGATAGGACGATCCCGTCACCGCGCGTCGAGCTAAGGGTGTGGCGGTCCACCGACCGGTTCCGGGCTCACGTCGCCGCCACCGGCGGCCCGCTTGCGTGGCAGACGATCGTGCGCTCAGGCGTCTCCGAACGGCTGTCCGGCGACGCTCAGGACCCGCTCGACGGCAACGACGAGGACCTCTGATGCAGACCGGCTGGCGGCTGGAACGGACCTACCTGGCGGGCGCAGGTTTTCCGGAGTCACGCCTGGAGGGGCTTGACATCAACTGGGCCGGCCCGCTTGAGCCGACCGGACATGCGGCCCTGTGGGCGGACAACGGTGCTGGCAAGACAACGATCACGGCGTTGCGGTTCGCGCTGTACCTGCCGCACACCCGCGACTTCATACGCGGCAACTCCGACCGGTCGCTGGCGAAGTTGGTGTACTCCGGCGACGTGTGCCACATCGTCGAGCAGGCCACCCGTGTGGTTGACGGTGAGATGCAGCGCATTGTCGTGGGTATGGTCGCCGACTGGTCGGACGGTGGCACCCAGGATCTGGACAACCCCTCACGGCTGGACCGGGCCTTCTACGGCTGGATGGCCAATCCGCTCGGGCCGACCATCGACGACCTGCCCTTTCGTACCAGCGTCGGGCGGTGGGCGACGCGAGCCCAGTTCGTCGACGCGCTGCGAGCGCTGCTGCCCGACGGCGGAGCACTGCCACCGCACCCGCCGTCAGATCATCAAGGGCAGTGGCGGAGATGGCTGATCGCCGCTGGTGTCGACCTCGAGCAGGTGCGGTTCCAGACGGCGATGAACGCCTCGGAGGGCGGCGTCGACCGCGTCATGCAGTTCGCCGACTCAGATGCGTTCGCCCGCTGGCTCATTGGTGCGACCACTCCGACGTCGACTGTCGAGCAGATCGCTAGCAGCATCGAGGCGTTGCGCACCAACGCTGCTGCACGCCCACGCTGGTCCGACGAACTCGCCCTGTGGAAGCGGATCATCGACCCGCTGCTGCAACTGGCGATCGCGGACGAGGAGACCGCTGCGAACCGCCGGGCCGTGGCTGCCTCCGAAGCGGATGCCGCCGTAGTCGTCGCCGACGCCGATAGAACTGTCACCGGACTGGCCGCCGAGAAGGACGCCGCCGCGAAGCTCCACACCCATCACGAGCAGCGCCGTCGGGACGCCGCCGCGATGCTGCGGCGGGCCCAGGCACACCGGCTGCGGATGCAGCTGCGCGGTGCCAAGCTGCGCGCCGACGCTGCTGAAGCGGTCGCGGTCGAGCGACGTGACGCCCGCGATGAAGCTGAGCGCGATCTCTCGGGGTGGAAGCTTGTCAGTCAGGTCCTCGATGCGAAGGCTGCTGCGAACCGGCTCGCCGGCCTCACCGAACGCCTCGACGCCGCGGAAAAGGAAACGGCGACGCTCCGCGGTGACGAACGCCGGCACCGCCATGGCCTCGCCCGGCTCCTGACTGACCATCGCGACTCCGCCGCTCGCCAGGTCAGCACGGCGAAGCAGCATCTGGTCGCTGCGAAGGCCGTGCAAGAGACGCTCGATAAGGAGCTGCAGGCCGTCCTGGCCGCGAATGCCACAGCCGTCGAGCAGGCCCATCAGGCTCGCAGCAGGATGGCCGAGGCCGAGCAGACGATTGCCGAGGCGGTTGCAGCAGGACTGATCGTCGAGGGAGCCGACCCTGCGGCACGCGACGCCTCCTTGGTCGAGCAGGTCGCCGCCGCCAGGCGCGCGCGAGCGGGTGCCGAAGAGGCGCTGGAAGGCATCGGCGAGGAGATCGGCGCCGAACAGAGATCGTTGTCTTCGGCCCAGCAGCGTGCCGCGAGCGCCCGCAGCGACGCGGCCGAAGCCGAACGCCAGCTCCGCGACATCGAACGCCGCGTGCAGGCGCTCAGCCGCGATCAACGCCTCCTGGACGTCGTCGGCGATGCGTCCGCGGACTTGTGGATCGGTCGCACGGCGCTGACCGACGCGCTGCAGCAGCGCATCACCAGCGCCGACACCGACGTCGCCGACGCACGTGCTGCGGTCGCCGCGGCGGAGCGCACCGTCGAAGCGGTCGGAGCAGACGGGTTGCTGCCAGCTTCACAGGTCGCAGAGGGCGTCGCACGCCTCTGCCAGGCCGCCGATGTACCCGCCTGGCCTGGTTGGAGGTGGTTGGCGGACACGATGACGCCGCGGGCTGCCGCGGCATTCGCTGCGGCACGACCCGAGATCGCCTCGGGGGTCGTCGTCGCCCACCCCGATCTGGTCGAGCGCGCTGTCGACGCGGTCGGAGCCATCGACATCGATGTGGCGGTGTGGATCGGCGCCGTTGTCGACACCCGGTCGGCCTTGGCACGCAACGCGGACGATGGCGATGCCGGTACCCGCGCGCACGTCCTGCTGCCCCATGCCGGCATCTACGACCGGGACGCGGCCAGCCGCCTGGTCTCCACAGCCGAGGCGGCATTGGAGACCGCTACCCAGCGCCTGCACGCCGCCGCACGTCACGGCACCGACGCCCGCGACATGCTCGCAGCATTGTCACGGTTGTGGACGGACCTACCCGACGACACGCGCCACCAACTCACTGAGAAGGTTGGCGCCGCCCGGAGTCGGCAATATGACGCCGAATCCGAGGTGCAGGTCGCTGTGGATAGGCTTGCCGATCTTGACCGGCACCAGGGCGCCCGCAAGCGGGACCGTGCCGCCGCCCAGCACGTGATCGATGTTGCGACGGAGACCCGCCGGCTGCTCGTACCAGTGATCGCCGCGGCGCGCACACACGAGCGCGCCCGTGAACAGCTGCCAGGGCTGCTGGGCACCATAAGCGATACCAGGCGACGGATGGATGCTCTCAGGCGCCGCAAACCAGAGCTGGCTGACGAGGTCGCCGCCGCCGAGGACTTGGTCCGGCACCATACCCGTCGGCGCGACGACGCCGCCGAGCTCCTGCGTGTGGCAGGGCTGTCCGCGACGACCGACGGCCCTGTGCCGACCGAGGACGAGGGGGCGATCCGGGCGCGTCTCGCCAGTGTCGCCGAGGCGCTCGCGAACGCGGCCGTGGACCCTGAACTGCATGAGCAGGTGCAACGGACCCGCCGGCACCTGTCGAACCTGAACGCCCAGCTCGACGCCGACCCCGACCGCCGGCGTCGAGCCGAACGATTCGCCGCCAGCGACGGCGCCCGCCACCCGATCGCGCTCGCCGAGTCAGTAGAGCGTGCCACCCAGCAGGAAGCGCACGCTCGCGAGGAGTACGCCAGAGCCGGAGCGGCAGCCGATCGTATGGGACAGGAGTACGAGCGTCTGGTGGAGGATCGCTCCTCGGATCGCTCGTCCCCGGACCTCGACGGGATCCCGGCGGCCGCTGTGGTCGCCACCGTCGACGACGCCGACCGGTTCGCCGAGCAGCTCGATGCGCTCGCTTCCCAGCTGTTCGCCACGCAGCGGTCCGAGGAACGCCTGGCCAAAGAGGCAGATGATGCAGCTCGGGCCGCCGAGCAGTCCGCAACGCTGGTCAACGCATCCGTCACCCCGCTGCGCTACCTCGCTGACGCCACGCTGACGGGCCGGCGCGCCATTGATGTCGACGAGCTCATCGACCGCATCGCACACGTGTTCAGGAGCGTCCGCGAGGCCGCGCAGGCGCTGGCGACAAGCGAGGCAACCCAGCAACAGGCCGCGACGACGGTCCGCGCCCACGCCAACGGCCCGCAGGCCCGCAAGGTCGAGGAGGCCGAGGATCCCCGAGTTGTGGATCTGATCATGCGGTTGCGGGCCGATGCGGAGCTTCCCTCCGAAGCCGAACGGCTCGCAGGGCACCTTGAGCAGCGGGCGGTATCGTTGCGTGACGACCTTGACCGCCATGACCGCGATGTGCGCACGTGCGCGACGATGTTGCATGTGCAGGCCGCGAGGGCGATTGAGCGGCTGCGAGCCTACCAGAACCAGTCGCGGCTGCCTGCTGGGCTTGGAGACTGGTCGCAACGCCGGTTTGTCATCATCGAACACGAGCGAATCCCCGAAGACGAGTCGGTCGCCGTTGACCGGGTCAGTCGGGTCGTACACGCGCTGCTGACGCCGGGCGCGGGCCGATCCGATGCACCGTCTCTGCTGTTCGCAGCGGCGCGAGCGCTCGTTGACGCGCCGTTCCGCGTGCGGCTCCTCAAGCCGCACACCGACCTGTCGCTAGACCGCGTCGACGTCACCGAGCTGAAGAACTTCTCGGGCGGTCAGCGAGTCACCGCCGGGGTGCTGCTGTACGCGACCATGGCCCGGGTGCGTGCGACCGGGGACGTCGCCTCGATCGGCTGGCTGTGGCTGGACAACCCGTTCGGTCAGGCGTCGGCGGACCAATTCGTGCGGACGATGCGCCGTGCCGCCGACCAGCTCGGGTTGCAGCTGCTGTTCACCGCCGCCCCCAAGGACAAGGGGGCCCTGTCAATGTTCGACCGCACGATCACGCTCGCCCGTCGGTCGCGGCCGTCGTCGGGAGAGAAGGTCGTGCTCATCGACGACGGGTCGCGCGAGGTGGTCGATCTGCTGCTGGTGCAGAAGGACGTCGCTGCGGTGCTTGGCGAATGATCGTCGTCGACCTCGACGCGCTCGTTTCCTTGCTCGACCCTGATGGGCGTGGGGGGCGTCGCCACGTGGACGATGTCGCCACCGCGATCCGCCGTCTGGTTGTTCACATCGACCCAGCCGAGATGCCCCAGCTGGTGGGAGACACGATCCGTCGCGGCGAGGAACAGGGACGCTGGTCGGCCACCCGCACCGCCACAGTCCGCCGCGGCCTTGCCACGCTACCGAGGGCCTTGACGCTACCGTCCGACACCAGGGCGACCTCCCGCAGGCTCAGGCCCGTCGCACCGTTGCGTGACGAGCTTGCAGGGTGGGCAGCGAACCTCCGGCTGTCGCCGCCCCAGCGACAGCTCCTTGTCGCAGTGAACGAGTGGCTGCGGCGCACCGATGGAGGAAACGTTCCTGTGGTCGCGGCCGCTGAACGAGCGTACGAGCTGATCGGCGACGAGAAGGCATTCGATTCTTGGCCGCCGCGCGGAGGCGCGATCCTGTGGGGGCCGGGCCGGTTGACGTTCGAGTTGTTGCGCTGCGCGCACACGCCAACACCGCTCACATGGGAGCCAGCAACGTCGACGGTAAGGGCCGCGGGGCCCATCATCTGCGTGGAGAACCATGCGACATTCCGCACGTTGCTGCGGGTGCTGCGGACCTCCGCATCACCCCGATGGGTTGCTGTCGCATGGGTGCAAGGCCGCAATACCGCCCCACTCGAGTCGCTCGCGGACCTTCCGTTCAGGATCACTCGCCTGGACTACCTCGGGGATCTGGACCCGGCTGGGTTGGCGATCGCCGCAGCCGCATGCACGACCGCCAAGCACGCCGGGGTGCCTGCCGGCCCAGCAGACCGGCTCTGGGCACTGCTCATCGACCAGCCCGCGCGCGCAGGTCGCAAAGTAGACGAAACCTATGCGCTTCGGCTGGTCAGGTGGCTTCCCGAGCACCTCCGCGAGCCCGCCAGTGCATTGCTCGTCGCTGGACGAGCGATTCCCCAGGAGGCGCTGCGCTTCGACATGGTCGCCGACGCGCTCGACTAGCTCGGCCCGCCACGTGGATGGGATGAACTGGCCAGAAGTGGCATCGCGTGTACGTACGTCGGAGGATTCCGTATGAGTTGCGGCGGTTCGAGAGAGCCGGCGCCGCACGGGTATGCTCTAGAGCGCGTCGCATTCTCCTGGCCCAGGCGCTAAGCATGGCTTCTGAGCTGCGGAAATGGCGACGAGGGCGTGTAGCTCAGCTGGCCAGAGCGCGTCGCTTACAACGACGAGGTCACAGGTTCGAGCCCTGTCACGCCCACCACAGAACTCGCAGGTCAACGCGTCGATCGCCGTCATGATCGGGCTGCGCAGGCACTCGGTTCGCGAGCCGGCGTGCCCCCATGGATGGGCACCGAGTCAACCGGGTCGCGCGGCCCGCCGATGCTGGATACCCGCAGCGGCAGCGATCAGCGCAACCGAGGCAACGACAGATGCTGCTGCTCGTCTTCTTCGAGGTCCTGGTCCGCCTCCTCATCTGGTGGCAGGGAGTCGTCATCGCCCTGGGCGACCAGCCTCAGCACCGCAATGGGGACATGGTCCAACAGCGCGCCGCGCCGACTGGGTGAGGAACGAGCTCCAGGAGCGGCCGGTGTGGTGGCTGCTGCTCACCGGCCTCATGCTGGTCGTGTTGGCCGACTGGTTCGCCGACAGGTGGGAGCAACCCCGATGGCGGGCGGCCATGATCTGGACGATCGTCATGGGCATCGTGCTCGTGATTGCCGTGATGCTGACCGAGCACTTCGGCTGGGGCATCAAGCCGATCAGGCTCTAGCCGGCGCGACCTCGCCGCCCGAGCTGGTGACCATCGCCGTCAGGCTCCGGGGGACGTCGTGCTCGTCGGCCGTGCCCTCTGCCTGCCCGACCCGGGTCGCCCCGGGGCCGGGCCGTTAACCACCCGCGCCCAGTAGCGGACAACCATCACGGCGGCCAACCACCGAGTACAGTCCGCACTCATGAGCATCGAGGTTGAAGCCGTCCGCCGGGTGACCGACGAGCTCGTCGAGGCCTGCCGGCGCCTCCTCCCCCAACTGTCCGGCTCAGCAGCACCACTCGGAGCTGGCGACCTTGGCCGAATCGCCGACCATCAGGCCAACACGATGTTTGTCGCCCGCCACCAGGGCGCCATCGTCGGCATGCTCATCCTCGTCATCTTCCCGCTGCCGTCGGGGCTGCGAGCCCGGATTGAGGATGTCGTGGTTGACGAGGCAGCACGCGGCCAAGGCGTCGGGACTGCGCTGACCATGGCGGCCCTGAGCCTGGCCCAGGAGCAGGGTGCCCGCAGCGTCGATCTGACCTCTCGTGCCTCGCGCATCGCCGCCAACCGTCTCTACCAGCACCTCGGCTTTCAGCTCCGCGACTCCAACGTCTACCGGTATCAGCCTCGCCCGCCCGAACCTTGAGCGTCATCCCAACCCCAACCATCGCCCGGTGACGACCCGGCAGTGGGCCGGGCTCACTCGGATGCGGGCCGCCTGGGTTCGCCCCGAGCCTCTCACGACAGGCGGTCGCCGCCTTGCATGCCGGCGGGCGGCTGAGGGCAGGATGCAGCCGAGGAGGTGACAGGAGCGATGGCCCGAGCGTCGCGGCTGCCGACCACGAACCGGCTGATGGCCGTGCTCGACACGCCCGGAGCAGCCGACGACGCCACCGCCGCCCTGGCCCGAGAGGGGTTCGCCGGCGACACCGTGCTGGTCCTGCGGGGCGACCGGGACGCCGACCGGATCGACAGCCTTGGCAACGCCGGCGGGGCCTGGGTGCGGGCCCGGCGGCTGCTGAGCTTCACCCTCGCCGACCAGATGGTCGACCTGGCCGTCTACGTGGCCGCGCTGCGCGACGGCCGCACGGTCCTGTCCGTGCGGGCCGCCAGCGACGGGGAGCGGCAGCGGGCCAAACAGGCCCTGGCCGGAACCGGCGCCCATTTCGTGAACTTCTTCGGGCGGTTCGCCACCGAGGACATCGTCCCCTGGCGGGGCCGCGAGCTGCCCCTGCCGCCCTGGCTGCGCCGCTAGCCGGACTCGGCCGGGGCGAAGAACACCAAAACCGAGAGGCGCTGGGTGACGTCGTGGAAGCGGTGGGGGACGGTGCGGGTGACGAAGTGGACGCTGCCAGGGCCCACCGGATCGTCACGGTCGCCGGCCCGCAGCCAGGCCCGGCCGCTCAAGACCACGTAGACCTCGTCCTCCTGGTGCGGCTCCTGTGGGTCGGTGACCCCGGCCTCGAGCACGTACAGCCCGCAGCTCATCGAGTCGCGCCGCAGGAACTCGAGGTACAGCTCGCCGGTGCGGCGCTGCACCTCGGCCCGCGCCTCCTCGAGCGAGACGACGTCGAAGCTCTCCACGGGGGGCTCGTCCACCCGCCAATCCTACCCTGGGCACGCCGGCATCCCTGGTCAGCACGGTATGGTGAGCCGCCATGAGGATCTGTCGCTTCGTCGATACCCGGGAGGACCGAATCGGCCCCACGGTGCGGGTCGGGTACCTGGATCGAGAGGTGATCATGCCGGTGGCCTCGGGGCACGGGCGGGCGGGGCTGGAGGCGGTGCTGGACCTGGCCATGGCGGCCAATGCCGACCCCGGGCTGCAGCCCCGGCCCGGCGGCGACCCGGTCCCGCTGGCGTCGGCGCGGCTGCTCGCCCCGGTCGCCGAACCGCCCTCGGTCCGCGACTTCTACGCCTTCGAGCAGCACGTCCGCACCGCCCGGGCCCGCCGGGGCCGGGAGATGCACCCCGACTGGTACGAGCTGCCGGTCTTCTACTTCACCAACCCGGCGGCCGTGCTCGGCCCGGGCGACTCGGTGGCCGCCCCGCCCCGCTCGGCCGAGCTCGACTACGAGCTCGAGGTGGCCTGCGTGCTCGGCCGCGGCGGCACCAACCTGGGACTGGACGACGCCGACGAGGTTGTGGCCGGGTTCACGGTCATGAACGACTGGTCGGCCCGGGACATCCAGCGCCGCGAGATGGCCCAGTCCCTGGGCCCGGCCAAGGGCAAGGACTTCGCCACCTCGCTCGGCCCGGTCCTGGTCACGGCGGCCGAGTTCGCCCCCGGCGGGCTGCGCGAGGTGCCGAGCGCGCTCATGACCGCCCGCGTCAACGGGATCGAATGGTCCCGGGCCGACCTTGACGGCATGTGGTGGAGCTTCGCCGAGCTGCTGGCCTACGCCAGCGAGGCCGCACCGGTGCGCCGCGGCGACGTCCTCGGGTCGGGCACCTGCGGGACCGGCTGCATCCTGGAGCTGTCCCTGGTCCACGGGGCCGACAGGTACCCGTACCTCGAGCCCGGCGACGAGGTCGAGCTGGAGGTGGCCGGCCTGGGCGTGCTCGCCAACCCGGTGGTGGCCGGCGACGCCCCCGCGTTCCAGCCCGACCCCACCCGCATCCGCCCCAGGCTGGGCCAGTAGGCCCGGGCGCGGCGGGTCGCCGCCTGGGTCCCGCCCGGCTCGGGTGCCGCCCGGCCCCGCCGGACGTTGCCAGAACGGCCCGGGGAGGCGTACCTACAAGGTATGAGCGACCTTGTCTATGACGTGACCGAGGCCACCTTCCAGGCCGAGGTGCTGGAACGATCCAAGACCGTCCCGGTGCTGGTCGACTTCTGGGCCGACTGGTGCGGCCCCTGCCACGCCCTGGCTCCGGTGCTGGAGCGGGCGGTGGAGCGCCACGGCGGCGAGGTCGTTCTGGCCCGGGTCGACGTCGACCAGAACCAGCGGCTGGCCATGGCCTTCCAGGTCCAGGGCATCCCGGCCGTCAAGGCGTTCGCCGGGGGCCGGCTGGTGGACGAGTTCGTCGGCGCCCAGCCGGCCCAGGTGGTCGAGCGGTTCGTCGAGTCGCTGCTGCCCAGCGAGGCCGACCGGGCGGCCGCGGCCGCCGCCGACCTCGACCCCGCCCAGGCCGCCGCCCGCTGGCGCGAGGTCCTGGAGCAGGACCCCGACAACCTGGCCGCCCGCACCGGCCTGGCCGACCTCGCCCTGCGCGAGGGCCGCCCGGCCGAGGCGCTCGAGCTCCTCCACCCGGTCGAGACCGACCCTCAGGTCGCCGTCCTCCTGGCCCGGGCCCGCCTGGCCGCCGAGGCCGCCGACCCGGCCTCCCGGTTCGCGGCCGCCGCCGCCCAGGCCGCCGACGGCCAGCCCGACCCGGCCCTCTCGACCCTCCTGGAGGCCGTCCGCGAGGGCCCTGGCGAGACCCGCGACCGCGCCCGCGAGCTGATGGTGGACGTCTTCCGCATCCTCGGCGACGGCCACCCACTGACCGCCGTCTACCGCAAAGCTCTCACACGGGCCCTGTTCTAGTAGGCTGCCTCCGGACCCTCGAAGTCAGAAGGAGGCGGGACCCATCGTGGCCAAGGAGGCCGTGCTCACTCCCCAGGGGGAGGACTTCCCCCAGTGGTACCAGGACGTCGTCGCTCGGGCCGAACTGGCCGAGAACGGCCCGGCCCGGGGGAGCATGGTCATCCGACCGTGGGCGTGGGCGATCTGGGAGCTCATGCAGGCCGACATGGACCGCCGGATCAAGGCCACCGGGGTCCAGAACGCCTACTTCCCGCTCTTCATCCCCATGAGCTTCCTGGAGAAGGAGCAGCAGCACGTCGAAGGGTTCTCGCCCGAGCTGGCCGTGGTCACCCACGGCGGCGGCGAGGAGCTGGCCGAGCCGCTGGTCGTGCGGCCGACCTCCGAGACGGTGATCAACCACCTGTTCGCCAAATGGATCCAGTCCCATCGCGACCTGCCGCTGCTGATCAACCAGTGGGCCAACGTCGTCCGCTGGGAGCTTCGGCCGCGGCTGTTCCTGCGCACCACCGAGTTCCTCTGGCAGGAGGGCCACACCGCCCATGCCACCTACGAGGACGCCCAGGCCGAGACCATGCTCGCCCTGGAGGTGTACCGGGCGTTCATGGAGGAGACCCTGGCCGTGGCCGTGGTCACCGGCGAGAAGTCGGCCGCCGAGCGGTTCGCCGGCGCCGACCGCACCTACACCTGCGAAGGCCTGATGCGCGACGGCAAGGCCCTGCAGATGGGGACCAGCCACAACCTGGGCCACAACTTCGCCAAGGCCTTCGACATCCAGTACCTGTCGGCCGAGGGCACCCGCGAGTACGTGGCCACCACCTCCTGGGGCAGCTCGACCCGGATGCTGGGCGGGGTGATCATGACCCACGGCGACGACCACGGCCTGCGGCTGCCCCCGGCCATCGCCCCCCACCAGGTGGTGCTGATGCCCCTGGCCGGCGGGGAGGTGGCCACGGTGGCCGAGAAGCTCGGCGAGGAGCTGCGGGCCGACGGGGTCCGGGTCCACCTCGACGGCCGCTTCGACCACCTGTCGTTCGGGCGCCGGTCGGTCGACTGGGAGCTCAAGGGCGTGCCCGTCCGGGTCGAGCTCGGCCCGCGCGAGCTGGCCGCCGGCCAGGCGACCCTGGTCCGCCGCGACACCCGGGAGAAGGCCCCGGTGCCGATCGAGGGGGTGGCCCGGACCGCCCGCGAGCTGCTGGACGAGCTTCAGCGCGGCCTCCACGCCGAGTCGCTGGCCGACCGCGAGGCCCACACCTACCCGGTCGACGACCTGGAGGAGTTCCGCGAGCGGGTCGGCGGGGGTGGGTTCTTCCGGCTCGCCTGGTGCGGGTCCCCGGCCTGCGAGACGGCGCTGGGCGAGGGCACCGGGGCGACCATCCGGGTGATCCTGGACGGGCAGACGCCCGACCGGCCCTGCCTGGTCGACGGGGCCTCGGCCGAGCATGTCGTGCTCGTGGGCAGGGCGTACTGATGGAGGCGCCGATCGCCGAACAGCGCGCCGTGCTCCAGCTCCAGGCCCACGACTCGGCGATCGACCGCCTCACCCACCGCCGCGGCTCCCTGCCCGAGGACGCCCGCCTGGCCGAGCTGGGCGGCGCCCTGGCCGCCGTCGAGCAGCTCACCGCCGAGCGCGAAGGCACCATGGCCACCGTCCAGCGCGACCAGTCCCGCCTTGAGCACGAGATCGACATGGTCACCACCAAGGGCCGCAACGAGGAGGCCAGGGCCGTGTCGGGAAGGGTGACCAGCCCCAAGGAGCTGACCGCCATCCAGGAGGAGGTGGCTGCCCTCAAGCGGCGCCAAGGGACCCTGGAGGACGAGCTGCTGGAGCTGATGGAGCAGCGCGAGAGCCTCGAGTCCGAGCTGGCCGAGCTGGCCACCCGCCGCGACGGCTTCACCGCCGAGCAGGCCGAGGTCACCAAGGCCCGCGACGCCGCCCTGGTCGAGATCGACCGCGAGCTGGACGCCGAGCGGGCCGCCCGCGACGGGGTCGCCCCCGGTGTCGGCGAGGAGCTGCGCGGCCTCTACGACCAGGTCCGCGCCCGCCAGGGCGGCATCGGCGCCGCGGCGCTGCTCGGCAACACCTGCCAGGGCTGCCGGGTGTCGATCTCCCCGGTCGAGCTGGCCGCGCTCCGCAAGCTCCCCCCCGAGGAGATCAAGCGCTGCGAGAACTGCCGCCGAATCCTGGTGGTCGAGTGACCGGGGCCCGCGGGCGGGACGACGGGCCCGGGACCGGGTCCCGGGCCACCGAGGTGGTCGTCTGGACCGACGGCGGGGCGCGGGGCAACCCGGGCCCGGCCGGTTACGGGGCAGTCGTGACCACCCCCGGCGGCCAGGTCCTGGCCGAGGTCGCCGAGGGCATCGGCTGGGCCACCAACAACGTGGCCGAGTACCGCGGGGTGATCGCCGGCCTCCAGCGGGCCGCCGCCCTGGGCGCGAGGCGGGTCCGGGTCCGGGCCGACTCCCTCCTGGTCGTCAACCAGCAGAAGGGCCTGTGGAAGGTGAAGAACGCCGACCTGCGCCCCCTGTCGGAGGAGACGAAGCGGCTGGCCCGGGGCTTCGACCGGGTCGTCTGGGAGCACGTCCCCCGCGAGCGCAACCGCCGCGCCGACGCCCTGGCCAACCGGGCCATGGACGACCAGGGAAGGGTCACCCGGCCCCGCCCGGGATCGCGCGACCCCGAGCAGCTCCGCCTGTCCTGACCGCCGGCTGTTCTAGGGGCCAACCGCCGAGAGGGCGTGCCGCAGGGCAGGGATGGCCGCGGCCGCTGCCCTAGCCCGAGTTTCCTGGCTATGGGTTGGGATGACTGTGTGTGGGCGTTGAGGGTGGGTTTCAAGGGGAGCTGACCAGCAGCTTTGTGTGGCGGTGCTGGCAATCGGACGCTCGATGGTGTA
>Ga0081539_10004381_pt1 | contig 15700 bp, 13 predicted proteins | sample TabmetS4T2R2_FD_71023 | JGI IMG/M metagenome (GOLD analysis project Ga0081539, IMG submission 71023) | Tabebuia heterophylla rhizosphere microbial communities from the University of Puerto Rico - S4T2R2 | ecosystem: Host-associated > Plants > Roots > Rhizosphere ...
GTCAGAGGTCAGGGGTCAGAGGTCAGAGGTCAGGGGTCAGAGGTCAGGGGTCAGAGGTCAGGGGTCAGGGGTCAGGGGTCAGAGATCAGAAGTCAGAGGTCAGAGGTCAGAGGTCAGAGTTTCTTTCGTAGCCACGGACGCGAGTCCGTGGACTCCGACCGCGCGCCGCTCGCGACTACGAAGGGCTTCGTCGGCGCCGCCGCGCCAGCATCGACAGGGCGGCGAGCGTGAAGAGCCCCAGCGTTGAGGGCTCGGGCACCGGGACGGCCAGGATGCTCGAGTTCGTCCCGCCAAGGTCCTGCATCGTGCTCGAGCCGGCGAACCGGCCGGGCGTGATCAGGCTCGGCGGCATCGAGTTCTGCCCGGTGCCGAAGTTGGTCACGGTGAACTCCCACTCCTCGCCGACTTCGAGGATGCCGTCGGCGGTCATGCTCTCGTGGAAAAGTGGAGCGTTGATGCCGACCGAGTCGATGCGGAACGCGTCGGTCAGCACGCCCGGAGCGCCGAGGACGTCCTCGACGCGTCCGTCGGCGTTGCCGATGGTGACGCCGAGGTCGGCGACGAAGAACAGGTCCTTCCACGCCTGCCCGCTGACGTTCGTCAGGTGCACGGTCCAGTCGTTGAACAGGCCGTCGTCGGGCACGCCGGTGTAGGTGTACGCGCGGTGGTCGTGGTAGACGAGCGCCTCGAACGCGGGGAAGAGGTTGGCGTCGCCCAGCTCGTTGGTGAGCGCCTGGCTCGGGACGGCGTCGCCGCGGGCGTCCTCGACGTACTGTCCGCTAGTGGGCCGCGCTTCAGCACTCGGGACGAACGACGCGGACGCGCCCGCGACTGCCGCGCCGATCAACAGGATGTGAAGGTTCTTGGGTGACATGGCAAACTCCGCTCGATGGGGTCCACGCGCTTCGGACAATGTCACGTTGCCACTTCAGGCCCGACGACGCCGCCGCATGAGCAGCGCCGCGGCCGCGACGGTGATCGCGCCGATGCTGCTGGGTTCGGGCACCGCGACCTTGAACGAGAAGTCGTCGAGGTTCATCCCGAAGTGCTTGTCGTTCCCCGTGCCCGGGCTGGTGCGCAGGTCAAGCTGCGAGAAGTCGTTCATCGCCGCCATCAGCGGCTGGTTCAACACGAGCGGGAACAGCGTGCTGGTGCTGAACTGGAAGTAGTTCAGCGAGAACGTGTCGTTGGCCACGTCCACGGTCAGGTCGATGCGGTCGTACTTCCACTCCGGCGCGGCGATGGTGGACTCGAACAGGGACGAGCCGTTCCAGTAGGTGAGCTTGTCGCCGGTGGCGCGTTGCGTGATGCCGATCTTGAAGCCGACGTTGCTCGCGCTGTCGCGGACCTCGACCGCGTCGCCGAAGTAACCTTCGGCAACCCCGCCGAAGCTGTCGGCGCCGTTGAGCGCGCCGCGGTACCAGTAAGACATGTCCACGATCGAGCCGCCGGTGCTGGCGGGGCTCACGCCGCCCAGGTCCGGCGCGTCGATGGTGTAGGTGTATTCCAGCGCGGGGTTGGCCCAGCCGTCCTGGCAGGTGGTGAGCTGGAGCCCGAGGTTCGCCGACGAACCGAGGCCGTTGTTCACGTACAGGCGGTCGGTGCCGAAGTGGCCGGTGCAGTAGCTGTAGCCGTTGGCGTTCGGCGCGCCGCCGTAGACGGCTTTCCAGAAGTCGGTGTTGGGCGTGATCACCGCGTACGCGCCGCCGTAGCCGCTGTTGGGGCCGTAGTGACCGGCGTTGTATCCCTGCGTGGGGTTGTAGAAGTCCTTGTACCCGTCGTTCGGCTCAAACCCACCGAGCCACGCGTGGGCGTTCGACGAGACGGCGGCGATTCCAGCGACGAATCCGAGAGAGAGAAGAGTCGAGCGGTTCATGTTGCACCTGTGGAAAGTTAGAAGTCAGAGGTCAGAGGTCAGAGGTCAGAGGTCAGAGGTCAGAAGTCAGAGGTCAGAGGTCAGAAGTCAGAGGTCAGAGGTCAGAAGTCAGAGGTCAGAAGTCAGAAGTCAGAAGTCAGGAGTCAGAGGTCTTTCGTAGTTACGGACGCGAGTCCGTGGACTGAGACCGCGCGGGTCACTCATGTACGTCGCGGACGTCGCATGAGCATCGCGGTCGCTGCGACGAGGACCGCGCCGACCGCTGCGGGCTCGGGAACCGGGTTGGCCAGGATGCTGGCGGTGTTGCTCGGCGGGAGCGCCATGATCGGGTCGGAGCCGGCGAACTTGCCCGGCGTGCTGATGATCGGCGGGGGGCTGCTGCCGCCGGGGCCGACGAAGTTGGACACGGCGAACGTCCAGGTTTCACCGGGCGCGAAGATCTCGTCGGGCGCGCCGCTCTCGCTGAGCAGGTTGTTGTTGAGCCCGAGCGTCTTGGTGCCGTCGATGCGGAACGCGTCGGTCACCACGCCGGGCGCGAGGACCGTGTCGATCATGTTGCCGTCGGCGTTTCCGATGCGCATGCCCAGGTCGCCGACGAAGAACAGGTCCCGCCAGGCCTGACCGCTGACGTTGGTCATGGTCACGACCCAGTCGTTCTGGATGTTGTCGTTGGGGACGCAGACGGTGAACGTCGCGGGCGCGACCTGGTATTGGATGGCCTCGTTGAGCGGGAAGGTGATCACGTCGCCCAGCTCGTGCGAGAGGTTCTGCGTCGGGATCGCGTCGCAGCGCTGGTCTTCGACGTATAGGCCGTTCACCGGCACGCCGCTGGCGGTGCGGGACGAAGCCCAGGCCAGAGCGGTTGCGATCGCGGTGCTGGAGATGATCTTGGTGAGTTTCGAGCGGTTCATGGTTTTCTCCCTGCGTGTTGGAGTTGGGGTTTCGAGGTCAGAGGTCAGAGGTCAGAGGTCGAAAGTCGAAAGTCGAAAGTCGAAAGTCGAAGAGTCGAAGGTCATTCGCGTCGCGGTCTGCGTCGCATGAGCAGTGCGCAACCTGCGACGACCAGCGCGCCGATCGTGCTCGGTTCGGGGACGGGGATGGCCAGGATGCTTGCCGTGCCGGGGATCGCGGCGTTGACCGTCTCGGAGTTGGCGAAGATCCCCGGCCGCTGGAAGATCGGCGGGAACGCGGCGCCGCTGGCGTGCGAGAAGTTCGACACGTTGAACCGCCAGCTCTCGCCGGGCGCGAAGATCCCGTCGTTCAGCAGGCTCTCGCCCAGCAGGTTGTTGTTCAGGCCGACGCTGTCGATGCGGAACGCGTCGGTGGGCGCGATGCCCGGCGGGCCGAACGGGTCGAGCATCGTCCCGTCCGCGTTGCCGATGAACATCTGGTCGTCGGCCACGAAGAACAAGTTCGTCCACGCGATCCCGCTCGTGTTCGTGATGTCGACGATCCAGTCGTTGGCCTGGCCGTCGTCGGGCACGCAGACGGTAAACGTGGCGGGGGTCACCGCGTTGACCTTGAACGACTCGTTGATCGGGAAGAAGCCGCCCTCGCCAAGCTCGTGGGAGAGCGTCTGCTGCGGGATGACGTCGCAGCGCGGGTCCTCGATGTACACGCCGGTGACGGGAACGGCGCGGGAGGTGTTCGCCGCGGTCAGCGCGAGAACGGTCGTCGCTGCGGCGGTCAGGAGTGCGGGAGGTTGGGGTTTGATCTTGAACATCGTTGTCTCGCTTTCGGGGTTCGGGGTTCGGGGTTCAGGGTTTGATTCCCTCGTAGCCGCGGGCGCGGGTCCTTGGACTCCGTGCCGCGCGTCGCGGTGGTGACAAGCCGGAGTGCGGCGCGTGAGGTGCCTCGTCCATCACCCCCAGCACCACGAGCGTGCTTCGGAGCAACGACCGATCCGCTTCGCTATCGATCGCGAAGTAATGCGATGCGCCCGCGGCTCGCACCGCGCGCTCGACGCGCTCGTCATGCGTTGCTGCCACCGCGAGCTGCGACAACTGCGGTCGGCGCTGTCGGACGGCATCGATCAGCGCCGAGACGTCGTCGATCCGCTTGGCGGACGCGCACACGAGCAGCACGCCGGGGTCGAAATGGTGCACGCGGCGCAGCGCGTCGCCGGGGTTTTCGATCAGCAGCACGGGCCAGTCGATCGGCCCCGCCTGCGTCGCGCCGGCGATGCGAAGCAGTTCTTCGCCGATCGCGCGGGTGGCCTCATCGACGGCCAGGACGAGCGCTTCGCACTGATGAGTCTCTTGGAGGGTCATGGATGAGGTTCTCCTCTCCTTGCCGCACTCGACGGTGTTCGGTGCCGACGTGCGGACGAGGGAGACCAAAGCGAAGGTCGCGCCGCGCGGCGCGCGGCACGGCTCGAGCGCGCTCAGATTGCTCGCAACTCGTGCGGCGCGATGCGGTTGGACGTCCGCGGAATTCTTGATGCGCGTCGCGCGCCGACGAGAGCGGGTTGGAACGCCGCGCTACAGGAATCAGGGCTTGAGGTGTGGAGCTATCGACGAGGGCGTGAGTTAGAAGCGTTTGGAACGCTTCGGACCGAATTGGTGTATTTTATACCATCGCGATACAAGTAAACACAGCTAGACCATCTCTTCGGCCATGATTGAAATGAGATGTGGGATGTCGCGCGCGCGCGCGAACCGGTCAGGAGTGCGGCCGGACCAAATTGGTCAGGCCGTGGTGAACGATCCGCCGGTGCAGGCGATGGCGCTCGATGGCCAGCACTTGCGCCGCCCGGCTCTGGTTGCCGCGGGACGCCCGCAGGGCCGCCGCGATGAGCCGGCGTTCGGCGTCTTCGAGCGACATGAGCGGGATGGTCACGTCGTCATCGTCCGTTCGACGCGCCGTTTCTGCGCCGGTCGCGCCGCGCACCTCTTCGGGCAGGTCATCCACGCCGATCGGACCGGTCGATTCGGAAAACACCAGCGCGTGCTCGACCGCGTTGATCAGCTCGCGCACGTTGCCCGGCCAGCGGTGCGCCATCAACGCTTCCATCGCTGCGGCCGAAACCTGGCGCGCGGGCTCCTGGTAAAGCCGGGCGAGGTCGGCGAGGGCGTGAGACACGAGCAGCGGGATGTCCTCGCGGCGCTCGCGCAGCGGGGGCAGGCGCAACCGCGCGACGTTCAGCCGGTAGTACAGGTCCTGCCTGAACTCGCCGCGTTCGACCATGACGGCCAAATCGCGATGGGTCGCGGCGATGACGCGCACGTTCACCGGGATGCCGGTCGTCGTCCCCAGCGGCACGACCACGCCCTCCTGGATGCAGCGCAGCAGCTTGGCCTGGCTGGTCAGGGGCAGCTCGCCGATCTCGTCGAGGAAGAGGGTGCCGTTCTCGGCGGCGCGGAAGAAGCCGAGCGTCGCGCGGTCGGCGCCGGTGAACGCCCCGCGCGAGTGGCCGAACAGTTGGGACTCGAAGAGCGTGTCGCGCAGCGTGGTGCAGTCGACCGGGACGAACGGCCCGGCCGCGCGCGGGCTCTGCGCGTGGATGATCCGCGCGGCCAGCTCCTTGCCGGTGCCCGATTCCCCCTGCATCAGGGCGGTGCAGTGGCGCTTGGCGAGCGCCTCCAGGCGCGAGCAGAGCCTGCGGATCGGCTCGCTGTCGCCGACCAGCCGAGGATGTCCTGAACCGACGTGCGGGTGTCGCGTGGCGGTCATTGCGGCCGCGCTCCTTCCACGTGCAACAACACCCACCCATGAGGCCGCGTGCGAGCGCCGAGCGATGCCTTCGATCCTCGTGCCAAGCGCGCGCCAGCCCGACACCGGCGCGCAAGGATCGAAAGGCGCAGTACAGAGCGCGCGAACGCGACCTTCCCAACGTGATCCGAGATGTCCGAAATGTGCCCCTAGCCCTAGGAGCGCGCGACGAATCTAACCACCTCCAACCGAGAACGCCAACATTTTTAAGAATTTGTTAAGCGAACTCCCAGCAGGTCGAGGACGACTTGTGCGTGCCGCGCCGTGGCGCCTCGCTCGCGGCGAACGACGTCCTGCGCTCGCTGGGCCATCGCCCGCGATTCGGCGGGCGTCGAGAGCAACACCTTCACCGTCTGCCCCAGCGATTCCTCATCGGGCACCTCGATGATTGCGTCGGCACTTCTGAAATGAGCGACCGCCTCGGCGAAGTTCCCGGTGTACGGGCCGACGATGACGGGTTTCGCGAGCGCCGCGGGTTCGATCATGTCCGACCCGTGCTGACGGGGGCCCAGGTCGACCAGCGAGCGGCCGACGAAGATCACGTCGGCGATCGAGTAGAACTTGCGGAGCTCGCCCATGGTGTCGCCGAGGATCACCGGATGAATGGCTTCGTCGCGCGTCGCGGGCGGTGGCATTTCGGTGCCGCTGCCTTCCACCCCGCTCAAGCTGCGTCGCGTGACTTTGAACTTGTGAAGCTCGATCAGTTGCGCGACCTCGTCGAAGCGCTCGGGCTTCCGCGGGACGATGACCAGGCGCGCGCGCATCCCGTCGGCAAGAAGCTTCCGGTACGTGCGAAGGCAGATCTCTTCCTCGCCCGGGCCGGTTGAGCCGCAGACCCACACGGGCTCGCGGCCGAGCTCGATCCCGACCTCGCGGGCGAGCTGCTCGTCGCCATCGACGCGATCCGAGACCTGCGCGCTGTCGAACTTCATCGTTCCGGTGACGACGACCCGATCCGGAGGCGCGCCCAGGTCGATGAAACGCTTGGCGTAGGTCTCGTCCTGAACGCACAGCTTCGCCAACCGTCGCAGCATCGTCGCCGCGACGGGTTTGATCAGCTTGTAGCGCCGATAGCTCGAGCTGGTTAATCGCCCGTTCGCAAGCACGACCTCGACGTCGCGCTTGCGGCAGGCCCGCACGAAGTTCGGCCACAGTTCCAGCTCCATCAGCACGACCACGCGCGGCCGCAGCGCGTCGAGCGTGCGCTCGACGGCGCTGGTGAAGTCGAGCGGGTAGCGGATCACCGTCACGCTCGTCGAGTTCCCGTAGAGCTGCCGACCGCGGTCGAAGCCGGTGTCGGTCGTCGTGGAGACGATCACGTGCAGGTCCGGGCGCTGCTGCACCAGCAGGTCGACCAGCGCCCGCGCCGCGTTGATCTCGCCGAGGCTCACCGCGTGGATCATTACCGTCGGGCGCTGGCCGTTGCTCGCGGCCAGGTCGTTGCCCATGCGTTCGCGTAGCGCGCGGAAGACCTTCCGCCGCATGCTCGGGCGCACGAGCCAATAGGGGCTGGCGAGCCCGACGCCGATCCCGTAAGCGATGTCGTACGCGTTGACTTTCATCCGCCGACTCGGAGTCACGAATCTACCCGCGCCGCCGGCGCGCGACAAAGTTGGTGGGGCCTGCATCGTTGTCGCGATCGCAAGATCTTGGACTCCGTATGCCGAGGATCCCGGTCGCGCAGCGACCGGCGTGAAGATGGGGACTCTTGGGTTCGTTTTGCACGAACGCATCGCCCGCCCGCGCGGTGGGTTCGTTTTGCACGAACGCGTCGCCCGCCCGCGCGGTGGGTTCGTTTTGCGCGAACGCGCTTCGGGATGGCGCGGTGGGTTCGTTTTGCGCGAACGCGCTTCGGGATGGCGCGGTGGGTTCGTTTTGCGCGAACGCGCTTCGGGGTGGCGCGGTGGGCTCGTTTTGCACGATTCACATCACCTCCTATTCGCCGAGCGGTTGAGGCTGAGCCTTCCGGGGGAGGCGCCTCGGAACGGCGCGCCCCAGCTCTCGGAGGCGCTGCGCGCCAGGCGCGCCGGGCGCGCAGCGCACCCCGCGTGGCGAACCGGAATCGAAGGTTTTTCCCAGATTTTTGGTCCCGCGCGCGCTGCGCGCCCAACTCACTTCCGGATCGCGCTGCCTACCCGCCGGGGGCGGACGGACGCCTGGCCGCTCGATCCGGCCCGGTCGCGTCCGCTCCGCACGACCACGTGTCCGCGTACCAGACGGATCCGGGGCCGCTCGGTCGGCCACGGAGGGATCGGGCGGCCGCACTCGGGGCAGCGGTCGCGGCTGGCGATCAGGTTGTAGCCGCAGCCGCGGCAGACCTCCCACGCCGGCGGCCGCGCCGCGCGGCGGTCGCGGAGGTGGTGGACCAACGCGTCCCCGAATGCGATCCACAGCGCCGATGCGATCAGGAGCACGATGCCGACCACGACGATCATCGTCGCGCCGACCCACAGCTCGATCCACGCCCAGGAAACGTACGCGCCGCGGCCGGGCGAGGCCCAGTACCGCGAGTGTGACGGTGAAGCGACCGACGTGATGGACGACAACGCGAAGCGCGAGATCGACGCGACGGCGCCTGGGTTCACGGGCCACCTCCGACGCACGATGGTTCGCCGTGTCCACCCGTTTCCGCGTTGACACGCCCGGATAACAGGATATCATTCAACCAATCGGATGAATGATGTGCCGCACGCCCTCGACCGTACGATGACCGCCCTGGCGCACCCGGCGCGGCGCGAGATCCTCCGTCGCGTGATGCGCACGCCCGAGGTCCGGATCACGGAGCTGGCGCGGCCGTTCGAGATGTCGCTCAACGCGGTCTCGAAACACGTCCGCATGCTCGAGCGCGCCGGCCTCGTGCGCCGCCGCCGCGCGTGGCGCGAACACCTCGTCTCGTTCAACCCCGCTCCACTGGACGAAGCGGCCGCGTGGATCGAACAGGCCCGCGCGTTCTGGAGCGCGCGGCTGGACAAGCTGGAAGAACTGCTCAAGGCAGAAGACGGAGCGACGGCGAACCCGCGCGAGCAGCGAGCGAAAGCGAAGCGAGGAAAAGAATCATGACGTCGAACGCAGCCCCAACCGTGCATATCACCCGCCACTTCGACGCGTCGCCCGAGCGCGTGTTCGACGCGTGGCTCGACCCGCAGCGCGCAGGTAAGTGGTTGTTCGCGACGCCGACCGGTCAGTTGGTCCGCGCCGAGATCGACGCCCGCGTCGGCGGCGCGTTCCGCTTCACCGACCGCCGCGACGGCGAGGACGTCGACCACGTCGGCACGTACCTGGAGATCGCCCGCCCGCGACGACTGGCGTTCACGTTCGCGGTGCCCAAGTTCTCCGACGCGTCCACACGAGTGACCGTTGAGATCAACCCCGATCCAACTGGCGGCTGCGAGCTCGTGCTCACGCACGAGGGCGTACTGCCGCAGTGGCTCGAACCCACGCGCAGCGGCTGGCGGAAGATCCTGGCAACGCTCGCGTCGAACGTGGACCCGAACGCGAAGTACGGCGAGCTGATCGAACCCAACACGCTGAGGTTCGAGCGTTTGCTCCCCGGCCCGATCGAACGCATCTGGTCGTACCTCGTCGAACCCGAAAAGCGCGCCCAATGGTTCGGCGGCGGCGGCATCGTCGAGCCGCGCGCCGGCGGCCTGTACGAGTTGAACTTCAACCACAACCTGCTCTCGACGAACGGCGACGCGCCGCCGCCGAAGGGTTATGAACAGATCGCCAAGGGCGGCGGTCCGAACTTCCGCGAAACGGTGTTGCGCTACGAGCCGCCGCGCGTGTTGAGCTGGACGTGGGTCACGGGGCCGGACGGCGCGAAGTCCGAAGTGACCTTCGAGCTGTCGCCGCGCGACGACGGCAAGGTGCTGTTCACGCTCACCCACCGCAAGCTCGACCCGCGCGACCTGGCCGACACGGCCGGCGGCTGGCACACGCACCTGGCGATCCTCGACGCCCTGCTCAACGGCCGCGAGCACCGGCGGGTATGGGCGATCATGGCGGAGATCGAGGGCGTGTACGAGGCCCGGCTGAAGCGGTGACCCGCGCGGCGCCGCATTTCACTTCGCGAGCTTCACCGGGATCGGCGGCAGGGTCTGCGGCTGCGTCGTCGCGCCGGGCTTCGGGGGCTCGATCACGACGTCGGCCCTGGCGGTGCCGAGGATCGGCGTGGAGTCGATGCCCTCGCCGACTTGCGGAGGTTCGCGCAACGTGACGACGAGCACGTACTCGCCCGGATCGACGTTGTCGATGTGGAACGAGCCGTCGGACTCGAGGTCGAAGCGGGCGAACCGCTTGGGCTGTTCGTTCTCATCCAGCTCGCGCGATCGCAGCTCGGCCAACCGTCCATAGAGGCGCGACGCACCCTTCAAGGAGTCGGGCAGGGCGAGCTTGCCGACGACGCGCCGGCCCGAGCCTCCAATGGAAACGGTCGTTGTCTCGCCCGGCGCGACGGTGACGAGCTGCTGCTCGTTGCTGCCGGAGAATTCCAGGTTACACGCCGGGTTTGCGCGCCCGATCAGCACCGGCCCGGGCGGGACGTGGTCGACGGTGAACTGGCCCTTGGCGTCGGTGAAGATGAACCAGTCAAAGCCGATCCTCGGGTATTCGTCGGCACCCCAGCGCTGAGGTCGGACGAGCACGAGTTGCCTCGCGCCGGCTTGATCACCCAGATGCACTTCGCCTGCGATGCGGCTCCATTCCTCCAACGCGAGCTGCGTTGGCGGTTGCAGGCCCATCTCGTCGGTTTCGACAAATCCTGCGTCGGATATCGCGAAAACGCGGAAGTTACCCTCCGGTCGGTCGAGCGCGAACGTGCCGTCGTCCTCGGTCTTAACGTTCGGTGCGGACGTAGACAGGTGAAGCGAAGGCGTCCCTTGAACTCGGACCGAACCGGAATCACCCAGCAGCAGAACTGTCACTCCTCGGGCGGGCTTCCCATCCGGCGTGTTGACGATGCCGCGAATCACCGCGCTCGCGTCGCCGCCGGTGCGGCGCATTGTTATGTCGTAGCGGGTCGTGCCTTCGGGATACTCGAACACCTGTGAGATCACCGGTTCGTATCCCGGCGCGCGAAAGCGCATCCGCGCGTACGGCCTGCTCTCGAAGTAGCTAAAGAGGTAGCGTCCGTTTCTCGTCTGCCGGTTCGCGCCGCCGGACCACACCGGCTCATCGGCCGGGCCATCGACGGCTTCGTCGATCGAGCAGTGTTCCACGGGCTTCTTGGTGTCGGCGTCGAGCACTTCGCCGAAGATCTTGAACGGTCGCGATAGCTTGAAACCGTGCTCGGTGTCCGCGTTCAGCTTGACGTGGCTCACAGCCGCGAACCCGTCACAGTCCACGAATGCCGTCAGCGGTTCAGCTTCGTCGGCGTCGACCGCGAACCGGCCGTCGGCGTCAACTCCTTCCGCATAAAGCGGCGACTGTTCGAGCTTGCCGATACCGTTGACGCGAATCCGCGCGGCGGGCAACGCGTTTCCCTTCACATCCGTCACGCGACCGCGCACGAGTTTTGACCGCTTCATCTTCACTTCAAGCGGTTTGCCCGGTTCGACGGTGGGTTGCAGCAACTGCGGCGCGAAGCCTTTGGCACGGACAAGCAAGAAGCAGAACCCCGGTCGAACCTGCTCGAAGCGGAACGCGCCGTCGGCGGCCGACTCGCGCATCGGGCCCGGGGGGCGTTCGCCCGGGTCGTGCTGCACCTGCGCGCCGGCGATCGGCTTGCCGGCATCGTCGGCGACGTGGCCGGTGAGCTCGATCCCCTTCTTCACCGTCACCGTCGCCTTGCCGGCCACCAACTCGTCGTGGTCCGGCTTAGGGAATCCCTGCGTCGGGAAAAAGTCCGGATGCTCGACGGTGATCACGTTCACGTCCGCGTCGGCGGGCGCGTTGTCGCAGGTCCAGTGGCCGTCGCGATCGGTGCGGACCTTGTGCTCGGCCATGTTCACGTACGGCTCGCCGGGATACGCGCCCTTGAAGCTGCGCGGCCAGAGGTTGAGCATCACGCTCGCGTCGGCGACGGGCCGGCCCGATTCGTCCTGTACGACGCCGCCGATCCGCACGCCGCGCGGCAGGGCGATCGTCACCTGTTCCGCGGGTGGCGCGGGCGCGAAGCCGTCCGAGCTCCAGCTCACATCGATTTGCACGTGCTGCGGCGCGATCGCCCGTGCGGTAAAGCCCCAGTTCTCCGCGCCGAGCTCGACGCGGACCTGACCGTTCGCGTCGGCCTCGCGCTTCTCGGGCCGTGCCGGTGCGCCGTCGTACCAAAGGCTGACCGACGCGCCGGGTAGCGGTGCCTTCGTTGCCTCATCGACGACTTGAAGGGCGATCGTGCGGGTGAGTTGGCTGGCCGGCGCCGTAGTGGGTGGTTTCGCGAACAGCGGGGTAACGGTGAGACACACAACGATCAAGGCGAAGCCGATCGATCGCATGACAGCTCCCGGTTGGCTTATATCGCGCGTGCGCAATCCGACGCGCGTGGCAGTATGTTAACGTAACACGATCATGTCGAGCGTCATCTTGAGCATCCTCTTCGTCTCCCTCGCGCCGACGACCACGCGTAACAGCGGCCTGCGCGAACCGGCGAAGAAGGACATCGCGATGCAGCTCGTCTCCGCGGCGGAGAACTCGTCGCTCGACTGGAAAGCGCAGTACGCCTACGTCGAGTACAACGTCGAGCACAACGAGAAGGAGAACCGAGGTTACACCGCCGGCATCATCGGGTTCACCTCGCGCACGCACGACATGCTGGAGCTGGTGACGCACTACGTCTCGGTGGCGCCCGACGATAACGCGCTGGCGCCGTTCCTCGACGCGCTCAGGAAGGTGGACGGGACGCCCTCGACCGACGGCCTCGGCGAGCCGTTCGTCCGCGCCTGGAAGAAGGCGGCGGAAGACCCGCGGTTCCGCGCCGCGCAGGACCACGAGCGCGACCGCGTCTACTTCGACCCGGCCGTCGATCGCGCGATCGGCGACGGGCTCCAGGAGTTGGGCCAGTTCATGTACTACGACGCGGCCGTCATGCACGGGAGCTGCGAAGCGATCCGCCGCCGCGCGATGAAAAAAACGAAAACACCCGCGCAGGGCGGCGACGAGCGCGCGTACCTCAAGGCCTTCCTCGACGAGCGCCGCGCCGAGATGAAGCGCGAGCAAGGTCATCAGGACACCACGCGCGTGGACACGATGCAGCGAAAGTTCCTGGACGAGGGGAACCTCACGCTCACGCCGCCGCTGGAGTTCAAGGTGTACGGGGACGCGTATCGGATCGGGGGGATGGAAGATAGAGGATGGAGGATAGAGGATGTCGCGCGGCGCCGATCCCGCGCGAGCGTGCGCACGCCACGCCGGGGTAGAGCGTCGGTACTCCGACGCGCCGCCCCGGATCCTTCGGCGCGACGAACCGGAGATCCGGGGCTTCGCGGAGTACCGCTCAGCGCCCGGCGTGGCGCGCGATGCGAGACGATCGTCCGGTAATCACGTCGCGGATGCGCCAACCGCGAAAGTTTTCCTCGACGGTACTAAACGACCACTCGGAATACTTCGATCCTCAAAGGATGTGACGCGCGCCCGTCTCCCGGTTTCATCGCGCGCGCCACGGGGATACGTCTTATGGACTCGCACAACGCCAACCTCTCGTCCGAGTACCTCGCGCCGGACGTCGCCGAGCTGACGCGGCAGCGCGGCGGGCAGGTGAACGACCCGCTGAACAAGGCGCAGGCCGCGCAGGCGAGCGCGCCGAAGTCTGTCATGACCCGCGCCGTCGCCAAGCGATTGCTGCCGGCGTGCATCGCGACGCCGGGCTTGTTGTGGTTCGCGCTGCTCATGGGCCAGTACCGCGGTTGGTACACGTCCGAAACCAGCTTTATCCTGTTCGTCTTCTCGGTGACGGTCGTCTTCGGCGTGATCGTGTGCCTGAACCTGCGGAAGCTCGCGAAGATGGACGCCGAGCACGTCGCCGCCCAGGAGCAGCTCAAGCTCGCGAAGGAAGCCGCCGAGCGCGCGAACCGGTTCAAGTCGTTGTTCTTCGCGAACGTCAGCCACGAGATCCGCACGCCGCTGACCGCGATCAACGGCTTCGCTGAACTGTTGCTCAACCCCAAGCGCACGACCGAGCAGCGGCTCGACGACGCGCGCGTCATCCGCCGCAACGGCGAGCACCTGCTCACGCTGATCAACGACATCCTCGACCTCTCGAAGATCGAAGCCGGTCGCATGACCGTCGAGCGCGTGCACGTGTGCCCGGCGTCGCTGGTGGGCGAGGTCGCGTCGATGCTCCGCCCGCGCGCCGCCAACAAGGGGCTCAAGCTCGACGTCCGCTTCGACGGCCTGATCCCGCAGTCGGTCCACACCGACCCGACGCGCGTCCGGCAGATCCTGATCAACCTCGTCTCCAACGCGATCAAGTTCACCAAAGAGGGCGGCGTCACGCTCGCCGTCTCGGTCCAGCCGACGATCACCGACCAGCGGCCGCTGCTCCAGGTGAAGATCACGGACACCGGCATCGGCATCGCGCCCGAGAAGCTCGGGGCGCTGTTCCAGCCGTTCGTCCAGGCCGACAACACCATCGCGCGCCAGTACGGCGGCACCGGTCTGGGCCTGGCGATCTCGCGCCACTTCAGCCAGGCCTTGGGCGGCGACATCACGGTCACGAGTGAGACTGGCCAGGGCAGCACGTTCACCGTCACCGTCGAAACCGGCCCGCTCGCGGGCATCGCGATCAACGACCGCCCGCACGAGGCGCTGAACCGCAAACAGGAGTCGTTCGCTGACGGCGGCCCGCAGGTCGCGATCAGGGGCACGGTGCTCGTCGCCGAGGACGGCGCCGACAACCAGGCGCTGATCACCACGCGCCTTCGCCAAACCGGATTGAAGGTCGAGGTCGCGCCGAACGGGCAGGTCGCGTGCGACAAGACGCTCTCGGCCATGAACCGCAACGAGCCGTACGACCTGATCCTCATGGACGTGCAGATGCCCGTGATGGACGGGTTCACCGCGACACTCAAGCTCCGCGCCGGCGGCTACCGCGGGCCGATCATCGCGCTCACCGCCAACGCGATGGAGCGCGACCGCGACAAGTGCATGAACGCCGGTTGCAACGACTTCGTCACCAAGCCGATCCAGGTCGAGAAGCTGTTCAAGGCGATCGGCCGCTACCTGCGCGTCGAGACCGTGAAGGAAACGCCCGTGGCCAACGCGACCGGCGTTGCCAGCGCGGGCGAGGGCCGCGAGAAGCAGCTCGCCGCGTTTTACGACAAGCTTCGCGAAGAGCTCGAGGAAATGTCCGAAGCCGTCGAGCGCCAGGACCGCGTGCGGCTGAAGGAACTGGCCCAACTGGTCATGGGCAACGCCGTCACGCTGGAGCTGAAGGACTTGGCCAGCGAATCCGCCAAGCTGGTCATGAACGCGGAAGTCGAGCAGTCGTGGGAGGCGCTGGGCGAGACCGTCCGCGCGTTCTCAAAGGATGCGATGCCGAGCCCCAAACGCCGGGCGGCGTGATCGCCTCAGTCGTACTCACCGTGTTCTCGGAAGGGAATAGCGCGAGTTGCTCGCGGTGCATCAACGGCAGCGCGTCCGTCGCAGAAGGGTAAGCGTCGTTAACACGACCAGCGCAGCGGCGGGTTCGGGCACGACGTACGCCGCAAAGTTGATCTCACCGTGAACGCCATAGAGGAAACTGGTGTTGAAGCACGTCTCATCAAAACCGGCGCCTGACTTCGTGACCGTAGCCTGAAATGGGACGAGGCTGCCGACGGGCGCGGTGTAGAAGTCGAAGTTTTGCATCGGGTTCCCGAACGACATCATGTCATTGGAATCCAAGTGTGCCCACCCCGATAGCGTCGCCGTGTGGGTGCCCCATTCCGCCACGAGTTGCAGCGGCGCGACGGAACTGAGTCGGCCTTGCGAGGAGTGGCCTGTGCCGTAGTCGGTGTTCTCGTACAAGCGGCCGCCGACCGGGAGATTCAACGTGTAAGTGATCGTGGTTCCGTTGACGCTGACACCCGACACCCATGCGTGCGGGGCAGAAAAAGTTACGGCTCCGGAGTGCCACGACGTGCCGTCGCTCAAGTCATACCACTCGGAAAGACCAAGGATGGTCAGCACAATCCCCGGCGC
>Ga0081539_10004382_pt1 | contig 15698 bp, 15 predicted proteins | sample TabmetS4T2R2_FD_71023 | JGI IMG/M metagenome (GOLD analysis project Ga0081539, IMG submission 71023) | Tabebuia heterophylla rhizosphere microbial communities from the University of Puerto Rico - S4T2R2 | ecosystem: Host-associated > Plants > Roots > Rhizosphere ...
CCGGCCACCGCGGTGCGTGGTACTCGGTGATCTGCTGGAACATCACCGGCTGTGCCCCCTCCTCGCCGACCATCGCCATACCCTCGCCCTCGTACGTGACGGGCTTGCCGAGGAGGCTCCCGTAGAACGTGCTCAGCTCCTTGGCGTCCGGGCAGTCGAGCATCACGCCCATGAGCGTGGTCTCCTGCTTCGCCGGGAACAGGCACAGATCGAACGGGTGCCCGGCCGGGTCGGCCAGCGTGTACCAGTTCTCGTTCTTGCGCAGCAGCTCGGCGCCCAGCTCGACCGCCTTCGCGGAGCTGGCGTCGAGATCCGGCACGCGGAGATCCAGGTGGGCCTGTTGCGGATAGGCCGGATCGGGCCACCGCGGCGGTACGTGGTCGGGGCTGCGCTGGACGGCGATGCGCCACCCGTCCCCGGTCTCCATCGCGATCCAGTCGTCGTCGGCGTACCGCTCGGTCCACCCGCCGAGGGCGGTGTAGAACGCGGCTAGCCGCCGGATGTCGGGTGCGTCGAGCACCACCGCGCGCAACGTGCCGATCATCGGACACTCCCTCCTGAGTCACCGCTCATCATGCCTAGGGCTCGCCGTCAACTCGGCGAGCGAGACGGCGACCGATTCGTACAACCCTAGGGACGCGGAGTCGTCGGCGGACGACAGGACGAGGGCGCGCCGGGCGCCGAGCTGGCGCAGCCTCGTGAGCCCCTCCCGCAGGACCGCCGCCACGGCACCGTGCCTGCGGTGATCCGGATGCGTTCCGACCGGCTCGGACTCGCCGACACCGGAATCGGGATCGAACCAGACGATGGTGTACGCCGCCATCGCGCCGTTGGCATTGACCGCTACGAGGTCGAGATTGGGGCGGAGCGGGGCGAAGCCGGCCAGCGACCCATCCGTGCGCTCCCAGAGGTTGCACGGCTTCGCGAGGATCCACCACCTCGTTCTGGAACAGAGCCCAGACGAGATCGCCCGGGGTGCAAGAGCCGGCTGCCTTCGGGGTTCCGGTGCGCCTTCGACAGCGCGCCAACAGACGCCGCAGGTCACCCTCGTCCGCGTACGCCCGCCTGATCAACCGGCCCATGTCACGCCATAGTGCGGGCCGGATCACGGCCGGGGCAAGCGGATTACGAGGACACGGAGGATCATGGAGAGGAAAGGGGGTCGCCGTGGCATCAGCATTACCCCGACTGGTGATCTTCGACGTCAACGAGACACTGTCGGACATGGGACCGATGGCCGACCGGTTCGCGGCGGTGGGTGCGCCGCCCGGGCTGGCCGCAACCTGGTTCGCCTCGGTGCTCCGGGACGGCTTCGCGCTCACCGCGACCGGGCAGAACCCGAGCTTCGCCGAGATCGCGGCCCAGTCGCTGACCTGGCACCTTCCGGCTGCGGTGGACGACTTGGAGGCCGCGACGAGGCACGTGATGGAGGGCTTCACGACGTTGCCGGTCCACCCGGACGTGGTGCCCGGTGTGCGTGGCCTACGCGATCTAGGCCTCCGACTGGTGACCTTGACCAACGGGGCCACGACCGTCGCCCGCGGGCTGTTCGATCGCAACGGGATCAGCGACGCCTTTGATCGGCTGCTCTCCGTGGAGGACGCCGCGGCGTGGAAGCCCGCCGGGCCGGCGTACCACTATGCGTTGGAGGTTTGTGAGGTGGACGGCCGGGACGCCATGCTCGTCGCGGTCCACCCCTGGGACATACACGGCGCGAGCCGTGCGGGTCTGCGGACGTGCTGGATCAACCGCGCCGAACACCATTACCCGCGGCATTTCGACGCGCCGGAGATCGAGGCGACGTCCATCGTCGACCTTGCCGATCGGCTTCGCCGGACCGGCGCGGCGACCTGACTGACCGTCGGCTGAGCCACGCCGAACGGCCGTCACTCGATCGATACATTGAGTGATGAAGATATGACCCGTCGGTGGCGGATCGACCGATGTCGCTCGGGTAGGGACGCGGAGAAACTGTCCCGGTGACGTACCAGTCTCGGAAATCGGCCCTCGTCCTCGGCCTGACGCTCCTGATGGGAGGGCTGACGGCCTGCGGCGCTCCTCAGGAGAAGAGCCCCGTGGAGGAGGCCGCCGTCGCGGCGAGCGCGCCGGCCGTCACCGCGACGACCGCCTCCGCCGCGCCGTCGCCCAGTCCCAGCAGCACGCCGGTGGTGGAGAAGCGCACGGTGCAGGTGCGGAAGTCGATTCCGTTCGCGACGCGTACGGTGGACGACCCGTCCGAGCCGGAAGGCACCAAGTCGGTGCGGGTGACCGGTGCCAAGGGTGTGCGGACCCTGACTTACGAGATCACACTGACCGACGGTGTGGAGACCGGCCGGAAGCTGGTCACGTCGGTGGTGACGAAGAAGCCGGTCACCAAGGTCATCGCGGTCGGGACGAAGACCACCTCCGACTGCGACCCGAACTACAGCGGTCAGTGCGTGCCCATCGCCAGCGATGTGGACTGCGGCGGCGGGAGTGGCAACGGTCCGGCCTATGTGTACGGCACGGTCAAGGTCATCGGGGAGGACATCTACGACCTGGACCGCGATGGCGACGGGTACGGCTGCGAGTGACCGCGCCCTACGTGGTGGCGCGCCTGAGCCGTGCCAGCCCGGCGGCGTTCAGCCCCACGCCCCACAGCGCCAGTACGACCAGCCACTGCGCCCAGGCCACCGCGGTCATCCGGCCGGAGAGCAGGTTCTGCACCGAGCCGAACGGTGTCAGCCACGCTCGCGCGGGTTGGAGGGCGTCGACCGCGCCCAGCAGCAGCCAGAGGCCCAGCGGCACGACGATCGTGGCGAGACAGGCGACGGCGACCGGCCGCAGCAGCAGGCCCATCCCGATGCCGACGAGCTGAGCGAGCACCTGCACCAGCACGCCGCCCACCGCGACCGTTCCGGCGCCGTGCCACAGGTCCGCGGCGTGCGGGGCGATCGCCACGGCAACCGCGCCGACCACATCGCCGAAGACGCCGGCGCCGGCCGCGATAAGCGTTCCGATCAGGAAGGTCCGTCCGACCCGCGCCGCTACCGGCGATCGCCGCAGGTCGCGGGCCAGCAGGACGCCGGTGAACGGCACCGTGACGGACATCAGGAGGTGCACCGGGCTCACGATCGCCTGGAACGTCCGATCGCCGGCGGGCAGCACCGCGCTCAGCGCCGCGGCGGTGACCACGCCCAGGAGCAGGGTGATCGCGATCAGCCACCTCAACGCTCGCCCCCGTTCCGCTCGTTGGGTCCATCTTCGCCTATCACCGGGCGCGATGGCTCAGCTGATGGTGACGTGGACGTTGTCGATCTCGCCGGCGAACTGGTCGTTGCCCGCGTTCGGACCCTTGCCGCCCACCCTCAGCGGCTCGGCGTTGGCGATCGACAGTCCGGGCGGGACGGCCACCCACGCACGGTCGACGCCGTCGACGGAAATCGTCAGCCGGTTCGCGGCACGCGTACAGGTGAGTTCGTGCCAGACGCCGTCGGCCACGTCGAGCCGCGGCTCGGCACGGTAAATGCGCGCGTGCTGCCCGGTGATGACGCAGCTCGGATGGCCCATCTCATGGTCGACCTGAAGCTTGAACTGGCTCACGCCGCCGACCGAGTAGCCCTTCTGCAGCACGTTCGCGCCGTCGGCCAGGTCGCCGTGCGTCATCAGGACCGACGCCCCGTATTGGACCGGGCGTCGTCCGGGGTTGAGCGCGTCGTCGCGCACGCCTTCGAGGATGGCCCGCGGGCAGTCGCGTTCCCGAAGGAGCTGGCATCGGGCGGGAAATTCCACCGCCAGGCCCGTACCTTCGGGTACGAGTCGCAGCGTGCCGCCGTTCTGGCCGAGCGGGCGGAGGAGATGTCCGCCGTTCTGGTCGGTGATCGGCTCGTCGACGCCGCCGTCGAACGTGTAGCGCAGGCTGATCGGCGCGGTGGCGACGCCGATCCGGCCGGGCGTGGTCGGCACGGAGAACGTCCCGGCGTTGGTCAGCACACCGGGCGCCGGCGGCGGGACGACCGCGTACGCCGGAAGCTGGTCGAGTTTCGCGGCGAGCCGGGCCGCCTGTCCGGAGGCGATCAGGGCGCCGATCAGGAGCAGCGCCGCCGTCAGGGCGCCGATCACGAAGCGCCGCCGATGTTCAGACATGCGGTTATTGTCCAGATTGCCGCGCGAGATGCCATCATCACCCCCGGCGTCGTCCACCGCGGGCGACGGAAGCACCCGGAAGCGGTCGGCTGAACGGCGACCAGCGGTCAGGGACGCGAGCGGCCGATGCTGGTCGTGACGTGCCCGGGTTCGCCCACGACCGCGTGCAGCACGTCGTCCAGCGTGACCACGCCGAGTGGTCGCCGGCCATCGCTGACCAGGAGGATGTGCCGGCGGTCGCGGCGCATGGTGAGGAGCAGGTCGGCGAGCGTGCGCTCCGGCGGTACCACGGCGAGCGGCCGGATGATTCCCGCCGGAATCGGCATCCCGCGTTGCGCGTCGTCGTACCGGATAACGTCCTTGACGTGCACGAATCCCAGGACCCGCCGGGTTTCCCGCTGGAGTACCGGAAAGCGCGACAGGCCGCTGCGTGTCGACAGGGCCTCGATGGTCGCCGGTGACGCGTCGTCGACGACCGTGGTCACGCCGGACCAGGGCCGCATGGTGTCGGCCGCGGTCCGGTCGTTGAGGCCCAACGCCGCGTGGATCCGTGCGTACTGTTCGCTGCCGAGCAGGCCCTCGCTGCGGGCCTGGCTGACCATGCCGGCCAGTTCCTCGGCCGTGAAGACGGTCTTGACCGCGTCGGTGGCCTCGATCTTCCACAGTGACAGGACCGAGCGGGCCGCCCAGCGCATCGCGCTGAGCAGCGGCTTCGTGGCGGTGCAGAAGGCCAGCATGAACGGCCCGAGGATCAGCGCCGAGCGTTCCGGGCCGGCCAGCGTGATGTTCTTCGGCACCATCTCGCCGACCACCGTGTGCAGGAACACGACCACGCCCAACGCCAGCACGAACGCGACCGGGTGGACCGTTTCGTCGGGGATGCGCAGCGCGGCGAAGGGCCCCTCGAGCATATGCGCCAGCGCCGGCTCGGCGATCGCACCCAGGCCGAGCGAGCAGATGGTGATGCCCAGCTGAGCGCCGGCGACCATGAGCGGGATCTGGTTCATCGCGGCGAGCGCCCATCGGGCCCGTTGCGAGGTCGCGGCGAGCGGCTCGATCGCGGTACGCCGGGAGGCGATCAGCGCGAACTCGCCGCCGACGAAGATACCGTTCCCGATCAGCAGGACGATCGTGACCAGCAGCGTCACGTTACTCACCCGGCCGATCGGACGGCTCCGCCGGAGGCGCCACCATGCGTACCTGCTCGATCCGGTGCCGGTCGACGGCCGCCACGGTGAACTCCCAGCCGTACTCCTCCACCGACTCCCCGACGTCGGGGATGTGGCCGAAGCGGGCGAGCAGGAACCCGGCGAGCGTCTCGTACGGGCCCTCGGGCAGCTGGAACCCGGTCTGCTCGGCGACCTCGTCCTCCCGGAGCAGCCCGTCCACCAGGAATGTCTTCCGCTCGTCGCCGGGCGCCGTGAGCTCCGCGCTGACCGTCTCGGCGAAGTCCAGGTCGTACTCGTCGGAGATCTCCCCGACCAGTTCCTCGATGAGGTCCTCCACGGTGACCACGCCGTCCGTGCCGCCGTACTCGTCGACCACGATCGCGAGGGAGGCGTCGGCCGCACGCAACGCCGCGAGCACCCGGTCGAGCGACAGGCTCTCCGGGACGTAGACCGGCTCCCGGGACACCGCGGACACCGGCGTCACGGCCCGGCGGTCCGGCGGTACGCCCAGTGCGTCCGGCACGCCGACTACTCCGACGACCAGATCGAGCGTGGTCTCGTACACCGGGAAACGGGTGTGTCCGGTCTCCCGCGAGACCGCCATCAGGTCCTCGACGCTCGCGGTCGTCTGTAGACCGACCACGTCGACCCGCGGGGTCATCGCCTTGGCCGCCCGCTTCTCGCCGAACCGGATCGTGCGCCGCAGCAGGATCGCGGTGTCGGCCGGCAGGGCGCCCGCCCGCGCGCTGATCGCGGCCAGCAGGCCGAGCTCCTCGGGGGAGCGGGCGCTGGCGAGTTCCTCCTGCGGTTCGATGCCCAGGCGGCGGACCACCCAGTTCGCCGAGCCGTTGAGCACGCTGATGAGCCACTTGAAGAGCCGCGAGAAGGTACGCAGCGGCGCGGCGGTGGCCAGTGCGGCGCGCATCGGGCGGGCCAGGGCGGCGTTCTTGGGTACGAGCTCGCCGAAGAGCATCGAGATGAGCGTCGCCACGACCAGCGCGAGGACATATGTGACGGTGTCCGTACGGTCGCCGGCGATCGGTTCGACCAGGGGGTCGAAGAGCCGGGCCAGGGCGGGTTCGGCCAGGTAGCCGGTGAGCAGCGCGGTGATCGTGATGCCCAGCTGGGTGCCGGAGAGCTGGAACGACAGCTCGTGCAGGGCGTGCCGGACGGTGCGCGCGCGGCGGTCGCCGGCGTCCGCACGCTTGTCGATCTCCGCCCGATCGACGGTGACCAGCCCGAACTCGGCGACCACGAAGAACGCGTTGCCGGCGGTCAGCAGCGCGAACCCCAGCAACGGGAGCACCGCGGTCAGGAGCAGGCCGTCCATGATCGCCTCACCTCGCCCACCATTCTGCCGGACGCCTCGCAGGGTTCTTCCGTCGATCTTGGACTAATGGCACCCGGGTTACCCGGGTTTGCGAACCTTACGAGGCGCCACGACTCCAAGATCGACGCAGACGGAACTCAGGAGAGGGAGCGCAACAACACCGTGGCCACGTCGACGACCTCGACGTTGTCCTGCCGGCCCTTGGCGGTGACGCCGTCGCCGATCATCGTGGAGCAGAACGGGCAGCCGACCGCGATCGTCTTCGCCCCGGTGGCCAGCGCCTCCTCGGTTCGCTCGATGTTGATCCGCTTACCGATCCGCTCTTCCATCCACATCCGGGCGCCGCCGGCGCCGCAGCAGAACGACCGTTCGGAGTTGCGCGGCATCTCGGTGACGCCGCCGCCGGCAGCGCCGCCGAGCACCTCGCGGGGCGCGGCGAAGACCCGGTTGTGCCGGCCGAGGTAACACGGGTCGTGGTAGGTCACGCCGCCGTCGACCGGCTGCACCGGGGTCAGTTTCCCGGTGGCGACCAAGTGGGCGAGCAACTGGGTGTGGTGCACGACCTCCACCTCGAGGCCGAGCTGCTGGTACTCGTTCCCCAGGGTGTTGAAGCAGTGCGGGCAGGTGGCGACGATCTTCTTGACGCCGGCCTCCTGGAGGGTCTCCACGTTCTGCTGGGCGAGCATCTGGAAGACGAACTCGTTGCCGATGCGCCGGGCCGGGTCGCCGGTGCACGTCTCGCCCTCGCCCAGGATCGCGAAGTCGACGCCGGCCTGGTGCAGCAGCGTCGCCACCGCCCGCGTGGTCCGCTTCGCCCGGTCGTCGAACGCCCCCGCGCAGCCCACCCAGAACAGGTACTCGACGTCGTCCGCCTCGCCGACCCGCTTGACCTGGAAGTCCAGACCCTTGGTCCAGTCCTCCCGGGTGTTGGGCGGCGCACCCCACGGGTTGCCCTTGTTCTCCAGGTTGCGCAGCATCACGCCGGCCTCGGACGGGAAGCTCGACTCGATCAGCACCTGGTAGCGGCGCATGTCGACGATGTGGTCGACGTGCTCGATGTCCACCGGGCATTGCTCGACGCAGGCGCCGCAGGTGGTGCACGACCAGAGCACATCGGGGTCGATCACGCCCTGCTGGTCGGCGGTGCCGATCAGCGGGCGCTCGGCCTCCGCGAGCGCCAGCACGTCCACGCCGCCCAGCTGCTCGGCGGTAGCCTTCTCCTCCCCGGTGAGGTCCTTGCCGCCCCCGGCGAGCAGGTACGGCGCCTTCGCGTACGCGTGATCGCGCAGCGACAGGATCAGGAGTTTGGGCGACAGCGGCTTGCCGGTGTTCCACGCCGGGCACTGCGACTGGCAGCGACCACACTCCGTGCAGGTGGTGAAGTCCAGCAGCCCCTTCCAGGTGAACTGCTCGACCTGCGCGACGCCGAACTGGTCCTTCTCCGGGTCGGCCTCCTCGAAGTCCAGCGGCTTGCCGTCGCTCATCATCGGCCGCAGGGCGCCGAGGCCGGATCCGGCGGGTTTCTCCGGGTCGCGCTTGAAGAAGATGTTCGGGAACGCGAGGAAGCGGTGCCACGCGACGCCCATCGTGACGTTCAGCGAGATGACGATCAGCCACGTCATCGAGATGACCAGCTTGACCAGGGCGACCCAGGTGGCGCCGTCACGCGCGGCCGGGAGCCCGGCACCGATCGCATGGCTGACCGGCGTCGCCCAGGCCGGGAACTCGAAGGCACCGTTCGCGACCTTGAAACCCCGGATCAGGAACCCGCAGACGAGTACCCCGACGATGACCGCCTCGACGAAGTAGCCCTGCCACATCGTGGACCCGGCGAACCGGCTGACCTTGCGCCGGCCCGGCTTGTCGAGCTGCCGGATCGCGATAAGCACCGCGATGCCGGCGATGCCGAGCACCGCGATGACCTCGGTGACCAGCCCGTACACCACCCAGTTCCCGATCAGCGGCAGCCCGCCGGCCGGGTCGACGACCTCGAAATACGCCTCCAGCACCAGCAGGAACAGGATGACGAACGACACCATCACGAACCAGTGCGAGGCGCCCACCACACCCCACTTGAGCATCCGGGTGTGACCCAGCGTCTCGACCAGCATGGCCTTCGTCCGCGTCCCCGGATCCACGGTCCGCGAACGGTCCGGCCGGCCGAGGCGGATCACGGACGTCATCACCAGCACGGCCCGCACGGCCAGCACCACGGCCGCCAGCGTGATGACCCCCGTGAGCAGGGTGGCGATGATCTGGGCGCTCCCCATCGGCGTGGTGCCTCCTTGGCTCGGCGGTCATGTTACCAAGGAGTAACAACCGACCGTGAACGCGGTGACTGTACCCGCGCTCGAGCAGCGGGTTACCGCCAGCGGGAGAGAATGCCCAGCGAGGCGACCATGCAGCCGAAACCGACCGCGAGGTTCCAGTACCGCCACGCTTCGACCGGGTACTGCTGCCCGGACAGGTAATAGACCACCAGCCACGAGATGCCGAAGATGATCAGCACCACGGCGCTGATCGGAAGCCAACTCGGGCTCGGCTTCTTGTTGGCGGCCGTTGCCGCGGGACGGATGTCCGTAGGCGGCGTGTAGACCTTCTTCTTACGAACCTGGGACTTCGGCACGGTGATCTCCTGAGGGCAACACGGCTCCGGGTCCGCGGGTGCTGCCCGTAGCGAATACAGTTCGACAGCTAGCGTAGTCAAGGCGACGCGCACTTCGGCACCCGCCGGGAGGAAAGCGCCCCGGCGTTGCCCAGATGCGACATCCGGGGAGGACAGCGGCGTGGATTACACGACCGGCGCGCCATCGTGGCGGCTGGTGCTGCGGCGCGCGGTCGGAGGGCTGGCCCCGCGCCGGGCGGGACAGCGCAGACCGGGCTGGTCGGCCGTCGTACCGGTGATCGCCCTGCTCGCCGGGATCCTGTTCACCACCTCCGCCACCACGGCCGACGGTACCGCGCTCCGGGACGACCGGCGCCCGCAACTCGCCCAGCTCATCGCGGACAAGCGCGAACGCCTGGACCAGAGCGAACGGAAGGCCGCCGAGCTGCGCGCCGACGTGGACCGGGCCACCGCGCAACTTGCGGATGTGGATCAACCAGTCAAAGACGCGAGGGAACGGGGGACCGCGCTGCTCGGCCCGGCCGGATTCACCGCGCTCGGTGGTCCCGGCATCACCGTCGTGCTCAACGACTCGTCCCGGCGGCCCACGACCACCGGCAAGGACGCGCCCGACAACGACGACCTGGTGGTCCACCAGCAGGATGTGCAGGCCGTGGTGAACGCGCTGTGGGCCGGCGGGGCGGAGGCTATGTCGATCATGAACATCCGGGTCGTCTCGACGAGCGCGGTACGCTGTGTCGGCAACACGCTGCTCCTTCATGGTCAGGTGTTCTCACCACCCTTCAAGGTCACGGCGATTGGCGAACCCACGGCGATGCAACAGGCGTTGGATTCCGCGGATGGTGTTCAGCAATTCCGCCAAGCGGTCGCCGATTTCGGGCTCGGCTACCAGGAAACCGTCGAGAGGAACGTGACTGTGCCTGCGTACGACGGATCCAGTGACCTGCGATCCGCACGGGCGGCGCAATGACGAGCCCGGAGCGCCCGGAGCGCCCGCCGAACCTGGGCAAGCACCGGAGACCGGACGGGAACGCGCAGACCGCATTCATCCCCCGGATCACCGACGCGTCGCCCGACGGAGTCCCCGGAGGGCCGCTGGCACCGCCGGTCGGGCTCGGCGGCGCGGGCGCTCCCACGGCAGGGCCGGTCGCGCAGCGGGACGGTAAGCCGCCCACGGACGATCCATCGGTGGCCGAAACCGCCATCATCCGGACCAACGCCCCGACAACGGCATCCGAACCCACCGACGCCCCGACGCCAACGCCCGGCCCGACCAACCCACCAACGACGACACCTAACCCCCCGGCGTCGCCACCCGGATCCACCAACCCCCCGACGACGCCCGGATGGATCGACCCACCGGCGACGGCACCGGAGCGGCCGGGGGCCACCGGCGGCGTCGACGACGGATTCGACTTCTTCGCGGCCGCCAAGAGGGCCCGCAGCCAGGACCTGGCGACGCCGGCGCGCGGCCAGGACCCGGCGACAAAGCCGCACGGCCAGGACCCGGCGACGCCGCCCCGTGACCAGGACCGGGCGACACAGCCCCCCGACCACGACCCGGCGACACAGCCGCCTGGCCACGATCCGGAGACGAAGCCGCGACAGGATCCGGAGAAGACCGCGGTGATCCAGGCGCCGCAACGGGCCCCGGTGACGGCTACGCCGCCGTCCGCCACGACCGCGCAGCCGCAGACCTCCGTCACGCCCGCACAACGCCCGGCTGAGACGCCGCACCAGGATCCCGAGAAGACCGCCATCATCCGGACGCCGCAGCCCGCGCCGGCGACGCCGGCACCGCAGCCGCCCGCAGCAGCCAAGATCCAGAATCCGGACGAGACCGCCATCATCCGGACGCCGCAGCCCGCCTCGACGACATCGACGCAACGGCCGACGGCAGCCACCAACACCCGGAACCCCGAAGACGCGGCAGCCCCGAACACCCGCAATCCCGAAGAGGCGGCCGCCACCAAGACTCGCAATCCCGAAGAGACCGCCATCATCCGCACTCCGCCGGATCCCGCGGCCACCGCCGTGATCCGGCCGTCGGACGCGGCGACCGGCCTGCTGCCCAAGACGATCGACCGGCCGGAGGCTGGCGGCGCGGACGTGGCCCAGATCCCGGCCCCGGCCAAGGTCCCAAACGCGGCCGCAGCGCCCGGCGCCACCCAAGTGATCGACACGCCCGACCCGGCCACGACGCCGGACACCGCCAAGGCCAAGGCCACCGCTTCGGTCGACGTCCAGACCGCATCTGCCGCGGGCGCGTCCGGCGAGACGGAACCGGAGGAGACGGTCCGGCCCCGGCTGGGCGAACGTGTCGTCCAGCTGCGCCCCGAGCAGACCGACGCCGGGTACAAGAGCGTCTACTCGGAGCTCACCCGGCCCACGACCGCGTCCCGGATCCGTACCGGCATCCGCGTCCTGGGCGAGGTGATGATCACCTTCGGCCTGGTCGTGATCCTCTTCGCCGCGTATGAGGTCTTCGGCAACTCGGCCAAGGTCCAGGACGAGCAGAACACGCTGAGCACCGAGCTATCGCAGCAGTGGGACAACCCGACCGTCGGCCCGAGCGGGACGGTGCCGGCCGCACCCGGCGCGAACCTGGTCGGCCGGCTCTACATCCCGAAGTTCCAGAAGGAATGGGTCGTCGTCAACGGCGTACGCCCGCAGGACATCCGGTACGCGCCGGGCCACTACCCGAGCACCGCGCTACCCGGCAAGATCGGGAACTTCTCGGTGGCCGGACACCGGATCAAGAAGATCTTCTGGCGCCTCGACGAGCTCCGGCCGGGCGACGTGATCGGTGTCGAAACCCAGAGCTTCTGGTACGTCTACCGGGTCACCGGCCAGGAGATCGTCAAGCCGAGCGCGGTCGAGGTCGTCTCGCCGGTACCCGATCAACCGGGCGCGAAGGCGACCAAAGCCATGCTGACCTTGACCACCTGCAACCCGAAGTTCAACAACTACCAGCGGTTGATCGTGCACGCGGAGCTCGCGAAGAGCATCCAGCGCGACCCGTCGCTGCCCGACGCCGGCATGCCGGCCGAGATGAAGGCGTAGGCATCGCATGTACGCCTGGATCTGGCACAAGCTCCCGTTCGGACTGTGGGGCAAGATCACCGGATCGATCGTGCTGGCCGCGACCGTGGGGATCCTGCTGTGGTACATCGTCTTCCCGTGGGCCACGCCACTGTTGCCCTTCGACGACGTGCAGGTCGGCAGCACGACCGGCCAGCAGACCGGCCCGGCGCAGGAGGATCCGAACGCGGTCCCGGACAGCGACGCGCCGGAGGAGATCCCGTACGACGAGTATTCCAACGCACCCGAACCGAGTCCGAGCAGGTGACGCCGTGCGCATCCTGGTGATCGACAACTACGACTCGTTCGTGTTCAACCTGGTGCAATACCTGGGCCAGCTCGGCGCGGAGTGCGAGGTCCGGCGCAACGACGAGATCACCGTCCGGGACGTGGGCGGCTTCGGCGCCGCGGGGGTCCTTCTCTCCCCCGGTCCGGGTACGCCCGAACGGGCCGGGATCACCATGGAGGTCATCTCCGCGTACGCGGGGAAGTTGCCGATCTTCGGTGTCTGCCTGGGCCACCAGGCGATCGGGGCGGCGTTCGGCGCCACGGTGACGCGCGCTCCCGAATTGCTGCACGGCAAGACGTCCGTAGTGCACCATACCGGCGCTGGAGTGCTGAGCGGTTTGCCGGATCCGTTCACCGCGACCCGCTACCACTCGCTCGCCGTCGTCCGCGACACCCTGCCGCCGGAGATCGAGGTCACCGGCTGGACCGGCTCCGGCGTGGTGATGGCCCTGCGGCACCGGGAGCTGCCGGTCGAGGGCGTGCAGTTCCACCCCGAGTCGGTGCTGACCGAGGGCGGGCACACGATGTTGGCCAACTGGCTCGCCGAGTGCGGGCTGCCGGCGGCGTTGGACCGAGCCCCGGCGCTGGCCGCCGAGGTGGAGACCCGACGACGGGCGGCGTTCGCCGCCTGAAGCCCTCCTTCGCCGATCTTGGATTTGTGGCACTCCGCAAAACGGGCGCAATCCGGCGATCCAGGCGCCACAGGTCCAAGATCGACGCAGGGGTTATTTCAGCAGCCCGGTGATCGGGTTGCCGCCGCCGCCTCCGCCGATGGGTGGCAGGCTCGGGCCGGTGCTGGGCGGGCTGGAACCGCCGCCGTCCGGCTCCGGCTGCGTGACCACGATCGTCACGGTCTTGCCCTTGGCGAGCTTCCCGCTGGCCGGGTCCTGCGACTCCACGATGCCCGGGTTCGGCGACGGCTGGCCCTTCTGCACGTCCACCTTGAAGCCGGCCTGCCGCAGCTCCTGCGTCGCCTGATCCTGTGTCATGCCGATGACCGAGGGCACCGGCACCAGGTTGCCGCGCGAGATCGACACGGTGATCGTGGTGCCGGGGTCGACCTGCTGGCCGGCCTTCTCCACGGACACCACGGTGTTCTCCGGTGCGTCGCTGTCCACGTTCTTGCACCGCGGGTCCAGCTTGAGCTTGGTCAGCGCGGTCTTGGCCGCCTCGCAGGTGGCACCCTTCAGATCGCTGGGCACGGTCACCTTGTCCGGGGCCTTGCACAACTGATAGGTGATCGCCTGGTCGAGCGGGATGACCGTACCGATGTCCGGCGACTGCTTCTGCACCTTGGGCGGATCGGAGCAGTCATCCGTCTGCACCGGATCGCCGGCGGAGAAATTCGTGAAGTTCAGTTTGGCCAGCTCGGTCTTGGCCTCGTCCTCGGTGAGACCGGTCAGCTTCGGCATCGCCGCGGTCGGTGGGGTCTGCCGGTTGTTGTCGTTGTTATTGGCCAGGACCAGACCGATGATCAAGGCCACGACGGCCAGCACGGCGAGCGCCGCCAGCACCGCCAAGACCCAGGACGACCGACGTTCCGGCGGGCGCGGGGGCGGGCCCGGCATCGGGCGGGCCATCGTGCTCGTGGTGGTCTGCATCTGCCGGGACGGCCCGCTCAGCGCCATCGTCTCGGCCTGGCTCATCACCGGTGTGGCGAGGACCGGCCGCCCGGCCACCGCACGCAGCGCGTCCGCGCGCATCTCCTGTGCGCTCTGGTAGCGGTTGAGCGGGTTCTTCGCCAGCGCCTTCAGGACGATGGCGTCGACGTCCGGGGGTACGTCGCGGTTGAGCTCGCTGGGCGGCCGCGGATCCTCGCGTACGTGCTGGTAGGCAACGCTGACCGGGCTGTCCCCGACGAACGGCGGGTGTCCGACCAGGAGTTCGAAGAGCACGCAGCCGGCCGCGTACACATCGGATCGCGCGTCGACGGCCTCGCCGCGCGCCTGCTCCGGGGACAGGTACTGGGCCGTGCCGATGACCGCGCTGGTCTGCGTCATGGTGGTCGCGCCGCTGGCCAGGGCCCGCGCGATGCCGAAGTCCATGACCTTGACCTGGCCGTTCTGGGTCAGCATGACGTTGCCGGGCTTGATGTCCCGATGGATGATCCCGTGCCGGTGGCTGAACTCCAGCGCCGCGCAGATGTCCGCGATGATCTCCAGCGCACGACGCGGCTGGATGCGGTGCTCGGTCGCGAGGATCTCCTTGAGGGTTCGGCCGTTCACGAACTCCATGACGATGAACGGCAGCCGGTCGCCGGTGGCGGACACCTCTTCGCCGGTGTCGTAGACGGCGACGATCGCGGGATGGTTCAGGGCGGCGGCATTCTGCGCCTCGCGGCGGAACCGCTCCTGGAACGTGGCATCGCGGGCCAGGTCGGTACGCAGCATCTTGATGGCCACGTCGCGGCCGAGCCGAAGATCGCGTCCCCGGTGGACCTCGGCCATGCCGCCGTAGCCGAGCAGCTCGCCGACCTGGTACCTGCCACCGAGCAGGCGCGCCTGCGCCGTCATAGCGTCTGTCGTCCTTCGTTCGCGGGGGTCATGCCACCGATCGCGGCGGCCTCGTTGATAAGACGGTACGACGCGGCCGACGGACGATCACCGACCACGCCCGTGTGGACCATCACCCCGGCCGGGGCCAGGGCCGCGGAGTTCCGCTGCTGGGCGAGGAACGAGATGACGCCTGCGCACAACAGCACGAGCAGCGCGAGCACCACCGCGAGCACGATGAGGACCTGGCGCGATCCGGAGTTCTCCGGCCGGGCGGGCGGCGCCGGCCGGTAGGGCATCGGTGACCCGGAGGGGTGCCCGTACGACGGGACCGGGGCGGCGCCGCGTGCCGCGCCGCCGGACACCGGCCGGGGCATCTGCGGGTACGGCGGCCGGGCCGACCCGTTCGGCGCCGCGGAGCCGGAAGGCCCGGAAGACCGCGCGGAGCCGGAGGACCCGGAGGGCCGGGCAGAGCCGGAAGACCCGGAGGGCCGGGCAGAGCCGGAAGACCCGGAAGGCCGGGCGGAGCCGGAAGACCCGGAAGGCGGGGCGGAGCCGGAGGACCGGGACCCGGGCGGCCGGGCCGA
>Ga0081539_10004383_pt1 | contig 15691 bp, 14 predicted proteins | sample TabmetS4T2R2_FD_71023 | JGI IMG/M metagenome (GOLD analysis project Ga0081539, IMG submission 71023) | Tabebuia heterophylla rhizosphere microbial communities from the University of Puerto Rico - S4T2R2 | ecosystem: Host-associated > Plants > Roots > Rhizosphere ...
TCGCAGCCGTGCTGGCGCAATCCTCCAACGCCCGAGAAGGCCTCATGCTGAGGACGCACTTGGCGACCGCCAAGTGCGTGGACTCGAAGCACGAGGCCGGGCTTGCGCACGCAGCGCCAAGGGGAACTCCTCCCCTTGAAAAGGGGAGGGGTGGATTCACATTTGAAGTGCAACGGTTTGAGGTGTTGGGAGAATGCCTCGGCGGGGGTTTTCCAGCCAAGGCATTTTCTTGGGGTGGTGTTGTAGCGCCGGATGGCGTTGCTGATGTTCCGGGCGGAGATGGCGTCGAGGTCGGTTTTCCTTGGCAGGAAGCGGCGCAAGCGTCCTATGGCGTTCTCGACCCCGCCCTTCTGCCAGGGACTGTGGGGATCGCAGAAGTAGGTCTTCACGCCGAGCCGGCGGTTGAGGCGGTGATGCAGGGCGAACTCGGTTCCATTGTCGAAGGTCATGGTCTGTCTCAGCTTTTGAGGCAGGGGCTTGAGCCAGCGCGTCAGGCGGCGGACGGTTGAGGCTGCGGTCTTCGTCCTCTGGCGGGTGTGGAAGATGAAGCGTGTCTTGCGCTCGTGGGCCAGAAGGATGTTCTGGCCGTATTTGGAGAAGGCCATGAGATCGGCCTCCCAGTGGCCTGCCGCCTTGCGCGAGGCGATGGATGCGGGTCGTTTCTCGATGGAGACGCGGTTTTTGAAGGTCTTGACGGCGGAGCCGCCCTTCTTGCCGCGGCGGCCGCGGCGGGCCTTGGCGCGCGGCAGGTAGTTGCGCCAGGCGCCGTCATTGGAGCGGCGCAGCTGGGCGTAGATGAAGCGGTAGATGGTCTCGTGGGAGATGATGCGCCGTCCTGCTTTGGCTGAGAGCCGGCCTGCGGTCTGCTCAGGCGACCAGCCGCGGGCAAGCAGGCCAAGAACCTTCGTGCGCAATTTTACATCGCGGTCGAGCCTTGAGCCTTTCCAGCATCGCTGGTCGGCCTTGGACTGCGCCTTGGCGGGTTTGTAGCCCGCATCGCGGTCGGTATTGCGCCTCAGCTCGCGGCTGACCGTCGCCGGATCGCGGCCGAGCGCCTTAGCGATCGCTCGGCGTGAGCATCCACCCGCTTGTAGGCGGGCAATCTCGCAGCGCTCCTCGAGGCTGAGCTGGCCATATCTCTGTCCCATGACAACACCCTGAGAAGGTGTTGCACTTCGTTTGTGAACTCAGGAGGTCCGATTTGCGGCACGCAAATCGGGGTGGGGGTGAAGAACGGTCCGCGCAGCGGACGAATTGGTCCAGTGGACCAATTCGAGTGATGAACGCCCCGGCAGGGGCTCACTTCGTCCCGCGCGCGCAACTCTCACGTCCCAATCGGCAAAGCCCGCTGCACGAAGTGACCCCCACCCCGACTTCGCTTCGGACAAGTCGGACCTCCCATTCGGGATCGCCTTGGCGATCCCGACACTTAAGAATCGCCCGGTCGCAAGCGACCGGGCGGCAGGGGGAGGAGACCTCCGCGCCCACCTAAGCGCGGCCACATCGCAGCAACTCACCCGCTCCGAAGCCCAGCTTCCGGAGCCGTACCTATGTGTCATGGACCCAACCGGCGCCTCAAAAGGAAACCGCCCCGGCGTGCGGAGACGGATCTCCGTGAAACCGGGGCGGCGCCGTCGCGGGCAACTCAGAGCGAAGCGTCAGCTCCGCAAACCAACAAAGGAGAGATCAGCCGGCCAGACTCTTAACCGGCCAGACTCTTAACCGGCCAGCCGCTGGATGTAGTCGAACTCGCGGGCGCGGCGTTCGCGCTTCTTGGCGGGCTGGAAGGCGACACGGGCGTGTTCGGCGCAATAGGGCGAGCCCTCGACCGAGGCATGGCCGCAGAAGCCGAAGGTCGAATCCGCCGGATCGCCGATCGGCCACTTGCACATGGAGTCCTTGACCGTCAGCACAGTCACCATGTCGCCATTGGGCAGGCGCTGCGGCTCGACGCTGGGCTGACCCCGCGCGTCACCAGTACCAGTCGGCGAAGCGGTCGCTGCGCTGGAGCCGGAGGCGCCGCCGTCGAACGAAGAACGCCAGCTCTTCGGCCTCGGCAGGCGCGGAGCTCGCCGCCGACCGGCATGCGATCCCGCGCTCGCCCGCGTCCCACGCGGCCTGACCGATCGGCTGGCAGACGTGGTGGCCGACGAGCGCCCCGTCGTCGCCGAGGGGGTACATGGCAGGCAGGCCCAGCTCGCGGACGCCCTCGGCGCTCACCGCGTCGACGTACTCGTCGTCGGGCACGCGAGTGTGCACGAGGACAGGCCCTGCCTCGGGATCCAGGTCCTCCGGACGTATGCCGCGACGCTCCAGCCGATGGCGAAGCTGCGCCCGGGCGAGCTCCACGGAATCGTTGAGGTAGACCACGGCGAAGCTGCCGGGCGGGTTCCAGCGCCCGCCGCGCTGCCGCGCATGCTCGCCCGAAAGAGGCTCATCCCACAGCGGATCGGCGACCCGCACATACGGTCCGCCGCGTGTGACGTGTCGCACTACGCGGCGGCGGACCAGTCGAAGGCGTCCCGCAGCTCGGCGAGCACGTGCTCCTCGTCGCCCGCCGCGATCGCTGCGAGCGCCGAGCGGTCGCCGTAGGCCGCAGCAGCGCGACGCACGACACCGGGGATGCGCTCGCGCTTGAGCTTCGCCGACAGCAGATCGGCGATCTCGCCCAGCGTGGCGAGCTTCTCCTGACGTTCCGCGGGCACGCCTCGAGCCATCCACTGATCGACGGCCTGCCGGCGCACCCCGAACAGCGCGGCCAGCTCGGTCTGTGTGAGCCCGAGCACGTCGGCGATGTGTTCGAGCGGCGCCTCCGTGCGCGCCAGCTCGTCGAGCACCGCCCGCGAGAAGCGCACGAGCTGGCCGTCGTCCAGCTCCCAGTCGGGCACGTGCCCGTTCGGCGGGGCCAGCGGATGGATGCCCGGCAGGGCGGCCCGGACCGCGGCCGCGACCGCGCCGGCCGTGCCCCGTCCGACCCCGAGCGTCCCGACCCAGCCGCTGAACGGTGTGCTCATCGCCTCGCGTTCAAGCGCGGCCACCATCCACCTGCCGGCGGCCTCACCTCCCTGGTTCTTCGCCTCGGCTACGAGTACGACTCGTCCATCCTCGGCCCGAACGGCAACGTCCGGACGCGATCGCAACGTGACTTCCAGGACGCTCTCGGTGAGAGCGCGGTAAGCATCGACGTAAATGCGAACCTGGTCGCGCCGGCCGGCGAGCGCCCCCGGCAGGCTGTCCTCGATCTGGTCCACCGCAGCGCCACCGAGCGAAGCGGCCGCCCGCGCGACCACGCGCGGGTCGGAGGCGCTGAGAAGACGATCGGCGACCTTCGCCATGACGTTCAAGGTAGCGCAAGCGAAACGCAAGCGCAAGCGAAACGCAAGGAGTTCTCAGCCGCCGTCCGACGTGATCATCACCTTGATCGCCGAGTCCTTCTCGAGTTGCGCTTCGAAGGCCTCGCCGAGGTCCTCGAGCGGCCAGCGGTGGGTGATGAGCGGCTGCGCCTTGGCGCGACCGGAGGCGAGCAGGTCGATCGCCTCGTGGAACTCGTCGGGCGTGTAGATCGCGCTGCCGCGGACGGTGAGCTCCTTCTGCACGATCATCGTCGGCTCGAGCTCGGCGCGCTCCTCGTAGAGCGCGATGAGCACGACGGTGCCCGCCGGCCGAACGATCTCCAGGGCGGCCTGCACGAGCTGGGGCGCTCCGGTCGCTTCGAACACCACGTCGATCGGCCGATAGCCCGCGGCCTCTGAGACGGCCGCGGCGAGGTCGCCGCCGCCGACGGCGGTCACGCCGAGCTGCGCGGCGACCGAGCGCCGCAGCGGCGAGAGGTCCGCGCCGACGACCTGCTCGACGCCTCGCGCCAGGAGCACCTGGGCAACCTGAAGCCCGATCGTCCCCAGCCCGAGGACCAGCGCGACGTCGCCGAGCGCCGCATCGGCCTGGCCGACCGCATGCACGCCGACCGCCAACGGCTCGACGAGGGCCGCGTCCTCGAACGCCAGCTGGTCGGGGAGCTTGTGGACGTTGCCGCCCAGGACCGCCTGCGGGATCCACAGCCGCTCGGCGAACGCCCCGGGGATCCCGTAGCCGACGCTGCGCCGCGTCCACGTCTCGCACAGGTGCGCACGCCCCTCCAGGCACTGCCGGCAGTCGCCGCACGGCTGGATCGGCAGCCCGGTGACCCGGTCGCCGAGCGCGATCCCCTCCACCTCGGGACCGACCTCGACGACCTCGCCGGAGAACTCGTGCCCCATCACCTGGCCCTCCTCGGCGAAGAGGCCTTGCGCGTAGGTGTGCAGATCCGAGCCGCAGATCCCGCACGCCTTGACCTCCAGCACGATGTCCCGCGGCCCCGGCGTCGGATCGGGCACCTCCTCGATCGGGACCTGGCGGATACCTCGGAACACACCGGCGCGCATGCGTCTCCTCTCGGGCGGGGACCGTGGGAACCTACCGCCATGCTCGCGGACCCATCAGCGCAGCACCGCCGCCTCTCCGAGGCGCAGACCGAGCAGCTCCTCGACGACCTCCGGGGGCTGCTCGGCGCCGACCGGGTGCTCACCGGGACCGACATCCGCGAGCAGCACGCCGTCGACGAGTCGTTTCACCCGGCCGCGGCGCCCGATGCGGTCGTGTATCCAGAGAGCACCGAGGAGGCGGCGGCCATCGTGGGCGTCTGCGCGCGCCACCGCGCGCCGATCGTGCCCTTCGGCGCGGGGACGTCGCTCGAAGGCCACGTCCAGGCGCTGGCGGGCGGGGTCACCGTCGACATGCGCGAGATGAACCGCATCGTCCGGCTGTCGATCGAGGACCTCGACGTGACGGTGCAGGCGGGCGTCACCCGCAAGCAGCTCGACGCGGCGCTGCGGCCCGAGGGCGTGTTCTTCCCCGTCGATCCCGGCGCCGACGCGACCATCGGCGGGATGGTCTCGACCGGCGCCTCCGGCACCACCACCGTCCGCTACGGCGCCATGCGCGAGAACGTCCTCTCGCTGACCGTCGTCACCGCCGACGGCGAGATCGTCCGCACGCGCTCGCGGGCGCGCAAGTCGTCGTCGGGCTACGACCTCACGCGGCTGTTCATCGGCGCCGAGGGCACGCTCGGGCTCGTCTGCGAGGCGACCCTCCGCGTGCGCCCAACCCCCGAGGCGATGTCCGCGGCGGTCTGCGGCTTCCCGTCGCTGCGCGACGCCGTCGACTGCGTCGTCTCCGTCTCGCAGCACGGCATCCCGGTCGCCCGCATCGAGCTGCTCGACGAGATGCTCATCGAGGCGATCAACCGCCACGCGAACATGGACCACGCGGTCGCCCCGACCCTGTTCCTCGAGTTCCACGGCACGCCCGACGAGGTCGAGGCGCAGGCGGCCGAGACCGAGGAGATCGCGACCGAGCACGGCGGCGAGGGCTTTCGGTGGGCGACCGACGAGGCCGAGCGCCGGCGCATGTGGGAGGCGCGCCACGGCGCCTACGACGCCACCCGCGCGCTGCGCCCGGGAACCTCGGCGCTCACGACCGACGCCTGCGTGCCGGTGTCCGGTCTGGCCGACGCCGTCCTGCAGACCCGCGCCGACCTCGACGAGCACGGCCTGACGGGCTCGATCCTCGGGCACGTCGGCGACGGCAACTTCCACGTGACCCTGCTCGTCGACGCCGACGACCCCGCCGACGTCGAGCGCGGGATGCGCTTCCACGACCGCGTCGTCAGGCGCGCGCTCGAGCACGGCGGCACCTGCACCGGCGAGCACGGCGTCGGCTACGGCAAGGCGGGCTACCTCGAGCTCGAGCACGGCCCGAAGGCCGTCGCGATGATGCGAGCGATCAAGCACGCCCTCGACCCCGACGACATCTTCAATCCGGGGAAGGTGGTCGATGCGGCGGCCGCGGGGGCCGGCGACGGTGCGCCCGCGGCGCGGGCCGGCGGCGGTGCGCCCGCGGCGCCGGCCGGCGACGGTGCGCCCGCGGCGGCGGATGCGGCCGGGCCCGCCCACCCCTCGCAACCGGCCTGATCCGCCGCTACCCTCAGCGGTGCAGGCCAGGCAGCCGCGGCGGGACAGACAGCCCGTCGAGGAAAGTCCGGACACCGCAGGGCAAGGTGGTCGGGGAACCGACCCGGGGAAACCCGCGGGAAAGTGCCACAGAAACACACCGCCGATGGCGGAGCCTCTCGAGAGCTCCGCACAGGCAAGGGTGAAATGGTGCGGTAAGAGCGCACCAGCGTCGCGGTGACGCGGCGGCTGGGCAAACCCCACCCGGTGCAAGGCCAAGCAGGACCGTTCGCAGGTTGCCCGCCAAGGTCCAGGTCGGCCGCAGAGATGGATGGCTGCCCAACGACAGAATCCGGCTTACCGGCCTGCTACGGAGAAGCCCCGCGAGAGCGGGGCTTCTCTATTGGGCAGGTCGCAGACCTTATGGTGGCGGGGATGGAGAAGCTCAACGGCCTCAGCGTCCCCGACACCTTGGCCGAGGCGTGCGACCCGGCGCGGATGGCGCTGCTCGTCTACGACATGCAGGTGGGGATCCTGGAGCAGATCTCCGATCGCGAGAGCGTCGTCGAGAACGTCCGCGAGGTGCTGACCGCCGCGCGGGCCGCCGGCGTGCGGATCTACTACACGCGCCACGTCACGCTCCCCGTCGAGCTGATGGGCGTCGCTCAGCTGCGGATGTGGCGCACGTGGCAGCGGGTCGATCGCCTCGAGGACCTGCGCTCGCCGTTCCCGCCCGACGCGCCTCAGACGCAGATCGTCCCGGAGCTCGCGCCGACCGGGAACGAAGCGGTCTTCGACAAGCTGACGTTCTCCGCCTTCGCGCACACGCCACTCGAGCTGGCGATGCGCGGCGCGGGCCTGGACGCCGTGGCGATCGTCGGCGTGGCGACGGAGATCGGGATCGAGCCGACCGCTCGACACGCGGGCGACGTCGGCTTCGTCCCGATCGTCATCACCGACGCGTGCGGGGCAGGGAACGCGCAGGCCGCCGAGCGAAGCCTCGAGACCCTGCGCTTCCTCGGCGACGCGTTCCTCGCCACGACAGCCGAGTTCCGCGAGGCTCTGGCGCCCCGGAGCTGAACACGCCGGTGGACGTTCACGCATGGTTCTGCGCACTTGAGCCATGGACAGTCTCACGGCAAGCGATTTCACTGCCGTCCATGACTACGAACACCACTGACATCCGAGGCGTCCGATGAGCAGCTACACGCTGCGCTCCATCGTGCTCATGGGCGCGACGGTGACGATGGGCCTCGTGACCGGCGCCTTCGCCCTGTACGCCCACACCGTCATGCCCGGCCTCAAGACCACCGACAACCGCACCTTCGTCGGCGCCTTCCAGGCGCTCGACCGCGCGATCATCAACCCGTGGTTCATGCTCGGCGGGTTCGTCGGCGCGCTCGGGTTCACGATCGCCGCCGTCGCCACCAACCTGCATCGCGACGTGCTGCCGTGGATCATCGTCGCGCTGGTCCTCTACCTCGTCGCGTTCATCATCACGATGGCGGTCAACGTACCGCTCAACGACGCGCTCAAGGCCGCCGGCGACCCCGACCGCATCAAGGACCTCGCCCACGTTCGCGAGCAGTTCCACGAGGCCCGCTGGGTGGCCTGGAACCTGGTTCGCACCGTCGCCTCGCTCGGCGCGTTCGTCAGCCTGGCGTGGGCCCTGGTCGAGCACGGCCGGGCCGCTGGATGACGGCGGTTCAGGAAGAGGCGATGAGCGGCGCGGCCCAGGCGAAGCCCCACGGCTCGGAGTCCGAGAGCTCCTCCACCTCGAGGTCCGCCGCGCGCAGCCGCGCCGCGTAGCCTGGCGCCTCGACCACGGTCGCCGGCGCCGCGCCGACAAGCGAGACGTCGTCGCCGGGCCAGGTGTCGTCCTGCGGGCCGATCAGCAGCTGGCGGGCCAGCGGTGGCCAGCCCTCGTCGCGCGCGTGCAAGGCGGCGCGGGCGGCGAGGCCGCCGCCGGCCACCGTCAACCGGTCCGGGTCGCCGCCGAGGAGCTGCGCGTGATCGCCGACCCACTCGATCGCGATGGTCGCCAGGTCGAGCTCGCCGGTCTGCAGCGCCAGCACGATCGCGCCGGCGTGCAGGCACAGGGCGTTGGCGGCCTCGAGCGCCGACTCGCCGTCCCACACGAGGACGGCGATCGGGCTGCCGTCCTCGGGCTCCGGCGGCCAGAGCACGCGGGGGCGCACGAAGTCGCGCGCCGCACGCAGCGAAAGGTCGGCTTCTCTGGGCAGCACCATGGCCATGGCCGACATGCTGGACCGCCCCGGGCCAGAAGGGAAAGGCCGATCGCGCATCGCCGTGATGCCGAACCGGCATGGCCCGTCGGCAGGAGCCTGTCGATAATGAGCCGGTGCCCGAGGACGACAACGTAGTGGCCTTCCCTCAGGCTCCGGACGCGATCGAGCTGCGCCACATGCGCGCGTTCGTCGCCGTCGCCGAGGAGCTCAACTTCGGCCGCGCCGCCGAGCGCCTGTACATCACCCAGCCCGCCCTGAGCCGCCAGATCCGCACGCTCGAGCAGCTCCTCGGCTGCACGCTGCTGCGGCGCTCGACCCACCGCGTCGAGCTCACGCTGGCCGGCGAGGCGCTCCTGGACCGCGTGCGCCCGGTGCTGCGCGAGGTCGACGCCACCGTGGCGGCGGTCCAGTCGGTCGGGGGTGAGCTCGTCGGCCGCGTGGCCCGGCTCTGGGAGCCGATCGTCCAGGCGGTCGCCGCCGACGCCGACGTCCAGGAGCACCGCGCGGCCTACGAGAAGATGCTCGCCAACTTCGAGCCGCCGGCCGAGGTGACAGTGGCGCCCGCGAACGCCAACGGCGTCCCCTCCCTTGTCGTCGGCAAGGATCCGGACGCCTCGCCGCGGCTGCTGCACCTCCACGGCGGCGGCTACGTCATGGGCTCGGCGTTCGGCTATCGCCCGCTCGCCGGCGCGCTGGCCCTCGCCGCTGACGCGGGCGTGCTCGTGGCGGACTATCGCCTCGCACCCGAGCACCCGTTCCCCGCGGCGATCGAAGATGGCGTCCGCGCCTATCAGTGGATGCTCGATCGCGGCGTCGCCCCAGAGGAGGTGACGATCTGCGGCGACTCGTCGGGCGGCGGCCTCACCGTCTCGCTGCTGCTCACGCTCGAGCAGCGCGGCCTGCCGCGCCCCGGCGGCGCGGTCCTCATGTGCCCGTGGGTCGATCTCACGCTGAGCCTGCAGCCCGAGGCGCCGGAGATCCTGCGCCGGACCGCGGCGGCGTATCTCGCCGCCCAGTCCGCCGACGACCCCGTGGTCAGCCCGCTCATCGCCGACCTCTCCAACCTGCCACCCCTGCTCATCCAGGCGGCTACCGGCGACGACCGCCTCGAGGACGCCAAGGCGCTCGCCGACCGTGCGCGCGGTCAGGGCGTCGACGCGCGCCTCGACCTCTACTCGGTCGACGCGCACGTCTTCCATCTCTTCTGGTCGTTCCTGCCCGAGGCCAGCGAAGCGCTGCAGGCCGCCGGGCGCTTCGCCCGCGAGCTCGCGCCGGCGGCGCGCCGCGCCAGCTGATCCTCAGACCACGCCGGCGTAGGCGCTGAGCGCCGGCTGCCCGCCCAGGTGGGCGTAGAGCACGTTCGCGCCCGGCTCGATCTCGCCGCGCGCGACGAGATCGACCATGCCCGCCATCGACTTGCCCTCGTAGACGGGGTCGGTGAGCATCCCCTCGAGGCGCCCGGCCAGCCGGATCGCCTCGAGCGTCTGCTCGTCGGGGATGCCGTAGGTGCCGGCGTGGTAGCGCTCGTCGAGCACGACGTCGTCGACGGTGATCTCGCGACCGAGCCCGATCAGCCGCCCGGTGCGATCGGCGATCCGCGCGATCTGCTCACGGGTCTGCGCCGGCTTGGCCGACCCGTCGATCCCGAGGACGCGCCGCTCGCCGTCCATGGCCGCGAAGCCGGCGATCATCCCCGCTTGCGTGCTGCCGGTGACCGAGCAGACGACGATGGTGTCGAAGAAGACGCCGAGCTCGCGCTCCTGCTCGGCCACCTCCACCGCCCACCGGGCGAACCCGAGGCCGCCGAGCTCGTGGTCTGAGGCACCCGCCGGTATCGGATACGGTCGCGCGCCGGCGGCCTCGAGCTCGGCCAGCGCCGCCTCCCAGCTCTCCTTGAACTCGATCCCGAAGCCCGCTTCGACGAGCCGCACGTCGGCGCCCATGATGCGGCTGAGCTGGATGTTGCCGACGCGGTCGTAAACGACGTCGGGCCAATCGACCCAGCTCTCCTGCACGAGGACCGCCCGCAGCCCGAGCCGGGCGGCCACCGCCGCGACCTGCCGCGTGTGGTTGGACTGCACGCCGCCGATCGAGACGAGCGTGTCGCAGCCCTTGGCCAGCGCGTCGGCGGCGAGGTACTCGAGCTTGCGCGTCTTGTTGCCGCCGTAGGCCAGGCCGCTGTTGCAGTCCTCGCGCTTGGCCCACAGCGAGGCGCCGCCGAGGTGCTTGGTCAGCCGCTCGAGCCGGTGCACGGGGGAGGGGCCGAACAGCAGCGGCACGCGTTCGATGGCGGCCAGGCGCGCGAGCGCGTCCGAGGTCTGGGTGCTCATGCCGCCACGCTCTCACATCAGGTTCGGCGTGTGCAGGTCGGACAGGTAGCGCGCGGTCGCGGAGTCGAAGCCGGCCGAGCGCAGCCGCCGCACCCGGTTTCGCTGCATGGTCGCCATCAGCCCGCGCAGCGCGTCGCCGGCCTCCGAGAGCTCGGCGGGTTGCAGCGAGCGCGCCGCCATCACGGTCAGCGCCTCGGTGAGCAGCGGGCTCAAGCCGGAGAGGCTGGTGAGCTTGGCCGCGCGCGCCTCGGCGGCCGAGACGAGCGCCGCGCGCTCGTCGGGATCGCGCTCGATCCGCCGGCGCACGTGCGCGATCCCGAAGTGCACGTGGCGGCGCTCGTCGCGGTGGGCCAGCCGCGCCGCCGCCGCGGTGGCGGCATCCGGGGCGTGGCGCTCGATCCATCGCAGAAGGTCCAGGAAGGTGCCTTCGCCGAGCACGTTGAGCAGCAGCGCTGCGGCGGTGAAGTCGCTCTCGGCCATGAGCGAGTGCAGCGACAGGTCGGTCGAGGCGAGCGCGTAGGCGCGCGCGCCGCCCGCCAGCGCGCGCTTGGTGAAGACCTCGACGTGCCGCGCCTCGTCGTGGACGTGGCTGGCCAGCCACAGCAGCACCTCCACCTGCTGCGGGTTGACCTGGGACAGGAACCGCGCGGGGACGTAGAGGGCGGCGTACTCGTTCTGCGCGATGTAGGTCATGACCTGGGCCACCGCGCGCTCCACGTCTGACGCCAGCCCCGCCGCCGCCTCCCAGGGGATGTCGCGCGCGGCGTCCCACTGGGCCGCCGCCGCGCGCTCGGTCAGCGAGGTGAGCTCGTCGGCCCAGAGCCGATCGGTCTCGTTGAGGCGCCACGCGTGCTTCGGCGCGCCGGCCTCCGCCAGCGCGCCCAGCGGGACGAGCCCGCCTTCGGGATCGGCGACGTCGGGCAGCGGCGCGAGCCGCCGCAGCTCGGCGATGCTCGTCGTCGCCGGCGGGTCGCCGCGCGCGGGCAACGGGCCGGCGAGGACCCGCGCCGCCGCGCCGCGCCGCAGCCGCACCGCGAACCGCCCGTCTTCGGCGCGCTCGGCAACCGGCTCGTGCCCGGCAATGCGCGCCCACGCGGGGAGCTCGTAGGCGACCGCCCGCGACGCGGTCACCACCTCGAGCACCCCGCCGACCGGCACGCTCTCGAACGCGGCGTGCACGAGCGTCTCGAGCCCTCCGCCGAGCTCGAGCGTGCCGGCGTCGACGCGGTGCGCCGTCACAGGTAGCCCTGCTCGCGCATCGCCACGACGAGGTCGGCGTAGCCGGACTTGTCGCCGGGCAGCCAGCGCTTGACCCCCTCGAGGTCCATGACCGGCCGCAGCGCCGGGTCGTCGTAGCTCATCGCCAGCAGCGCCGCCGACCACCGCTGCGCCCGCTGCTCGTCGAACGACGGCAGCGCGGTGAAGTTGCAGTGGTAGTAGGTCGGGCTGCGCCACACGACCTCGAGCTCGGCGGCCGGGGCGAAGCCCTCCGAGCGCATCGCGGCCCAGGTGGTGTCGCCGACGGCGCCGGCATCGGCCTCGCCATCGGCGACCGCGCGCACGACGCGCAGCTCGGAGTCGCCGGTGTCGCCGTGCTTGCCGAGGTCGGTGTCGAAGCGCAGGAGATCGAGCGCCTCGACGCCCTCGCGCGCGAGGTAGTGCAGCGGCAGGATCGCCGCGTGGCCGGAGTCGCGGCTGCCGAGCGCGAGGCGCCCGCTCGTGAACGCGCCCGAGCCGCGCCGCGCCACGATCACCGTGCGGAAGTCGGCGTCGACGTCGCGCATCCCGAGCACCCGCGCGCCGCCGCCGATGCGCTCCTCGGCGGCGACGTAGGCGGTGTTCGTGTTCCACGCGATGTCGACCGCGCCTTCGAGCAGCGCGTCGACCAACCGCTCGTAGTTGGAGTAGAGGACGTAGTCGGTCGGCGCGCCGCTGGCCGCGAACCATTCGCGAAAGCCCTCCCAGATGGTGACGATCCGGGGGTGGTAGGCGACGGCGCCGACGAGGATCGTGTCGACGCTCATGGCACCGGGAGCCCGGCGAGGGCCTTGCCGATCCAGGTGCGCAGCACGGCGTTCGTCGGCGCCATGACCGCGCCCGCCCGCGCGTCGCGCAGGTGGCGCTCGATCGGCAGCGCCGGCGTGTAGCCCTGGCCGCCGGTCGCCTCGAGCGCCTTCTGCGTGACGCTCGCCGCCGCCTCGGTCGCGGCGACCTTCGCCTCCATGATCGCGACGAGCGCGGCGTCGTCGCCGGCCTCGCCGAGCCCGGCCGCCTCGCGGACGAGCAGCCGCGCCTGGCGCGTCGCGACGTCCATGTCGGCCAGCAGATGCTGCACGTGCTGGACCTCGGCGAGCGACGAGCCGTCGGCGTAGCGGCGCTCGGCCGCGTGCGCCGTGGCCGCCGCCGCGGCGGCCGACGCGATCCCCACGTTGACCGCCGCCAGCCCGACGAGGAAGAACGGCGCCACCGCGCCGAACACGAGCGCGATCGCCTCGCCGGCGCCGCCCACGCGATCCTCGTCGGTGAGCTCGACGTCGTCGAGCACGAGCGCGACGCTCGAGTTGCCGGCCATGCCGAGCCCGGCCCAGGCGCCGTCGGCGCGGACGCCGGGGTGCTCGCCGCGCACGAGGTAGGCGTCGGCGGTGCCCTCGGCCTCGCCGGCGACGAGCACCAGGTACAGCCCGGCGCGCCCGCCCGAGGTGACGAAGCTCTTGCGCCCGGAGATCCGCACGCCGCCGTTGGACCGCACGGCCTGCAGCTCGGGGGCGTAGAAGTGCGCGCCGGTGCCGCGCTCGCTGAAGGCCAGCGTGCCGATCGTCCCGCCGGCCATCTCGGCCAGCCCGTCGTTCGCGCGCCCGCCGCCGCCCGCGGCCACCGTGGCCGCGGTGACCGAGTGCATGAGGAAGACCATCGCCGTCGACGCGCACGCCGACCCGAGGGCCTCGCACGCCTGCGCCAGCGCGGTCAGCCCGCCGCCGGCGCCGCGGTGGTCGGTGGGGACGACCAGCCCGAGGGCGCCGACCGCGGCCAGCGCCTCGAGGTTGTCGTCGGGGAAGGCGCGCTCGCCGTCGATGCGAGCCGCCTGCGCTGCGATGCGCTCCTCGGCGGTCCGACGGACCGCGTCGAGGACGCCTGCGACCTGGGTCACGAGGATCCTTTCGATGGATGAGACGGACGCCCCGCTCGGACCGAGCGGGCATGGAACCCACTCGTCAGCGGCGGCGCATCGAGCTCACCTCCCGATCGACGAGACCTCGTTCGATGCGGCGATCATAGGCCGCGCTGCGACGGCCCGACGTTCTCGCCCAGCCAGCGCACCAGCGGCTTGGCGGCCTCGAGCTGCTCGCGGATGACCTTCGCGGCCCGCGGCCGGTGCAGCCACGCGCCGAGGTCGTGGCGGTGATGGACGGTGAGGCTGCGGTGGCGCAGCAGGTCGACGCGGGGATGGTCGGGCGGGTAGCCGCGCGGGGCGCGCGTCAGCGCCGGCTCGCCGAGCTCGAGGCCCGCCGATTGCGCGCGCTTGAGCGCTCGCTTCAGCGCCGCGGCGGTGCGGTCTTCGTCGATCGCGCGGCGCAGACGGTCGAGCTGGTCAGGTGCGGGCATGTGCATGCCGGCGGCGACGAGGAAGCCGTCGAGCGAGAGCTCGACGTAGTAACCGCCCGCGCCCTCGTGGCCGATGGCCAGGCCGAGCTGCTCCTTGATCGGTGGCCGCGCATGGAAGCGCGTGTCGTTCCAGGGGCGGAACAGGTGGGGACGTCCCAGGTCGGAGAGGTCCTCGCCCAGCGCCCGGGCGGGGGCGACGAGGTGGTCGTCGTAGCGATCGCGGTTGGCCTTGAACCAGTCGCGATCGTTGTTGTCCTCGAGGTCGCGCAGGAAGTCGAGGGCCTCAGGAGGGAAGCCGCGGAAGGGCATGGCTGGATGATCGCGCTCACGCGGCGACGAGCGCGCGCCGCAGGTCGCGCACGTCGCGGCGCAGCGCGGCGACCGCCCCGGGTGGCCGCGCCACCTCGCCGGCGAGCGCCCGCGCGGACGCCGCCGCGGCGCGGCACGCGCTCGACGCGCTGGGCCGATGCCTCGTGGGCGCGCCGCGCGATCCGCCTGCCCAGCAGCGCCGGCGTCGCCGCATCGCCGAGCAGCGCGAGGCGGCGGTCGAGCTCGCGCATCGCCTCGCTCACTCTCGCCTCATCGCGCTGCGGCGCGGCGAGCAGGGCCAGCAGCTCGTCGACCGTCGCCAGCGACAGGGCGGCGTAGCGCCTGATGAGATCGGAGGTGCGCACCGGCAGCAGCAGGAAGGCCGGCGCGACCATGCACGCCGCGCCGAGCAGGTTCTCCTCCAGGCGCTCGTCGAGGAGGTGCGCGCCGGCTTGCCCGTAGAGGCCGTAGAGCAGCGCCAGCATGCTCGTCACGCAGAACGCCCAGAAGACGTAATGGACCTCGCCGAGCACGGCGCCGACCGCGAGCAGGGCGAAGATCGCGGTGACGCTGGCAACGGTATGGCCGCCGAGCGTCGCGGCGAGCAGGGTGGCCAGGGCGGTGCCGGTGAGCGCGCCGACGAGACGCTCCCCGCTGCGCAGCAGCACGTGCCCGCGCGAGCGCGCCCCGCCGCTGACCGCGAAGGCGGTGACGATCCCCCACCCCCAGCGGTGGGGGAAGAGCCATTGGCTCGTGGCGAAGGCGAGCGCCAGGCCGAGCGACGGCAGGAGCAGCAGCCAGGCGACCAGGGCGCCGGTCTGACGGGCGCCCCGCACCGAAGTGCGGGGCGTCGCCGGGCGGGCCGGGCTCGTCGACCGTGGATCGGGCTGGACGTCGGCGGCGAGCGTCAGGGAGTGCTGGGCCATCTAGCCGCGAATCGTGGTCAGATCCAGGTTCAGGATCCGGGCGGTGTCGCGGATCGGGTCGTAGAGGGTGTCGTCGGCGGCGACGTAGCGGTTGGTCTCGCCGCCGAGCAGCTCCTTGCGGACCTCGACCGACATGGCGGTGTGGGCTTCGAGGAACGCCTGCTTCAGGTTCTCGGCGAGCGAGGCGTCCAGGCTGCCGCGCGCGGCGAACGGGCTGCTCGGGATCGGGTCCGAGGTGATGAGGGTCAGCAGGTTGGCCGCGTCGACGACGCCGGCCTCGATCATCC
>Ga0081539_10004384_pt1 | contig 15690 bp, 19 predicted proteins | sample TabmetS4T2R2_FD_71023 | JGI IMG/M metagenome (GOLD analysis project Ga0081539, IMG submission 71023) | Tabebuia heterophylla rhizosphere microbial communities from the University of Puerto Rico - S4T2R2 | ecosystem: Host-associated > Plants > Roots > Rhizosphere ...
CGCGAACGCCTCCTGCGCCTTGCGGTTCGCGGCCTCCGCCGCCTGGGGCCCGCGCCGCGCGAGCACGCGCACGCCCTCTCCGTCGAGGGCGTGATACGTCGCGAAGAACGACTCGATGGCTTCGAGTCGGAACGGATCGACGTCGTCGAGCGACCGTTCCGACGCATGCGCCTTCGGGCCGCCGGAGACCGCGACGAGCCGGTCGTTCCGGTGCCATGTCGTGGCGTCGCGCTCGCGTTGCTCGACCTCGACGACGCCGATCATGCGGCTCTGGACGACGCACCCCGGATACACCGGGGAGTCCAGCAGGACGATCGCGTCGAGTGGGTCGCCGTCCTCGCCCAGCGTCTGCGGCACGAACCCGAAGTCGAACGGGAACGTCATCCCCGCCGGCAGGACGCGGTCGAGGCGGTAGACGCCGAGCTCGCCGTCGAACTTCAGCTTGTTGCCCGACCCGCTCGGGGTCTCGATCACGACGACGACCAGGCCGTCCTTGCGGACCGGCAACTTCGTGGGATCGGGCGCGGACGCGCCTGGTTGGTTGGGCCCCTCTGGGTTCGGGCCGGTGGTCACACGGCACCTCCTTGCGCGGCTAATCGTGCCGCACCCACCGCGACAACCGCATCGTCACGGGCCGACGATGCGCTACGGGAGGCTGCCCTTCCCGGCGCGATCCCCCCGGCTGACGCTCGCCCGGGTACGCTCGCGGCGATGGACGCGTTCGGGCGGTTCGCCCAGTCGGCGCTGGCGTGGGCGGCGAGGATCGGGGCCGACCCGAGCGACGGAGACGAGATTCGCCTGCGCAAGGCGCTGCTCGTCCTCGTGTCGGTGCTGATCCTGCCGATCGCGTTGGCCTGGGGAGCGATCTACCTCGCGCTCGGCGCGACCGCGGGCTTGATCGCCTGGCTGTACCTGCTCATCTCGGCCGGTGCGCTGGCGATCTACGTCCGGACGCGTGATGCGCGGCGCTTGCTCCGGATCGAGCTGCTCGACATCGCGATCGCGCCGACGGTCTCGATGGCGTTCGTGGGCGGGTTCGTGGGATCGGGCGGCGTGGGACTCTGGGGGATCCTGGCGCCGCTCGGCGCGCTCGTGTTCGACGGGGCCAGGGCGGGTCTTCGATGGTTCGCCGCCTGGGTGGGGTTGTTCCTCGTCTCGGGCCTAGCCGGCGAGCTCCTGGGCGGCGGCCGATCGGTCCTGCCGGCCTGGTTCGAGAGCGCGATGGTGGCACTGAACGTGACCGTGGGTGGGGCGGTCGTGTTCATGCTCCTCCTCCTGTTCGTTCGTCAGCGCGAGGAGGCGGTCGCGGCGCTCCGCGTCGAGCAGGACAAGGCCGAGAACCTGCTCCTGAACATCCTGCCGCGCTCGATCGCCGACAAGCTCAAGGCGAACACAGCGACGATCGCCGACCAGTTCTCGGAAGCCTCGATCCTGTTCGCCGACGTCGTCGACTTCACCCGGATGTCGGGACGGCTCCAGGCCGCCGAGGTCGTTGACATCCTCGACCACCTCTTCACCCACTTCGATGCGCTCGCCGAGCGCTACGAGGTCGAGAAGATCAAGACGATCGGCGACTGCTACATGGTCGCGGCGGGCGTGCCGACCCCGCGCGCGGACCACGCCCGGGTCATGGCGCTCATGGCCCTCGACATGCGCGATGCGATGCGCTCCGAGGACGCTGTGGGGGGTCTCGGGCTCGAGCTGCGGATCGGGCTCAACTCCGGCCCGGTCGTCGCCGGGGTGATCGGCCGGAAGCGCTTCCTCTATGACCTGTGGGGCGACGCGGTGAACACCGCGAGCCGGATGGAGAGCCACGGCGCACCCGGCCGGATCCAGGTGACCCGGGCGACCTACGAGCTGCTCCGCGACGAGTTCGAGCTGGAGTCGCGCGGGCGGATCTCGATCAAGGGCAAGGGTGACGTCGAGACGTGGTACCTCGTGGGCCGCCGGACCGAGGTCGCGGGCATCGCGGGCGGATGAGCAGGAACGCGGATTTCCTTCTGCCGGCCCTGCGCCGGGCGCGCAACCTGATCGATCGTGACTACGGCCTGCCGCTCGATCTCGACGTGATGGCTCGCGAGGCCGGCTACTCGCGGTTCCACTTCGCCCGGGCGTTCGCCGAGGCATACGGCGAGACCCCTCGCGCGTACCTGACCCGGCGCCGGATCGAGCGGGCGAAGACGCTCCTGCGGAGCGCCAACCTGTCGGTGACCGAGATCTGCCTGCTCGTCGGTTTCGACAGCCTCGGCTCCTTCAGCCGGCGGTTCCGGAGCCTGGTCGGTGAGACGCCGACCGCTTACCGCGAGGCCGCGGTTCGGGACGGGGGCGTGCCGCCGATCCCGGGCTGCATGGTCCTGATGTGGACCCGCCCGCACGGCCCGATTTCCGCAAGCGAGGAGAAGCGTCCGGGCGCCAGTGGAGCCTAGGCTGGCTCAGACCAGTCCGAAGGAGATCCGATGATCAAGAAGCTCAATACCGTGACGGTGTTCGTCCTGGATCATGACCGGGCGAAGCAGTTCTACACCGAGACGCTCGGATTCGAGCTCCGTAACGACTCGGTCCTCGACGGGTTCCGCTGGCTGACGGTGGGACCGAAGGAACAACCGGACCTCGCGATCCTCCTCGCCTACCCTGCCCCGCCGATGTTCAGCGCCGAGGACGCGGAGACCGTGCGCGGGCTCGTCGCCAAGGGCTCGCTGAGTGGCGGCGTCTTCCACACCGACGATTGCCAGGGGACGTTCGAGGAGCTGTCGGCGAAGGGGGTGACGTTCCTCCAGGAGCCGGCCGACCGCCCGTACGGGGTCGAGGCGCTGTTCCGCGACGACTCGGGGAACTGGTTCAGCCTGACCCAGTCGAAATGGGGCGCGAGCGCCTGACCGCGGGGTTCTCTTGCGGGCTCGTCAGCCGCGGTAGGCGCGCTCGAGCTCGGCGACGTCGACCTTGCCCATCTTCAGCATCGCCTCCATCGCCCGCTCCACGCCCTCAGGGATCGCGTCGCGGTCCTGGCGTGATGCACGCGATCGCATGGCGGGAGGAGTCTGGCCTACTGCCACGGCCGCGCGATGCATGAGAGATCGGGCGGGACGGGAGTCATCCCGAGACGCCGACCTCAGCGGCTCGCTGCGCTCGCCCAGGCGAGGACCCGCAGCGCCCGGAGCGTGATCCAGCGGCTCGGCGATCTCTCGGCGCCCTCCATCTGGATGTGGCTCTCGCCCTCCCAGACCTTCTGGAGCATCCAGCGGCCGTCGGCGCCGCGATTTCGCTCGACGACGTCGACCGCCTCGGCGATCCGAGGGTCGGCCGGATCGTGGCCGGCCTCGCGCAGATGGTCGAGCGCGCGCAGGACGTCGTAATGCCACCAGTGCGGGAACGAGAATGCCAGGAAGCTCGGATCGATGATCTCGCCGGTCGACTTCCGCCGGAGCAGCCGGCGCTCGAGCAGGTACTCCTCGCCACGGCGACGCGCCTCGCCGACGCTCTCACCCGGGTCGCCGGTCGCGCGCTCGTGCTCGAGGAGACCCTCGACGACGTTGATCGTCGTCCCGAACGACGACACCGTCGCGCCGTTCTCGACCTCGCAGTTCCAGCCGCCGTCCTCTAGCTGCTCGCCGAGCAGCCGCTCGACGAGCGGCGTCATGTCGAGCCCGAAGTACGCGCCGGTCGCGACGACGTTGCCGTTGATGCACGGCTCGACCTCGCCCTCGAAGAAGCCCTTGTCCGCCCAAGGCGGGTTCCACCAGGCTCCATCGCCCCAGGTCACGTGGTCCCGGACCCGGCCGATCGCCCGCTTCGCCGCCTCGCTCGCGGGGTCGAGCCCCAGCCGGCGCAGGAGCTCGAGGACGTGGAACGTGTCGGTGTGATCCTGCGAGAAGGCGTTCCCCGCCCACAAGCCGTCCGGCGCCTGGAGCTCGAGGAGCCGAGCGCCCCAGCCCTCGGTCGCGATCCGCGACCGCTCGGTCGCTACGTCGTCGGGCGACCCACCGGCCAGATCGCGCAGGACCTGCCAGCGGATCGCGGGATCGGAGTCGAGGAGCCAGGCGGTGACGTGGTCCATGGGACGATTCTGCCGTCACGGGGGCGAGCGGAACGGACAGCCCCTCAGGCGACCTGTCGAGGCTCGAACACGACGACGGCGGTCTCGGTCGGGCGGCGCTCCGCGTAGCCGTCGAGGTTGGGTTCCTTGCGGCGCATCTCCGCCCAGAGTCGCTCGCGCTCCTCGCCGGCGGCCGCTCGAGCGTGGATCGCCCGCGGGCCGTCGGGCAGATCGACCGCCGCGTTCGGGTTGGCCTGGAGGTTGAGCCACCACGCGGGCTCGGGCTCGCCCCAGCCGTTCATCGCGAGCGTGTACAGGTTCGGGCCGTCCTCGTAGTAGCCGAGGATCGCGACCCGCTTCGCGCCGGACTGGCGCCCGATCGTATGGATCCGCATCAGCCCATACGTCGCCGCCGTCGGGGGCCGGAGACCCCGCCGGCCGCCCGTGACCCGGTAGATCGCGCGATGGAGGGCCCACGCGAGCCGGATGACCCAGCGCGGCGGCAGGAACGGCCGGCGTGTCGTCTCGGTCATTGCCTTGGGCTCGGTCATGTCGCGCCGGCGGGGCGCACGTTCGGGTTGACGTGCAGGGCGTTGTCGGGGTCCCACGTCCGCTTCAGCTCGGCGAGGCGAGCGAGCTTGGCATCGCCGTAGATCCGGCGGCTCGCCTCGGGACCGCTGTCGGAGTTGCCGTTCGAGTAGGCGCCGAGTGCGCGGTCCGGCTCGAACACCGCCAGAGCGCTCCTGCACCACGCCATGTTCGCCCCGTCGTCGGCGGCATCGGACCAGATGCTGTCCGCGCTGACATCGAAGGCGACCTCACGACCGGCGAACGCCATCGCGTCCTCCTCGACCCGGCCGATGGCGCCACCCAGGGCGCTGATCGAGAAGCTTCCCGCGGAGGCGCGGCCCACGAGATCGACGACTTCCTCGAGCGCCTCGAGGCGGACGTCGTTCGCGTTGTGGCTCGCGATGAACGAGCGGTTGCCCCAGTCGAACGCGAGATCGTGGGCGGTCTGCACGTCGAGATAGCGCTGGCTGCCGATGCTCGTCGTCAGCGGTTCGTCTGCTCGCAACCCGGCGGTGTCGCGCTCCACGTCATCGGCCGCGCCGCTGTGGTTCCAGGCGAGGAACACGATCGGCTGGCCGACGATGTCGTCGGGGTAGCCCTCCTCGGCCGTCGCCCGCTCGACCCCAAAGATGCAGCCCACCGCATCGGGGGCGGTCCGGGCGTACTCGCGGAACCGCTCCCACAGCTCGCGGACCCGCGCCGCCGGGAAGGTCAGGACGCCGCGGTGGAGGTCCGGCCCGAACGGCTGGAGGCGGAACTCGAAGCCGGTCGCGATCCCGAAGTTCCAGCCGGCCCCGCGGAGTCCCCAGAAGAGCTCTGGCTCCTCGGTCTCGCTCGCCCGGACGAGCCGGCCGTCGGCCGTGACGAGCTCGATCGCGGCCAGGTTGTCGATCGTCAGTCCAAAGTGGCGCTGGAGGCGGCCGATCCCACCGCCGAGCGTCAACCCGGCGACCCCGGTATGACCGACCACCCCGACCGGGCAGACGAGGCCGTGCTCCTGGGCGGCGACGTCGAGCTCGCCGAGCAACGCGCCGCCGTTCGCCCGGGCGCTCCGTGTGGCGGGGTCCACGACGACGCCCCGCATCGCTGCGAGGTCGATGACGATCCCGCCGTCGGCACCACGCAGTCCCGAGGCACTGTGCCCGCCCGACTTCACCTGGATCTCGAGCTCGTGCTCCCGCGCGAAGCGCACCGCTGTGGCGACCTTCGTCGCCGTCGTCGGGCGGACGATGATGGCCGGGCGCCGGTCGTGGATCGCGTTCCACAGCGTTCGGGCGTCGTCGTACCCCGCATCGTCCGCCGTGATCACCTCGCCGCAGGCCCGGCGAAGCTGATCGACATGGCGGGGCGCGAGGGCAGCCGTTGCCTCGACCATCGTTCCCTCCTCGCGGTTGACGCGCGTCACGACAGGCTGACCACCATACCCGACCTGCGACGGGGTGTCGTGGGGTGGCTGACGGGTCGTCCGGGCCGGCCGCGCGGGGTCGAGGGACGTTCGAGGGTCGTTCAGGGCGCCGGATGCAGCTCGAAGACCGCGCGACCCTCGGCGGCCTTCGCCGGGTCGCGCAGATCGACGCCGTCGAACGTCCGGATGAACCAGACCCCGCCGCGGATGCTTCGCGCGAGCGGCCCGAGCGTGTCTCGGAAGAAGGCCACCCGCTCGGCCGGGCCGAGCTCGGTCGCGGTCACCTCCTCGACGCGCCGGCGGACCTCGATCGTTGCCCGACGAGCCGCGCGCAGGTTGCGCACCCAGTGGACCTCGCCCCACGGGGACCACACCCAGCGCCGGTCGCCGACCTGGATGATCGCGAGCGCGGTCGTTCGGGGCACGCCGGACTTCCGGCCGGGCACGGTCAGCAACCCGTTGAAGCCCATCGGCATGCCGGCCGCGAGGAGGGGCTTCGCGACGGCATTCAACAGGTTGATCCCGCGCGGCGGGTGGAGCTCCTGGGTCATCGGTCACATCCTTACGGGAGTGCGGGTCTGGACCGTTGACCCCACGGAACAGGCGGACGTGACACACGAGGGCACGGAGCGACGTGACCGACCAGGATTGGCTTGCCGAGCGGTTCGAGACCCATCGCGGCCATCTGCGCGCCGTGGCCTACCGGATGCTCGGCTCGCTGAGCGAGGCAGACGACGCCGTCCAGGAAGCCTGGATCCGGCTCAGCCGGGCCGACGCCGACCAGGTCGAGAACCTCCGGGCCTGGCTGACGACGGTGGTCGGGCGGGTCGCGCTGAACATGCTCCGGTCGCGGCGGACGCGACGGGAATCGTCCCTCGACGCCCAGCTCGACGCGCACGTCCCGGATCCGATCGTCAGCCCCGCAAGGGGCGTGGATCCCGAGCAGGAGGCCCTCCTCGGCGACTCGCTCGGGCTGGCCCTCCTGGCCGTGCTCGACGCGCTATCGCCGGCCGAGCGCGTCTCCTTCGTCCTCCATGACGTGTTCGGCGTCCCGTTCGGCGAGATTGCCCCGATCGTGGGCCGCTCGCCGGCGGCGGCGCGGCAGCTCGCGAGCCGGGGCCGCCGGCGCGTCCGTGGCGCGCCGGTTCCGGACACCGACCTCGACGGCCAGTGGGCGGTGGTCGACGCGTTCCTCGCCGCATCCCGGGCCGGCGACTTCGAGCGGCTCCTGGCTCTGCTCGACCCCGATATCGTCCTCCGCTCGGACGGCGGCACGTCGCGCCCGAACCTCGTCGCGCTGGTCCACGGCGCGGAGGCGGTCGCGACCCAGGCGTTCGCGTTCCGCAAGCTCGCCCTCGACTCCACGCGCGCGCTCGTGAACGGCGTGCCTGGCGGGGTCGTCTGGACGCACGACGGGCGTCCCTTCGCGGTGATCGCCGTGACCGTGGCCGGCGAGCGAATCGTCTCGATGGACATCCTGGCCGATCCCGACCGGCTCGCGTCCGTGGATCTGCGGCCGATCGCCGCGGAGCCCGTGGAGCCCTCGCTCCGGCAATAGCTTTCCGCCGATCAGCTCGCGAGCGGTCGATCCTTGCGGGTCCGCCGAGGCTTCGCGGGGCGCGCATTCGGGGTCGCGGGCGGGTCGGCCGCCGCGGCCGAACGCCTGGTCCTGCGCGGTGGCTTCTGGGATTCGGGCGGTCCGTCCGGCGGCCCCCCGCGCGGCGTCGTGTCCGATGACGCGGCCGGCGCCGGTGGCGCCGGTTGGGCGGGCGGGCGCGGGCGGGCCCACACCGGGGTGACCTCCGACGCGTCGAACAGGACCTCGCGATAGATCATCGCCGGCAGGAGCATCGGGGGCCCGACGGCCGCGGTGTCATCGTCCACGGTCGCCGTCGCGACCGGCGGCGCGTCATCGCCATCACCCCTGGATCGGGCGGAGCGTCGCGTCAGGAAGGGCAGCCGGCCGAACGGACGGGGCATGGCCGGAGACTACGGGTCAGGATCCTGGATGTCTGTGACGAGGATTGCCCGGGGCCGCTGGTACGTTGGTCTACGACGGGGCCGCGATACACCGGTCCGCCGCCAAGTCGAGGCTCAGTCGTCCACCGAGAGGGTCAGGTTCCAGGGAGCGCCGGCGCGCTCCGGCTCGACGAGCCGGGCGGGCCAGCGATCCCCGAGGACGTCGGCGAGGGCGTCCGGCTCCTGGGGGTCGGCGCCCGAGTCCAGAAGCGCGCGTGCGGCCTGGCCGCGGACACGCTTGGCCACGACGTCCCCGATCCGGCGCCCGCCGAGCGCGTTCTGATCGACTCGAAGGACCACCGTCCGGTGAACGAGGCCGGCCGGCATCCCGACCTGCTGGAACTCGGGCGAGCGCAGGTCGAGGATCACGCCGTGGCGCCCGGCAGCGCGCGCCAGGACGTCGGGCAGGACCGTCCGCCACATCCGGTCGGGTCGGCCGACGCCGACGAGGCTCGCCCACTGGATCAACCGGTAGGCCGGGATCCGGTCGCTCGGTCGGACGAGGCCCCACAGGGCCGAGGCGATGACGAGGCTGCGCTCGGCACGCGCCCGGCCCGCGGCGGACAGGCTCGCGGCGTCGAGGCCCGTATGGAGCGGCCCCGAGTACACCTCGACGGCACGTCGCGCCGGGATGTCGCGCAGGCGAAGGTTCCGGGCGACCTGCGCGGCGAGGGCCGGACGGACGTGGAGACGCGCGAAGGCGTCGGCGCGGGCGCTCGTGGCGATCAGCGCCTCGAGGATCCGCTCGCGGAACGGGTTGAGCTCCGGGAACGACAGGCTCGCGAGGTCGATCGGGGGCCCGTGATCCGGCGGCGTCCGCTTCGTCTCCGATGGTGGAGCGATGATCAGCACCCGATCCTCCCGATCGCCCGGCGGTGGCCCGGGCAGTGTAGAAGGCCCGTCCGCGGGTGCGTCCCGGCGCCGGCTCGCGAGCCTGACATCTGGCTGGGCGCCCTTCGTCAGCCCCGAGGCAGGCTACGATCCGGCCTGATGGAATCGACCCTCAGCCGGCCGAGCCCGGCCGCCGAGGCGGCCTCAGATGCCGTTCCGGGCAGGGCCGCGATCGAGGTCGACGCCCTTGTCAAGCGCTATCGCAAGGCCGACCGGAATGCCGTCGACGGGATCTCGTTCGAGGTGGGCGCCGGCGAGTTCTTCGCCCTCCTCGGGCCGAACGGCGCGGGCAAGACCACGACCCTCTCGATCCTGACCACGACCCTCGCGCCGACCGAGGGCCGCGCCCTGATCGAGGGGCTCGACGTGGTCGCGGACGCGGCCGCCGTTCGCCAGCGCGTCGGGATCATCTTCCAGCGACCCAGCCTCGACCGGAACCTGACCGGCGAGGAGAACGTGCGCTTCCACGCGATCCTGTACGGGCTCTACCCGTACGCGCCGGGCTACCGGCTCATGCCGCTCGCCTACCGCCGCCAGGTCGAGGACTGGGCGGAGCTGCTCGGGCTCGGTCGCGACATCTTCAACCCGGTCCGGACGTACTCGGGCGGGATGCTGCGCAAGCTCGAGATCGTCCGGAGCCTCGTCCACCGTCCGGCCGTGCTCTTCCTCGACGAGCCGACCACCGGCCTCGACGCGCCCAGCCGGCGCGCGCTGTGGAGCTACCTGCGCGATGTCCGCGAGGCCCACGGAACGACGATCGTCCTCACATCGCACTACCTCGAGGAGGCCGAGCAGGCGGACCGGATCTGCGTGATCGACGCGGGTCGGATCGTGGCCACGGGGTCGCCGGCCGAGCTGACCGCGACGCTGGCGAGCGGCTTCCTCGAGATCGATGCGGACGATCGGGGCGGCCTGCGGGCCGAGCTCGACCGGCGCGGCCTCGCAGCCGCCGGCGACGGCCCCTTCCGCCTGGACGTGTCGACCGCTCGCACCCACGCCGTCCTCCGCTCGATCGAGACGCCGCTCACGCTCGTCCGGACGCACGCGCCCTCCCTCGAGGACGCCTATCTCGAGATCGTGAGCCGGGCCGAGCTCGGCGACGAGGCGCTCGGGCGACCGACGGAGCCGGCCGGAGGCGAGGCCGGCGGCGATGGCTGAGACGACGCTCCCGCGCGAAGCCGGCGCGGCACGCGCGGGCCGGCCGCTCCCCCGCCGCTGGCAGGCCGAGGTGTCGGCGATCGCGGTGATCGCCCATCGTGACTTCACGAAGCTGCTCCGCGATCGGACGCGGCTGTTCTCGGAGCTGGCGTTCCCGCTCGTCCTCGTGCTCCTGCTCGGTCCGGCGCTCCAGTCGGGCTTCGGCGCGCCGGGCGGGCTCGACCTCACGGCGTTCGTGTTCACGGGCGTCCTCGCCCAGACGCTCTGGCAGTCGGCGACCCTGGGTCTCGTCTCCCTGATCGCCGATCGCGAGGAGGACTTCAGCCAGGAGATCTTCGTATCGCCCGTGTCGCGCTACTCGATCGTGGCCGGGAAGATCATCGGGGAGGCGCTCGTCGCGCTGCCCACGGGGCTCGGGATCCTGGTCGTGGGCGTGCTGATCGGCGTGCCGCTGTCGCCGCTCGTCCTGCTGGCGCTCGTCCCCGTCGCGCTGGTGGTCGCGGTCTACGGCGGCGCGTTCGGGCTCCTCATCCTCTCGAACCTGGGCAGCCAGCGCGCCGCGAGCCAGATCTTCCCGTTCATCCTCCTGCCCCAGTTCTTCCTCGCCGGCGTCTTCAACCCGATCCATGACCTGCCCACGCCGCTTGCGATCCTGTCGGCCCTGTCGCCGATGCGCTACGCGGTCGAGTTCACGCGGAATGTCGTGTACGGGCTGCAGCCGGGCACGCCCGCGCCCGACATGACGCCGCTGCCGGTCAACGTCGCCGTGATCGCGGTCTCGTTCCTGGGGTTCCTCATCGCGGGCACGTTCCTGTTCGTCCGGGCAGAGCGCAACCGCTGACGATCGGCTCAGCGCGCTGAGGGCGATCGACTCTCCCGCTTGAGCTTCCGCCAGCCGCCGGCTCGGTTGTCAGCGATGATCGCCCGGAAGATCGCCGTGAGCGCCGTCGTGTTAATCGGCTCACCCTCGCGGATCGCGATCATGCGGCCCGTGTCGTTGCCGTGACCGCCGGTGATGATCTCCTCCGGGTCCGGGGCGAGGCCGCCGTCGTACAGGAAGACCGTGATGTGGTCCTTCGCCGCGAGGAGCGCAGCGACGTTGCCGTCCAGCACGAAGTATGGCTGGACGGTCCGCTTGATCGTCTCGACGACGGCCGGGTCGGCGGCGTGGACGAGGTCCCGCACCTCCTGGCAGATCGTCTGCTGCCAGGCCGGTAGCCGGTCGATGTACGCATCCACGCGCGGATCCTTGACGTAGGCCATCTCGCTCACCTCGCCAACATGACATTCGCTCGGGGGTCGTACCCGTCGGACGGAGCCCGCCGATCGGACTCATCGGCGCCGCAGGATCCTGGGGCGTGGAGCGCCGGTTCCTAGGAATGTGCCAAGGAATCCTGGTCTTGACATGCACGACGTACGCTCGCGACATGAGCGCTGACCCGCTGCCGGCCGGTCCGGACCCCGAAGCGATCACGCGGACGTTGCGCGAGCGCTATCCCGACACCGATGTCGTCGAGGGGCTCGGAGCGACCTTCTTCTCGATCGATCCCGAGACGCACTGGCCGAACTACGCCACGATCGTCACGACCGACGAGCACGACCTGGGCTCGCCCTCGGACCTGACCGCCCGTCCAGGCGTGTTCCGGCTCAACATCTGCGTGGGCCGCGCCACGTTCGAGCGGCTCGTGGGCGACGACCGCGCCGCCGACTACGCGGCAGTCGACCGGATCGTCCCGCACCCCGTCTATGCGAAGCAGCGCTGGATCTCGATCCTCAACCCGAGCGACGCGACCTTCCGTGACGTCGTGCTGCCGCTGATCGCGGAGGCCCACGAGCGGCTCGTGGTCCAGCGGGCCAGGCAGCGCACGCGCGGCTAGGCCACCGCCGGCGGGTTGGACCGGCCTCAGCCGCGATCTTTCGGGAACCCCTTCCGCTGTGCCGCGTGGAATGCCTTCCTCGCCTCGGCCTCGCTGACGATGGCTTCGGAGACGGCACTGTCCGCGATGCTGTGCTCCTTCGCAGCGGCCGCGCTCAGGACGTCGGCGGCGTCCGCGGTCTCGCGCGCCGCGAGCTCCGCCCGCTGAGCCGCCACCAGGCTGAGCTTGGCGGCATCGGCGGTCTCCCGCGCGGCATGGGCGGCGCGCTCGGCCGCGGCCGACGCGAGCTCGGCGACGCTGGCCGACTCGATCGCTGCGGCGTGGTCGCGTTCGGCCGCTCGCCACGCCGAGAGAAGGTCCGCGGCTGACCCTTTTCCGAGGCGTTCGACTTCCCGCTCTGCCACGTCAGGTCTGGGCCGGCTCGCCGACGTACTTCTGCAGCCGCTCGATCATCGCCGCTGCCTGGGCCCGATCCTTCTCGCTCGGCTCCTGGTGGTCGGCCATGATCCCGCAGTACACGTCGTGGATGGCCTGGCTCATCGTCTCGACATTGGCGATCGCGAGCCCGCTCTGATGGATCCGCTGGACCGTGTCGCTCTCGGCCGGCAGATGCATGGCTTCGACCAGCCTGTCGCTGATACTCATCCTCGTCCCCTTCGTGTGGCGGCTCGGGACGCGAAGCCTACGCCTTCCCGCGACCGGCCGGCCACCCGCCGTAGACTTGCGACCGTGTCGATCCGTCCCTTCTACGATCGCTGGCCGCAATACAACCGCCGGATGGTCGCCGCCGTCCGCGACCTGACCGAGTCCCAGCTGGCAATCCGGCTCGGCCCGTACGACTGGCCGATCTGGGCGGTGGTCGGTCACGACGCCGGCGCCCGGACGTACTGGCTGTGCGGGATCCTCGGCGAGCTGGGCGCGGATCGGACGCCGTTCCAGGACCCGCTCGCGACCGAGGGCTGGGAGGACGATCTGGACCATCCGCGCTCTGCGGACGAGCTGGTGTGGGCCATGGAGTCGAGCTTCGCGATCGTCGATCACGTGCTCGACACGTGGAGCCCCGACCAACTCGGGGAGGAGATCGAGCGGCCGTTCGGCGGCAGCATCCAGCTCCACACCCGCGGCTCGATCCTCCAGCGCCTCCTCACCCACGACGCCTGGCACGCCGCGGAGGTCTCCGACGCCCTGGCGGCGAACAAGCTGCCCGACATCGACCTCTGGCGGCGCGAGTAGCCGTCACCGGGCCGGGCCCCCCGGCTGCCGCCGGGCCCCCGACGTTCGGCGCCCGGCTGCCACGCCGCAGCAACCCTGCCTCCATTCGGCTTACGGATGCTGCAACCGCCGAGGCGGCACGGTGGTGGGGACCACCTGCTGCGCCGGAACCGCGACGGCGCACCGGGACGCGTGACAATCCGAGCTCGCGGACGACGGGAGGCCGACGATGGCCAAGAAGCAGAAGACGAAGGCCGCCAACAAGCGTGCCCGCAACCTGGTCAGCGGTGCGGTGCTCCTCGTGCCGGCCATGCTGGCGGCCGCCACCGCGTTCGTGAATGCTGCGAGCACCAACAAGAATGGCCTCCGCGGCATCCTCGACGACGTCAAGGGGTCCGTGGGCGGCGACTCGAGCTCTGATTCCAGCTCCGGCTCGAGCTCGAGGTCGAAGGGTCGGAAGCGCAGCCGGAAGAGCGCGTCCGCGTCCTGACGACGACGATCACCGAGACGCCCGCCGGGTCACCGGCGGGCGTCTTCTCATGTCGGACCTGCCGTGTCGGCAACCAGTGTCCCGGTCGATGGGATCTAGCGCATAGCCGACCCGGGACATCGGAAGCCCCTCGCGCCCGGCGCCGCCCGTCATGCACGCGATCGCATGGCGGGAAGCGTGGCCGGCTCTGCGCGACGACGGCGAACGTCCGGCGATCCACGCGATCGTATCCAGAAGGGAAACCCGTCTGGGCCGGCCTCCGCGAGACGTCCCTCAGGCGACGAGGCGCTTGTAGCGGATCCGGTGGGGCTGATCAGCCGAGGTCCCCAGTTCCTGACGCCGGAATGCCTCGTAGTCGCTGACGTTGCCCTGGAAGAAGCGGACCTGGCTGTCGCCCTCGAACGCGAGGATGTGGGTCGCGATCCGGTCGAGGAACCAACGATCGTGGCTGATCACGACGACGCAGCCAGGGAAGCTCTCGAGACCGGCCTCGAGGGCCCGGAGCGTGTCGATGTCAAGATCGTTCGTCGGCTCGTCGAGCAGCAACACGTTCCCGTTCGACTGGAGGAGCTTCGCGAGGTGGACCCGGTTCCGCTCGCCGCCCGACAGCTGCCCGACGAGCTTCTGATGATCCGTCCCGCGGAAGTTGAAGGAGCTCACGTACGCACGGGCCGGGATCTCGCGGGTCCCCGACTTCACGACCTCGACCCCGTCCGTGATCTCCTGGAAGACGGTCCTGTCCGGATCGAGCGCGTCGCGTGACTGGTCGACATAGCTCATCGCGACCGTGTCGCCGACCGTGATCGTGCCCGCATCGGGCGGCTCCTCGCCGACGAGCATCCGGAACAGCGTCGTCTTGCCGGCGCCGTTCGGGCCGATGATCCCGACGATCCCGGACCGCGGCAGCGAGAACGTCAGGTCCTCGATGAGCAGGCGGTCGCCGTAGCCCTTCCGCAGGCCCTCGACCTCGATCACCTGGTCGCCGAGGCGCGGGCCCGGGGGGATCGCGATCTCGAGCTCGCGGCCCTGTGTCCCGCGGGCGTCGGTCGCGTCGGCGAGGAGCTGCTCGTACGCCGTCAGGCGCGCCTTGCCTTTGGCCTGGCGAGCCTTCGCGCCCATCCGGACCCATTCGAGCTCGCGCGCGAGTGTCCGCTGGCGCGCGTCGGCCTGCTTCTGCTCGCGCCCGAGGCGCTCGAGCTTCTGCTCCAGCCAGCTCGAGTAGTTGCCGCTGAACGGGATTCCCCTCCCCCGGTCGAGCTCGAGGATCCACTTCGCAACGTTGTCGAGGAAATAGCGATCGTGGGTGACCGCGACGACGGTCCCGCTGTACTCCTCGAGGAAGCGCTCCAGCCACTCGACCGACTCCGCGTCGAGGTGGTTCGTGGGCTCGTCGAGGAGGAGCAGGTCGGGGTGGCTGAGGAGGAGCCGGGCGAGCGCGACCCGGCGCTTCTCGCCGCCGCTCAACGTCGCGACGGGCGCGTCGTCGGGTGGGCAGCGGAGCGCCTCCATCGCGATCTCGACGTTGCGCTCGACGTTCCAGGCGTCTGCGGCGTTGATCCGGTCCTCGAGCGCCGACTGCTCGGCCCCGACCGCCTCGTAGTCGGCGTCGGGCTCGGACCACCTGGCCATGACGGCGTTGTACTCGTCGATGAGGGCCGCGACCTCGCGGACGCCGTCCATGACGTTGCCCTTGACGTCCTTGGATGGATCCAGCTGCGGCTCCTGGGGCAGGTATCCCACGCTGAACCCGGGCGTCAGCCGTGCCTCGCCGACGAACCCGTCGTCGAGACCGGCCATGATCCGGAGGAGGCTCGACTTCCCTGCCCCGTTCGCGCCGATGACGCCGATCTTCGCGCCCGGATAGAACGACAGCGAGATGTCTTCGAGGACCGTTCGATCGGGCGGGTAGTGGCGGGCGAGCTTGTAGGTCGCGAAGATGAACTCGGCAGGCATCGACGCCAAGCCTACCGGCCGGCGTTCAAACGGTGCATGATCGTCGTCCGAGATTGGGAGACGTCGATGGCTCGACGAGTTC
>Ga0081539_10004385_pt1 | contig 15683 bp, 16 predicted proteins | sample TabmetS4T2R2_FD_71023 | JGI IMG/M metagenome (GOLD analysis project Ga0081539, IMG submission 71023) | Tabebuia heterophylla rhizosphere microbial communities from the University of Puerto Rico - S4T2R2 | ecosystem: Host-associated > Plants > Roots > Rhizosphere ...
ACCACTTCGATTGCCCGCAGAAGGGGACCCGGCATCCGAGGTGCACGCAGCGCTGGTAGAGCGGCATCACGCCCTCGGCGGAGACGCCCTCCTTCTCGTAGTCCACGTCGGCCGACGCCTTGCCGTTCCAGGGCACCACGTAGAACCGGCCGGTCCCCACGTAGAACGGCTCGCCCGAGCGGACGGCGGCTTTGATGTCGTCGATCGCACCGGCGTCGATCACCGCGCCGAAGCCACCCTTCAGGTTGGGCCACAGGAACGCGACCGACGCGCCGCCGAACTGCGCCCCGAACACGAGGAGCGAGGAGATCAGCGACTTCCGGAAGAAGTCGCGGCGGGACACCGCCTGCGCCCGTCGAGGCGGCGCCGGGAGCCCGGCGGCGCGCGCCTGCGCGGCGGCCACGGCCTCCTGCTGGCGCTGGTACGAGCGGAGCGACACGACGAAGAACGCGATCGCGAACAGCACGATCGCGAACAACGCCGCGATCGCCACGATGAGACCGGTCGAGATCGCGAGGACGCCCGTCACAGCTCGAAGAACACCCCCTGCGCCCACGGCCAGATCCAGTTGTAGCCGGGGCCGCGGAAGAACGAGCCGATGATCGTGAGCGTCGCGCCGAACATGAACAGGATCGTGAACAGCGTGATCGCGACCTTCCGATCGCCGGGGCGCGTGCTGGGGTTGCGGTCCACGAACGGCACGGCGGCCAGGCCGACCAGGATGAACGTCGGGATCGAGATCCCCGCGACGAGCGGATGGAAGTAGCGCAGCAGCTCCTGGAGCCCGAGGAAGTACCACGGCGCCTTCGACGGGTTCGGTGTCAGGTTGGGGTTGGCGAGCTCACGCAGCGGGGCGTTCAGGAACGTCGAGAACACGATGAGCCCGATCGTGAGGACGAACATCGCTACGAACTCTTCGATCAGCAGGTGCGGCCAGACGTTGACGCGGTCGCCCTGTTCGCGTTCCACCCGCTGGATCCCCTCGGGGGGCACCAGGGCCAGCAGCCGGTGCTTGTCCGGGGCGCCTTTCTTCGGCGTCGGGATGTTGCCGGTCGGCAGGGGCGCCTCGCGGGTCGGTGCGGTCACGGGGGCGGCGGCCACGGCGGTCGGGGCACCCCCCGCGGCGGCCGCCGGCGCGGCTGCCGCGGCGGGAACCGGTGCGCGGGCCTGACCGTCGCCGTCGCCGGCGGCTGCCGCCGCCGGCGCCGGCGCCGCGGCCTCGCCCTCCTCGGGATGGTCGGCCTTGTAGGCGCGGACGGCCGCCGAGCGGGCACGGCCCTCCGCGACGCGTCGGTCCGTGCCCGAGTCCAGCTGCTCCTTCAGGACCCGGTCGAAGACCTCCTGATCGAGCGGGGTGTCGTCGCGCGCCATCGGGCTCCTAGAGCGGTCCCGAGATCCCGCCGTCCTTGCGGATCCGCCAGAAGTGGACCGCGAGGAACAGCACCAATACGAACGGGAGCGCCAGCACGTGCAGCACGTACCAGCGGAGCAGCGTCTCGGGGCCGACGACGACACCGCCCAGGAGCACGATGTTGAACTGCTTCGCGATGAACGGCGAGTAGCCGGCGAGCGACGTCCCCACCGTGACGGCCCAGATCGCCAGCTGGTCCCAGGGCAGCAGGTAGCCGGTGAACGACAGGCCGAGCGTCAGGAACAGCAGGATCACACCGACCACCCAGTTGAACTCGCGCGGCGGCTTGTACGCGCCGGTGTAGAACACGCGCGCCATGTGCAACGTCACGCTGAACACCATCAGGTGCGCGCCCCATCGATGGAGGTTGCGCACGAAGTCGCCGAAGAAGACGCCCGTCCGGATGTTCTGCATGTCGCCGTACGCCTGGGCGCCGCCGATGTCCGCCATCGGCCGGTAGAAGAACATCAAGAAGATCCCCGTGACCGTCAGCAGGATGAACAGGAAGAACGACAGTCCGCCCAGGCAGAACGTGTAGGTCAGTTTCAGCCCGTGCCGCTTCACCTTCACCGGGTGGAGGTGGTACAGGACGTTGTTCATCGTCGCGAGCGCGCGGTCGCGCGACGTGTCCTTGTAGCCCTTCCGGAAGATCGATCCGGGCCGGAACATCGACTTCCAGACCTCGGATTCACGGAGCCGGTCGCCGACCTCGCTCGGCCGCGGCGGCCGAAGCTTCACGGCCGTCCCCCCCTCGTCCGGTCCGGCACCCTCACTCCTCTGCCGCTTGCGACGTCGGCACCTCGGCCATCGTGCGACGGCCGGCGGTCCCCTCCGGCAGCCGCGCATAGTACAGCGTGTCCGTCGGGCACCGGTCGACGCACACGGAGCATCGCGTGCACGCGTTGTCGTCCACGACGAAGATCGCCGTGGAGCCCAGGACCTCCGCGCCGGCGGACGGCGTCTCCGCGCCCTCGACGATCCCGGGTGCCAGCATGTAGATGCAGTTCCAGGGACACACGTCCTCGCAGGCGCGGCACAGGATGCAGTTGTCCGGGTCCAGCATCAGGTGCTTCGGGGACTTCACGCCCTGCGACAGCCACGCGGGATCGACCGCCTCGAGGGTGTAGTCCTCGTGGATGTCGACCTCGGTCTTGGTGAACGGCATCGCGAACCCCTACCGGTACCCGCCGGTCGGCCGGACGTCGCCGGACTGTCCGCGGAGCGCTCGCCGGCGGTTCTGGAGCACCGCGCCGACCACCAGGACGGTGACCACCGGACCCGTGCTGAGCCCCATCGCGATCGCGTCGCGCAGCATCAGCAAGCCCTCGTGCGAGAGCCACAGGAACGACTCGTGGTCGAAGAAGCCACCCAGACCACCAGTGATCGTGATCGGATCGCGCAGGAACGCCTCGAGGTCGGTCGGCCCCTGCCAGCCGAGCTTCTGCTCCGAGAAGTACATCCACCACGACGCCATCACGGCCGAGGTGATCAACAGGAAGAACACCAGCGCGATCGAGAACAACACCGCGTTGGTCCAGGTCCACTCGAAGTCGCGGAGGAACGCGTCGACGCGCGCTCGCGCGTTCTGGATCGGGGATCGTGGTCTGCCTGCGGTCTCGACCTGTCCCATGCTCCGTGGCTCCGTGGCGAGGCGCATCATAGCTGCGGGCCGCAGGCCGGCCCTCGGGGCCGGATCCGACGCCCCACTCGTGAAGTTTTTCACGAGCGGCCCCCACACTAGGTCCCGGCGGTTCCACAGACAACCGCGGTCGAGGTCGGTGGGACACTCACACGCGTGCTGGCGGCGATCGTCGAACGCGGTCTCGGCTCGTGGTGGGCGCCGGCCCTCGCCTTCGCCGGCGGCGTGGTGTCCTTCGCCAGCCCCTGCGTCCTGCCGCTCGTCCCCGGGTACCTGTCGTTCGTCACCGGCGCCCGCGCCACGGAGGGCGCTCGGAGGCGGCCCCTGGTCCCGATCCTCCTGTTCATCCTGGGGTTCACGCTGGTCTTCACGCTGCTGGGCGCCTTCGCCGGGACCTTCGTGCGCTTCGTCCGCGATCCGTGGTTCCAGCGGGCGGCCGGTCTCTTGGTGGCGGCGATCGGCGCGCTGATGCTCGGCTACGCACTGCGGCGCGGCTCGCCGGTCCTGTACGAGGAGCGCCGGCCGCTGCTCGATCGGATCCGGCCGGGAACCGTGGGCGCGTTCCCGCTGGGCGTCGCCTTCGCGGCCGGGTGGACGCCGTGCATCGGCCCGGTACTGGGCGGGATCCTCGCGATCGCGACGAGCGGCGGGACGGCGCGAGGGGTGGGGTTGCTGCTGGCCTACTCGGCGGGACTGGGCCTGCCGTTCCTGCTGATCGGGCTGGGCGTCGATCGATCGATGGCCGCGTTCGGATGGATCCGGCGCCGCTACCGGGTGATCGCCGGCGTCTCCGGGGCCCTCCTCGTCCTGGCCGGCGTCCTGCTGATGACGGGGACGTTCCGGCAGGTCACCGCCCAGCTCTCGCGGTTCGCGCCCGGACTGTAGATCGCGGCCGTCTAGCATCGGCGCGCGATGACCTCACGGCGCGGCGCCTCGATCCGCCGATCGGTCGCCCTCGTGTGGCGATCGCTGCGCTCGATGCGGACGGCCCTGGTCCTGCTGCTGATGCTGGCGGCCGGGGCGGCGATCGGATCGCTGCTGCCGCAGATCCCGAACACGCCGGAACGCGCGGGCCGGTACCTCATGGATCACCAGGTCCTCGGCGAGCTCTTCTACCGAGCCGGCTTCTTCGACGTCTACGGCTCGTGGTGGTTCGTGCTGCTGACGACGTTGCTGTTCGTCTCGCTCGGGGCGTGCCTCATCCCGCGGACGAGGGCGCTGGCGCGCGCAGCGCGCCATCGCCCGGTCCACGCCCGTGAGCTGGACGGCTTCCCCCACCGCGCGGTCGTGGCCGTCGATCGTCCGCCCGAGGTCGTGGCCGCGGCGGCGGAGCGGATGCTCCGCCGCCGCCGTTTCCGCGTCGCCCGCGACGGTGTCGCGGTCGCCGCGGAGAAGGGCACCCTCCGGGAGGCGGGGAGCCTCCTCTTCCACTGGGCCTTCGTGCTGCTGCTCGCCGGCGTGATCGTGGGGAAGGGGACGGGCTTCTCGGGCTACGCGGTCGTGACGGAAGGGGAGACGTGGGTCGACGCGATGCCGAACTACGACGGCCGGATCAGGACCGGTCGCTACTTCGCCGGCGGCTTCACGGGCACCGAGCTCGAGCTGCTCGACTTCACGGCCACGTACCGACCCAGCGGCGTCCCGATCGACTTCGTCTCGCGGCTGCGCGTCTCCGACCGCGACGGCGAGCCGCTCGGAACGGTCGACGTGCGGGTCAACCACCCCGCGACGATCGAGGGTCTCCGGGTCTTCCAGTCCGGGTTCGGCTGGGCCCCGGTCGTGACGGCGGAGCTCGACGGCCGGCGGGTCTGGTCGTCACCGATCCAGATGCGACGTGATCCGGTGCGGGAGGGCGTCCCCGAGTCGGCGATGCCATGGCGCGGCGCGATCAAGCTGACCGTTCCCGAGCCGGACGTGATGGTGACGCTCGAGCTCTGGCCGGACTACCGCGCGTTCGCCGCCGCCCAGCTCACCGGCCGTCCGGTCCCGATGCTCGTCGCCTTCGATCCGTACATCCGCTTCTCCGTCTACGAGGGCACGATCCTGGACCCGGCCCGCGCGACGATCGCGCCGATGGGGCTGACGCTCGTCGACCGCGGCGAGCTGCGGGCCGCGGGAACGTCGTCGATCTCCGTGCCCCGAGTCGGCGAGCTCCGGCTCACGTTCCCCGAGCTCCGTCGGTACAGCGAGCTGCTCATCAGCCGCGACGTCGGCATCCCGCTGGTGCTGGCCGCCGCTATCCTCGTGCTCGTGGGGCTGCTTCCCGCGCTCTCCGTCTCTCGGCGCAAGGTCTGGGTGCGCGCCGACCCCGGACCGGATGGGTCGAACGTGACCGTGGCCGGCTTCGCGCTGCAACGCAAGGACGCGTTCGTGGACGAGTTCTCACGGATCGTTTCGTCGCTCGACGGTGCCGCCGCCCCGGCCGGGCGCCGAGCGGAGCACGTCGGGACGTCCTGATGGACTGGGCGCGGATCGCCGGCGCGACGTTCGACGCCACGGTGTGGCTGTACCTGTCGGCGATGGTGTTGTCGTTCGCGTACCTCGCGCTCCGCCGGCAACCGCTGTGGGTCGTCGCTCGGGTGCTGGCGATCGGCGGCGTCGCGACGAACCTCCTGTCGATCGTCGCGCGGGGCGTCGCGGCGCACCGCGTGCCCTGGGGCAACATGTTCGAGTACTCGACGGTGCTGGCGTTCCTGGTGGTCGTCGGCACGCTCGTCCTGGTGGAGCAGGTCGCGAAGGTGAAGACGCTGACCGGCTTCTCGTTGATGTTCGCCGTGCTCACGCTGGCGATCGCGGCGACCGCCTTCCGGGTCGACCCCTCGCCGCTCCAGCCGGCGTTGAACTCGTACTGGATCAAGATCCACGTGGTCGCCGCGATCGCGGGGTCTTCGCTGTTCGCGATCGGCGGGATCGCGACGATCCTGTTCCTGATCAAGGACCGGTCGGAGCGACGGGCGCTCGTGGCGGTCCGCGAGCGTCCGCCGGCGATCATGGGCGGCGCCGTCGACATGGACGCGCCGCACGACCTGATCCCCGATCCGGAGGACGCGGTGGTGGCCCCCGGCGCGCGGCGGCCCGGCATCCTGCCGTCCGCCGCGCTCCTCGACCGGATCGCCTACCGGGCGATCGCCTTCGCCTTCCCGATCTGGACGTTCGCCGTGATCGCCGGCGCGATCTGGGCGCAGGACGCCTGGGGTCGGTACTGGGGATGGGATCCCAAGGAGACGTGGTCGTTCGTCACGTGGACGATCTTCGCGGGGTACCTCCACGCGCGCTCCACGGCCGGCTGGCGGGGACGGAAGGCGGCATGGATCGCCGTCGTGGGGTTCGTCTCGTTGCTGATCACGTATTACGCGGTGAACCTGTGGATCGTGGGACTGCACTCCTACAAGCTGGGATGAAGGGTCTGGGCGCGCGCGGAGCCGATACAGTGCCCACGGGCTCGTCCGAGCCAGGATCGATGTCGGAGAGGCGCGGGGAGACCGAGGGAACCGTGCGGAACAGGCTGCTCCGAGCCGCGCTCGCGGCCGGCCTGCTGCTGGTGCTCGCGGCCTGTGCTCCCAACGCGACGCAGGACACGATGCAGCCGGAGGGACCGGCGGCGCGCGAGGAGAAGGCGCTGTTCGTTCCGGTCTTCTGGGTGGCCGTCGGTGTGTTCGTGCTGGTCGAAGGCGGGATCGTGTGGATCGCGATCCGTTTCCGCCACCGCCGGGACCGCGATCGGATGCCCGCCCAGATCCACGGGAACACACGGTTGGAGATCGGGTGGACGATCGCGCCGGCCTTGGTGCTCGCCGGCGTGATGATCCCCACGATCGCGACGATCTGGGATCTCGCCCGCAAGCCGCCGCCGAACGCCCTGAACGTCACCGTCCTCGGCTACCAATGGTGGTGGGGCTTCGAGTACACGGATCCCGAGATGGCCCGGAACTACGGAGACCGGGGCCCCGTGCGGATCTCCGACGTGCTGGTGATCCCAGCCGGGCGTCCCGTGTACCTCTCGCTCGTCGCGGCCGGCGGCGACATCGACCGGCCCGGCGAGGTCGACGACGACCACATCGTGATCCACTCGTTCTGGGTTCCGCAGCTGGGCGGCAAGCAGGACGTCGTGCCCAACCGGACGAACCACATCCTGCTCGAAGCCGACCATCCCGGGACGTACACCGGGCAGTGCGCCGAGTTCTGCGGTCTGCAGCACGGGCGGATGAAGGTCCGTGTGGTGGCGCTCTCGGCGGAGGACTGGGAGCGATGGAGGGTCGAGATCCGCCGCCCGGCCGATACGCCGCCCCCCGGGTCGCTCGCCCGGCGCGGGATGGAGCTGTTCATGGGGGAGCTCTCCGGCGGCCGAGGCTCGTGCACCTCGTGCCACACCGTGGGAGGGACCGACGCCTCGGCCACGGCGGCGCCGGAGCTGACCGACTTCGCCGACCCCACCCACGAGTGCTTCGCCGGCTGCAACTGGAGCACGACCGATCGCGCCGCGCTAGAGGCCTGGCTGCGCGATCCGAACGCCGTGAAGCTCGGGGCGAAGATGCCCAACTACCACCTGACCGACGAGGAGATCGACGCCCTCGTCGCGTACCTCTCCAGCCTGGACTGACGCGATGGCGACGTTCGAACGACGAGCGGGTCTCCTGCCCCGGCCGACCGCGACGACCGGTTTCTGGGGCTGGCTGACCACGATCGATCACAAGAAGATCGGGATCCTCTACGGCGCGACGGCGCTGCTGTTCTTCCTCGTCGGGGGCCTCGAGGCCCTGCTGATCCGGATCCAGCTCTTCCGGCCGGACGGTGAGGTCCTGACCGCCGCGCAGTACAACCAGGTCTTCACGATGCACGGCATCACGATGATCTTCCTGTTCGTGATGCCGATGTCGTCGGCGTTCTTCAACTACTTCATCCCGCTGATGATCGGCGCTCGGGACGTGGCGTTCCCGCGGCTGAACGCCTACAGCTACTGGGCGTTCCTGTTCGGCGGGCTCTTCCTGTACTCGAGCTTCTTCCTGGGCGGCGCGCCCAACGGCGGCTGGTTCGGGTACGCGCCGAACTCCTCGACCGATCCGACGATCGGGATGTCCTTCTACGCGCTCGGGCTGATCATCACGGGCGTCGCGTCGACCGCCGGTGCGATCAACCTCGCCGTCACCGTGATCAACCTGCGGGCGCCGGGGATGTCGTTCTTCCGGATGCCGGTCTTCGTGTGGATGGGCCTGGTCGTTCAGCTGCTGCTGATCTTCTCGCTCCCGATCATCACGGTCGACCTCTTCGAGCTGCTGTTCGATCGACGGTTCGGAACCCACTTCTTCGATCCGACGGTGGGGGCGGATCCGTTGCTCTGGCAGCACCTGTTCTGGCTGTTCGGCCATCCCGAGGTGTACGTGCTGATCCTGCCCGCGTTCGGGATCATGTCCGAGATCCTGCCGGTCTTCTCCCGCAAGCCGCTGTTCGGCTATCAGTTCGTGGTCTTCTCCGGGATCGCGATCGGGTTCATCGGGTTCGGCGTCTGGGCGCACCACATGTTCGCGGCCGGGCTGGGACCGGTAGCGAACACCGCGTTCGGCGTGTCGACGGCGATCATCGCGATCCCCACCGGCGTCAAGATCTTCAACTGGATGGGCACGATGTACCGGGGCGACATCCGGTTCACGTCGGCGATGCTGTTCACGGTCGGGGGCATCGCGATGTTCGTGATCGGCGGCCTCTCCGGGGTCACGCACGCGATCGTGCCGTCGGACTACCAGCAGACCGATACGTACTACATCGTCGCGCACTTCCACTACGTGATCTTCGGCGGCGGCGTCTTCGCGTTCTTCGGCGCGCTCTTCTACTGGTGGCCGAAGGTCTTCGGCCGCCTGCTCTCCGAGACGCTCGGGAAGATCGAGTTCGTCGTGATGCTGGTGGGCTTCAACCTCACGTTCGGTCCGATGCACATCCTGGGCCTCCAGGGGATGATCCGCAGGACGTACACCTACCCGGCGTCGCTCGGGCTCACGTTCTGGAACGAGGTGGCGACGGTGGGCGCGTTCCTGATCGCGCTCTCGGTGCTCCTGTTCCTGATCAACGTGGCCCTGACCTCGCTGCGACCGGCGACGGCCGATGTCGCCGATCCGTGGGACGCGAGGACGCTCGAGTGGATGACCTCCTCCCCGCCGCCGATCGAGAACTTCGCGGAGATCCCGACGGTCCACGCGCTGGACGACTTCTGGCATCGCAAGTACGTCGAGGACGAGCGGACCGGACGTCTCGTGCCCGTGCAGGCCGGCGCGGCGATCTCGCACGAAGAGGACGCGGCGGACCACCACGGGCATGCGATCCACCTGCCGAGCCCGTCGTTCTGGCCGCTGGTCGCGGCTGCGGCGATGCCGCTGCTCGGCTACGGGGTCCTGTTCAGCTGGTGGCTCGTGGGCGCCGGCGTGATCGTGGCGCTGGTGGGGTTCTACGGATGGGCGCTCGAGCCCTCGGTGGCGGGGGAGTAGCGTGGCCGACGTCGCGCTTGACCACGGTGGGAGCGCCGAGCACCCCGAGACCACGACCGGCTTGCCGCACACCAAGCTCGCGATGTGGTTGTTCCTCGGCTCCGAGTGCCTGCTGTTCGGCGCGCTGATCAGCACGTACGTGCTGTACCGGGGGCGGGCCGGGCCCCCGCCGTCTCCCAACGACGTGTTCGACATCCCGTACACGTCGGTGTCGTCGTTCGTGCTCCTGGCGTCCTCGCTCACGATGGTCCTCGCGCTGGCCGCCGCCCAGCGCTTGGATCACGGGCAGATGCGGCTCTGGCTGCTGTGCACGGCGATGCTGGGGATGACGTTCGTCGGCGGCCAGGTCTACGAGTTCACGTCGTTCTTCAACGAAGGGCTCTCGCTCGAGACGAACCTGTTCGGGACGACATTCTTCGTGCTGACCGGCTTCCACGGGGTCCACGTCACGGTCGGGATCCTGATGCTGCTCTCGTTGGTCGGGATGTCGTGGACCGGACGGCTGCCGACGGATCAATCGTTCCCGATCGAGATGGTCGGGCTGTACTGGCACTTCGTGGACGTCGTGTGGATCGTGATCTTCACGGTGGTCTACCTGATCCCCACGCCGAGCCCCGGAGGTCCCGGTGGGGGTTGAGCCCGACCAGGCCGTGCAGCCGGCCCAGCACGCGGCGCACGCGTCGCACGCCGGCGGGCATCCGAGCCCGAAGGAGTACGTCCGGATCGGGTTGATCCTCGCGGTCCTCACGGCGCTGGAGGTCGCGGCGTCCTACTCGGGCGTGAGCGGTTCCCTGATGATCCCGACGCTGATCGGTCTGGCCATCGTGAAGTTCGCGTTGGTCGTCCTGTGGTTCATGCACCTGAAGTTCGACGATCGTCGCTACTCGCGCTTCTTCGTGATGGGGCTGTCGGGCGCCGCGACGCTCTACCTGATCGTGCTGATCTCGTTCGGGGTCTTCAGCCGATGACGTTGCCCCCGTTCCACCTGCACCTGAGTGCGCTGGTCGTGCTGGGCGCGTTGACGGTCGCCTACCGGGCGGCCGCCGCGAGGCACGAGCGGCGCACCGGGGAGGGGCTCGAGGCGCGACGCCGCCGGCTGTTCGTCGGCGGCGTCGCGGCGCTGTTCGTCGCCGCGACCTGGCCGCTCCACGACCTCGCGGAGGGCTACCTCTACAGCGCCCACATGGTCCAGCACATGCTGTTCGTCTTCCTGGCGGCCCCGTTGCTGGTCGCCGGGACGCCGCCGTGGATGTGGCGAGCCCTCCTGCGGCCGGCGTGGATCGGGGCGGTCTGGTCGTTGCTCACGCGACCGCTGATGGCGCTGATCGTCGCCAACGGCGTGCTGCTGTTCCTGCACTGGCCGGAGATCGTGCGGTTGTCCGTGACCTCCGAGCTCGGGCACTTCTCGCTCCACGCCCTGTTGCTGGGCTCGTCGATCGTGATGTGGTGGCCGGTGCTGTCCCCGCTGCCGGAGCTCCCTCCGCTCTCGCCGCCCGGTCAGATGCTCTACCTGTTCCTGCAGTCGCTCGCCCCGACGATCCCGGCATCGTTCCTCACGTTCGGCACCGAGCCGCTCTATCCGATCTACGCGACCTTCCCCCGGATCTGGGGGATCGATCCGCTCGGCGATCAGCTGATCGCGGGTCTCGTGATGAAGCTGGTCGGCGGCGCGGTCCTGTGGGTCGTGATCGGCGTCGTGTTCTTCCGGTGGGCGCACGAGGAGCAGACCGAGGGCTGGGATGCGCTCAAGTACCGCAACGTCGAGGGCGAGGTCCGCGCGGGGATGCGCCGGTGACGGATCGCAGCCGCGAGAGCCTGCTGCTCCCGATCGCGATCCCGGTGGGAGCGGTCGTGGTGATCGTCCTCGTCCTGTTCGGCTTCTCGCGGGTGTTGCTCTCGCTGAAGCCAGAGGCCGCGACGGCGACGGCGCTCGTGGCGGCGCTCGGGCTGATGGGGGTCGCCGCGTTCGTGGCGTCGCGCCGTCGCGTCAGCGACGGCGCGATCGCCGGCTTCGTGGGGGCCACCGCGGGGATCGCGATGCTGGCGGGCGGCATCGCGATCGCGGTGATCGGCCCGCCGGAGGAGGAAGCCGAGCCGTTCCCGGCACAGATCGCCGCCCCCGAGGGGGCGATCCAGGAGGGGTTCTCGACCGACGTCCTGGAGGTCGAACCGGGCAGGCCGATCGCGCTGACGTTCGAGAACGATGACGCGGGCGTCGGCCACAACATCCAGATCTTCGATGGGCCGGATGCCTCGTCGCCGTCGATCTTCGACGGGGAGCCGGTCAACGGGCCGGGCGAAGAGACGTACGAGGTCCCGCCCCTCGAGGAAGGCGAGTACTTCTTCCACTGCCGGCTCCACCCGAACACGGCGATGGAGGGCATCGTCAAGGTCGAGCCGGGCGCCGGCGGGTTGCGGATCGTGGCCAAGGGCCTCGAGTTCGACACCGACCGGATCGAGCTCGAGGCCGACCGGCCCACGCCGCTCACGTTCGTGAACGACGACACGGCGGCGCACAACCTCGCGATCTTCGAGGACGAGGAGGCCACGGGGGAGCCGCTCTACCGGTTCGAGCCGGTGACCGGCCCCAGCACGACGCCCGAGCAGATCTCGCCGCTGCCGCCGGGCGAGTACTTCTTCCACTGCGAGGTCCATCCGACGATGAGCGGGACGGTCGTCGTGAAGGGCATCAAGGAGGGCAAGGGGAAGAAGGAGGGGGGCGGTCCCGGCGACGGCGAGGGCGGCGGAGGGGGCGGCGGCTAGCGGCCGCGTGTCCGGATCCGTGTCCCGACCCTTCCTCCGATCCGCGGTCGTGGTGGCCGTGATCGCCGCGGCGTCGTGCGCCGGCGACGACGGCTCGATCCTGGGCGTCGCGGCCGCGGACGATCCGCTGCCTCGACTGGTCGGCGAGTCGCTCACGGGCGACCGGATCGACGCCGGGTCCTACGCGGACGGGCGGGTCCTCGTGATCAACGTGTGGGCGCACGACTGCGCCCCGTGCCGCCAGGAGCAACCGATGCTGAGCGATCTCGCCGACCGGTACCGCGACGTCCGGTTCCTCGGCATCAACTACGACGACGATCTGGATGCCGCCCGCGCCTGGATCCGCGAGTACGACGTGCCCTACCCGAGCCTCTTCGATCCGGCCGGGAGGACGGCCGCGACCCTCGGCTACCCGGCGCTCCCCGACACGTACGTCGTCGATCGGGACGGGACGATCCGCTGGCTGGTGTTCGGAGCCACGGATCGCGAGGAGCTGACCGGCCTGATCGACGACGTCCTGACGTGATCCTCAGCCGCGGACGATCGCGTCGACCGCCACCGCGCCGAAGAGCCCCGCGAGGTACGCGATCGAGTACGTGAACAGCCTCCGGCTCGAGGGGACGTCCTCAGCGCGCCACACGACGAGCGCCCGGTAGACGAAGACGCCACCGAGGACCACCGCCGTCGCCGTATAGATGGGACCCATCGAGCCGACGGGCACCAGCAGGAGGGTCACCGCGAAGAGCACGAGCGCGTAGAGCAGGATCTGTCGCCGCGTCTCGGCCTCCCCGCGGACGACGGGGAGCATCGGGACGCCGGCGGCCGCGTAGTCGCCCGCGTAGCGGAGCGCCAGCGCCCAGAAGTGCGGCGGCGTCCACACGAACACGATCGCGAACAGAACGACCGCCGGCCACGCGATCGTCCCGGTGACGGCCGCCCATCCGACGAGCGCCGGCATCGCTCCCGCGGCGCCTCCGATCACGATGTTCTGCGTGGTCGAACGCTTCAGCCACATCGTGTACACGAAGACGTAGAAGGCGATCGCGGAGCCGGCCAGGGTCGCCGCCAGCACGTTGACGGCGATCGCCAGCAAATAGAACGCCACCGCGCCCAGCACGAAGCCGAACCGCAGCGCCTCGATCGGGGCGATCGCGTGCGCCGGCAGGGGACGTTGCCGCGTCCGCCGCATCACGGCGTCGATGTCTCGGTCGAGGTACATGTTGATCGCGTTCGCCGAACCCGCGGCCATCGCGCCCCCGACGAGGGTCGCCACGACCAACAGGGGAGCGGGAACGCCTCGCGCGGCGAGCGCCATCGCCGGCACCGTCGTGATCAGCAGGAGCAGCACGATGCGGGGCTTCGTCAAGCGGTAGTAGGCGTTCACCCGGTCGCGCAGGGTGGACCGCCGAACCGGCGGTGCGTCGACGTCGGGCTCGGCGGCGGCCACCTCGCCCGAGGACCGCGTCGCGAACGTCGCCAGCGCCACGAGCGTCGCCCAGATCAGCACCGCGAGCGCGACGTGGCCGACGATCGCCCAGGGCCGGAGGCGGGTCCAAACGTTGGCGGCGCCGACCACGATCTGTGCGACGAACAGGGCGAGCGCGGTCGTCGTGAGTCGGACGAGTCGCGGATCGCGGACCTCGGCGACCCGCGCGCGGATCGCCGTCCAGAGCACCAGCAGCACCCCGACCGCGGCCAGGACGCGGTGCAGGAACATCGCGGTGGCCGCTCCGCCGAGGGTCGGCACGAGCCGCCCGTCCATCAGCGGCCAGTCGGTGAAGACCAGCTGGGCGCCGCTCGCCCGGACGTACGTGCCGACCAGCAACAGGAGCGCGACGACCGCGGCCGTCGCGATCGACAGGCGGGCGAACGACCGATCCGGAACGGCCCGAGACGCGCTCGCATCGGCGACGACGCCCGCGGCGACGACCACGACGTCCAGGATCAGCAGCAGCCCGACGACGAAGTGCGCGGTCACCCACCACGGGTCCAGCTCGCGGATCACGACGATGCGGCCGAGCCAGGCCTGTGCCACCACGAGGGGGAACGCGACGAGGGCCGGCACGAGGATCCGGCGCGGGGCCCGCGCCGCGATCGCGGCCGCCGCCGTGGCGAGCGTCAAGAGCGTGACCAGCACCACGGCCACTCGGTGGGAGAACTCGATCAGGGAATGGATCGTCCCCGAGGGGAACAAGCGGCCGGGCTCGCAGTCGGGCCACGTCGAGCATCCGAGGCCCGATCCCGTGCCCCGGACCAATCCGCCGATCGCGAACAGGACGATCGTGGCGACGGCCGTGGCGACGGCGAGCGGTCGGAGGCGGAGGCGCATCGGGTCCGGGCATGATAGCCCTGGGTCGCCGCAGGCCCTTGCGATACTGACTTGCATGCCGGACCTTCGCGAGCGGGTCGACGCCATCCTCCATCGGTTCCTGGAGGAGCGTCGGGACGCGATCGGCCGCGTCGAGCCCTCGGGCGCCCTGCTGATCGAGGAGATCGGGCGGCTGCTCGACGCCGGCGGGAAACGGATCCGGCCCGCGTTCTGCGTCTGGGGCGCCCGCGCGGCCGGCCCCCCCGAGGACGTGCGGCTCCTCCGCGCGGCGTCCGCGCTGGAGCTGCTCCATACGATGGCGATCGTTCACGACGACCTGATCGACGGCGCGAAGGAGCGCCGCGGGGTGCCGGCGACGGCGGTCCGGTTCGCGGAGCGGGCGGAGGAGCTCGGGGCGACCGGCGATCCCGAGGAGTTCGGTCGCGCCGCCGCGCTCCTGGTCGGCGACCTCTCGCTCGTGCTGGCCGACGAGCTCTTCCTCGCCTCGGGGTACGGGACCGACCGCCTGGAGCCCGCGCTCGCTCGCTATCACGCGATGCGCGAGCGGATGGCGGCGGGTGAGTTCCTGGACGTCCTCGGCGGTGCGGCGGACGGCCCGCACGCCGTCCACGACGCCGCCGCGCTGAAGGGCGGCGCGTACACGGTCGAGGGGCCGCTGCTGATCGGCTCGGCGCTCGGCGGCGGGTCGCGCGAGGCGGACTCGTCACTCTCGGCGTACGGCCGTTCGCTGGGGGTGGCCTTCCAGCTCCGCGACGATCTCGAGGACGGAGACGCGCCGCCGAGCGTCGATCGCTCGACGGTCGAGGGGCTGGTCGCCGAGGCGATCGCGGCGATCGACCGCTCCGCGATCGCGCCCGAGGCGACGGTCGCGCTCCGCGAGCTGGCCGAAGGGATCGCCCCATGACCGAGGACCTGGCCGTCGTCCGCCGCCTGTTCCGCGACCAGCCGGCGTGTCGCGTGGCGACGGGGCGAAGCGACGGCGGGCCTCACGTGGCCACGCGGTGGGTCGTGTGGCAGGCGGATGCGATCTACGGGGCGGCGCGGGCGGGGGGCAAGACGGGGACC
>Ga0081539_10004386_pt1 | contig 15683 bp, 2 predicted proteins | sample TabmetS4T2R2_FD_71023 | JGI IMG/M metagenome (GOLD analysis project Ga0081539, IMG submission 71023) | Tabebuia heterophylla rhizosphere microbial communities from the University of Puerto Rico - S4T2R2 | ecosystem: Host-associated > Plants > Roots > Rhizosphere ...
GAGGCGATCGCCGGAGAGCCGGAGTGTGAGGTCGGCAGCGGAGTGATGGCGGAGAATGTGGCCTATGTCATCTATACCTCGGGATCGACCGGCCAGCCCAAAGGTGTCAGCGTTGATCATCGAAATATTGTGCGGCTGGTCAAAGGTCCACGGGATGTGTCTGTCGCGTCCGGTGATATGGTTTTGCAGATGGCACCGCCGGCCTTCGACGCCTCGACTTTTGAGATTTGGGGCGCCTTATTGAATGGAGCCGGGTTGACGCTTTACTCCAACCCAATCGTGGACATCAGGAAGCTGAGGGAACTGATCGAGAGAGAAAGGATCAGTGTGCTCTGGCTGACTGCGGGGCTCTTCCACCAGGTAGTGGAAGAGGGCCTGTCCGCATTGGCAGGGGTGAGGATGTTGCTGGCGGGAGGAGATGTGCTCTCGGTCGAGCATGTCCGGCAGGTGGTGGAGCAGAACCGTGGATGCCGGATGATCAATGGTTATGGCCCGACGGAGTGTACAACCTTCAGCAGTTGGTATGAGGTGAAGGAACTCGGAGACGATGCGCGGACGGTGCCGATCGGCAAACCCTTAGCCAACGGGAGCTGCTATGTGCTGGATGAGAGGTGCAACCCCGTGCCGGTGGGAGTCGTCGGCGAGTTGTATATCGGAGGAGATGGAGTGGCGCGGGGATATCTCGGGAGGCCGGAGCAGACGGCGGAGCGTTTCGTGCCGCAGCCATTCCAGGCAGGAGGCGAGCGGATCTATCGAACCGGAGATCTGGCGAGATGGGGCAAGGATGGGAACCTGGAGTTTGTCGGACGAGTGGATGACCAGGTGAAGATCCGGGGATATCGGGTCGAACCCGGGGAGTTGGAGACGGCGTTGCGGGAAGCCCCGTGGGTTCGGGATGCGGCGGCGATGGTTCGGGAGGAGATCGCGGGAGACAAGCGGCTGATCGGCTATGTGGTGTGGCGAGAGGGCGAGATTGGAGATGTGGGAGAACTGCGGAATTATCTCAAGCAGCGACTTCCGGATTACATGGTACCGTCAGCGTTGGTGCCGCTGGAGATCTTGCCGCTGACGGCCAATGGGAAGGTGGACCGGAAGATGCTGCCGGCGCCTGAGCTCGGACGCCGTGAGGCGGATGACGACTATGCCGGAGCGCGGACGCCGATTGAGGAGGTCCTCGTTGAGATCTTCCAAGATGTGTTGAAGGTCAAACGCGTGGGGATTGAGGACAGCTTCTTCGCTTTAGGCGGACACTCGCTGATGGCGACCATGCTGGTGAGCCGTATCCGGGCGAGCCTGGGTGTCGAGTTGCCGCTGCGAACTATCTTCGAGGCCGCCACGGTAACTGAGATCGCCCCCCGGATTGAAGAATTGCTGAGGTCCGAGAAGGGAACGAAGGCTACCCCCGCGCTGATCCCCCTCGTGCGGCCGGAACAGATTCCACTGTCATACGCGCAGCAGCGGTTGTGGTTCATCGACCGGCTGGAAGGCGGGAGCAAAGAATACAACGTCCCCGTCTGCCTGCGGCTCCGAGGCCGGTTGGACGTGGAAGCGCTGGAGCGCGTTCTGCAAACCATCGTGGAACGACACGAGATTCTGCGCACTCATTTTGGCGAGGTTGACGCTCAGCCGGTGCAAACGATCGACGCCGTAGTGCGGCTCGAGATGAGAGCAGAGGATTGGAGTGGCCGGGAAAAGTCGTCTCAGGCGCAGGGGATCGAGGCGGCGCAGCAGCTCGAATCGGAGCACCCCTTTGATCTGCTCCGCGGGCCGATGCTGCGAGTGAAGTTGCTCAAGCTGGGGGAGCAAGAACATGTTTTGCTGCTCACCTTCCATCATATCGTTTTCGACGAGTGGTCGCATGGAATATTCAATCGAGAGTTGAAGGTTCTATACGAGGCATTTAGCGCAGGGGGCGGCAATCCTCTCCAGCCGCTGGAAGCGCAGTACGCGGACTTCGCAATCTGGCAACGAGCATGGCTCAGTGATGGCCTCATGGAAGAGGAGTTGGAGTACTGGAAGCGACAATTGGCGGGGATTCCCGATCAACTGCAATTGCCGCAGGATCGGTCGCGACCGGCCACACCGAGCTTTATCGCGGGAAGTTGTGTGGCGAGGATGCCAAGTGATGGTCTGTTGGGATTGAAACGGTTGAGCCAATCGGAGTACGCCAGCATGTACATGATCCTGCTGACAGCCTACGCTGCGGTGTTGTGGCGTTACAGCGGGCAAGAGGATATCGTCATCGGTTCGCCGATCGCCAACCGCCAGAATGTGCGGCTGGAGCCGTTGATCGGATTTTTTGTCAATGTCCTGGTCCTGAGAACGAGGGTTTATTCGGAAAGGAGTTTTCGAGAGCTGCTGGCAGGAGTGAGAGCCGCGACACTGGAGGCTTATCAGCACCAAAACGTTCCATTTGAGCGATTGGTGGAAGAGTTGTCGCCTCAGCGGAGACGGAACATGGCGCCCATCTTTCAAGTGGTCTTCAGTCTGCATAACGGCCCAATCGGCAAGCCACAGTTGAATGGATTGGAGATAGAGTGGATGGGCGCTCATCGCCCGCGGGTCCGGAACGATCTGGAGTTACATGTGACCGAATCCGGCGGGCAGCTTAATCTGGCCTGGGTCTACAGCCGAGATCTATTTGAGCCATGGCGCATTGAACAGATGAGCCGGGACTTTGTGCGGTTGCTGGAGGCGGCTGCAAGCGCTCCGGATGCGCCGCTCTACCGGTTAGAGATGATGAGTGAGTCGGAGCGGCGGCAATTGTTGGAAGAGTGGAATGGTGGCGTTGGAGAGACCCGGCAGCTGGGATTGCCGGCGCTCTTCGAGCAGCAGGTCGAACGATATCGCGAAGCAGTCGCAGTGGTGTGCGGGGACGAGGTCTTGAGTTATGGGGAGCTGAATGCGAGTGCGAACCGGTTGGCCCGTTACCTGGTGAGCATGGGAGTCGGACCGGAGTGCGTCGTCGGGATCGCGATGGAGCGGAGCGTGATGGTGGTGGTGGCGGTGATGGCGGCACTCAAGAGTGGTGGGGCTTACCTGCCCCTGGATCCGAACTATCCGGTCGAGCGACTGGCTTTCATGATGGAAGATAGCGGCGTGTCCGTAGTCTTGACGCAAAGTCGAATCATGAACCTGCTTCCGTCCGGCCCCGCGCAGTCCGTGTGCCTGCCAGAGTGCTTGCCAGAGTGCCTAAATGAAGAATGGAAGCAAATTGAAGAACAATCAGACCAAAATTTGCGGCATGAAATCGATAGCGCCCAGGCGGCGTATGTGATTTATACGTCCGGGTCCAGTGGCACGCCCAAAGGAGTGGTGGTCACGCACAGCGGGATGGCATCTCTTTCAGAGAGCCAGGTCGAACGGCTCGGAGTAACGCCGCAATCACGCATCTTACAGTTTGCTTCGCTGAACTTTGACGCATCGGTGTGGGAAGCGGTCATGGCGCTGACCAGCGGCGCGAGCCTGGTACTCGTGGGGGAAGAGAGCAAGAGTGGTGAGCAATTACAAAAAGCCATGAAGGAACAGGCGGTAACGCATGCCACCTTGCCGCCGAGTATTCTGGCGACGTTGGAGCCAGGCGCATGGCTCCCCCTGGAGACGCTGGTGGTCGCGGGGGAAGCCTGCGCCGGTGAGCTGGTGAATCGATGGTCAAAGGAACTGCGGATGATCAATGCTTATGGACCGACGGAGACGACGGTCTGCGCAACGATGAGCGGAGGATTATCCGGTAGCGAGCAGCCGCCGATCGGCACTGCGATCCTGGGGACCCGCGTCTATGTGCTGGATGAGAGGATGGAGCCCGCGCCGATCGGGGTAGCGGGAGAGCTGTCCGTAAGCGGAGTAAGCCTGGCGCGCGGCTATTTGGGACAGCCTGCCCTGACGGCGGAGAAATTCGCGCCGGACCCGCACAGCCGGGCAGAGGGGGAGCGTTTGTACCGGACCGGGGACCTGGTGCGATGGCGTCGGGACGGAAATCTCGAGTTTATCGGTCGAGTAGATCATCAGGTCAAGATCCGGGGAATCCGGATGGAATTGGGGGAGATTGAGTCCGCGCTCATGAAGCAACCCGGTATTGACCAGGCGGTGGTGGTGATGCGGGAAGACCGGCCGGGGGAGAGGCGGCTGGTCGGCTATCTGGTATGGCGAGAGAGCGAGGTTGGGGATGCAGGAGAATTGCGGAATTATCTCAAGCAGCGACTTCCGGACTACATGGTACCGTCGGCATTTGTGGTCATGGAAAAATTGCCACTGACGGTGAATGGGAAAGTGGATCGGAAGGCGCTGCCCGCGCCGGAAAGGCGGTCCGAGAGTGCGGAGTATGTGGCTCCACAGACGGCAGTAGAAGAGGCGTTGGCCCACATTTGGGCGGGAGTGCTTGGCCTGGAGCGGATTGGAATCCGAGAGAACTTTTTTGATCTGGGTGGCGACTCGATTCTGAGCATTCAAGTCGTGGGACAGGCGAAAAAAGCCGGTTTGAATTTCACCGTGGCGCAGCTCTTCGAGCATCAGACGATTGAGGCGTTGGCCTCGGTCGTCACGATGGCCCACCAGGAAGAGGCCGTTCCCGGCCCGGCTCCTTTTGAGCTGATTGCCGAAGAAGATCGGTTGCGACTGCCGCAGGGGATTGAGGACGCCTATCCGATGAGCAAGTTACAGGTCGGGATGCTGTTCCACACCGAGTACAGCCCGGAGGCGCCAGTCTACTATAACATTGTGAGCCTCTACCTGAGGGCGCGACTGGATGTTGCGGTATTGCAGCAGGCGGTGGAGCAGATGGTTCGCCGCCATCCGGTGTTGCGCACCTCCTTTCATTTCATTGGATATCGCGAGCCGCTGCAATTGGTGCACGAGTGTGGAGAGATCAGCATTCAGGTGGACGATTGGACCCACCTGTCGATGGAGGAACAGGAGGCAGCGCTCGGAGAGTGGGTGGAGGCGGAGAAGCAGCGAGGATTCGATCCCGGTCAGCCTGGATTGCTGCGTTTTCATGTGCATCGGCGTTCCGAGGAGAGTTTCCAGCTCACCAAGACCGAACACCACTCCATTCTGGACGGCTGGAGTGAGGCCGTCTTCCTGACGGAACTGCTCACTTGCTACACCTCCCTCTTGCAAGACGGGGAGTGGAGGAGCAGGCCGCTGTTGACGCACTACCGTGATTTTATCGCTCTCGAGCGAGAGGCGCTGCAGTCGGCAGAGTCGCGGGATTTTTGGAAGGCGCAGCTCAGTGGAATCAACGTCGGGCAGATGCCCTGGGGCAAACCGCAGAGCACAGCGGTGCGGGCTGATTGCCTGCGAGTTCCGGTTGATGATGAGTTGTCGGAAAAACTGAAAGGACTGGCGCGGCGGGCAGAAGTCCCCATCAAGAATGTGTTGTTGGCAATCCATCTGCGGTTGATGAGTTTACTCAGTGGTCAGGACGATGTGGTCACGGGCGTGGTATCGAACGGCCGGATTGAAGGTAGCGATGGAGAGAGTGTCTTGGGTCTGTTTCTGAATACCATCCCAATGAGGATGCAGTTGCGCGGCGGCCGGTGGATCGACCTTGTCCGGCAGACGGCCGCGTTGGAGCGTTCCTTGATGCCGCATCGGCGATATCCGCTGCCGGAGTTGCAATTGTTGGCCGGGAAGATCACATTGTTTGAAGTGGCATTCAACTTCACGCACTTCCATGTCTATCGCTCATTACGTGAGATTCCGGGGCTGGAGTTCCGGGGGTATAGAGGATTTGGCCAATCGAACTTCTCCATCGCCGTGGAGTTCAATCTTGATCCACATTCGTCGAAGGTCGGATTATTCTGCAACTACAATCAGGAGATCATCGACAGAGATCAGATGGAGGCCATCGGTGGTTACTATCTGGCCGCAATGAGAAGGGCAGTCGAGGCCCCTGAGGAGCGCTACGAGACAGCCTGTCTGTTGAGCGCATCGGAGCGGCGGCAATTATTGGATGAATGGAACGGGAGTGAGCAGGAATATCCGAGGGAGCGCGGCATCCACGAATTGTTTGCGGAACGGGCGTCCTTGGCGCCGGATGCGATCGCGCTGGTTGATGAGGACGCGCGGGTGAGTTATGGGGAATTGGAGCAGCGCTCAAACCGATTAGGGAACTACCTCCAGGCGATGGGAGTGGGTCCGGAGGTGGTCGTCGGGTTGTGCGTGGAGCGGTCGGTCGAGATGGTGGTGGGGTTGCTCGGTATTCTCAAAGCCGGAGGCGCCTATCTGCCGCTGGACCCCGGTTATCCGGCCGAGCGGCTGCAGTACATGTTGGAGGATGCGTGGGCGCCGGTGGTGGTGGCGCAAGAATCGTTGTTGGAGGCGCTGCCATACTATCAAGGCGCGATCGTGTTGTTGGACCGGGATTGGGAATCGATCGCGACGCAGCCGGGAAGCGAAGTGAGCGGCGGAGTGACGGCGGAGAATCTGGCTTATGTGATCTACACCTCAGGATCGACGGGCAGGCCGAAAGGCGTCGGTGTCGTTCATCGCAATGTCATACGGCTGATCACAGGTACTGCCGAGATCTACGTCACATCAGATGACGTGATGTTACAGATGGCGCCGCTGGCTTTCGATGCCTCGACCTATGAAGTGTGGGGGGCATTGTTGAACGGAGCAACCTTGGCGCTCTATCCCGGCCGCGTGATCGACACGAGGAAGCTGAAGGAACTGATCGAGAAAGAGGAGATCAGTGTGCTCTGGCTGACGGCAGGGCTCTTCCACCAGGTAGTGGATGAGAGTCTGTCTACCCTGGCGGGATTGAGGATGTTGCTCGCGGGAGGAGATGTGCTCTCGGTCGAGCATGTCCGGCGGGTGGTGGAGCAGAACCGTGGATGCCGGATGATCAATGGTTATGGCCCGACGGAGTGTACAACCTTCAGCAGTTGGCATGAGGTGAAGGAACTCGGAGAGGATGCGCGAACGGTGCCGATCGGGCGTCCGCTAGCCAACGGGAGTTGCTATGTGCTGGATGCGAGGTACAACCCCGTCCCGGTGGGAGTCGTCGGCGAGTTGTATATCGGAGGAGATGGAGTGGCGCGGGGATATTTAGGGAGGCCGGAGCTGACGGCGGAGCGGTATGTGCCCCGACCCTTCACTCAGGATGGCGGAGAGCGGCTCTACCGGACGGGAGACCTGGCGAGATGGGGAAGAGATGGGAACCTGGAGTTTGTCGGACGGGTGGACGATCAGGTGAAGATTCGCGGGTATCGGATCGAGCCCGGAGAGGTGGAGGCGTTGCTGCGTGAAGATCAAAGGATTCAGACGGCCGCGGTTGTGGTGCGAGAGGATGTTGTCGGACACAAGCGGCTGGTGGGTTATGTGGTCTGCCGGGAAGGCGTAGTGGCTGACGCCGGAGAATTGCGCAGTTATCTCAGCCAGCGTCTGCCGGAATACCTGGTTCCATCGGCCCTGGTAGTGCTGGAGAAGTTGCCGCTGACGCCGAATGGGAAACTGGATCGGCGGGCTTTGCCGTCGCCTCAAACAGTCCGCGATGAAGGAAGCAGGATTTACGTGGCGCCGCGCAGTCCGGGTGAAATGGCGCTGGCCAAAATCTGGAGCGAGGTGTTGAGGCTGGATCAGGTCGGAATCCACGACAACTTTTTTGAGCTGGGAGGCGATTCAATCCTCGGCATCCAGGTGATCGCGAAGGCGCGGGAGCAAGGTCTGGAATTAGACATCAAGTCTCTCTTTGAACACACTACGATCTCCGGGCTGGCGGGGCAATGCCGCGCCGGAAGGCAGAAACCGATTCGGCCGGTGGAAGCCTTTGAATTGATCAGCCGTCAAGATCGAGAGCGAATACCTGAAGGTGTAGAAGACGCATATCCGCTGAGCGAGTTGCAGGCAGGAATCGTCTTCCACAGTTTATGGGAGCAGGGCAGTGCTACCTATCACGACGTCATCAGCCAGAGAGTTGAGGAGCAGCTGGACGAGGCCGCGCTGAGAGAGGTGTTGGAAGCTGTGGTCAGACGGCATCCGGCCTTGCGGACGACGCTGCACCTGGGGCAGTACGAGGAGCCATTGCAGTGCGTGCATCGAGAGATGAGGGCGTGGGTGGAGACGGCTGATTGGGAGAAGATGGACAAGCCGGATCAAGAGCGCGGGCTGAAGAGTTTCATCGAGGAAGAGTCGCGGCGGGAGTTCGACCTTGCGGGAGGGCCGCTGGCCAAGTTTTTCGTGCACCGGCTGGGGGCGGAGGAGTTCCAGTTCACGCTGAGCGTGCATCACGCGATAGTGGACGGGTGGAGCGTGGCGACGCTCATGACGGAGATCTTTGAGAACTATCTGGGAAGGCTGGAGGGAAGGCCGGAGACGCCGGCCAGGACGCTGCTGAGCGATTACCGTGAGTTCATCGCCGAGGAGCGGCGCGCGCTGAGAAGTCGAGAGCATCAAGAGTATTGGGAGCGAGTGGTTGGTGAAATGGAGAGGGCGCCGCTGTGGCGTCTCGGAAGGCCGGGTGAGGCGACGGAAGAGGCGAGAGGTGAGGAGGACGCGGGCGAAACGATCCAAATCGTCTTGCCGGAGGAGATCGGTCAAGGGGTGTCGGAGTTTGCGCAACGCGTGGGAACGCCTGTCAAGAGCGTCTTCTTTGCGGCGCACTTGAACACGCTGAGGGCCTTCATGGGAGGCCGAGAGGTGATGACGGGACTGGTCTCCAACGCGAGATTGGAGGAAGAGGACGGGGAGAAGGTGATCGGGCTGTTTTTGAATACGACGCCGGTGCGGTTCAAGGCGGATGAGAAAGACAGTTGGGAGGATCTGGCGAGGCGGGCGCTGGAATTAGAGCAGGAGATGCTGGCCCATCGGAGATATCCTGTGGTCGATGTCTATCGGCGTCACGGAGGCAAGGATCTGTTGGATGTCGTCTTCAACTTTATCAACTTCCATGTGGCCAGAGAGTTGGCCGGACGCTTGAAAGGCAGAATAACCGAAGGCAGATATCAGACCAACTTTCCGTTGGGAATCACCGTCAACTTTAACTCCCAATTCCGGCGCGGTGGGCTGGGAATCTCCTATCAAAAAAGAAAGTTAACCAGGTTGCATGCGGAGACGTTCGCCGAATTGTATCTGATGAGTCTGCGAGAGATGATCGAGCGGCCGCTGAGCCTGTATCTGGAGCGTCCGCTCCTTCCGATGCGAGAGCAGCTACAGCTGATCGACTGGAACCGCACCGAGGCCGAGTACCCGGCCGAGCGATGCATCCACGAGCTATTCGCCGAGCAGGCGGCGAGGGCGCCGGAGGCCATCGCCCTCGTGTGTGGGGATTCGCAGCTCAGCTACGGTGGGCTGGAGGCGCGCTCAAATCGGCTGGCGTGCCGCCTCAGAGAGTTGGGCGTGAGGCCCGGCGCGAGAGTGGCGATTTGCGTGGAGCGCGGCATCGAGATGGTGGAATCGCTGCTGGCGGTGCTCAAAGCGGGCGGCGCGTTCGTGCCGCTCGACCCGGTCTATCCGCCCGAACGCCTGGCCTATATGCTCGAAGACAGCGCCCCGGCGGTCTTGCTGACTCATGACGCAGCCAAAGCTGCGCTCCCACAACTTTCAGTCGCGATCCCGATCCTGAACCTGGATAACGATGCGGCCCGGGCCGACGGATCCGACCACACGCCGGACAGCGCAAACGTCTCTCTCAACGCGCGGAGCCTCGCCTACATCATTTACACCTCCGGCTCGACTGGCTTGCCCAAAGGAGTGATGGTCGAGCATCAAGGGCTCTGCAACGTTGCTTTCGCGCAGAGCCGGGCTTGTGCAGTGACGCCGGATAGTCGCGTGTTGCAGTTCGCGTCTTTCAGCTTTGATGCCTGCATCTTTGAATTGATCATGGCCTTGTGCCACGGAGGCTCGCTCGCGCTCCCGTCGCGTGGCGCGGTCCTGGCAGGTGAGGCGCTGGCTGAGACAGTCAACCAGTATGGCATCAGTCATGCGACGCTGCCGCCCACGGTGTTGGGCACACTGCCTGAGGAGGTCCTCTTAGACTCAGTTCGTCTGCTGGTGGTCGCCGGCGAGGCAGTCACGCGTGAAATGGCTCAGCGTTGGTCGCCGGGTCGCCGGATGATCAATGCCTATGGGCCAACCGAGGCTTCCATCTGGTCGACATCTGACGAGTGCCGTGATGATGAGCCGGGAGCCCCGCCGATCGGCCGCCCAATCGCCAACACACGCATCTATGTTCTCGATGCAAATCATCAACCGGCGCCCATCGGTGTGACCGGGGAGATCTACATCGGCGGCGCGGGGCTGGCGCAAGGCTATTTCAACCGTCCGGAACTGACGGGAGAGCGTTTCCTGCCCGATCCGTTTGGTCCGGAGTCCGGGGCGCGGATCTACAAGAGTGGTGATCTGGGCCGCTTGCTGCCTGACGGTAAGATCGAATTTCAGGGACGCAACGATTTCCAGGTGAAGATTCGTGGCTTCCGGATTGAACTGGGCGAGATCGAGGCCGCGCTCCGCGAAGATCCCAGAATTCAGGAGACGGCAGTGGTGGCGCAGGAAGATGCCGCAGGAGAGAAGCGGCTGGTGGGATATGTGGTGTGGCGAGAAGGCGCGGTTGCTGATCTGGGAGAGGTGCGGAGTTTTCTCAAGCAGCGGCTTCCGGAATACATGCTGCCGTCGGCGCTGGTCGTTCTGGACCGGTTGCCGTTGACGCCAAATGGGAAGCTCGACCGGAAAGCGCTGCCCGCAGCAGGAGTATCTGCCAGCCGCGGCTATGAAGCACCGGTAGGGGAAGTCGAACAAATCTTGGCGAGACTGTGGGCTGAGTTGTTCAAGCTGGATCGAGTTGGACGACACGATAACTTCTTCGAGCTGGGAGGCAATAGCATTGTTTCAATCCGATTGGCGGACAGAGCGCGCAAAGCGGGCGTGACTATTACGCCGCGCGATCTCTTTCAGTATCAGACAGTCGGCGAGCTGGCTGCGAAAGTCTCAGAGAACGGGAATGCGGAATTTCCAGCTCCTAAGATGACCGAAGCGGTCCGCGATCTCTCAGCCGAAGCTGTTTTAGATCCGGCAATCGCGGCAACGGCGGAGAGGCGGACAACAAGCGAAGTGGCAAATGTGCTGTTGACCGGGGCCTCCGGGTTTCTCGGCGCTTTTCTCCTTTCCGAACTACTCAAGCGGACACCAGCCAAGATCTACTGTTTGATCCGTTGCGCTGATCTTGCCGAGGGGCGAACGAGGATCAGTAATCAGTTGAAGGCGTTTAAGCTGTGGGATGAAAGTCTGAACGCCAGAATTGTTCCAGTTCCGGGTGATCTGTCAAAACCCCGGCTCGGCCTCTCGCCGGAGCAATTTGATGAGCTGGCCGAAGTCATCGACATCATTTATCACGATGGGGCGATGGTCCATTCCGTCTACCAATACGACGTTCTGAAACCTGCCAATGTCCTGGGAACCCAGGAGATACTACGGATAGCAAGTCGCCGCCGAGTGAAACCCGTGCACTTCGTCTCGACCCTCTCGGTTTTTGCGCCACCCAATGGCGCGTCTCCGGCTCCGGTTACTACCGAGGCTCAACTTCTTGAGAATTGGCAAGGCCTTTCTTCGGGTTATTCGCAGAGCAAGTGGGTGGCCGAGAGGATGGTCAGAATAGCAGGATCCAGAGGCATCCCGATCGCCATCTATCGGCCAAGCTTCATCTCGGGGGCGACAGGAACTGGCGCTGTCAACCCAAATGATTCTCTGACCCACTTCATTCGGGCTTGCATCAAATCCGGTTGCGTTCCGGACATCGATACGGAGATCAATATGGTTCCCGTCGATTATGTCAGCCGCGCCGTGATCGCGCTATCAATGCGCAATTACGTTCTGGGCCGCGCCTGGAATTTGATCAATATGCGTTCGATTAGCATGCAAGAGATCTCCAGCTGCTTTCAACCCTCAGGCATTCCGATGCGGAAGGTCTCGTACGAGGAATGGCAGTCCCGGTGCACTTCCGATGGCGCCAAAGCGGCTTTACTTAACTTTCATATTTCACCCGCCATGAGGAACAAAGCGATAACTTTTCCGCAAGATCTGCAGGTTAGCATCATGAATACCTCGGGATTGTTGGAAGCTGAAGGAGTGCGTTGTCCCGTCATCACCCCACAACTCTTGCGGAATTACATCTCTTACTTACGCGTACACGACAGCCTTTTTTAACTCAACCAACATCAGCCTGTGGTGGCGCGGGTTTTCAACCCTGCATTCCTTCTCCAAGCGAGCGCTGGTTGCAAACCAGCGCCACATCCGGGAACTAGATTTTTAAACCAGGCATTAAAGACGCAAAACTACAATTAGATTTGTGAAACATGGGAGAACTATGACGACTGATCAGATGAGAGGAACTAAGACTGCCGATCTGTTTTGGGGGCCGTTCGCCGACCTTCGATCGGGGCAGCGAGAGAGCGCCGGCCAGTCCCGCCCTGATGAGCAGGTGAAGACGACTGTTTTAGAAGCTCTTTCCGCTCAGATGGCCAGAGCCAACATGCCGATGCTGCTCGCTCTGGCCGAGAAGGCGAAAGGGCCCGTACTTCATCTGGGATGTGGAACGGGTCCGCTCAGTCTCTCGCTGGCGGAAAATGGGCATGAAGTAGTCTGCCTTGATCAATCGGCGGATGTCATTGAAGCGCTTCGTCATCGACTTGCATCGCTGCCCTCGGATGCGCGGGACCGCGTCAAACTGGTCCAAGCGGAGCTTGACGAGTTAGATGCCGAAGCAACTTTTCCGCTCATTGTCTTGCCTTTCTTCAAATTCGCGCTTCTGGATGGAGATCAGGAGCGGGAGGCATTGCTCAGTCAGATCGAGCGCCATCTGTCGCCAAACGGCATCCTGGCGTTCGATTATCCCATGTACAAGCCGGGGCAATTTGGAACAGGGACATTGGTAGAGATGGACCTGCTTGTGGAAGGTCAAACCGTCGCCGGAAAGATTGGATGGAAATTGTCTGAAGGCTCGCAGCATCTGATCGTAAACAGTTCGAGCAGTCTGGCGCAAGAAGGCGGAACGACCCGGCACTATCTGGATGCCATCGAGGTCGAGCTTGTTGGTTTAAGAAAGGTGGAGGAGATGCTATCCGGCGCAGGTCTGGTCGTCGTTGAGCGGCGCCTTGCTACATCCGATGGCGCGGAACAATGCCTGCTGCGCTGCAGACGCCGGACGGATATCTCTTACCCACTTTGGCATCCTTTCCTTCCGATGAACGGATTGGAGCAGAATGTCATCATTCTAACAGAAGGCAAAGGCTGCAAAGTCCGCGATAAGAATGGAAAGGAGTACATCGATGGGAGCGCCGGGTTATGGAATACCTACTCCGGGTTGGGTGAGCCGGAGATCATTCAGGCCATTACCGACCAGCTCCACCGATTATCCTATGGTACTTTATTCGGATGGTGGGGAAATGAGCCGGCCTTGGAATTGGCGCGGGAATTGGTTCAAATGGCGCCAAGCCCATTGCAATGGGCCTATCTCACCGGATCCGGCTCGGAATCAGTGGAACTGTCGATCAAAATCGCGAGGTTGCATTGCGCGTTGCAGAGAAGAGTGAGCCGGGAGATTGTTTATCTCGACGATTCCTATCATGGAACATTCTTCGGAAGCATGAGCCTGAGCGGTCTCTCGGCGATGCAGGAGATTGTCGGTCCCTTGCTGCCCGGCGTCTCATCGATTCCGACTCCCAATCCACTACGTTGCCCGCCTCATCTGTCTTATGTCGATTTTGCGGTCTCCTGCGCGGAAGCTCTCGCAGAGAGAGCCGCCGGCGGAGAGGTCGCTGCTTTCATTGTCGAGCCGATCTTGGGGTCTGCCGGAGTAATCATCCCCCCACCGGAATATTTCCAGCGGATCGAGCAGATCTGTCGAGAGCATAATATCTTGTTGATCTTCGACGAAGTCGCCACCGGCCTCGGACGCACCGGGCGGTGGTTCGCGGCTGAGCATTACAACATTCGGCCGGATATTCTGCTGCTTTCTAAAGGTTTGAATAGCGGCTACCTGCCATTGGGGGCGGTCTTGTTCTCAGCCGAGATCGGCGAATCTCTGATCAAGCAAGGTGCGAATCTCTTTCACGGATCGACCAACAACGGGAATCCCGCTTGCTGTGCGGCCGCGCTCGCCAATATCCGCCTCCTGCGGCGCAAAGGCCTGATGGAGCAAGCCGCCGCATCCGGCAAATATTTTCGCGATCGGCTGAATGAGCTGCGGAAGATTCCTTCGGTCAAGGAGATTCGAGCCATCGGCCTCATGCTGGCCGTCGTTTTGACTCAGGAGGATGGGGCGCCGACGACTCCCATGCAGGGCTATCAACTTTATGCCAAGCTTCGGGAAAAGGGCGTCTTAAGCTATGCGGCATTGTCGAGTGTGGTTTTCGCTCCAGCCTTTGTCATCACGCGCGAGGAGATCGACGCTATCGTCGAGCCGTTGCAGAACCTACTGAAGGGGGTGCGGTTGCGAAACGGAGTAGTGGAATCCGCCTAATCCATTATTAAATATCGACATTCATTGCTGACAATTCTTGATTCAGGACAATCCGAAATGATTGTCGCCAACAAGATGTTCGATGAGATCATGATCTGACGCCGGGACGCATCAGCGGACGGCACCCTCCCTGACAATTCAATTCAAGTTGCACTTTCAATAACCTGGAGATGAGGCCGCGCGCCTCTTTTTTCGGAAACGAACTCTCCTTAATTACAACTATTCGGTCATACCGGCCCCGCGATCTGATTGCCGGGCCTGAAGGGAAATGATGAGTCACGACTCCAAAACGTATGGTTACTCTATCTTAGCGCGCTACTATGACGTTTTCTTTACCGATCACCGCCAGTGGTACGATCTGGCGCGAGGAATTCTGCTGGGGCAAGCTCTGACCAAGGCGAAATCAGCTTGCGACGTTGCTTGTGGCACCGGCCGTACCGCCATCGCACTGGCCGGCCAAGGACTCCGGATGTTTGCCGTCGATCTCTCATCCACCATGTGCGATCTGGCACGAGTCAACGCCGAGAACGCCCAGGCTCCGGTCGAGGTCTTGCGCGCCGATATGCGGGATTTTGAGCTGCCCGAAAAGGTTGATGCCGTTCTCTGTGAGTTTGGCGCGATCAACCATGTCCCTGACAAAGCAGATCTCAAACTGGTCGCGCAGTCCGCCAGCCGGGCCCTAGCTCCGGAAGGACATTTCTATTTTGATGTCAATTCTCGCCGGGTGTTTCAGGAACTATGGCAGAGGACACATTACATGGAGCAGGAGGATGTCCTGTTGCTGCTGAATGGCGGATACGATCCTCAAAATGATAAAGGGTGGATGCTCGCCAATTGTTTCACCCGCGAGGGCCGTCGCTGGCGCCGCCAGCAAGAGCGAGTTGAACAAGTATGGTGGACTCCGGAGGAGGTCGAACAGACCCTGCGCGAGGCCGGATTCGACAACATTCGTTCCGTCGATGCCGGTGAGATCGAGATCGAAGGCCGGGGATCAACCGGCTATCCAAAAGGGTTAAATACTTTCTACGTTGCCCGGAAAGCGTGAACCGTCTTTCCATCTCAGGTCATACCCGACAACTGCCCACTGTCAGCCTCCCGGCCTGAATATCAACACTTAGCTGACGAGCGAAATGAGTCAACCAGGCTTGATCAAGGTTGACTTCTGAAGAGGTGAATGATGACGACCGATAATCTTATTTATGATTGGAATCAGGCGGATCAGGTAAGTCTG
>Ga0081539_10004387_pt1 | contig 15680 bp, 8 predicted proteins | sample TabmetS4T2R2_FD_71023 | JGI IMG/M metagenome (GOLD analysis project Ga0081539, IMG submission 71023) | Tabebuia heterophylla rhizosphere microbial communities from the University of Puerto Rico - S4T2R2 | ecosystem: Host-associated > Plants > Roots > Rhizosphere ...
CGTCAGCACGTCGCCGTCGTGCTTGAGTTTTTTGGGCACGAGGAAGATGTTGTAGGGCGACCCCCACTTGCGCGTGTCGCCGGTCAACTGTCGGTAGCCGTAGTGCGTCGTCTTGTCGCGCGCCTCCCGCGCGTCGGACTCGACGACGACCGTGTAGGGCACGGGGTGGTCGTGTAAGAACATCTGCCAGTCGGACGGCGTGCCGTACTCGCTCACCGCGATCACGTCGAGGCCGTAAGGGTGATACTTCTCGTAGAGCCGCGCGACGACCGGCGCTTCGTTGCGCCAGTTGTGACACCACGGCGCGAAATAGACGACCAGCGCCAGCTTCTTATCCCGCGCCCACTCGCGCAGGTTGACGGCGGGCACGCCATCCGCCGCCTGCTTGTACGTCCAGTCCTTATAATCAATCTTCCGCTCCTTGATCGGCGCGTACTCGTGGCTGTCGTCCTGCGCGCCAACGGCCAGCGCGAGCACGCAGACGAACATAATGGCGAAGGCTTTACGCATAAAAACTCCTTAGAAGCTGGTTGAAAAGTTTTGTAAGACGCACCTCCTTTGCGGCCCTCTGCGGCCTTGCTCTGCGACCTTTGCGGTTCAATCTCTGCGGTCTGTAATTGACACATCCCAGAGATTAAACCGCAAAGGCCGCAAAGAGCGCCGCAAAGGAACGCAGAGAAGTGGCTGCTGGCAACACTTTTCAAACAGCTTCTTAGAACAGTCTGGAGAGTCAAAAGCAATCATCCTCTGACTCTCTAGACACTCCGGATTCTCCGGACTCACGACTCGCTTACCGTGCGCTCGCGGTGGCGGGCGCTTCGTCGAGCAGTTGCTTGACGGCGGCCTCGAACGTGGCGCGGTCTTTCTCGCCGATGAAGCGTTGGCGGATGTGGCCCTGCCGGTCGAGGACGTAGGTGGCGGGGCGGCCGGGCCCCGTCTTGAACTGTTCGGGCGCGTCGTCGCCGCTGATGATGACCGTGTAGTCCTGTCTGATCTCTTTCTGGAATTCGCGCACGCCCGCCGCGTCGTCGTGCGACGTGATGCCGACGACCTCGAAGCCGCGCGCACCGTAGGCGCGTTGCAGTTCGTTGAAGTCGGCGATCTCGGCGCGGCAGGGCAGACACCACGTCGCCCAGAAGTTCACGAGCACGACGCGCCCGCGCAGCGACGAGAGGCGGAACGGCTGCCCGTCGAGCGTCTTCATCTCCACGTCGGGCGCGGTCTCGAATGACGCGGCTGGCGCGTTGCTCGTCTGCGACGCGGCGGCGGGCTGCTGCCGCTGTGCCCAGCGGTTGACCAGCGCTTCCAGGCTCGGCAGGTTCACGGCGGCGCTCGCCAGGCGCGTGATCGTGTTCGTGGCGATGAGCAGCCCGATGGCGATGAGCATGACGCCGGAGACGACTTCGACCTTGTGCAGGTGGCGGCGGAACTTGCTGTAGAAGCCGAGGAACTTGTTGATGCCGAGACCCGTCAGCAGGAACGGTACAGCCAAGCCCGCGGCGTAGAAGGCCGAGAGCACGAGGCCACTTTTCCAACCGCCGCTCGTCGCGGCCAGACCGAGTATGCCGCCGAGGATCGGGCCGATGCACGGCGTCCACCCGGCGGCGAACGCGAGACCCAAAGCGAACGAGCCGAGCATGCCGCGCGGCTTCTCGTCGGAGAACTTGCGCGTGTCGCGGTAGAGCGCGCCGATCTTCAGCACGCCCATCAACTGCAAGCCGAACGCGATGATGACCACGCCGCCGCCGATGCGCAGCCAGCGGTTGGTCGTAATCGCCGCGCCGACCGCGCCCGCCGCCGCGCCGAGCAGCAGGAAAATGAGCGACAGACCGGCGTTGAACGCGAGCGAGTTGAGCATCACCGCGCGCCGCGCCGTCGCCTGCGAGCCGTGCTCGCCCTTCAGGTGCTCCACGCTCACGCCCGAAATCAGCGAGATGTAACCCGGCACGAGCGGCAGCACGCACGGGCTGAGGAACGATGCCAGCCCGCCCACGAACGCGATCATGATCGTGAAGAGATTCAGACCTTCCATGCGGGTATTAAAGCAGTGACGAGTGGCGAGTGACAAGCGGCGGAAGAAGTCTAGAGAATCCGGAGAGTCAGGAGTCTAGAGAGTCAAAGACCAACTGCTTTCTGACTCTCTAGACTCTCCGGACTCTCTAGACTTACTCTTCCGCGAGGAGTTTCTTGATCGCGCGGGCTAGCCCGTCGTCGCCGGTGGCGCTCGCGCCGACGGTGATGAAGCGGACGCGGCCGCGCTTGTCAATGAGCACGGCGGTCGGGATGCTGCGCACGCCGTAGCGCAGTTCGTTCGCCTCGTCGGCGGCGACGGCGAAGCCGTAGGGCAGGCGCTGCTCCTTCTTGAAGGCGCGCAGGTAGCCGAGTTCCTCGCCGGGCGTGAGCGGCGCGCCGCGCGCGCGCCCGTAGAGCATCGTCACGCCGATGACGACCAGCCCCTGACTTTTGAACCGCTCGTGCAGCGTCTTCAGCTTCGGCATCGTCACCTGGCACGGGCCGCACCACGTCGCCCAGAAGTCCAGGAGCACGACGTGCCCGCGCAGGTCTGCGAGCTTGGCGGGCGGCTGATCGATCCAGTCTATGATGCCGTCTATCTCCGGCGCGGGCGCGTCCGTCGCCGCGCTCTCGTCGAGCGCACGCGCGGCGGCGTCCGCGTGCCCTTCTTGCGCGAGCAGCGCGAGCGCGTCCCCGTAGACGTGCGCAGCCGGCGCGCGCAGGCCGAAGCGCAGCAACTCTTCAAGCACGGCCGTGGCTTCCGCCTCGCGCTTCAGCCCGAGCTTGAAGCGCACGAGCGCGAGGCCCGCGCCGCCGACGAGCCGCGCGCGCAAAGCCGCATCCGCCATCTCCGTCCGCGGGTCTTTCATCAACTCGTAGGCGGCCGCCGCGTGCGCCGCGCCGAGTTCCAGCTTGTTGTCCTTGTAGTAGGCGTTGCTGAGCGCGTTGTGCAGGCGGAAGAGTTCGAGCGGCGTCTGCGGCTCGCTCCGCGCGTAGGCGGCGAGCATCGCCTCCGCCTCGGCGAACTGATTCGTGCCGGCCGTCTGCGTGCTGATGACGAAGCGCGCGCGCTGCAAGAATGCCTTGTCGGCGTCGGGGCTGGCGACGAGGAAGCGGCGCAACTCCGGCAGCGCCGTCTCGGGCCGCCCCGCCAGCATGTAGAGCAGACCGAGGTAATAATCGTCCGTGCCCTTAAGCTGCCCGCGCGCGACGAGCTGCGCCGCGTGCTGCGCCGCCAGTTCGCGCTGCTGCTGTAGCACCTCAGCTTCGAGCCGCACGCTGTATATCACTTTGTTCTGCTTGAACTCGGTGAACTTCCGCTCGGTGTAGCCCTCCGCGTCCGCGAACAGCACGCCCGCGTCGCTCGGCAGCGGCGCAGGCGTGGGCGCGGCCGGCGCGGGCGCGTCCTTCTGCGCACCGCGCGTCGTGCCTGACTGGGCCTGGACGGACAGCGTGACGGTCATCATCACTGCCAGCGACAGCGCGGCTCTTAAAATCTTAACTTGCGTCATCAGGAAAATTTCTGAGTAATCTTTAAGCACCGCCGCCGGCATTGCGCAGCGGTGGTTTATTATCTTTCGCAATCCTGATCAAGAATCGCAGCGCCTCGTTGACCGCTTCGGCGTCGGGAAACACCGCCGCGACATCAGGCTCTAGCCGAATCACCGACCCGCCGAAACTCTTCCGGCCGGGGCCTAGCTTATGCACGCGCAGACTCCGCAGGTCGTACTCAGGTCGGAGTTCGTCGCCCGCCTCTTCGTCAGCCTTCTTCATATGCTTCTCGCTCACTTCTGGTCACCTCTCTGGCGCTGACAAACGGATCGCCTCATCCCGTTCCGCGTAAGAGACGAGTAACAAGCGCCCGTGCGGCGATGCCCCGATGATAATATAACGATGCTCTTCGTCCGAATGAGCCGGATCGTAGAAATCAACGTAGAGCGGATCGTCGAAGACGCTCTGGGCTTCCGCAAATGAAACCCCGTGCTTCGCAAGATTTGCCGCCGCCTTCTCCTCATTCCATTCAAAGTCCATAAACGCTGATAGGGCGGCCACATTCTAACTTTTACGCAAACGCTGCCGCGTTAGCTGCCTGATATGCTGCTCACTGCCCGCTGTTGTTCATGCCGACCGGCTCGGCCAGCAGTTTTTCGATCATCTGCCCGATCTCGTTCATGTCCGTCTGGGTCGCGCCGACGCTGATGAAGCGGACGCGCCCGCGCTTGTCGATGAGCACGGCGGTCGGGATGGTCGTGACGTTGTAGCGGAGCGAAGTCGCGCCCGTGCCGTCCACGCCGACGGCGTACTTCATCCCCTCGGCGCGCTTGAAGCGGCGCAGCATGCTCAACTCCGCGCCGGCCGAGATGTCGCGCCCGGCGAGGCTGCCGTGGTACTGCGTCAGCGCGAGGATCGTCAGCCCTTGATCTTTATAACGCTCCTGCCATTCGTTCATGTACGGCAGCGCGACGCGGCAGGGCGTGCACCACGTCGCCCAGAAGTCGAGCAGCACGACGCGCCCGCGCAGGGCGGCGAGCGTCAGCGGCTTCTGCTCGATCCAGTCACGCACGGAAATCTCCGGCGCGGCCGGTGCGGCGAGCGGGCCGCGTAAGGTGGCGTCGTCCGGCGCGGTCATCACGTTGGTCGGCGGCACGATGCGTTCGATCAGGATGGTCGCGCGGCGGTAGAGATCGGCCGAGGGGAGCGCGATGCTGAGCTTGCGTAAGGTTTGCAACGCGCCGAGCGCCGCGCCGGTCTGTTTGAATTCGAGGTTGAGGTCGGAGAGGAAGGCGGCCGCCTGGTAGAAGAGATCGTCGCGCGTGCGCGCGTCGAGCGGCTGCTGCAAGTGCCACTGCTCGGCGGCGACGAAGGCGGCTTGCGCGTGCAGGAGCGCCTCGTCGTAGTGCTTGCGCGCGCGGTAGCCGGCAGCGAACGCCTGTTCGAGTTGATAGTGCCGCGCCCAGTCGGGCGGCGTCGGCTCGCGTGCGAGATATTCGTTGAGCAGGCGCTCGGCGCTGGTGAACTGCCCCTGCTTCGCGGTTTGCAGCGCGATGACGAAGCGCGCGGTCTGCGCGTCCGGCGGCGGCGCGTCGGCGTGCTCGCGCAGCCAGTGGCGCATGGTCTTCACGGCATCTTCGGGCTGCTCGGCCAGGCTGTAGAGTTGACCGAGATAGAACTCGTCGGCCGCGCTGCGGGCCGGGCGCGCGGCGATGAGCGCGGCGAAACGCGCGGCGAGCGCGCGCTGCTCCTGTTCCAGTTGCGCGACGAGGCCGGTGTTGTAGGTGCGCCCGGCCTGTTCGAGTTCGGCGTAGCGGCGGCGCGCATAGGCGGCGGCTTCGAGGTAGAGCGCGGCGGCGCTCGTCGTCGGGCGCGCGTCGCCGTCGGCAGCACGCAAGGCTTTGGCCGACTCGGTCTGCGCCGTCGCGGCGTGCGGCAGGCAGAGCGCGGCGAGCGCGACCACAAGGAGTGCGCACGCCAGACGCTTCGGGGGATGCGGCATGTCCGGTCTAGTTCCTTCGCAGGGGTTCAGCCGACGCAGAGCGGGCGGTGTCGGGCGGCGGGCGCGAATGGGGCGAGCGCCCGTGGGACATTGTGCGTGATGATCAACTCCGCGAGCAAGTCCGCCGTGCGCGGCGCGAGCAGGATGCCGTTGCGGTAATGCCCGGTGGCGAAGAACAGGTTTGCGATTTCGGGCGACGCGCCGACGAGGGGCCAGTCGCTCGCGCCGTGTGGGCGCAAGCCCGACCACGCGTCGAGGAGCGGCAGCGCGCCGACGGCCGGCGCGATCTCCAAAGCCTGCGCCGTGATCGCGTGGAGACCTGCGGCCGTCACCGCCTTCTTAAAGCCTGCGTGCTCAGACGTTGTGCCGACGAGCAGCCGCCCGTCGCGCCGCGGCACGAGGTAGCCGCGCGGGCCGTAGACGACGTGACGCACCAGGGCTGGGCGCGCGTCGAAGCACAACATCTGCCCGCGCACCGGCTCGACGCGCGGCATGATCTCTTCGTCATGTGCGCGCGCAGGCGCGAACTCCACGGGCAGGAGCGACGACCACGCGCCGCATGCGACGACGACTGCGTCCGCGCCGATAAAGCCGCGCGCCGTCTCGACGCCGCGCGCGCGCTCGCCCGCGACGCGCACCGCCTTCGCCTCTGTGTGTTCAAGCACGCGCACGCCGCGCGCCTCAGCCGCGCGCCTGAGCGCCGCGACCAGCCGCCGGTTCTCCACCTGCCCGTCCAGCGGAAAACGGAGCGCCGCACGCACGCGCGGTGCAAGCTCTGGCTCAAGCGCGCGCGCCTCCGCGCCCGTTAGAAACTCGACCGACAACCCCGCGCCCTTTTGCCATTCGTAGCGGCGCGCGATCTCCGCCTCTTCCGCCTCGTCGAACGCAAGGTAGAGCGTGCCCGTGCGATCAAGCTCGATGTCAACGCCCGTCTCCGCCAACAACTCGGCGGCGAACGCCGGGTAAGCGTCGCGGCTCTCGCACGCCAACTTGAAGAAAGGATCGGCGGCGTCCGCTTCGGCCTGCGGCGCGAGCATCCCGCCCGCCGCCCACGAAGCCTCCGCGCCCGTCGCGCCGCGCTCGACCAACACCACGCGCGCGCCGCGCGCCGCCAGCGCGCGCGCCAGCGCCAGCCCCACCACGCCGCCGCCCACGACCAATGCGTCCGCGCCCGCCTCCGACTCGCTCACGTTCACTCTCACGCCGACTTAAGGTATGATGCAGGAAAACAAAGTAGGCAGTAGGCGGTAGGCAGTAGGCAGTTTAAGACATAACTGCTTTTTACTGCCTACTGCCTACCGCCTACTGCCTACTAACTATGAAACATACTATCACACTCATTCCGGGCGACGGCATCGGGCCGGAAGTCAGCGCGCAGGTGGTGCGCGTCATCGAGGCGGCGGGCGTCGAGGTCGCGTGGGAGACGCACTACGCGGGCGCGCAGGCGCTGGAAAAATTCGGCGACACGCTGCCGCAGGAGTTGCTGGACTCCATCCTGCGCAACAAGGTCGCGCTCAAAGGGCCGATCACGACGCCCGTGGGCAAGGGCTTCACGTCGGTCAACGTCGGCCTGCGCAAGGCGCTCGACCTCTACGCGAACCTGCGCCCCGTGCGCGCGCTACCGAACGTGCCCTGCCGCTACCCGGAACTCGATCTCGTCGTCGTGCGCGAGAACACGGAAGACCTGTACGCGGGTTTGGAGCACGTCGTCGTGCCCGGCGTGGTCGAGAGCCTGAAGATCATCACGGAGCGGGCCTCGACGCGCATCGCGCGCTACGCCTTCGAGTATTCCGAGCGCGAGGGGCGCAAGCGGGTGACGGCCGTGCACAAGGCCAACATCATGAAGCTCTCCGACGGCCTCTTCCTCGAATGCTTCCGCAATGTGGCGAAGGAGCACCCCGGCATCGCCGCCGACGACAAGATCGTGGACAATGCCTGCATGCAACTCGTCATGCGCCCCGAACAGTTCGACGTGATGCTGCTGGAAAACCTCTACGGCGACATCGTGAGCGATCTGTGCGCCGGCCTCATCGGCGGCTTGGGTCTCGTGCCCGGCGCGAACATCGGCGAGCGCGGCGCGGTCTTCGAGGCCGTGCACGGCTCCGCGCCCGACATCGCCGGGCAGGGCATCGCCAACCCGACGGCGCTGCTGCAATCCGGCATCATGATGCTCCGCCACATCGGCGAGCGCGCCGCCGCCCAGCGCATCGAAGACGCCATGCTCAAAGTCTTCCGCGCAGGCAAGGTGCGCACACGCGACATCGGCGGCACGGCCAAGACCTCGGAGTTCGCGCGCGCCATTATTGAAGCCTTTGAAGACCGCGCGGCCGGCGCGAACCCGCAGAACTGAACCGCACGCCGCCCGGTCACGGGCACTTGAATGTGTTCGGGGGGTTGCCCCCGCCGCCGGTCTGTCGGTCGCCAGCGAGGGCGACGGCCGTCGGCAACTTGCCGCACTCTCTCACCGCGCTCCTACCTAAACACACGTTGAATTTAGGCGCGCACCCAACCGCTTCCAAGCCGGCGGAAATAAATTGACAGCGCAGTACCGACCACCTATATTACCGGTCTGTCACTCGCGCCTAACGCGCCACTAATCCGCAGCGTCGCTGCGCATCGTAATTACCTCGCAACCACTCCTTACGAGTGTTGCCCACAAAGCCGCCACGGCGTTGCTTTAAGGTTCAACCTTACCGCCCTTGAAAGTGATTGCTCATCCCAAAAGAGACTCCCCATGAAAAAGTTGCTGTTCGCCCTCGGCTGCTGCTCGCTGCTAGTTCTGTTGCTGCTGCCCTCCGCCTCGGCGCACAAACCCGCCGGCCAGAAAAAGGAAGACAGCGGGGAGGCCGCGCCGGGCGGAGCCCCCGCGCCGCAGCCGCGGCCGGCGACGCCGCGCCTGCCGCACTCGCCTGCGAGAGCGGCCCGCCCCGGCGAGGCGCGGCCGAAGCGGCACGGGCGACAGTACGACACTGCGCCGCGCGCGGCGCAGTCCCCCGCCGCCGGCCAAGCCCGGAGCGGCGAGGCGCGGCCGCAGTCGGGCGAACTGGTCTTCCCCGACGAGTTCGACGGCGACGTGCGCGACCTGCCGCAAGTGCCCTCGACCCCGAAGATTGAGTTCGAGTCCGCCCCCCCGGCGAGCAGCAGGAAAGTCCCGCCGGGCCAGGCCGCGACCGAGGCGGTGTCGAACATCGGGCTGGCGGCCATGCCCGCCCCCGTCCAGAACTTTGCGGGCCTCAGCTTCAGCAGCACGGTCACGGGCGGGCGCGCAGGCGCGGGACTCCCGCCCGACATCAACGGCGAGGTCGGCCTCAATCACTACGTCCAGGGCGTCAACGACTCCTGGGCCATCTACAACAAGACAGGCACGCTGCTCGCCTCCTTCACGGAGAACTCGCTGTGGGCCAACGCCGGGTTCGGGACGCCGTGTAACGGCAACAACCAGGGCGATCCCGTGGTCATCTACGATCAGTTCGCGGATCGCTGGATCCTCACTAACTTCGCGTTCGCCTTCAGCGGCGGCGAGCCGGTCGCGCCCTTCTACCAGTGCTTCGCGGTCTCGAAGACGAGCGACCCGGTCGCGGGCGGCTGGTGGCTCTACGCGTTCCGCATGGATCTGGGCGGCACGAACAGCCCGCCCGTCGGGGCGCTGAACGACTACCCGAAGTTCGGCAACTGGAACGACGGCTGCCTCTACATGTCGGCCAACGAGTTCGCACACCCGGGCGGGACTTACATCGGGTCGCTGTTCGCCTCATTCAACAAGAGCGACATGGAGGGCGGCGCGGCGGCCTCCGCCGCGGTGGGCTTCATCTCCAACGGCCCGTTCACGATGATCCCGAGCAACATCAGCGGCGCGCGCGACGCGGCCTCTTTGCCGCCGCCCGGCACGCCCAACTACTTCGTCGCGCAGTCGGACACCCTATTCGCCTATGAAGTCCTGAGGTTCACGCCGGGTGCGAGGTGCGGCGCGACGGGCGCGAGCCTGGGCGCGCCCTTCAACGTGAGTCAAAGCTCTTATTTCCCGCCGAACGATTCCGCCGGCTCGCCGAACATCGTGCCGCAGCCCTCGACGACCAACCTGCTCGACTCGCTCGGCGACCGGCTGATGCAGAAGGTGCAGTACCGCCGGGTCGGCTCGGCCGAGTCCCTGTGGGTCACGCACACCGTGCGCACGGCGAGCGCCGCCGGCAATACGGGCCAGCAGTGGGCGCAGATTAACGTCAGCGGCGGCTCGATCAGCGCCACGCCCGTGCAGCAGCAGATTTACAAGCCCGACACGTCCACCTACCGCTGGATGGGCAGCATCGCCGCCGACCATGTCGGCAACGTCGCGCTCGGCTATAGCACTTCGAGCACGGCGAGCTTTCCGGGCATCGCCTACTCGGGGCGGCTCGTGACCGATCCGCTCAACAACCTGTCGCAGACGGAGACGCAACTGATCGCGGGCGCTGGCTCGCAGACCCTCAGCGACTTCGACGGGTTCGTCCACCGCTGGGGCGACTACACGGCGATGAGCGTCGATCCGGCGGACGACTGCACCTTCTGGTACACGAACCAGTACTACAGCAGCCCGGCGAACGGGAATACCGGCAACTGGCAGACGCGCGTCGGCTCGTTCAAGTTCCCGACCTGCACGTCGCCCACCGCCTGCAACTACTCGATCTCGCCCGCCGACAACTCGGTCGGCGCGGGCGCGACGACCGGCAGCGTGACGGTGACGACCACGGCGGGCTGCGCCTGGACGGCTGTGAGCAACAGCGCGTTCCTCACGATCACGGCCGGCAGCTCCGGCACGGGCGGCGGCACGGTCAGCTACTCTGTCGCGGCCAACACCACCAACACGTCGCGCACGGGGACGCTCACCGTCGCCGGGCAGACCTTCACCGTCACGCAGGCCGCGGGCACTTGCCCGACGACCACCATCAGCTTTGGGCAGACCCTGAGCGGCGCGCTCGCCACGACCGACTGTCGCGCCACTTTCAGGAGCGGCAGCTACGCAGATCGCTACACCTTCAGCGGCACGGCCGGGCAGCAGGTCGCCGTCTCAATGTCCTCAACGCAGTTCGACACCTACCTCTTTCTGCTCGCGCCCAACGGCACGACCGCCGCTTTCGACGACGACGGCGGCGGTGGCATCACCACGAACTCACGCATCCCGGCCACCTCCGGCTTCCTCAGCCTGCCCGCCACCGGCACTTACACCATCGAGGCGACCTCCTTCACGGCGGATGCCATCGGCAGCTACACCGTGGCGCTGACGACACAAACCCCTTGCACCTATGCCATCTCCCCGACCGCGCTCAACTTCAACTCCGGCGGCGGCAGCGCCAGCGTGGCGGTCACGGCCGGGTCGGGCTGCGCGTGGGCGGCGGCGAGCAACAGTAGTTTCATCACGATCACGGCGGGCAGTTCGGGCACGGGCAACGGGACGGTGAGCTACTCGGTCGCCGCGAACCCGAACACGTCCGCGCGGAGCGGCACGATGACGATTGCCGGCCAGACCTTCACCGTCACGCAGGACGCCGCGCCCTGCACCTACTCCATCGCGCCGACCGCGCAGTCCTTCACGAGCGCCGCCGGCACGGGCAGCGTCGCCGTGACCGCGCCCGCCGGGTGCGCCTGGACGGCGACGAGCAACAACCCCAGCTTCATTACGATCACGGCCGGCGCTTCCGGGAGCGGCAGCGGCACGGTCAGCTATTCCGTCACCGCCAACACGACGAACAGCAGTCGCACCGGCACGCTGACCGTCGCCGGGCAGACCTTCACCGTCACGCAGGCGGCGGCGAGTGGCGGCGGCTGCACGACGACGCCAATCAGCGTCGGGCAGACGGTGAACGGCGCGCTGAGCACGACCGACTGCCTGGCCGGCGACGGCTCCTTCTACGACGCCTACACTTTCGCCGGCACGTCGGGGCAGCAGGTGGCCATCGCGATGTCGGCCGGCTTCGACACCTATCTCCTGCTGCTCTCGCCCGACGGGTCTGTGCTGGCGCAGGACGACGACGGCGGCGGCGGCACGAACTCGCGCATCCCCGCCACCTCCGGCTTCATCACGCTGCCCGCGGGCGGGACCTACACCATCATCGCCAACTCCTTCGCCGCGAGCGTCACAGGCCCCTACACGCTGACGCTCACCGGCACGACGCCGCAGTCCGCGTTGCAATTCTCCAGCGCCGGCTACAGCTTCGACGAGGGCGGCAATAGTGCCGCGATCACCGTCACGCGCAGCGGCGACACGTCAGGCAGCGCCACCGTGGCCTTCGCCACCGTGGACGATCCGGCCGCCGTGCCGTGCAGCACGATCAACGGTACGGCCTACGCGCGTTGTGACTACGCGACGACCCTGGACACATTGACCTTCGCGCCGGGCGTCACGTCCAGGACGATCAACATCCCGCTCATTAATGACGTGTACGTCGAAGGCGCGGAGACCGTGCAACTGCGGTTGACGAACCCGACCGGCGCGGCACTCGGCGCGCAGGCGACCGCCACGCTCACCATCACGGACAACGACGCGGGGCCGGCCGCCAACCCCGTCTTCTCGTCGCCGTTCTTCGTCCGCATGCAGTATCTCGACTTCCTCTCGCGCGAGCCGGACGCTGGCGGCTTCAACGCCTACCTCAACCTCTTGAACGGCTGCCCGGACGTGAACAACGTTGACCCGAATGCGCCCTCGGCCGCTTGTGATCGCATCACGGTCAGCGCAGCCTTCTTCGGGTCGCAGGAGTTTCAACTCAAGGGCTTCTTCGTCTTCCGCTTCTACCGCGCGGCGTTCAACCGCCTGCCGGTCTATACCGAGATCGTGGCGGACATGCGCAACGTCACCGGCACCACGGCGCAGGAGGTGTTCACGAAGAAGGCGGCCTTCACCGCCGCGTTCACGCAGCGCCAGGAGTTCGCGAACGCCTACGGCGCGATGACGAGCGCACAGTACGTCGCGGCCCTGCTGGGGCGCTACGGCCTGGCGCAGATCATTTGCCCCGACCCGGCGCAGCCCGACGGCACGACGAAGGTCACGCTGACGAACGCCGACCTCGTCAACCGGCTGAACGCGGGCACACTGACGCGCGCGCAGGTCTTACGCGCCGTCGCCGACAGCGACCAAGTGGCCGCGGCGGAGTTCAATCGCGCTTTTGTCGGCATGCAGTACTACGGCTACCTGCGGCGCACGCCCGACGCGCCCGGCTTCAACGCGTGGCTGAACTACTTGACGGCGCACCCGGATGATTTCCGCACGATGGTCAATGGCTTCATGAACTCCCAGGAGTACCGCCTGCGTTTCGGGCAGCCGTGAGGGCCGAGCATTTCTGAAGTGCCAGACCCGCCCGGTTTCTCATCGCGCGCCCTCCGGCCACACGTTAAGCCTTAGTGTGCGCGCGGTGTCAACGGGCCGCGGCGACGGTTTGACACGGGCGGCGCGCGCCTCATATATTCGCGCGTGGCAGTCCGTGTTCGGCGTGCGGGGTCTTGCGCGACACCCGACCCCCGCGTCGAATGAAACCTCGTCACAGCGCCTGCCTTCGGGCGCTGCTCACATTTGTTTCCGCAGAATCATTTCAGTTTTACACAAGCACCCTTCAAGTTAAGTTCGCCGTAGAGAGACATTCCCATGAAGAAGTTGCTATTCGCCCTTAGCACCTGCGCCCTGTTCGCCCTGCTGTTATTGCCTTCGCCGCTCACGCGCAAGGCCGCCGCGCAGAAGGTCAGCCGCCCCGCCACGGCGAAGGGCGCACCGGCCGCGCCCGCCGCCGCGCGCCCGCGCCCGGCACAGCAGCCGGAGACGGTCAGCAAAAACGCCGAGGCGTTTACGACCGCGCCCGGCGTCTCGGTCGATCCTAAGAAGGTGAAAGAGGTGGCGCGGCCGGAAGTCGCGCGTGCCGAAGCGGGCGAGGAGGACGAGGACGAGTCGGTGGAGTCCGACATAGACCCGGAGACGCTCCGGCTGCTCAAGCAGCAGCCGTGGCGCGCGCCGCAAGGCCCCGCGCCCTACACGACGCACGAGGACGGCAAGGGCAAGGGGACGGGCGAGCGGCAGCCGTTCGCGCCGGCGCAGGTGCGCAGCTTCACGGGCGTGGGCAGTAACGAGAACCGCGGTCTCAGCCGCCCGCCCGACCCGGACATGGCGGCTGGCCAGAACCATGTGGTCACGGTCGTCAACACGATGTACGCCATCTACGACAAGACGACGGGCACGCGCGTGCAGCCGGTCAAGACGCTGGCCTCGCTCTACGCCAACGTCTGCCCCACCTGCGACCCGTTCGACCCGCGCGTCATCTACGATCCGCTCTCGAACCGCTGGGCCATCATGGCGCTGCACTTCGACGACCCGACGCACCAGAGCAACATCCTGCTCGCCGTCTCGCAGACCTCCGACCCGACGGGCGCGTGGTGGACTTACAAGCTCGAAGCCATCCTCAACTTCAACGGCGAGGACACCTGGGCCGACTACCCCGACCTGAGCTTCGACGGCATCGCGCCCGAAAACGGCGGCGCGCTCTACATCACCACCAACCAGTTCACCTTCAGCTCGCGCTCCTCGCGCACGGCGACGCTCTACGTGCTGCCCAAGACGGCGCTCTACGCGGGCGACCCGCTCAACTACCTGCGGGCCAACAACCGCAAGAACGCCGACGGCAGCCAGGCGTTCACCCTGCGCGCCGCAAAGACCTACGGCAACCCCGGCGTCGAGTACCTGATTAACACGCGCAACAACGGCTCGACCGTCTCGCTCTGGCGCGTCGTGCCGACCTACCCGCCGGCCACCGACGTTGACTGGACGCTGCAAGCCACCGTCAACATCGGCAAGTTCAGCCCCGCACCGCCCGCTGCACAGCCCGGCTGCGGCAACACGCTCGACACCGGCGACAACCGCATGTACAACGCCGTCTGGCGCAACAACCGCATCTACGCCGCCTTCACAGAGGCGCGCGACTGGGGCGGCGGTGGTGGCACGGTCTCGGCCGTGCGCTACGTGAAGGTCAACACCACGACGAACGCCGCCGAGATCAACGAGCAGTACGGCGCGGACGGCGCGAACTACTTCTTCCCCGCCATCGCCACCGACAGCGCCGACAACATCGTGCTCGTCTTCGTCCGCAGCGGCGCGGGCGAGTTCGGCGGCATACGCTACACGGGCCGGCGCACCGCCGATACGCAGCTTCAGGACAGCGCCCTGCTGAAGGCCGGCGTGGAGTGTCTGACGGGCACGCGCTACGGCGACTACCAGGGCGCGGCCGTCGATCCGGCCGATCAGAGCAAGGTGTGGATTTACGGCCAGTGGGCCGCGTCCGTCAACGTCGGGACGATCTGGGACTGGGGCACGTGGATCGGGCAGGTGCAGTTCGGCGGCGGCGCGGCTTGCAACTACAAAATCACGCCGACCACCACCGCCGCCCCCGCCGCCGGCATTAACGGCAGCATCGCCGTGACGACCGGCTGCGCCTGGACGGCAACGTCGAGCGCGCCCTGGCTCACCATCAACTCCGGCAGTTCCGGCAACGGCAACGGCACGATCAGTTATTCGGTCGCCGCCAACACGGGCGCGTCGCGCGTTGCCGCGATCACGGTCGGCGATCAGATTCTCACCGTCGCGCAGGGCGACGCCGCCTGCGCGCCCACGCCGATCAGCTACGGGCAGACCGTCAGCGGCACGCTCACCACGAGCAGTTGCCACTCGGCGCTGCGCACCAGCAGCTACGCCGCGCCCTACACCTTCAACGGCACGGCCGGCCAGCAAATCGTCGTCGCGCTCTCGTCCTCTTCGTTCGACAGTTACCTACACCTCTACGGGCCGACGGGCACGGTCGCGCAGGACGACGACGGCGGCGGCGGCACGAACTCGCGCATCCCGACCAGCACCGGCTCGTACACGCTGCCCGCTACCGGCACTTACACCATCGAGGCCACAACCTACTCGCCGACCACGACCGGCAGCTTCACGCTGTCGCTGACCCTGACGGGCACTTGCAGCTATTCCATCGCGCCGACCGCCCAGACCGTCGCGGCCGGCGGCGGTAACGTGAATGTGACGGTGACGGCCGGCAGTGGCTGCCCGTGGACGGCGACGAGCAACAGCGGCTTCATCACGGTCAGTCCGGACAGCGGGAGCGGCAACGGCACGGTCACGCTCACCGTGGCCGCCAACGGCAGCGGCGTGCCGCGCACGGGCACG
>Ga0081539_10004388_pt1 | contig 15677 bp, 11 predicted proteins | sample TabmetS4T2R2_FD_71023 | JGI IMG/M metagenome (GOLD analysis project Ga0081539, IMG submission 71023) | Tabebuia heterophylla rhizosphere microbial communities from the University of Puerto Rico - S4T2R2 | ecosystem: Host-associated > Plants > Roots > Rhizosphere ...
AAACTCGTCCCCCGGTAATCATCGTCTCACCCAATAATGAAGCCGCCATTCGCGATGCACTTCACGGAGAGCACGTGCTGTTCGTCACTCAACCTCACGCACTTCACGGAGAGCACGTGCTGTTCGTCACTCAACCTCACGCACTCGGAACCGGCGACGCGGTTTTGAACGCACACGAATTGATGCATGACTTCGCCGGGCTGGCTTTGGTCGTATGGAGCACTCAACCTGTGATTCGCCCGCAAACGTTCGTGCGCGCCGTAAAGCTGGCGCACCTCTTTGATTCTTACGAGATGGTCCTGCCGACGGCGTTTTTGGACGATCCTTACGCGCCTTTACGACGCAACAAATGCGGGGCGATCGAATCGGCAACTGAAACTCACCTGGAAAATACGCAAACAGCGGACTTCGGTGAAACAAACATCGGCCTCTTCGTCCTGAAGAATCAAACGATGTTCCAGGTTTTGCGCGAATTACGAGATCGTTACTGGAACGAAACTACTGACAATTACAACCGCAGCCATGGCGAACTCGGCTTTCCTAATGAGCTTATCAGCACGCTGGCCCAGCGCGAGTCAGGCGTTTTTGCCAGCCCGTTCGCAGATCCAAGAGAGGAGCAAGGCATCAAGCAGTTAGCCGACTTGTCACGTTGTAAAAGGTTCATTTCTGAACTGGAACACGGGGAACAAACCGCGAGAGCGTTTGATGGTCACGACGCTAAATAACACGCGCACTTCAACTAGACCGATCCCAAACCTGCGCTGGTGGATAGGCGGATTGCTGTTTGCTTCGACAGTCATCAACTACCTTGATCGTCAGACCCTGTCTGTTCTCGCACCGTACCTCAAACAGCAATACCAGTGGAACAACCAGAACTTTGCGCTCATAGTGATCGCGTTTCGGGTTGCTTATTCCGTTGGACAAACTGTCGCGGGTCGTTTGATCGATCGTATCGGCACACGAAAAGGTCTCACGATCACAGTCATTTGGTATTCGATCGCCGCAATGCTGACATCGCTCGCAGGCGGCCTGCGCAGTTTTGCGTTCTTTCGCTTTCTGCTTGGTGCGGGTGAATCGGCAAACTGGCCAGCCGCAACCAAAGCGGTGGCGGAATGGTTTCCCAAAAAGGAACGCGGTTGGGCCGTCGCATTGTTTGATAGCGGTTCTTCCATCGGGGGAGCGATCGCGCCACTACTCGTGATTGGCTTGTACAAATACTTCGGTGGTTGGCGTCCGGCTTTTATTGTCACGGGCACGCTCGGATTTTTATGGCTCGGTATTTGGCGAATGCTCTATTACCCGCCCGAGTCGCATCCGCGCATCAGCGAAGCCGAACGCGAAATGATTCTGCGAGATCGAATTGAACTTGCAGAACACGATCGATCCACCAAACACAAAACGCGTTGGCGAGATCTGATCAAACTGCCGCAAACCTGGGCCATAATCGCGGCCCGGACCATGACGGATCCGGTTTGGTTTTTCATCACCGACTGGTTTGCCATTTATTTGTTAACCAAGGGAATCAATCCCGAGCAGGGATTACTGGCGTTCTGGATTCCATTTGTGGCGGCCGATCTCGGCAACTTTTTCGGTGGCGGACTCTCGAGTTGGTTGATTCGTCGGGGCTGGCCGGTCATCAAAGCCCGGAAGGCCGTGGTCGTGTTTGGCGGCCTGGGAATGACTCTCTTGATTCCGACAATTTTTACATCAAGCTTACTTGCGCTTGCGGGTCTTTTTGCCGTTTCGACGTTTGCATACGCGGCTTTTTCCACGATGGCGCTGGTGCTTCCGTCAGATCTTTATAGCAGTGATTCAGTAGCGACCGTGAGTGGGATGAGTGGTACCGGCGCGGGCCTGGGCACGATCCTTTCGACGTTTCTTATCGGCTATGTTTCAGACCACTACTCATTTGAACCGATCTTGATCACTGCGAGCTTCATTCCCTTGCTCGGAATGATATTGGTGCTGATTTTGATTCGACAGAAAGACTCCAAACATGCGCAGGCGTAGTTTTATCAAAGCAGGAGCGGCTCTCGGTGTTGCGAGTGCTTTACCACGGGTCGAAGCGCAGGAAGTTCCCACGCACAACTGGGAGGGCTATGACTTCGGGGCGGGACCGCAGGTCACCGATCGGCTGAATCAGGGACCATTTGGGATCGAGCAGGACGCGGGCTGGTATACGATCCTCGTAACCTCGCAGTCCAGCAAACCAGTAAGGAACTACGGCCTCGGCTTGATGGGTTATACCTGGGAAGAAGGTGGACCATCGCTCGCCGCTCGCGCCGGTACTGAGACACTGGAGCAGCACGTTGAGAAGATGGCGTCGCTCCCATTTGTCGATCTGCTATACATTCGTTGTGACTGGCGCGACGTGCAGACGACGCCCGGCAAACTTCAACTGCATCCGGTTTTCGCGTTAACCCTTGATGCCGCTAAACGTCACAATTTGCGTGTGGCCTTTCGCATTCAAATGTCGAACACAGAAGGGCAACCGGGACGACTAGCCTTACCTGATTTTCTCCAGAAACAAGTTCCACTCGTGAAGATCGGAAAGACTTACGGCGCTAAGGCAGATTTCGTAGAGCCTCGATATGACCATCCGAGATTTCAAAGCGCGTTCAGAGAATTGAACGAGCTGCTCATCCAGGAGTTTGATAACAACCCGCTGATGGAATTCGTGGATCTGATGATGTACGGCTTCTGGGGCGAAGGACATACCAGCAATCTTCCGAATCCCTTTCCTGACTACACAACCGCGGCAAGGACATTTCTCGACATGACGAAACTCCAGTTGGATCTTTGGAAGAAGGTGCCGCTGGCCGTGAACACTCAGCCTGATATCAGCAGTGTCGGCAACCGTGAAGTCCAAGATCTTTGTGTTCGAGCAGGTTGCTGGCTGCGTTCAGACAGCATCGTGATTGAAGAACCGATTCAGATCGAGGAGCTGGCAAACCGGCCGCCGTGGTTGGCAACGATCATGGAGGATGGTTATTACCGTCAGTACAAAATTGATCCCGATTACGTGCCGGTTGACGAAGCGGGAATCAACGTACTCGAGAAATGGATGCTTCATACGATTGATCTGGGCGCTAACTACTGGTCGCTATGGACCGAGTCTGACAACCTACGTCGTTATTACGAACGTTATCCTAACGGTTTCGACACCCTGCGCCGACGACTTGGTTACCGCCTTCGCCCCTCATGGATCTGGCAAAGAAAACGATACGGAACCGACGAGATTATCGTTGCAGTTTCGAATGACGGAGTGGCGGGTGTTCCCGGAGTGCTGCGTCTGTACCTCGAAAGTCTCGACCGTAAACTTCAACTTGGCGGATCGCTCGATGCCGGTCATCCACACGCGGGCAAGATTCGCCAGGCATCGTTTCTCTTACCAAAGAACAGCGACGGAATAACACTCAAGATTCGCGCGGAGATCGAAACGAAGGGTGGTATTCGCCGGCCAGTCAACTGGGCCGTCGCGCAACCAACCAATCCGGATGGTTCCATCAGCTTTCAGTTGCTGCGGCGCGACGATCCCAATTGGAGAAAGGGCGTTTGATTCAATCGATGAGCTACTCAATCGGCGTCGATCTTGGCGGTACAAACATCAAGATCGTTGTCATTTCTAACGACGGGAAAGTGCTTCAGTATCTGACTTGTGACACGGCTGATGCAGAGGGTTCGTGGGCCCAGACGATCAAATATCATCTCGAGTTAATACAGAAACAACGTGGCAACTCGCCTTGTCACATCGGTCTCGCAGCCCCGGGCCTTGCGGCAAAAGATGGTCGTTCCATCGCGTACATGCAGGGACGACTTAAGGGTCTCGAAGGATTTGTGTGGCAAGATTTCTTGGAGTCCCGATGTCCCGTGGTGGTGCTTAACGATGCGCATGCAGCCTTACTCGGCGAAGTTTGGCAAGGAGCCGCGAAAAGTTTCCGCAATGTCATCCTTTTAACTCTGGGGACCGGTGTTGGTGGCGCGGTGCTCATGGATGGTCGCCTAATCAAAGGTCAGATTGGGCGTGCCGGACATCTTGGTCATGTATCAGTTAACTCCGACGGCACGCCAGACATCGTGAACACTCCCGGAAGTCTCGAACAGATGATTGGCAATTACAACGTTGCCGAACGCTCCGGTAGATTCACTTCGACGCGTAGGCTCGTGGAAGCACATCTCGCCGGCGACAATGAAGCAACTGCTATCTGGCTGCGTTCGATCTTTCATTTGGGGGCCGCAGTCGCTTCTTTCATTAACGCCTTCGATCCCGAGATCGTGATCATCGGCGGCGGCATAGCTCAAGCGGGCGCTGCTCTATTTGAGCCACTCCGCGACAATCTGGACCGTTTTGAGTGGCGGCCGATGGGCCACCAGGTCCAGGTCATACCGGCGGCACTTGGTGAGAAAGCAGGCGCGATCGGGGCCGCCTACCACGCCATCCTCGAAGCCGCGGACTGATTTTCGCCTCTTCCTCCCGCTTTTCGTTTACTTTCGTTCGTAAGTTCCGCTTATCGGACAAAAAAATGCTACGATTGCCTGCACCTCGATGCTGAACGTCGAACGTAGAACCAAAATCCTCGAACTGCTGGAAAAGCAAGGCCAGATCACGGTCGTCGATCTGAGTAAACGTTTCAAAACCTCCGAGGTGACGATCCGCAATGACCTGAAAGCCCTGCATAACCGTGGCCTGATTCGTCGAGCACACGGCGGCGCCGTCAAGGTAGCAACGGTGAGTATGGATCCATCGCTAAAGATCAAGGCTGAACTCCACGCCGATGAAAAACGCAGAATTGGGGCGGTGGCTGCCGAGATGATCAATGATGGCGACTCCGTCATTCTTGACTCCGGCACCACCACGCATCAGATCGCGCGACAGATCAAACACAAGAAAGATCTAAAGGTCATTACCAACGGCCTTAACATCGCGATGGAACTATTCGGCGCCAAAGATATTCAACTGATCTTTCTCGGCGGAGTCATCCGCCAGAATTCGCTGTCTGCGGTTGGGCACTTTGCCGAAGACATCCTGGCCCAACTGTCGGCGGATAAGTTGTTCCTCGCAGTCGATGCCTGCGATTTGGATTTTGGCTTGAGCACGCCGAATGTGGAAGAGTCGCAGGTGAACCAGGCAATGGCGCGCATCGCGAAGCAAAAGATTCTGGTGGCAGATTCGAGCAAGTTTGGGAAAAGAAGTCTTTCCCGGATTATTCCTCTCTCCGAAATTGACGTGATTGTTACCGATCGAGGACTGCCTTCTACCATTCAAAACGAGTTGCGTGCCCGCGAGCTGAAACTGGTGCTGGTGTAGCCGTACTGGTCAATGAATTGTGACGTGAGTGACCACCCGGCTGATAGCGCCATGAGGACTCGGCTCATCTGGTCGGAGCCCTTCGCGGACCGACGCAGACAACCCCAGCAACTGTCCTACGAGTACAAATAACGGCGGCAGGTATAGGTCGGAAATCAGTTCCGGCAGTTCGAAACAGAGTTTGTTTTCGGAAGAGTGGGCGGCATCTGTCAGTGCCGTCGGCGCAACAATAAGGCACTTTTCCGTTATTTTCTTCGCCCGGATCTCCTGAAGCAAATCCAGTTCGAACGCCCTGCGTCTGCCGTCGGCCGACAAAAATCCGACCACCAGCGTGTCGCGATCGATAGCCGACAATGGACCATGCCGTAAGCCGAGAAACGATTCCGTTAGAGCAACAACGCGGCCGCCCGTCAGCTCTATCACTTTCAGACCAGATTCGATAGCTGCCGCTTTCTGCGTACCCGTGCCCAGGAAACAGACTCTGGAAAACCCTGCGTCGACCGCTTGTTTACACATCCTCACGATTGCCGGAAGCAAGATCGACGCAGACGTCGCCATAGTCTCGACGATGGAGCCATACGCGCCCAAGGTTCGAATGTGCGCCAGTGCCTGTCCGACGATCACCATGTTTGAGAAGGAACTCGTCATCGCCAACCCGCGATCGTTTACGGCGTCGTCGAGCACGAGACTCAACACGTTGTGTCGATCTCCGAGTCGCGCCATTTTTCCCTTCTCGTTGCAGGTCACTACGAGATGCTTGATGCGAGGATGCGCAGAAAGTGCTTCTTCCATCACTGCCACCCCTTCCGAGCTGTCGCCGGATCTGGAAAATGAGATCCACAAATAATCGACATTCGGCAGGATGTGATCTTCCACGTTGGTCACGAGGTCAGTACTCGGAGCAGCCTGAACATTGCATGACCACTCTTTCCGCAACAATGCGCAGACAGACTTACCAATGTAGTCTGAAGTGCCGGCGCCCACGAGAAGCACGTTAAGCGGTACGGGACGTCGCATCCCGACTCCGGCTTTGGTTAAGAACTCTTCAATGCGCGTCGAAAAATTTTGAACTTGCTGGTAAGTCTGGCGCCACGTTTGTGGTTGCTGGAGGATCTCGCGTAAGGTGTGGGTCAAGCCAAGCGACTCGCGTTCAGCAGTGGAGAGCTCAAGAAGTCTGGGAGACGCAGTCATCACTTAGCCATTTGCAGCTGCGATGAATGTTAAGGGCCGTTGCGAGTATTCTTTTTGCAATTCGCGATGACGCTATATTAGAATCCAAAAGCATTCGAAAGCAATCAAAAGCCGAATCGATAGTAGTTGAAAGCCGTTGGCCGGATCAAGATGAGAAGGTTAGAGCGACCTAAGATTCTCGTCATCGGCGAGTTGAACGTCGACATCGTAGCCACTGGCCTGCGGTCGCCGCCTGAGAGCGGGGCCGAGATCCTGGCTGAAGATTGTGAGTTAACTCTCGGCAGTGCGTCAGCGATTTTTGCTGCCGGTATGGCAAAGCTCGAATACAAAGTAACGTTCGTCAGCCAGGTGGGCCGAGATTACTTCGGAGATTTCTGCCTCTGGAGTTTGCAGCAGTTGGGAGTATCGACAAGACATGTGGCGCGCAAGGCAGATGAAAAGACGGGCGTCACGATCGCGCTCAGCCTAAAGCGCGATCGTGCTCTCGTGACTCATAGCGGCGCGGTCGCTACGTTAACGCCAGACTCTATCGACGAAGCGCTGATGAAGCAGCACGATCATCTCCACTTAACTTCTTACTATCTACAAAAGGCACTACAGCCATCGTTTGCACATATCTTTCGACGCGCCAAAAAACTGGGATTGACGACTTCGTTCGATCCAAATTCTGATCCGAGTAATAAGTGGAACAGAAATATTGATGGCGTTCTGCGCTACACGGATATCCTGTTCGTAAACGAACGCGAGGCTTCGAAGCTGACGCGGTCAAGGACGGCGAAAGCTGCCTTGAAAGCTCTGGGAGCGAAGGTTCAATGTGCGGTGATTAAACGTGGGCCACGCGGCGCGATTGCAGTTCACGATGGAGCGACGGCGGCCCACTCGGGTTTCAAAGTCAGGGCAGTCGATAGCACGGGCGCGGGTGACTCGTTTGATGCGGGGTTCTTGTCTGCCTACCTTCGCAAAGCACCACTGGTTGAGTGCTTACGAATCGGAAATGCCTGCGGCGCTCTGTCTGCCACTCGAATCGGAGGCACAGCCGGACAACCAACCGAATCCGAGTTACAAGTATTTCTTCGGTCAAACACAGAAACTGATCCGAAACGAGCTAAGTGATTTTTCGCGATGCCAAAGCTTTGTCCCAGCCGTCTCTTGCTCGACGCCGCAATGCGCGAACGCAAAGCTATCGCAGCCCTGAACTTCTACAACGCGGAAACACTGATAGCGCACCTACGCGCGGTTAATGCGCTTAGCGAATCAATCATTCTTCAAACCACCGAAGCCACCATCGACTATCTTGGTTTGCGAATGATTCAAGGCATGGTAACTGCCGCAGCCGATCAACTCGAACAGCCAATTGTGCTGCACCTGGACCATGGCAGCAATTACGACTTGGCAGCGCGGTGCATCGAGCATGGTTACACATCCGTGATGATCGACGGTTCCAAGCTGTCTTTCGGCGACAATTGTGCACTCTCGCGCCGTGTGGTGGAACTGGCGCATTCGGCTGGCGTGTCGGTCGAGGGCGAATTGGGGCACGTGGGTCAAAACAGTGAGCCCGCTGCCGGAGACAGACACTTCTTCACTGAACCCAACGATGCCGTGCGATTCGTGAATGAAACTGAGGTCGACGCGCTTGCCGTGGCCGTCGGCACGGCTCACGGTTTCTACAAAGGAGAAGTAAAGCTCGACTTCGACCGTTTGCAGGAAATCAGCGTGGCCGTTCCTAACACCCCATTGGTGCTTCATGGCGGTTCGGGAGTTTCCGCAGACTTACTGCGCAAAGCGATCGCCTGCGGCATTCGCAAAGTGAATTTCGGAACTGAGTTGAAGAACGCTTTTACCAGGGCAATAAAGAAATCGCTGGCGTCCAGTGACGACATCGATCTGCGACGAACTTTTGCACCGGCAATTTCGGCAGTCGAGGAAATATCGAGATCGAAGATTCAGATTTGTTCTCGTGTGGCTTACGAAAGGCAGACCTCTACTTCATGACAAATTTCAATTGGCTCTTGGACGGCAGCATCGTTGGTTTGTATCTGCTGGTGACCATGGTCGCGGGATTAATGGTCAGAAAGTATGTAGGCAACGTGGAAGACTTTTTGGTTGCAGGCCGAGAGATGGACGTCTATCTCGGAATCGCCTCACTCGCAGCAACCGAGTTTGGCATCGTCACCTGCATGTACACGGCGCAGAATGGTTACGAAAAAGGATTTGCCGGCGCCACCCCCGGTATTCTCATGGCGCTCGCAATGGCCGGAGTCGGTCTGACTGGATTCGTAATTAAACCGCTGCGTGATTCAGGTGTGATCACGATTCCAGAGTTGCTCGAACAGCGCTTCGGCGGACGCATTCGTTGGGCTGCGGGCGTCGTGATCGTACTCGGTGGGCTGCTGAACATGGGCGTGTTTCTGCGAACTGGTGGTCAGTTTTTAGTGCTCGTCGCCGGATTAAATGTACGCTATCTCGAGATCATGATGACGGCGCTACTTGTGGGAGTAGCTATCTACACGATCCTCGGCGGCATGTTGTCGGTGCTGGTCACTGACTTTCTGCAATTCGTAGTGATGAGCGCCGGACTGATCCTGGTAACGATCCTGATCCTGATGAATGTTGGCTGGGAAAAACTCGTCACGACCGTGGAGGCACAGTATGGCGCCGGCGGTTTCAATCCTTTTGTGAATTCAACCATGGGCTGGCAGTACGTCCTGTTCAATCTCATGTTGAATACCGCAGCTGTACTCACCTGGCAGACGATCATCGCTCGGGTACTGGCGGCGAAGGACACGCGCACGGGTCGCAAGGTCTACACGCGAACCAGCTTCTTTTTCGTCTGTCGCTTTCTGATTCCGGGCATCTGGGGTATCGCGGCGCTGGCAACGCTTGGTCCAGTCGCGAACACACTTGAAGCAATGCCTACTTACCTGAGCACTGCTGTTCCCGCAGGACTGATGGGAATTCTGATCGCGGCGATGTTAGCCGCGGATATGTCGACAGACTCGTCGTACATGTTGACGTGGTGCAGTGTGATCTACAACGACATCCTGGCGCCGTTTCGCAAGCGCCCCTGGTCACAGCGTAAAGGTCTGTTTTGGAACCGGACCATCATCGCGCTCATCGGGATCTTTCTCTTGTTGTACGGTCTCTGGTATCCACTCAAAGGTGATCTTTGGACGTATCTCGGCGTGACCGGGACGATCTACCTCGCGAGCATTTCGGTACTGCTCATCGCCTGTTGTTACTGGCGGCGAGCAAATAGCTGGGGAGCGGCAGCTTCAATCATCGTGAGTGCGCTCATTCCAGTCACTTATCTGGTGATGGAACAGTTGCCTGCCACTGCCGCGCTCGCGAAATCTATCGGCCCCTATTATTCAGGGATTGCGACGTACCTTTTGTCAGGAGCAGCAATGGTTATTGGGTCCGTAATCAAGCCCCAAGGTCACGCAGAAGGGAGACCAGCGTAATGTCTAATCACTGGTTTTGGTGGGCACTAAGTATGGCCTGCGTGATCTGGTATTCGACGATAACGGTCTATGTCGCGATCAAGGGCGCGAGCGATATCAAGCAGATGCTCGCTCGTCTCGGAAGCGGCAGGAAACCAGAAGCCGGGGAGTCGTAAGTAAGATTTCCAAACTGCCGGAGGCAGCTTCTATGCTTGTCTGCATCAGTGCTAATCCCGCCATCGATCGTCGATTGCGACTCGAGAACATCGCAGTCGGAGAGATCAACCGCGCATTGTCGGCGCAACCTTTCCCCGGCGGCAAAGCGGCACATGTTGCGATGGTGGCAAAGGTTCTCGGTCTTGAGGTGATGTGGGTAGGATTTCTTGGCGGTGCTGCCGGCGAGCAGTGTGAATCAGGTTTGTCTGCGTTTGGAGTTCCGTTGACCGTGATTCGCACGCAGAGTGAAACACGTGCAAACCTCGAACTAGTTTCTGCTGACGGGAAAGTAACTGAGATTCTTGAACCTGGTGGCGCGGTCACTGAAGGTGAAGTTGAGCGGCTCGTCACGACCTGTCGCGATCTCTTTGCGGAGAGCGAAAGAGGAACGCAAGTAGCTTTGTCTGGCAGTCTCCCGCCGGGGGCCCCGCCGGATCTCTATGGCGAGTTGATCCGGCTGGCTCACTTGTATGGCTGTCGCACTCTGCTTGATTCCAGCGGCGAGGCCTTGCGCCACGGACTCACGGCGGCGCCTGAATTCGTAAAACCAAATCGTAACGAGGCGTCAGCTTTTGCAAACCGTCGTATCGAGAACCCGAGTGCTGCCGTTGAAGTGACGCAGATGTTCTTTGAGGCCGGCGCGAAGAGTGTCGCGATCTCGCTCGGCGCCGACGGCATGATATGGCAAAGAACGCCTGCCAGTGATCCGTTTGTTTCCGAACCTTCGCCGTTCTCAAACTGCTCCCCGGTTGGCTGTGGCGACGCTGCGCTGGCGGGTTTTGCGGTGGCGCATGAACTTGGACTCACTGACGAAGAGATGCTGCGCCTTGCAACCGCGTGCGGCTCAGCAAACTGTCTGGCGGATGCACCGGGAAGAGTCGACGGTGGCGAGGTCTCGCGGCTGGCCCGGGAAATCCGTGTGCGGAGGATTGTTTCTCGTGAGTCTTCGCGATCGGCAACCGTGGAGGTTCAATGATCCGCATTGCGATTGCCGGATGCGGCGAGCATTCGAGAACTAGCCATGCCGCCCCGCTCGCGAGGTACGCCGCCGCACATCCGAATGAGATCGAACTCGCAGCGGCGTGCGATCTTAACGTTGACAGGGCAGTCGAGTTTTGCCGATCGTTCGGTTTTATTCGACCCTATCAAGATCTCGACCAAATGTTGAACGTGGAGAAGCTCGACGCGTGCGTGTCCGTGATGCCGATGGAGAAGATCGTCGAGGTGGGTATCAAGCTTCTCAAACGGCGGCTCGCGTGTGTAATTGAAAAGCCGCTCGGCACCTCTCTGACAGAAATCGAGAAACTGGGTCAAGTCGCGCGCGACACACAAACCCCACACATGGTATCGGTTAACCGGCGCTTCATGCCCTATCTAAACCAGGCGCGTTCGTGGATGCACGATCATGGACCACTGCGTTATGTGCGGGCGTCACAGGTTCGGCACCGGCGAGATGAAGCGGATTTTATTTGGTCAACAGCCATTCATGTGCTTGACGCATTGCGCCACATCGCGGGTGAAGTCGCGGCGTTTGATGTCACGCTACCGCAACCGCGAAATCAACCGCAGTGGTATGTGATCGCGCTGCGATTCGAGAGTGGCACCATTGGGCAGATAGAGGTCCTGCCGACAGCGGGTATGGTCGAAGAGTCTTACGATCTTTTTGCGGAGGGTTGTAGGGCGCGCGTCACCGCCGGTTCAGGACCACAACGGTCGCTCCGGTGTTGGGAAGCTGGTGAACTGGTGCTGGAATCGCAAGTCACTGAAGAACAACCCGAAGATCTTCGCAATGGCTCTTATCAGGAAGTGGAGGAGTTTGTTCGCGCTTTGCAAACGGGAGCACGGCCACAACCGTGCATCGACGACATTCTGCCATCGGCACGAATCAGTTTTGCGATTGCTGACCTGGTGCGTCGTTCCCAAACCTAAATCATCCATGAACAAACTAATCTGTCTCGTCGTCCTGTTAATTACCCTCGTGCTGTTTCATGCATCAGCACAGGAGCAAAAGGGCGTTGGCGGAAGCACATTTGCCAAAAACGACATCACTTATTCGACCGCGGTTGTCACTCCTCACGTGCCCTGGGCCGGCAAGCTGCCGCAAGGCCCGATCAAAAGTTTCTTCCTTCCATCGATTCAATACGGCCGGGACATGGTCGAGCTGATGCAACGCATCGCTCTCGATCCAACCACGGACTCGATCGACAGCAATTGGGATATCAACTGTTGGGGCATCGGTGACTATTACGGTCATGAATATCGTGGCGATCGAGACGACTTTCGCACTGTCTACGGCTACGTCGAAAAAGATCTCACCGGAAATGCACATTACGAAGTGATGCTGATTCCCGGCATCAACGGCTGGTCGCGCATGACCCGCGCGACGCGCGACGCCATTTTGCGCAGAGTACAGGACGGTACAGGTTTGGTTCTGTTGCACCCCTTCGTGGGCGACGTGAAAGGCCATCCATTCAAGGGCGATGAAGCTGCCGGCGATGAGCGCATTTGGGAAATCTCGCCGCTCGTCGGCGTTCCGGACGACACGGTCAACGAACGCGGCTACCCAGAAGTCAATCGCGACGCGGTTACAAAAGGCAAATGGGAACCTGGTAACAGTCACTTCATCACTGAAGGACTTCCACTCGAGCTCCTTCCGGAAGGAACGATAGCTGGATCGTTTTACCGGTACCAGTCGCGAGGCGATGTCCTGATCAAATCCGGAAATCACCCGATCGTCAGCGTGCGCAATTATGGCAAGGGACGCGTCGTTGCCATGGCCTACGTTGAGGAAGGCTTCACTCCGCAAAGCATCGATCCGATCGAAAACAAAATCTATTGGAACTACTGGGAATACCAGTATTCGCTACTGGCGCGTGCTCTTCTCTGGGCGGCCGGAAGAAATGTTCCCGTTCGTATCGAATCACTCGCCGCCAGTGAGGCAGGTTTGAAACTCGTGGTAAGTGCTTCGAGTCGACAGGTGGTACGAGTCGAAGTGAATGGGCGAAATGAGTTTGGACAATCGCTCGGCTCGACGAGTGTTGAGAAAGCTCTTGATTCGGGATCGAATGGGATCGAGATTCCGGCAGCGAACCTTCAACCTGCAAGCGGTTGGCCCGGAGGACGAGAGATATTCGACGTCATCGTTCGCGATGCAAAAGACAACTCCACTCTCAACTGGGGGTCCGCCACGTTCACCACGCCAAAGCGCGCGATGATGACCAGCGCGAAGACCGCCGTTGACGTGTATAAGCGCGGTGAGACGCTGAGTGCCGTGTTGCGCGCGTCGGGAGATCTGAGCGGCTTGCAGATGCGAATGCGGGTATCGGACGACCTGGGCCGATTGCTGGGCAGCATTTCGGCTCCGGCTCGTGGCGAGCGGACGTTTACCTTTCCGTTGAAGGATTTTCTCGGGAAGTTTGCCCTTGTTAGGGGTGAGCTAATTGACGATCGCGGCGCCATCGTCGATCAACTTCGCGCCAAGCCGGCAATGGTGGTCCAGGATAAACGTCGCGAGAAGGAGTACACCGCGCTTGTTTCATTTGGTGGCACCAAGCACTATTTGCAAGATGCGCAGATGAAGATGGTCCGTGGAGCCGCCGCTGACACAGGATTCACCTGGTCCAATGATGTCGACAATTCTCTGAATATTCCGCGCGGCACGTTTGGAGTTTACTGGTACGACCGTGGACCAACTACACCGGCGGCTATGGAGCGTGCGATTGCCGACTATCAGAAGACAGGCGACTTCGAAGCTCTCGGCTACCTTACGAAGAAAGAACTCTATAAACGCACCGGCGACAAAAAGTTTCTCCAGCGGACGCCATCATTCAACGATCCGGCCGTCCTGAACAATCTCGCGGACATCGTTCGTGCCTCAGCTCGCAACAAGTCGCGTTACAACATGGATTACTACTTCGTCGGCGACGAGGGCTCGTTGACTTCATACGGCGACGCGGTCGACTTCGATTGGAGTCCACACACTCTCGAGGAATTTCGTCTCTGGCTGAGGCAGCAGTACGGAACTCTTGCTACGCTCAACAAGGAGTGGCGCACGAACTTCGCCGACTGGAGTTCGGTCGTTCCCTACACCACGGAAGAAGCGCGGAAGAGCGGGAATTTCGCTCCGTGGGCCGATCACCGCACGTTCATGGAGATCACGTTTGCGCGAGCTTACCAAACCGCTCGTGATGCTGCGATCGAGGGAGATCCGGATGCCCATATTGCAGTCTCAGGCACACAGGCGACGAATGCTTACAACGGGGCCGACTGGTCGCGTCTGGATCGCGTGATCGACGATTTCCTTTCCTATGACGGCGGTAATCAGTGGGATATGCATCGCTCTTTCGCTAAGCCAAACGCAATGATTGGTTTCTGGACCGGATATGGATCGCATGGACTCGCCGTTCAGAATGCGATTTGGACAGCGGCTATTCATAACGTGCTCCATCCGAATATTTTCTGGATGTACTCGTTTCTGAATCCGGATCTGACTCACTCGGCGTCGGCGCGCGACATGGGTAAGGCCTTCAGCTCATTGAGATCCGAAGGTGTCGGCAAGCTATTGATGGAAGCAACGCGGCAACACGATGGAATCGCGCTTTATTACTCGATGCCTTCGATCCATGCGGCGAGTATTCTCGGTTACCACCCACGCAGCAGCGACGGTGATGATGACGAAGTCGCTGATCTAGCGCGTTTGAGCTTTGCAGCGAATCGTGACGGATGGGTTAAGACGATCAAAGACCTCGGGCTACAGTTTGATTTCGTTTCATCTGAAGACGTCGCGAACAATGGAATCGCAAACGATAAATACAGGGTCTTGATACTGCCACTGGCGTTTGCTTTATCGAATCAAGAGGTTCAACGCCTTCAGGAGTTTGTCGCGCGTGGAGGCGTGGTGATTGCCGATGCCGCGCCCGGCTGGTTCGACCAGCACTGCGCGTGGCAAAGGAACGACAAGTTGAACAAGTTGTTCGGCATTACCACCGCTGCTTCAGGTAAGCGCGAGTTAAAACTTACTGGCCGTGAGATCAGTCTCTCATCGCAAGCCGGCGCGTGGAACTTGCCACAGACACTTTCAGGGATTCGCATCGCCGAGCCTGACATAAGAGCTTCAGGCGGGAGCGCTCTTTTCAAGAGTGGTAACAGTGATGCTGCGATCGTGAATCACACCGGAAAGGGTTGGACCATCTACCTCAATACGGTTTGGGATCAATATCCGAAACAACGTACAGTGAAGTTTGGCGGAGCAGCATACCGTGAACTGTTACATGCGATTCTTAATAAAGCCGGCGTACAACCACAAATTGAAGTGACGTCGCCGGACGGTCAACCTATCTCACAGGCACAAATCGCCCGCTACCAATTTGGAAATGCGGAGATCGTGGCCATTGTAAAAGAGAATGTCGCCATTGCAGGCGTGGTGGGCCAGGACGGAGTCACGACTTACAACGACGCGAACCTGGGCCAGGTGGCGAAGCAGGACTTGACAATCAAACTCCTGCGTAAAGCCTACGTTACTG
>Ga0081539_10004389_pt1 | contig 15665 bp, 15 predicted proteins | sample TabmetS4T2R2_FD_71023 | JGI IMG/M metagenome (GOLD analysis project Ga0081539, IMG submission 71023) | Tabebuia heterophylla rhizosphere microbial communities from the University of Puerto Rico - S4T2R2 | ecosystem: Host-associated > Plants > Roots > Rhizosphere ...
TGACCCGTCCAACGTGATCGCGAACCGCATGCTCCCCCGGGCGGTCGGTTACAGGGACCACCTGCGTCGCCAGGGTGCGGCCCCAGCCGCTACCACCCGCACGACCGGCCCCGCCGACGCCACCGATCACGCGAGGATCGGGGCCAGCAAACCGGAAGAATCCGATGCTCCTTGACACCCGCCCCCCCTACGATAGATTGACCGACCGCGCCGGCGATACCGGTGCGCGGGCCGCATTCCGCAGTAGCTCAATGGTAGAGCATCCGGCTGTTAACCGGAATGTTGTAGGTTCGAGTCCTACCTGCGGAGCTTGGTTCAGGAACGGGGTCTACAGGTACCCGTGAAGTGACCCGCGGGGTTGATGCCGAATCCGCAAATCTGACCGAAGTCACTGTTGCCCGACGCCGCGATCAGCTGCCAACCGCTGCCGGTCGTCAGGTTGTGCAGGGCACTTTCGATCGGGCCGTGCCGGATGCGGCCGAGCGCGTCGATGAGGTAGAGGGCCGGCCAAGCTCCGTTCTCGAACGCGCGCCAGATAGCGTCCTCGCTGTGCGCGGCAATCGTGTAGTCAGCCTTCATCTCCTTCACGGCCCAGGACGGTCATCGCGACGAGCGTTTGATCGTCGTCCGGCGAGCGACCCTCTCGAAAACCCGCGAGCGCCGCATCGACCCGCGCGAGGGCTTCCGTCGGGGAAGGCACGCCCGGGCGAAGTGCGCGCTGAAGTCGCTGTTCCGTGAACATGTGGTTGCTCAAATTGCGGGCTTCAGTGACGCCATCGGTGTACAGCAGCACCGTGTCCCCATGCTGGAGTCGAATTGCGAGTTCGTCGAATTGCTCCTCCTCGTTGATTCCCAATGGGCAGGAGCCGACTCGATCGAGTCGAAGCAGCCGACCGGCCGTGTCGGTCCGCACCAGCGGTGGTGGATGTCCAGCGCACGCGTAGCTCAAGCGTCTCGTAGACGGTTCGTACACCGCCAGGAACGCCGTGACGAACCCGCCGATCGCCCGACGACTCAGTTGTCGATTCACATGCGCGAGCAGCTCACCCGCGGCGCTGTTCGCTGACGCGTGCGCGCGAAGAATCGACTGCACCATCGCGATGACGACGGCCGCGGCCAATCCGTGACCGGACGCATCGGCGATGAACACGCACCAGCGACCCGAGTCGTCCGTATCATCGAGCGGAAAGACGTCGTACAGATCGCCGCCCGCGCGGCCGCACGGGCGGTAACTTGCGGCGATCTCCAATCCGGGTATGCGCGGCAACGGGTGCGGCAATAGCGACCGCTGAAGCTCACCGACCTCCCGGGCATCATGATCGATCAGACGATGAGCCTTCTCCAACTCCTGCCCGAGTGCTTTGCTTTCCAGGAGAGATCCGATGATCGTCGTCCGCAGCACCGCCTGCTCAAGCTCGTCGGTCGTGAATTGGTCCGGCGTGCGCTTCAAGAGCAAGACCCAGGTCATCGGCAGCGATTCCCCGACGCACGGGACCGCCAGGAGCGAGCCGTATCCTGCCAGCGCCTCTCGGAAGATCGGATCGCTCGTCCAGTCGACGTCGTTCGCAATCTGCGGCGAGCGATTCTTGATGATCCGCCCGATCACACCACCTCGTTGAACCGGACAATCGTGATCCCGCCACGGATCGCGACCGTCTGCGTCGTGTCCGTCGCGCAGCACTTTGAGCACGCGGAACTCACCCGCGCGCAGGTCGCGGGTCGATAGCATGATCCAGACGCGCGAACCATAGGTTTCGTTCATCCCGCGGCAGATCGCCTCGAGCGTTTCGCATGGTCCACGGCAAACGGAAAGCGATTCCATCAGCCGCTGAAAGCCGGCAAGCCGCACTTCGCTACCAGCACTGTCACCGAGTCGCGCGGCGCGCGGGCTGCGCTTGTGCACCTTCGGTCGGACGGTTGGGCGATCTTCGACGAGTAATGCAGTCATTACGCACCTGCCGCTGCTGCGAGCAATTCGACGGCGCCGTAGTCGCCGTCATCGCTGCCCGATTCAAGGCGGTACCGCGCCAGGTCCGCGACCGTGATCATGATGAGCTGGTGTTTCTTGCAGAACCGCGCGAGGTCCGGAACGCGGGCCATCGTGCCGTCGTCGTTGACGATCTCGCAGATCACGCCGGCGGGAGTGAGTCCGGACAGGCGGGCCAGATCGACGGCCGCCTCGGTCTGCCCGCGGCGCACCAGCACGCCCCCGCGCCGCGCGCGGAGCGGGAACACGTGCCCGGGGCGCGCGAAGTCTTCCGGCCTGCTTCGCGGGTCAATCGCAGCTTGTATGGTCGCCGCGCGATCGTGCGCGGAAATCCCGGTCGTCACTCCATCGCCGATCCAGTCGATCGAGACGGTGAACGCCGTGTCGTGCAGCGCGGTGTTGTCCGCCGCCATCGGCGCCAGTCTCAGCTCGTCGAGTCGTTCTTCCGTCATCGCCAAACAGATCAACCCTCGGCCGTGCGTCGCCATGAAGTTGATCGCCTCCGGCGTGATCGCGTCGGCGGCCATCACGAGGTCGCCCTCGTTCTCGCGGTCTTCGTCATCCACGACGACGATCATCCGCCCCCGCGTCAGCTCGCTGATCGCGGCCTCGATGCTCTCGAACTCCACCGGCTCGTCCGTCTCGCCCGCATCATTCAAGCTCAGCGCGTGGCCGAGCTTCTGCTTCTTCGTCCGCAGGGAGCGAAGCGAGTCCGCGGTGGGCGCCGACTCGCACGCACCCCGCTCGACGACATCGATCCCCCCATCGACGAGCGCCCGCACCTTCTGCGGATTGTTCGTCAGCAGCCGCACCCGCGTCACGCCCAGCTCACGCAGGATCGCCGCGGGCAAAGTGAAATCCCTGCAATCGGCCGGGTATCCGAGCGCCTCGTTCGCTTCGACGGTATCGAGCCCGGCATCCTGAAGCGCGTACGCCCGCAGCTTCTCCCGCAGCCCGACGCCGCGGCCCTCCTGATGCTCGTAGATCACGACGCCGCGACCTTCGCGTGCGATCGCGCGCATCGCGATCTCCAACTGCTGCGCGCAATCGCACCGGATCGACCCGAGCATCTCGCCGGTGAAGCATTGCGAGTGCACCCGCACGAGCGGCGCGGATCGCGCGCGCCGCGCACCCGGCGCACCGTCCGTCACATCCCCCATGATCAGCGCCAGCGCCGTTTCGACCCGCCGCGTGCCGTTGAGCACCTCGCGCTCGAACGCGACGAGCCGAAACGCGCCCCACTTCGTGGGCAGCCGCGTCTCGACCACTCGCCTGACCGACCCGATTTGCAGGATTCCGCTGGCCATGTGACGAGCTCCTTCACATGTCTGAGCGGATGGGAGGGGACAGGCGGCCAAATCAGAGGTCGGAGGTCAGAGGTCAGAAGGAAGTGAACCAAACGGGTTGCCGGTGGCGTTCAGGTTTGCTAAGCGTCTTGCCGCGGGCTTGAACTCGCGCGTCAGAATTCACATGCTGTCACTCGATGGCTCGAATGACCTTTGAATGGGATGCCGCCAAGGACGCGACGAATCGATCGAAACACGGCCTCTCATTCGAAGAAGCACAAGAGGCGTTCTTCGACCCGAATCGCGTCATCGCCCGGGATCTCGCGCACAGCGGCACGGAGAAACGCTATTATTGTTTCGGCCGAGTCGGTGACGCAATCGCCACGGTCCGATTCACGTTGAGGCGCCGGCGCATTCGCATCATTGGCGCCGGATTCTGGCGAAAGGGCAAAGCGGCCTATGAAAAAGCGAACCAAATACAGCGATGAACCGCTGGCGTTCGAGATCGTCGAAGACTTCCTGCCGTCACCCGACGAACTGGTCCGCCGCTCCCGCAGGGTCAAAGTCACGCTAGAGGTCACGGAGCCGACCGTCGAAGTCTTCCGCAAGAAAGCGGGCGGCTCAACGATTCAATCGCGTCGCATGATGGGCCAGCTTCTCGATTTCTACGCGACGAAACAGCGATAGATTTCACGTCGGCGGCGCCGTGCCGGCTGCCGACCGCCGGTCTTCGAACATGCCGAGCGGCTCGTGCGCGATTTTGTGAATTCCCCAAGCGATATTCGAAAACCGGCGTCGATCGTCGATCTCTTTTACCTTCGCGGCGAACTTCGTAGGTTTCGGCGTTAACTTCGCGAAATTCGAGCCGAGATTCGCGTGACTCGGACTCAACTTCTCGAAGTTCAATCCAAACTTCACGACTTTCGGGCCGAACTTCACAACTTTCGATGCGAACGTTGCGAGTTTCGGCCCGAACACTTATCGGTTCGCCGCGAAAGTTTTGATTTTCCCCTCAAATTTCTTCAGTTGCGCCATCATCCCCCACGATCTGCGCCGTGCGCGCCGAAGGTGTGGAAAGGAGCCCGAAGAGCGATCAGTGCGTGGTCGCAGCCGCGCGCGAGCTGCGCGATCGGTGGCTGGAGGAGGTGAACGACGACCCGTCGTTGCGGGGATCGCAAGGTAAGTACGAGATCGTTCGAGTCCTCCTGGACCAACAAGCGCGCGCAGGTTCCACTGCCCTACTCCAGTTGCCCGCCACGGCGTGAAATCAATAATCACAGTCGAAATTGGGTTCTGATCCCGGTTGATAGCGGTTGCACGTCATGCACACGCGCGTATATCTCTCGATGACGTTGCCGGGACATCCATTGTGGGCGCATGGTTCTCGGGTGACTTCAATCATCCTGCCGCAGAGTATGCACTTGGCGTGAGTGCATTCGGGGTTTTTCTCGGTGAGCTGCGCCAGCCTCGGCTCCGATTCGCCAACGCCGAGTTCCCCCTCCGCGCATCGTCGGATGCAGGACGGACAACAGTAGGCTCGCGCGCGCTTATCGAAGCCAAAATAGGTGAGGGTATCCGCAGGTGCCATGACATCGATCGCAACTGTGATGTCCTGCGCTAATCGCGCTGGCGAGAAATCAGTGGAGTGTGTGACGGCAATTGGATCGCGATCGAGGTAGGCACGCCGGATATCGATCCATGTTTTCGGCAGAAGTAGGAATGAAACCGTCTTAAGAATACTTACGAAGACTTCCCGCTCGGAAAACCGGCGATCGGCAATCAGCGAATGCGTCGCTGTATTCCTGAGTTGCCGGAGCTCGTTGAAAAAAGCGATGAACGCTGGATCGAGGCGCATCGTTCCCACCGTGTTGTGCACGCGGATCAATTCGTTTGCGTCGATCGTCTTAAACTCGGAGAACGCAGCGTCTCTTGACTCGCATCCGCGGGGCCACTCATCTGTCAGCAGGAGATACGGACTGACGGTAGTGATTCTCGCCTTGAGCAAGAATTCCATCGCCTGTTGTACAAGCGAAGTTGCGGTGGCGAGCGGGCGTTGCGCAGCCGACCAGTATTCGTCCGTAATCTCGCGGTCGATTGCTTCGTCGTCCCAACCTTCCCTGGCGAGCTTCAAATTGTGTGTCAAATCCGCCGCCGAGGTCCATGCCAAGTTCAGCAGGTCGAGCGCAACCTGTTCGAACTGCTCCGCAGTGGGCAGATCTTTGATCATATGTGCGGGCCGAACCTCCCATCTTACGGGGAGGCGCTGCGGAACCGCCAGCTCATCACTCCGCCTGCGCAGTTCGACTGCCCCGCTGCAGTTGCTCGCCGCGGCGTGATCATCGGCGCGTGGCGACCTCGTGCAACGCGAGCGCGAACAGCGCCAGCCAGATCAGGCCCTTGATCAGGAAGAACGCGAGCGCGGCCAGGCCGAGGCGCTGGGGCCATTTGGGTTTGATTGGGCTGCTGGGGGATGTGGCGGCGGAGATCATGGGGGTGCTCCTTGCGATCGAGGGCGATCGCGTCCATTGCGCGCGATTACTGCGATCACTTTGATTTGTTGAACGCGATGTCGTCGGTGAGGACGGTGCCGGGGTTGACCGGGGCTTGGCCGGGGTGGTCGAGCTCGAGCTTCCTGAACGTGAGCTTCTCCCGCCAGACTTTGCGCAGGAACTCCTTGACGAACTCGACGGTGAGGTGCTCGCCGGCGCAGCGGCGGTAGCCGAAGCCGAAGGGCGCGTAGCCGGCGGTGTCGCAGACGGGGTGCGGCGTGCCGTCGACGTCGCTGTAGACGGCGCCGAACGCGGAGTTGGTCATCTCGACGCCGCGCCCGTCCTTCACCGCGAACGGTTCCTTGTGGAACGGGCAACGGGCGAGGCCCGCTTCCTTCGCGCGGGAGGCGCCGTCGTCGGCACTCGTGGGCGCGGTCTTGTAGCGGTCGGGATCGAACTCGGTCGGGTTCGTCCAGTGCAGCGGGCTCATGTTCGCTTCGGGGTGCGGCGTGACGATGCCGCTGAAGGCCGCGCCGAGCAGCGCGCGGCGGCGCTGCATCGTCGAGAAGCTCCCGCCGTTCGGACAGATCACGCGGAAGAGTTCCATCACGAACCGATCGAGCGGCGTGAACGCGCCCTGTGAGCCACTGGCGTCGTGCCTGTCAGGGTCGCTCATCGTCCGCTCGAACCACGCGCGCACGCTCGCGTCGCCGCGCGTCGGCTCGAGCTTGGCGGCGACGTTGTAGACCATGTTGCCCCACTGGCTGAACGCCAGGAAGTTGTGGAAGCACTCGAAGACGATGTCGATGCGGCGGAAGTTCTCGCCGAGCTGGCCGTTCTTCAGCCAGTAGTGGACGAACGTGCGATCGGCGTTCGGTTGCTTGCCGTCGATGATGCGCTGCACGCGCATGTCGAGCCACGCCTTGAGCGGCTCTCGCGTGCGGCGGGCCTGCATGAAGGCCTGATGCACCGGCTCGGTCGTGGGGAACCAAAAGCCGAGGACCGAGTTGAACGCGACGCTGAACTCGCGCACCTCGCGCGGGATTTCATCGCCGGTCGCGCCGACGTGCAGGTCCCAATAGAGGTCGAAGTAGTTCTCGAAGTAGTGCTGCATCATCGGCCGGCCGGCGTTCGCGCCGTCGAGGAAGCGGTCGTAGAACCGCTGGAGCTTGGGGCGATACTTCGCGTCGATGAGGTCGGGCGTCGTCGCGGTCATGTAGATGCGCTTGCGCTCGTTGTGCGGCCCGCGGTTCTCGTAGCCCTGCATGAAGACCGAGAGGCCCTCCTCCTTCGGGTTCGGCACCCAGCCTTCGTAGAGCATGCCCCAGAGCTGGACGGGGACGGCCTTCTCCTTGCTGAAGGCGAGGTCGATCATTGGCAGCGACGGCGTCTCCCCGGTGAACTCGCCGCTGAGCAGGAACGGCGCGACGGCGCCGGCGACGTACTCGGGCTCGAAGTTCGGCGGGGCGACGCCTTCCGGCAGCGTGTCGATCGGTAGCTTGAGAGCAAAGGATTCTTTCGGTTTTGAATGTGCTTTCGTGTCCACGCGCTCTCCTTTGCAGTAGATGTTGCGACAAGTGCCTGAGCGGGAGGTGGTGGACAGCGATGGGGGCGGACCGGTGCCGGTCGTTTGCCGTCCGCGCGATCCAAGCTGTTGCATCACGTAGGATCAAACCGCCCGTCTCTGGGCCGTCTCCCTCGGCACGTAAGCGTCGGCGACGCCTGGGGGAGTTTGCACCCAACGACAAGGCCGAATACGATTTGCTCTGAACTAGCGGTCATTCCAGGGAAGGAATATGGGCCCATTTCCGTCCGATTCAGTCGCCCAGTTTTTGGAAAGTGTGCATTGCGGTGCTCAGATCGGTGGCCACACGCACACGTTCTACCGATATCCAGCGCGGTTCTCACCGCAGTTCGCACGTGCTGCCATCAAGCTGCTGACGCGACCTGGAGACACGGTGCTTGATCCATTCATGGGCGGCGGCACGACGGCGGTAGAGGCGTTGGTATCCGGCAGGCGATTCGTCGGGTGCGACGTGAATGCGCTCGCGCGATTCTTGGTGAGAGTGAAGACAACCCCGATGACGGATAGCGATCTTGCCGCGGTACAGCAATGGGGTGAGCAGCTCCGATCGACGGTGAATCTACATCGTTCAAACACACGACATGAGGCATGGGATCGGTATCAGCGCAACGTCCCGTGGTGGCTACGCAAGCTACTTGAAATGGCACTCGACAGCGCCGGCGACCTCACACGCCGACAGAATGATTTCGCCCGATGCACCCTGCTCCGAACCGCGCAGTGGGCGCTCGACTGCCGCCGTGAAATCCCCACGTCACAACACTTTCTTCGACTTCATCTGAAGTTTCTTGGGGAGATGCTTGACGCAGCCCGAAGCTACGCGGCAAAGATCAAAGCCGCGGGGTGGGGAACGACCGTAGCGCAGCGGCGCAGAGTAGTCGGTTGTTCGGCCGCCAGCGTGGATGCTGATCGGAGAATTCCGCGAGACTGGCTTGCCCCACGCTTGATCTTGACCTCGCCGCCCTATGTCGGTGTCCACGTTCTGTATCATCGTTGGCAGGTGCAGGGAAGACGTGAGACGCCGGCACCGTATTGGCTGGCCGGATGTCAAGATGGTCACGGCAGTAGCTACTACACGTTCGCCGACCGCCGTAATCGCGCACTCCAGCCATACCTGGAGCAACTCCGCGCGTGCTTCGTGTCAGTAGCGCGGCTGATGGACCAACGATCCCTCGTCGTACAGCTTGTTGCGTTCTCAGACCCCGACACGCAGTTGGCGCCGTATCTGGAGAGTCTAGAAGCCGTTGGGCTTGAGGAAGCCGAAATCCCCGATTTGTATTCGCCGCAGCGCCGAATTTGGCGCGAGGTACCGAATCGGAAGTGGTACGCGAATCTTCGGGCCGGTACGCATTCCAGCAGAGAATTGCTGCTCGTTCATCGCAGGAGTCATATCAGATAGAGAGGGGCGACATGCCATTCGCGTCCATGACTGATCTGTTCCGCGCGTGCCTGAAGAGCACGACGACGGAGGAGTTGTCGCGCATCCTGAGCGAGATTGGCGATCATCCCGATGCGACGCTCGATCAACCGTTCGGGCCGCGTAGATTCTTCTGGCACGCCTTCGGTGATAACGCCTCGAATCTGTCGACGATCGGGCTGGCGACAAAGTCGGGCCGCAGTCTGACGGAGCGCTTGACCAACGCAATCGACGCGTTGCTGGAAGACCGCTTTACCCCAGGTGTGCAGCCGCCACAATCGGCGAGGGCAGCGGCACAGCAGTGGTTCGGGCGTCCTATCTCTGGCCCTGACGAGGGAATGTTCAACTGGAAGTTTTCGGATCAGGGGATCGACCGGCGGATCTCTGTAGTGATGACGAGCACCGGCGTGGAATCTGCGCCGACGGTCGATGTGCTGGACGAAGGCATCGGCATTTCGGCTGATCGGTTCCGCACGACGATTCTTAGCCTGCAAGGTGGCAACAAGATCAACCGGCGGTATCTCATCGGAACGTTTGGGCAAGGCGGCGCGTCCACGTTGAAGTTCTGCGACTACGCCATGATCGTCTCGCGCCACCGTGACAATCCGAAGCTCGCCAGCTTCACCATCGTGCGGGAACTGCGCTTGGGGGAGGATTACCAGGTCGACGCTTATGCGTATCTGGCAATCCGCGATTCGGCGGGTCAACTCACAGTGCCGTCGTGTGACGTTGGGACGGACCCGCTGCCACTGTACGAAGGTTTCGAGAAAGCTCGCGTGCCTTCGATGCAAAAGGGAACGCTGGTGCGTCATTACGCATATCGGCTTTCCAAGCTCGATAAGACGTTGGGTTCATCGCCAGGGAACCTGTATCACTATCTCCACTACTCGTTGTTCGATCCCCTCCTTCCATTCCGCATCATCGACCTTCGAGATCCAAACGCGACGAAGAATGAGCTTGTGACGGGAAGCCGAAACCGACTGATGCGACTGGTCAAGGAAGGCAAGGACGCCGAAGGCGAGGACGACGAGCCGGGCACGGGTTCCACCGTTCGGCACTACCGGCCGATGGAGTTCGTCGTTCCTTTCGGTGCGGTGGAGCCCTGCATCGGCATTGAATACTGGGTCGTCATCAGCTACCGCAAGGGCAAGGGTAAGGCCAAGGACGAATTGCAGATTCGCCCGCATTCAAACGAACTGTTCATCCAGACGGGACACCCGATCGTCGGTACATTGAATGGCCAGAACCAAGGCGATCTGACGGCGCAGCTCTTGAAGGATATCGGGCTCAGCATGGTTTCGCGCCACATGGTGATCCACATCGATGCGGCCAAGGCGGACAAGCAGACGCGCAAGAAGCTGTTCTCGACAAATCGCGAAAACTTCTCCGACGAACAGGAGTTGGCCAGCATTCTTCATTCGTTGCGCCGAATGTTGGAAGAAGACGAGAACCTTTACGCGATCGAACGTGAGCTGACGGAACGCTTGACCGCTCGCGAAGCCGAAGCCACCAACGATCTTGTGAAGCAGCAGGTCACGCGGCTGTTGCTTGAGGCTGGCTTTCGCGTCCAGGAGCAAGGAAAGACGAATGAGCCGGGTGGGGCTGAGACGACACAGACGGTACGCGAACGCAAGCGCGGGCGCTACAGGGTGGCTGAGCCGTTGCCGACACTCCCGTTCCCGCAAGTCACGAAACTCGCAATCGTCGCGCCAAAGCCAAAGCTGGAAGTGCGATTGAATGATGCTGAAGTGGTCCTGGTGGAAACGGACGCGGACGCGGAGTACGACCGTCGCGAGCGCATCCAGATTCGCTTTGAGCCAGACGCATTGGAAGTTTCATCGAAGGCCCCGCTGCGCGGCGGACGCATGCGCTGGCGTGTCCGGACCAAGATGACATCGCGAGCCGGCGACGCTGGCCGGATCATCGTCACCCTTACAAAGATGGACGGCACGCAACTGGCGGACAGCACTGCATACGAAGTGCTGCCGGCGATGGAAGAGAAGGCTAAGAAGGTACAAGGACAGGTTCCGCCGTTCGACATCCTGCCGATCGATCCAACCGACCATCCGGAGCAGTGGGCGAATACCTGGCCGGAACTCGGGGAAGATGCTACGCCAGACGAGCTTGCGTCTGTCGCCTACAAGCCGGTCCAGATGGGCGAAAGGATCGTGGTCTACTACTCAACGATCTTCGTTCCCTACGCAGCAGAGTTGGAGAAATTGAAGGCGAGCAGTCCCGCAAGAGCCCAGCTTTTCACGACCAACTATGAAGTGTGGATCGGCTATCACGGCATCTTGCAGTTCAATGCTGGCGAGTCGGAGGACCTGGACGTGAAGAAATTGGATCAGTTTGAAGAGGACGAGCGCGTGCGGGTTGCACGGATGCAGGTGAAGCAGGCGACACAGACGGCGGACCTGCAACACCGGATGGTTAGAGACAAGGCTGAAGCCTGAAGGGGTTGAACCAACGCTGGCTGCGGGTGGCCGTTGGGCTTCCGACGCGCATCGCCAGGCACTTCTCGCGGAACTCACGCCGTGACCGCGTGGGCGTGTTCTTTCGTCGCCGGAATCGCGCCGCTCGTGCGCAGGCCGTCGATCTGTGCCGAGTCGAAGCCCAGCTCTTGCAGGACCTGTTCGTTGTGCTGACCAAGCGCGGGTGCAACGCGCGGCGCGACCTTTGGTGATTCCTGCACCGACACGGGACTGTTCACCGTGTAGCGAGGCGAACCACCGGCTGCGTCATCGATCGGGATGATGATGTCGTTGGCCAGGAGCTGCGGGTCCTTGACGATCTCGTCGGGAACCTGAACGACACCGTACGGCAGACGCGCGGCATCGAGGCGTTTCTTCCAATACTCCAGCGGCTGCGCGCCGAAGATGCGGTCGAGCTCGCTCACGAGAGCGGCCGCGTTGGCGCCGCGATTCTTTCCGTCGGCGAAGCGCGGATCGGTCACAAGATCAGCCCGATCGATCGCCTTCGCGAATACCGGCCAGTTCTTGTCCGTTTCGACGAACGCCAGCAGCAGCCAGCGGTGATCGGAGGTTTGATAGCTCGCCCCAGCCAGCGCATTCGGCGGGCGCGAGCGATCGATCTCGCCGGAGAACTTCGCGCCGGACAGCGCCGCCTGAAGCCACGCCGCGGTTGCCCACGCTCCTTCGGCAATGAGCGACGTGTAGACGTGACACCCCTTGCCGGTGCGCTCGCGACGGTACAACCCGGTGACGATCGACGCGTACAGCGAGATGGCCGTCGCGTGATCGCCGATCCCCGGCACGGGGACGGCCGGCGGCGCCGAGGCGTCGCGCGTGAACTGCATGAGGCCTGACCGCGCCCAATACGCGGTGATGTCGAATCCGGGCTTGTCGGCCTCGGGTCCTTTCTCGCCGTACCCGGTGAGGTCGGCGTAGATCAGCCGCGGATTGAGCGCGGAGATGTCTTCGTAGGTGATGCGGAGCCCCTTCTTCACGCGCGGCGGGAAGTTGGTGACGAACACGTCCGCCCACTTCGCCAGCCGCGCCAGCACGTCGCGCGCCTGCGGGTTCTTCAGATCGATCACCAGGCTGCGCTTGTTCCGATTCGTGAGCTGCCACGTGTAATTCTCCGCCAGCGCCGGATTCGGCGGCGTACGGTAGAAATACCGATACGGATCCCCAATCCCCGGCGGCTCGACCTTGACCACGTCCGCGCCGAAATCCGCCAGCACGGTCGTCGCCGCCGGCCCGGCGATGAAGCTGGCCAAGTCCACGACTTTCAAATTCGAGAAGATGTTGTCTGATGCCATGTGTGTTTCACCTCGCCCCACTGAGCGGGAGGAGGTGGACATGGCGGCGGGCTGCTATCGTCAGCCGCGTCAAACCGATATAATTCACGCCATGCGCAGGCGAAGCGATCCGTTCACGGTGCTGGTCGAGAAGGACGATGAAGGCTACTTCGTCGCGACGGTGCCGGAACTGCGCGGCTGCCACACGCAGGCCAAGTCGCTGGACGTGCTCATGAAACGCGTGCAGGAAGCGATCGCGCTCTGCCTCGCCGACGAGTCGCGCCCGCCGCGCCGCACGTTCGTGGGCGTGCAGCAGGTCCGGGTGGCCTGATGCCGCGCCACAAACGCATCACCGGCAAAGAACTGATCCGCGCGTTGGGCAAAGCCGGCTTCGCGGTAATCCGCGTTCAGGGCAGTCATCATCGTCTGCGTCACGCCGACGGACGAGTCACGACCGTCCCCGTCCACGCCGCCGAAACCATCGGGCCGGGTCTGCTCAGCCAAATCCACTGCGACTGCGATTTGACCTACCGGCAGCTTGAAGCGCTTCTGTAGCGCGTCCGCTGGCTGCGGTACTCAACCGTCTTGATCCCGCGCGGTATCAGGGCGAGCATGCCATTCGGCGTCGGTCGAGCCGTAGCACGGGTCAGCGGACACGTTTCGCGGCATGGGGCGTAACTACCGTCGCCGCAACCCTTTACACACTGCGGTTTGTCCCTTACAAACGCGGATCTTGACGGCACATGATCTCAGCGCTAACGATCTATCAAACCCTCTGAGAGCGGACGCCGTCCACCGCCGCGCGAGCCACGGACCCCGAAACAGTGACCCGAAGAAAAAAAGGCGATCTATGGCCAGGTCAAAACTCTTGTCAGCGGGGATTACGATCCTTGTGGCTCTGTTGGTCATTCACACCGTGCAACTATTGTTCTTCGTTCGGTACCGAGCGCCAAGTCGCGCACGCGCTACGTCTTCTCAATCGGCTACACCCGTCCAACCAACCCCAACCCAAACGACGCCTCTCGAAGCTCCCGCAATGTCAGGCCAAAGGGCAACAACGTACCCCTGGGTATGGACGCTTCCAGCCGACTTTGATGTGTCCAAAGCTGTAGGGGAGCTTCAGGCTGACAACGATCGATGGGGCAGTAGCCGGGCAGCGGTAACCGCAGAGAATGCGCTTGCTCTTCTTCATCCACGCAGAGGCGTTAAGGGCGGGATGATCGGTCGCTTCGAACCGTCACGTTTGAAACGGAAACAGGAACTCGTGGGTCCGCGCTTGTCTTACGAAGCGAAATCCATCTTCGATTATAAGACTGTGTCGCTCTACGAGGTGTCGATGGACTTTGCGGATCCGTCCATTTTCGGTAAACGAGACTACGACGTGGAGCAAAGACGCCGTCAAGAATGGGACAATGATGTCAGGTGGAAGAGAAAGTACGGTTCATATGATCAGGCGATGTCGATCTTGCGAGGCACGCGCACCTTCACCATCCGGATCATGGAGCCTCCGTCGCCGCCTGCTGACGGCCTTTACCAGATTGGGCGGATAGAGGCGCGTGACCCAACAACGTGCATTGTAGACATCGTGCCATTTGACTTGGCGGCGCATGAGCAGCAAGTTGCGAGTAAGCGGCAGGAAATGCTGGAGAGCCTTCGATCGCTATTCGGAAAGTAGCCCGCGCGGCAGGAGGAAGCGCTGTCTGTCGTCAAGGCGCAGAAGTAGCCGCGCGAGAACCGCGCGTGCGGTCCGCGCCTGGTCGCGGCCGCGCGCGAGCTGCGCGATCGGTCGGGCAAGTACGACGTGACCAAAGAGCTTGTCGCGCCGGCGTCGAAGCAAGCTCCGCAACTTCCTCACGCCGTCGCGGCGTGAGGTCAGCACTACCTCCCCTGAAACTGCGGCTTGCGTTTTTCGAGGAAGGCGGTGGTGCCTTCCTTTTTGTCTTGGGTGCCGGCGCACAGGCCGAAGAAGGAGGCTTCGAGGGCGAGGCCTTCGGCCAGGGTTGTGTCCATTCCTTTGTTCACGGCGGCGAGCGAATGCTTCACGGCGATCGGGGCGTTGGCGAAGATCTGCTTGAGGATCGCCTCGGCCCGCGCGATCAGGTCGGGCGGCGCGACGACTTCGTTGACCAGGCCGATGCGGTACGCTTCCTTCGCGTCGATGATCTGGCCGGTGAGGATGAGCTGAAGGGCTCGGCCTTTGCCGACGAGGCGCGGGAGGCGCTGCGTGCCGCCGCCACCGGGGACCAGGCCGAGCGTGACTTCTGGCTGGCCGAATTTCGCGGTCTCGGAGGCGACGCGGATCGTGCAGGCCATCGCGGTCTCGCAGCCGCCGCCCAGGGCGTAGCCGTTGATCGCAGCGATGACGGGCTTGCCGAGGTCGAGCTCGATGAGGTCGAGCACCGCCTGACCGTCGCAGCTCGATTGCTCTGCCTCGATCGCGGTCAGATGCGCGAGCTCGCTAATGTCCGCGCCGGCGATGAACGCCTTGTCTCCCGCGCCGGTGAGGATGACCCCTCGTACGGAGGCGTCGCGGCGCACGTCCTCGAAGGCCGTTCTCAGGTCCTTCCACGTTGCGCTGTTCAATGCGTTGAGCACTTTGGGGCGATTGAGCGTGACGTAGGCAATCGCGCCCTTCTTCTCGTACAGGACGTTTTCAAGAATTGGCGAGTTCACGATGATCTCTTGGTTGGATTGTTTCGTTGGCGTCATCAACGAGCCGCGACCGTAAGGGAGCGATTCTGGGAATCGGCCAGGAGCGATCGAACGTCCGCTCTCTTACGGTCGCGGCTCGTAGGAAATTCTGCGCGCGCGTCCGTTAGATGAACGCGCTCAGACCCGTGACCGCCTTGCCGACGATCAGGTTTTGCATCTGGTACGTGCCCTCGTAGGAGTAGAGCGCCTCGGCGTCGGCGAAGAAGCGGGCGGCGTTGTAGTCGGCGACGATGCCGTTGCCGCCGAGGATCTCGCGGCCCCACGCGACGGTCTCGCGCGACTTCGCGGTGCAAAACGCCTTGGCGAGCGACGCGTGTTGATCCTGCAACTTGCCGGCGTCGTCCATCGCCGCCAGGCGCACCATCATGCACTGGCACGCGGTGACGTTCGCGAGCATCTTCGCGAGCAGGTCCTGGATGAGCTGGAACGAGC
>Ga0081539_10004390_pt1 | contig 15661 bp, 19 predicted proteins | sample TabmetS4T2R2_FD_71023 | JGI IMG/M metagenome (GOLD analysis project Ga0081539, IMG submission 71023) | Tabebuia heterophylla rhizosphere microbial communities from the University of Puerto Rico - S4T2R2 | ecosystem: Host-associated > Plants > Roots > Rhizosphere ...
GCATAGTTGACGTGATCGTCGATGGTCGCCGTCTTCAGCCCGCCTTGACAGATCACGTCGAACGCGTGACACCAGGATTGCACTGTCCATTGTCGGTCAAGACTCGGCGGGGAGCTCAGCCCGGCGAGCGACCGGTAATGCTTGCTCTTGCGCATCAGCCCGAGCGTGCCGTAGTCGTAGTCACCGTGGAGGACCGCCGTCGAAACAGAGCCGAATGCGTAGTCCTCCATGGGATCGAAATTTGGGTCACCCAGTAGAAATGTCCCACGAATCAGTCGTTCCGGCAGCGTCGTGGGATCGATCTGAGCTTCCGCTCGCCTGATCACATCGGCACCCGCGGAATAGCCGGCGACAAGTAAGGTGTGAAAGCCGTCTTCGTTGCGGCACCGGTCTACGAAGGCATTGATATCGGCTACAGCGTCAGCGACTCCACGCTTGACCCGCGAGCCATATTCGGTCCAGCCTTGCAGGGTGCCGTAGGGCGGAAGGCTCGGAGCCAGGTAGCCGTTTGCGATAAGCCCGACGCTCTCCGCACCGTAGGCCGCCCGCAAGCGGTCGTACAGCGGCTTCCATTGTCGACCAGCACCGAGGTACTCGTCGTCGAACGCTTCATTGGTGCCGCGAACGGCATAGATGGTGATTGGCGGGCATTGGGTGCCGGACGGCATGGTGATACGTGGCGCATCGGTTTCACTGGCGTGCGCCCAGGACGGCGTCAGGAACACCACCGTGAGAACCACCAAGAGCATTGCCACGCGTCTCGGCTTGAGCATTTCACTCCCCGCTTCGGATGTCGGACATCGAGTTGCGTCTTAGGCGGCATGTCCACGACGCGGTGATGCCACTCCACGTCGCGATGGCGTCGCCCACCAATTCGGCGCTCGCAGATGTCGCATCGCTGCAGGTACGCCCATGGCGCTCACGATGGCGGACGAGTGCGCGATCACGAAACGGACGAACGGTCCGCTTCGAGTAGCTGAGCGAACCGCGCGGGTCGGACTATAAGTGACAGTGCGCGTTCGTAGGAGGTGACCCGGTCAGCCAAGTGGAGCATCGAGGTAAATCACCGGTCATCCTCGGCTCGTGCCTCCAGCAGCAGGTCCAGCGGTGAGGCGCCGGCCGGAACGTCGTACGACGGCAGGCGGTCGAGGTCGGCCGTCGTGGTGGCCTTGAGCCGGATCAGACCCTTCGCGACCAGCGGAGAGTATCTACCCAGACTGCCGGCGCCGGGCATTAGCACGGCGATGACCTCGCCGTGTCGGGTGACCTCGATCGTTTCGCCTTGTTCGATGCGGTTGAACATGGCGCTCGGGTTATAGGAGAACTCCCGGACTGAGACCGAACTCATCGAATCGCCTCCTCGACGAAGTACCTACATCGAGGTAATTGTGCCTACAGAATCGCTGCGATGAGACCGGCTGCGTCCGTCGCCGAGCCCGCAGACAAGCTGTTCAAACGGCTCAAGGCCGCCCGGCTGGACAACACCATCGAGGCCGACATGCGCAGCCTGGCCCACATCCCACTGCTCATCCTCGACGACTTCTGCCTGCAACCGTTTGGACGCCACCGAGACCGCCGACTTCTGCGAACTGATCGTGGAACGCCGATGTTGAAGGAAAACCGCGTACCTTTCGCGATCGACGACGGCGCGAGAGGTGACGCCGTCCCGAATCGCTGAGGTCATCAGCAGACATCCGGGGCCGCCTCCGTCCAACGTGATGAACGCGGGGCTGTCCGCTGCCGACGCGTGTCGGCAAGCTGACTGCGTCGGCTACAACAGCAGTGCAGGCTCGATCCGTTCCGGTGGCTCGTGTCTCCGCACCGGTACCCGCGCCTGCGAACTTTGGGAGTCGTCGTGGTCGACACGATCCGGCAACAGACGGGCTCGCTGCAGCTTGAGGTCATTCTAGAGGGGCGGTACGGCCCCATCCACGACCCCCAGCGCACCATTCCCTTCAAGCTCGTGTCCCCCGGAGGGGCAAAGAACCGCAAGCTCAAGGCCAAAGGAGGCAATTGCGAGGAAGAGGTTCCGCCGGGCAACTACTCGCTGCGCATTTTGCGGTTCGGGAGCTACCCGTACGGTACACGCTTCCGCTGGAAGCGCGACGGCGCCGACGGGGTGGGAACCGCGGTCGACGTCGTGGTCCCCGATGGCGGAGAGGTCCATACGACGGTGGTGCTCACCGAACGTCCGCTGCGGCGGCTGGGGCGCGCGGCGTTCTGCTGTCTGGTGTTGGCCCTGCTCCTGTGGGAACTACTCCGGGAAGATTCCCCGACGCGGCCGGAATCCGAGGAGGACGTTCTCTGGTCCATCGTCTTCGGCCTGTGGCTCATGGTAACGATTGTCGCGTCGGCATTCATGACGATCAACCACACCCGCAAACACCTTCGTGAGTACCGGAAGCGAGCGCCGACATCCGTGTCTCGCAGCCGGTACACGTATGTGGCGGACCTGCTCGTTATCGCCGGGTTCGTACTTGGCTCGGCATTGGCTGCCTACCTCACCATCGACGGACTGGCCGACACTGGCAAGATCAACGTGGTCACCGAGAGCTCCTCGGTCTCATCCGCCAAGGACGTGATCTTCGGCGTCTTGTGGCATATGGCCGACGCCGTGCCCGCCGTCGGCCTCCCGGACGTCTGGGGCTGGAAAAACCCAATCGCGGTGCGGGGAAACCTCGCCTGGCTAGCCAACTTGCCGCTAATCACAATGCGCCTGCTCGTCGCTGTTGGTGTGATCGGCTTCGCCTTCGACTGCTGGAACGCGTTGACGACTCGAGGTGCGCCGGCCACCACACAGCAAAGCTGAAGAATGCGGGGCTATGGCGTGTGGCCTACTTAAGCCCCTTGAGTGCCGACGGACGATGCTCGACGGCCGTCGACGCCCACCAAATGGTCGACGATGCGGACCTCCTTGACGTCCCCAATCTCCGCGACGAAGATCGCCGCCAGAGCCAGCCCGACGCCGGACAACCTTCTGCACGGCCCGGAAGCCCGGATGGTCGGCGAGGGCCGCGCGCAGCGGTCCGGCGACCGCGGTGAGCTCGAACTCGATGGCATCGATCAGCCGCAGCAGCGCGTTGACCCGCAGCCGACAGGCCGCGTCCAGCGGCGCCGCGCTCAACCAGTGCCGGCCGCCGACGCCGAACAGATCCGTCACCTGCGGGTGCAGGCCCTGCTTGGCCAGCACCCCGTGTACGGAGGCAAGGACGTTTGACCTGAGTTGGCTCACGATCGCGGGTTGTGACCGCGCGCATGTCGCTGACCTGCTGCTTTGTCGCGCTCGTCGGGTGTATGTGTGCACTAATCGGCCGGTACTGGATGGGTGTGGTCGCGACGGTGGGGACGGCGGGGGTGTCAGCGGTACAGGCCTCGCGCTCATGGGGTCGGCTCACAGCAACGTCGAGCGCATCGGGTCGGCGCGGGCCGCCCAGCTCCCCTTGACCACGATCAGGGGTTGAGCAGCCGGCTGACCAGATCGCGCCGGCTGCGCACTCCGACCTTGTCGAAGACGGCCTTGAGGTGGTCTTGGACGGTGTGGCTGGAGATGTGCAGCTCATCGGCGATGGTGTGGGTGTGATGGCCGCGCAGCACGAGCCGGGCAACCTCCGCCTCGCGCGGGCTGAGCCCGTGGGCGGACAGCAGCAGCGGAACTGTGGCGCGCGGCTGGGCGGGTTCGACCACAACGGCCACGGTGGACGCGCCGCCGGGCCCGTTGAGCCGCGAGGCGTGCAGGTGCAGCGACGGTCCGGCCACGGTCGGGACGGTGGTACTCGGTAACACCGTCGGGGTGAAGGTCCCGCGCTCGATCGCTTTGAGCGCCGCGGCGACAGTGTGAACGGCCAGCGGCAGCGCAACCGCGTCGTGGCGGTCCGGTTCGATCAGGGAGAGCAGTTGCTCAGCCTCGGGCGTGATCGCCACCACGCTGTGATCGTCCGCGAGCACCACCACGCCAGGACGAAGCGTCGCACCGGGCGACTCGGCCGAGTGCAGCAGCACCGCCACGCGTAGAGCCTCGGCAATGTGTGGGGAAAGACGAGACAGTGCCGCCGTCTCGGCCGGCGTGAAGCCGAGCGGATGATCCTCGCGATGCAGGCACAGATAACCCCAGCAGCGCCCGCCGGCGACCAGGGCCGCGCGCAGCTCGTCGCCGAGCCCGAGCGGGCGCATGATCTCGCGGTAGCGCTCGCTGGACCAGCGGTCGCGGCCGGTGGCCGCGTCCAGCGACGACACCCGCCGCGACGACGTGGCCAGGGCGGCGAACTTGTTCACGTCGTCGCGGCCGAACTCGTTGTCGAGAAACACCCTCGTCGCAGTATCCAGCGGTTCCTCAGGCCACGCCCCGGTGAACAGCAGGGTCTCCGGATCGGCCGTGGCCAGGAACGCCGCGTCGATGGGCATCAGCCGGCGCAGCCCGCGCAGCACCTCCCGGCGCACGCCGTCGGCGTCCAGGCCGCTGTGACACACCCGGACGAGTTCACGCTCCGCGCGCAGGGCGATCGCCGACCTCGACACGCACACAAGTGTCCGCCCCAGTGCCGGCGGGGTAAATCCCAACATGCTGGGATGGTGGCCGACCCCGGGCGGCCACATCATCTGGCCATGACCAACGACCAGATCACCCGCAACAAGCAACTCGTCCACGCGTTCATCCAGGACCTGTTCACCAACGGCGACCTGACCGCCGTCGACCGCTACCTGGACCCGAACTTCGTCAACCACGACGCGCCCTTCCCGGGCGCGCCAGACGGATCCGAAGGCATGCGAATGGCAGCCGCGATGTACCGCAATGCCCTGCCCGACTGGCACAGCGACGTCGAGCGGGTGATCGCGGAAGGCGACACAGTGGTCGAGGTGTTCACCGCGAGCGGCACGCACCGCGGCGAGCTGATGGGCGTGCCGGGCACCGGGAAGACACTCACCCTCCGCGGCATCAACGTGTTCCGCATCGACGATGACCGGATCGTCGAACGCTGGGGAAGACTCGACCAGCTTGGCGTGCTCGACCAACTTGGCCTGATCTCCCACGGCTGAAAACAGACCGCGGACACTTCAACCAAATCCGGCGCTGTTCAGGTGCACCAACGTGAGCCAAGTCGGGCATGGCGACCGTTGCCAGGACGTTTGACCAGCTCACGAATCGATCGAAGGGCGATCTGAGTACTCGGGAGCATCCTTGCCAGCGCCCCCGCCGACTCAATCCCGTGGGTCGATCACCGAGATTCCAGCATCCTTGGCGGCAGCAGCCAGCCGGTCGTCATAGGTGGCGAGCCCGTCCAAATCCGTCCCCAGGACCCGCGCGGTGGCGAGGTGGATCGCGTCCAGCGAACGCATCATCCGGTCGGGCTCGTTCATCGCCGCATCCACCACCTCGTCATCGATACTCACATAGTCAAATGCCAGCAGAAGCGACCTTGCATCCGGGAGCGCCGCCGGCATAACCCGGCTGACAGCGCGGATCACCTCGATGCGAAGCAATGCCGAGCTGACCCATGACGCGCCCGCGCTTTCGTCATAGAACTTGGCGAACGCATGTGAATGGCTCTCCTCGGCCAACAGCTTGAGCGCGGCAGAGGTGTCGATGTAGTAGAGGGTCACCAACGCTCCTCGTCGCGCAGCGCAGCGAGGGCGTCGCCAAGCCGGTCGGTGCCGTCCCCGGCACGCATCCGCGGCCGATACCCGGGCCGTACCGCCAAACGCGCCCGCCCCTGCTCGACCAAGCGGTCCAGCACCGGCGTCGGTTCACGATCGCCGACCGGCACGATCCGCGCCACCAGCTTGCCGTACTCCGTCACGTCGACCGTCTCCCCGTGGCGCACTCGCGCCAGCACCTCACTGGTGTTGTGCCGTAGCTCCCTAAGACCCACGGAGTGCTCACTAGCAGTCGTCACTGCCACAAGGTATCACAAATTTGTGGATACAATGAGAGGTGGTGCGCGCAATGCCTCATTTGCCTTGCACGAATGCGCAGCTCAGTTATGTGTGGAGCTGAGGGGGACTCGAACCCTGACCACCACTGCCAGCGCGGAGCGGCGTCGCCCTGAACGTCCATGAGCGCTGTACCCGTTCGGCGGTTGCATGCCGCGGCGTCCAAGAGTTAGGAGTATCTTTACGGACACGACGACTAAGGCGGCCCTTTCGATGTCACGTCGTCGACGTCCCAGCGCAGCGGCTGGATTCGCCCTCACCAAGGCAGGGACGCCATGAAGCCCTTCCGAATTCTCGCTATCACTCTTCTCACCCTTGCCGGGCTTCTCGGTACGGCAGGTCCAGCCGCCGCCGGGCCAGTGGTCGATCCCAGCACTCTGCAACCGCCGCCGCCACCGGGCGCCGACTGTCGGGAAGACGGGGCCTGGATCATCTGCCACACCGGACTGGAATTCACTCCGGTCAACGCTCCGGCCTTCGATCTGCCCTGTGGCACCATCTACGAGACCGCCGTCGACATCAGGCGGGGAATCCGCTGGTACGACAGCAGCACGCGGAGACTGGCCACCCGATTCGTCACCCAGACCTTCAACGGCACATGGAGTCTGTCGCCGACCGGGGCCGGTCCCACCGTCACCGTCACCGCCCACGTGAGCTGGCGCAACGTCGGCATCGACGCCGACGCCGACGAATCCACCTGGCCCACCACCTACCACGGCAACTCATTCCTGGTACGAGCACCCGGCACCGGTGTGATCGTCCATGTCGCCGGCATCGATCTTCCCGATGGCACACACCACGGCGTCGCCCGCTTCCCGGAAGACCCCGAGGTTGCCGCACAGTTGTGCGCGGTGCTCACCGGGTGAGCCACAGGGTGCTCAATGCGGGGTCGATGAAGCTTCAAGGCGGGCCGTCCTCGTCAACCTAAGTGGCCAATTAACGAACCTGCGACCCGTCGCTCGTAAGGCGCTGGCGGCGATGGTCAGCACGTCCGCGACCGTCCGCGACGTCCAGGCCGCCGGCTCGCTCTGTCCGTTCCCGGTCGCCACCGGCCAGCGTCGGGCGTCTCACCCCGGGTACCGGCATCGTCGGTCCGGGTGGACTCACCACCGTGGTGTCGTTGTTCTTCGCCACCAGCGTCTTCGCGGCCTTCCTCGCGTTCCACAACGCCGTGGCCCGCCACCCTGTACGCCCTGGAACGCGAGGGCCTCGTGCCCGAGCGGCTCGGCCGGACCCACGCGGTGCACCTCAGCCCGCACGCCGGCTCGATCAGCCAGACCGTGCTCGCCGCCGTGGTCGTGCTCGTCTTCGTATCACCGGGCAGGACCCGGTCCTGCCCTGTTCACCTGGCTGACGCTCCTCGGCACGCTCGCCGTCATCGCCCTGATGGCGCTGGCATCGCTCGCCGTCGTCGCGTTCCTGCGCCATCCGGAGCTGGACCGCAACCGCCTGCGGACCTTCGTGGCGCCGCTCGTCGGCGGCCTCGCGACCGCGGCGGTGGCGGTCTACGCGGCGTCGCAGTTCGGTCTGCTGATCGGCAAGCCGGGCAGCGCGTTGAGCTGGGGCCTACCGGCGCTCATCATCGTCGCCGCGGTCGTCGGCGTGGTCTCGGCGCCATGCTGCGCTCGACCGACCCTCAGCTGTACGCGGTGATGGGCCGGCACCGCGGAGACGCGTGACCATCCCCGAGATGAACGTCGCCACCTGCACGGTCATGTGCGGTGGCGACGTTCGCGTTCGGGCTGCGGCCCCTCGCTTCTTGATCTCTTACGAGAACTGGCCGCAATAAGGGGCGGTGCTGGGGCAGTATGCGTACGGCGGCGCGTAACCCAGGTTGTAGGGTTGCCAGTAATGACTGGGGTCCGTACTGGCAGCCGTCGTGTAGACGCGCATCGTGCCGGGGATCTCCGGGTTGTAAACCGAAGCGCTCAGGTCCCGGCTCGTCGTCGCGTTGTGTACCCGATATTGGTTGTATTGACTGTTCGCGTACGTCAGCCACGAATGGTATATTATGTTGTCCGACGGTACCGTGAACGCGCCGTAGGTTCCTAGATCCCCGCCCGCCGGTCTGGTGTTGTTGGCACTCAGATCCCAGCTCAACCCGTTCCAGTCGACGAAGTTCGTGACGTACTGCCGATAGAAGTCGTTGGAATCCGTCGGGTCGAAGTACCACCACTGGCCCGGCGTGTTCGAATTGCAGACAGCGAGATAGACGAAGTGGGTCCCGTCGCCGCTGTTCGACGTCTGTGCATTGGTGCTCAAGCACCACCAATAGTCGTTGTATCCCTTATACTTCGTATTGACCAGCATGGTCCATCCGACGAAATAGGGCGGGTCTACCGCCTGTGCCGGCGACGCTGACACAAGCGAAGCCAGCGTGCCTGTCACGGTAAGCACCATGGCGAGCGCGGTGGAGGCGAGTCGTCGCCGCAATCCGGTCTTCGATCCAGAGTCCATCGGGCTCCTGTCCAATTCGGAGGCTGAGTGATACAGGAATCATCGTTCTTCGATGTCGATGCCCGCCCATCCGGTATTATGTACGGCACATGAACATGGCATGAACTCCCGGTGTATTACGATCGTCGCCGATCGCGGCTACGCTCAGCGCAGCAGTGCCCGGGCGGTTTCGGCGATGCCCTCGGGCGACATGCCTTAGCGGTCGAGCAGGTAGCCCGCCGAGCCGATGAGCGCGAATTCGGGCACGCCGAGAATTCTCATCTTGGCGGGGTGCCGCTGCACGACGGTTTCGGCCACCGCACCGCCGAGTCCTCCCGCCGTCGTCGCCTCCTCGGCGGTCACTATGCCGCCGGCGCGTCTCCATCTTCGGGTTCTTGTACTAATGTCCAGGGTTCGAATCTCCCTAATCCCTGATAGTTGTCGAAACGGATGCGCAATGGTCGGACGATCAGATACTGGCAGCCGACCGAAGCCTCGAGATAGCACTTGATGCACTCATTAGCAAGCTCGTCAGCCTTGGTTTGGCGAAGAATATTTCCCTCGCTCGCGCGTTCTTAGCCATCCCGTCGCCCTCGACCCGCCCACCATGGGAGCGGGCCGCCGCCGGCGCCCGCCACGCGCACGCTGGCCCGGCTGCTGCGTTTCCAAGTAGTGGCCCGGGCGGTGCGCGCCGGACGGGCACGCCGGCTCGGCTGGGCGGGGCTCGCCGCCGTCGGAGGGTACTCCGACCAGCCGCACCTGCACCGGGAGTTCCGGGCATTGGCAGGGCTGACCCCGGTCCAGGCGCTGCGAGACTGGACGAGGGCGACATTCGTCAAATACGCGACCGACGCCGAACCGTTAGCCTTCTTCGCATGAGCCAGGGTCTGACACCGTATCTGTGCTGCGCCGACGCGGCCGCGGCCATCGAGTTCTACACAACCGTGTTCGGCGCAGCGCAGGTTCAGCGCTGGACCGCTCCCGACGGCCGGATCGGCCACGCCGAGCTGGAGCTGGCCGGCCAGCGGTTGTACATAGCTGACGAACACCCGGAGATCGGCGTACGCGGGCCCCGCACGCTCGGTGGCACGGCGGTGTCGTTTGTGCTCAATGTGCCGGACGCCGACGCGACGGTGGCCCGGGCGGTCGACGCTGGCGCCGCCCTCGAACGCCCCGTCACCATGCAGGAGTTCGGAGTGCGGGCGGGATGGATAGTCGACCCGTTCGGGCACCGGTGGAACGTGCAAACCCCGGTCGAGCAGGTTTCCATGCAGCAACTCCGGGAGCGAGTCGGCGGCGAGTACAACATCACCGGCTAGCGTTCGATCCTGCGCTGATCCTCCTCGACCCCGGAACGTCCTGTCGTCGGCAGATCCGTGCGCTGGCCGCTCGTCATGTGGTCAGCAGACTTCAAGACGTCGCGCATCGGTTGGCGGACATCTGTCGCGGATCAGCTGTCGGGTCAGATCGGCTCCCGGCACTGTCTTGCATGGACTGTCCTCCGTCGATTGATGCGTTACATCGTGGCTTCACTTGAGGCGTGACACGTCGTCGTGTGTGTTGGAGGCGCGGACCCCGTCCGTTCGGCGTCGATGGCTCGTCGCCCAGGCTCGCCAGCCCAACGCACCGGCGAGTGCCAACATCGCCAGAGCAGTTGCGATATCACCCGTCCGTGCCTGCCACGCTGCGGCCCATCCACTTACCGCCGCGCCTGTCAGGTAGATCGCCACCGGCGGGGCACGGATGACGCCCTCTGCCGCCGCGCGGGGCTGGCCGGCGTCGGCCTGGCGCGTCGTCCCGTGGGCCTCATCGATTGCGCCGCCAATGGCGAGGATAAGTGGTAAGCCAAGCGGCACGCTCAAAACCGCCAACAGCCTACTGTCGGATGGCAGTACCAGCGCCAGAGTCACGAGCGTCACGTAACCCAGCAGCAAGACAGCGGGCCAACGTCGTCGCCGCCGAGGGAGACGGTGCACAGGGTTGGGGTACCCGGGGTCCGAACCGAAATGCGGAAGTACGGAGCGGAGGACTGATCGTCTAGCCCGACCTGTCACCCATCAGGTGGCGTTGATGTGTCACGGATCAAATGAAGTCAGGCAGGGATCTTGCATCGGCAAACCTGGCTGTTCGATCTTGCCCGGCACAAGGTGGGCGGGGTCTCTACGGGCGCCTCTGAGATCATGTCGCCTGTGACGACTGCCGCGTGGTATGCCGACTTCGCCGTCCGCGAGGCACGCGGCGTCTCGCCGACCTATGAACGCCTGGCCCTGGCCATCTCGCGCGACGCCGAACTCCTTGATCTGCTCGGCGCTCTACCGGGGGCGAAACGGCAGCCGAATCTTCTGTTCGCGGTCATCCGGCTGTTGGCCGGTCCGGTCCAGGACCCGGTCGCGTTCCACGAGTTCGCCGTTCGCAACTGGTCGAGGATCGAAGCCGAGATCCGGATGCGATCCACGCAGACGAACGAGCCCGGCCGGTGCGCCGTGTTGCTGCCCGTTCTCGTCGCCCTTCCCCAACCGGTCGCGCTGCTGGAAGTCGGCGCCTCTGCCGGGCTGTGCCTCTACCCCGACCGGTACAGCTACCGGTACGGTCGGCACCGCATCGGCTCCGGCGAACCCGTCCTCGACTGCACCCTGACCGGCGTGGCCGTTCCCACCAAGCTGCCGCAGGTCGCGTGGCGTGCAGGCCTTGACCTCAACCCGCTCGAGGTGAGTAACCCCCGCGATCTCGCCTGGCTGGACGCGCTCGTCTGGCCGGAGCACCAGCACCGCCGCGACCGCCTGCACGCGGCCGCGGCGATCGCCGTCGCGGACCCGCCGCTGCTCGTCCGCGGCGACCTGGTCGACGACCTACCGGCCCTGGCGGCGGCTGCCCCAGGCCATGCCACCCTCGTCGTCTTCCACACTTCCGTTCTGTACCAGGTGGCCCCCGAGCGACGGAGCAAATTCAGCCAGCTGGTCCGCACACTCCCCGGTCATTGGATCGCCAACGAGGCACCCGATGTGCTGATCTACGACCATCTACCGCCCGCGCCCGACGACGCGGCGCACAACGTGCTTGCCCTGGACGGAACGCCACTGGCATGGACCCGCGGGCACGGCCAGACGGTCGCCTGGTTCGCCTAGCTTCTCCCCGTCGAGGGAGCCGTCCGTGTCGTGACAGAGCGCCGGAACCCGGCGATCTCTTGCTCACGGTCGCCCACCACGTGACGGAGGCCGACGCACATCACTTGACGGATCCACCACGGCCCACGCCGGGTCGTAGTACCCCGCGATGATCGGCTAGCCGGCGGTGTCACCGATCAAACGAAGCTGGTCCGTAACGGATCAAGTGGAGCTGCGGCACACCGGCAGGACCTGGTCCGCCCAGAGCGGCGCAACCCTCCGAGAGCTGATGGCGCACATCGGCCACTCCAGCACCCGCGCCGCAATGATCTACCAGCACGCGAGCCGGGACCGGGACGACGCAATCGCAGCCGCACTCGACGTGTTGATCGTCGAGGCTCGGAAGCAGGCCGTCGAGTGGTCTGGCACGAACAACGAACGCCCGGATCGAGGTCCAGGAGTTTCTCCTGGTCGGCCGGACGTTGCACCATGCGGACCGCCTCACCATTGTCACCGCGGATCCGCTAACCGGATGTTTAGCCAGGTCACAGGCTCGCGACAGCAGGCGATGAGTGGATCGATCCGCTCACGATTCAGGCGGCCTCGCCGCGCGACTCGAAACCTACCTTGAGGGTCACGTCCAGTGCCGTTGCCAACCGTTCCAGCACCGTCAAGGTCGGAACGGTCCCACCGGCCTCGAACCGAGCAACCGCGGACTGCGTCATGCCCGATGCCTTCGCCAGCTGCGTCTGACTCCAACCCCGCCGCTCACGAAGCTCGCGAACCGAACGGCCAAGCTCGAACGCCAGCCGCGCAGCGTCGTATGCCTCCGCAGCACCAGGCTCAGCCATCCGCCGCTCACGCATCGCGGCCCACCCGCCACCTTCGCTCATGCCCTAGCCTTCCTCATCCACGACCTCGTGCGCCTCATCGATGCACCGCGCCACAACGCCCGGCGCGCCCGGTCGATCTCCCGCTCGTCCCGCATACGCGTCTTGTGGAAAACCGTCAACAGGATGATCCTCCTGTCGGTGGCGATCCAGTAAGTTATCCGAACCGCGCGGCGGTCGAGGTGAAACCGTAGTTCGCGCAGCTTCCGATCGAGCTGCTTCGTGTAGGGCTCGGCCAGCAGGGGTCCTTGTTCAGCGAGCAGATCGACATAGAACGCCGCGTGGGCGAATTGAGCTGTCGGCAGGCTCTCGAGCCACTTCTCCACTTCCGGCTCAAGCTCGACGGCACCCCAGGCCATAGCAGCGATGCTATACCACGCCTTGCCGAAACGCGAGCACAACCGTCAACCTAGGCACGGACGACGGCATCGGTTCGCGCAATGCCACAGCCCAGGTTGAGGTAACAGCAGGTCACGGTGTTGGTGGAGCTGAGGGGACTCGAACCCCTGACCCCCACACTGCCAGTGTGGTGCGCTACCAGCTGCGCCACAGCCCCTTACCGTCCCCGGTCGCCCGGGCACTCACGGAATAGTACACACCCGGCACCCGATTCACGGCCGGGGGCTCTCAGTTCAGTGACACATCCGGCGGGAAATGCGCCACCGCGGCCAGGATGTCGCCCTGCCGCCGCAGGACCATGGCCCACAAGTCGTCCGGGCGGTTCACGAACGGGTCGCCGGGCAGGGCGTCGAAAACGAACCATGACCCGGAGGCGATCTCGTCCTCCAGCTGGCCCGGTGACCAGCCCGAGTAGCCGGCGAAGACCCGGATCCCGGCAACGCTCTCCCGCAGGCGGTCCGGGTCGGCAGAGAGATCCACCGTGCCCAGGGCGCCGGCCACCTGATGGAAACCGGAGACCCGCTTCTTCACCTCGGGGCGGGTGCGGGCCAGACAGATCGCCGACTCCGGCTGGACCGGTCCGCCTTCGAACAGCACCGGGGGTTCACCGGCCAGCTCGCCCCAGTTGCCCAGCACGTCCGCGACCGGAACTTCGGTGGCACGATTCAGCACCACGCCCAGGGCACCACCGGTCTCGTGGGCGACCAGCAGCACCACCGTACGGTCGAAATTGGGATCTTTCAGCGTAGGGGTCGCGACCAGTAGACGACCGGTCATCGACTCCATCGATCGGCCTCCGATTCGTGCACCCTCGCTATACACGGTGGCCCCTCGGAGCAACAGATGTTACTGAGGCCGGAACCGCACAGCGGCCCGAAAGACCGCACGCAGCAAGCCTCACGGAACCGAGACCAGGCCGCGGAGGCCGAGCGAGCAACGCCATGTTCGGACAGTATCTGACGGCACCCGAACGGACTACCGACCACCAATCCAGACCCTACGACAATCGCCCGTCCGGGCATCGCGGATGCCGCACCCCGAACGGGATGCGGCGCCCGGCCATGCTGTCGGGTGGTCGGACACGCGGACATCGGGAATCACAAACCCTGGACGGCACAGCACCGCCGTCCCGTATGGAATGAATGGCTTGCGCTTCCGGCCACCGATAAGGTCTGCGCATGAACCATCCACCGTCAGCGGCGGAGATCGGCGTGATCGGCGGATCCGGTCTCTACGCGCTTCTGGACCCCTCCGCCGAGGTCGAGGTGTCCACGCCGTACGGTCCGCCGTCGGATCCGATCACGGTCGCCGAGGTGGATGGCCGGCGGGTCGCTTTCCTGCCGCGGCACGGACGCGATCACCGTCACCCGCCGCACAAGATTCCGTACCGGGCGAATCTGTGGGCGTTGCGCTCACTCGGCGTACGGCAGATCATCGCGCCGTGCGCGGTCGGCGGCCTGAGACCTGAGCTGGGGGCCGGCACCTTCGTGGTGCCCGATCAACTGATCGACCGTACGAGCGGACGAGCGCAGACGTTTCACGATTCGGGTGCCGTGCACATCAACTTCGCCGATCCGTACTGCCCCACCGGCCGTGCGACGGTGCTGGCGGCCGCGCGAGCGGTGAGCCCGGTCGACGGAGGCACCATGGTGGTCGTGGAGGGGCCGCGATTCTCCACGCGTGCGGAATCCCGCTGGTTCGCCGCAATCGGCGGCACGATCGTCAACATGACCGGCCACCCGGAGGCCGTGCTGGCGCGGGAACTGGCGCTCTGCTACACGACCATCGCGCTGGTCACGGACCTGGACGCCGGCGTCGAGGGAGACCACGGTGTCACCCAGGAGGAGGTCTTCCGGGTGTTCGGCGAGAACACGGCGAGGCTGCGGGACGTTCTGCTGGAGGCGGTCAAGGCCTTGCCCGCCGAGCGGACGTGCCCGTGCGGCCACGCATTGGACGGCATCAAGGTGCAGCTGGCGCTGCCCTGACGGCGGTCCGCCCAATGCCCGTCTCGTGGAGGTGCCGGGAATCGAACCCGGGTCCTTCGTTGTTTCGTCAGGGCTTCTCCGAGCGCAGCTCACTATGCCTCTACTCGGCCCCACCGATCACGTGAGCAAGTCGGTGTGACGGACCCAGTCGCTGATTGGTCTCGCCGCACGGTCCCCGCGACCGGGACCGATTGGCCAGCCTCCTAGCTGATGCCGGCATCCGGGACGGAGGCGCTCCCGGGCCGACAGACTCGCTACTTACCTCAGGCGGCAAGAGCGAAGTCAGCGCGATTCTCATCGGCGCTTATTGGTTTCCGACGACCGATTCTCGAGACGACGTCGGCTTCCTCGGCTCGCTTCCCCTGTCTCCACGTACGAAGTCGAAACCAGTCACCCCCTGGTCTTGTGCAACCGTCCCAGCTTAGCTCACGTGTCCATGCCCTTGGTGCGACGCCCGAGAGCCCGCGTGATCTCCCGCTGCGCGTCCCGGGCCGCCAGGTCCTGTCGCTTGTCGTAGCTCTTCTTGCCCTTGGCCAGCCCGAGCTCGACCTTCGCATACCCGTTGTTGAAATAGACCGACAGGGGCACGAGCGTTACACCGTCGTCGCGGAGCTTGACCTGGAGTCGATGGATCTCGTCGCGTTTGAGAAGCAACTTGCGTACCCGACGCGGCTCGTGGTTCGTCCACGTGCCCAGGGCGTATTCGGGGATGTGCATTCCGTGCAGGAAGATCTCGCCGTTGCTCTCGTGGCCGAACGCGTCGACCAGCGACGCGCGTCCGGCACGTAGCGACTTCACCTCGGTACCGGTCAGCGCCAGGCCGGCCTCGTACGTGTCCAGAATGGTGTAGTCGTGCCGCGCCTTGCGGTTCGAGGCCACGACCTTGCGCCCCTGTTCGCGCGGCATGCCTTCGGACTCC
>Ga0081539_10004391_pt1 | contig 15650 bp, 14 predicted proteins | sample TabmetS4T2R2_FD_71023 | JGI IMG/M metagenome (GOLD analysis project Ga0081539, IMG submission 71023) | Tabebuia heterophylla rhizosphere microbial communities from the University of Puerto Rico - S4T2R2 | ecosystem: Host-associated > Plants > Roots > Rhizosphere ...
GACGCCGTCGCCGATAGGTTGCGCGACAACCCTTCTCGACCACGCACGGACCGGCCAGCAGCGGCGCCAACACCATGGCCGGGGAACCGACGCTCGAGTGCCTCACCGCTAGTCCTGACTAGATCGACAAGGCGCTGGCCGTCCGAACGGCTGGTGGGCCGGGGCTGGCGCGAACGTTACGAGCCGGTGAATCTCTACAGATCCTTTCCAGACGACCGACAAATGGTCTATCTTCCTCGATCAACGGTTTCGGCCGTTGATGTTCCCTTCGAGGGCTTCCACTGCACTGCCAGAGGCGAACGCGTACGGCTATCCGGCCGATCCAATTAATTAATGCTTATGACCTTGATGGGCAATATTGCATCGTCTGGGGATACTTGCAATGCTATGCTTGGAGCAATTCGTATTCATGTTCCTCGTATTCCTACTCCCGGTCGTGGAGATGGCGTCTGCGTCGCAACTTCTTCTCTGCGGTAGACTCTTGTGACGGTGGATGCCAGAGAGCAATCACCAGATCATATGCTAAGAAGAAGGTCGAATCATTTCCGCCGGCTGGAATAGGAACAGGCGCTAGCTACGAGCCTTGAAGGATACACTGACTCATGTTGCTATCCTCCCTTCACGAAGAATGGAGCCTTACACTAAGGCCGCTAAGATATGAATTCTCCTCGCTAGATCCTGCTGATCAAGAAGCGGATCCTGCCTGGGATGCGAATTGGCTGGTCATCGAGGGTGAGGTAAGACACAAAGGCGCGCCGACGTGGGCATTTGCGGATCCGTGCCTAACGACCTTCGAAGCCCGCCGGCTGGGCAAATGGCTGCGCCGCCTTGGCGCACCGGAGGTAGCCAGAATGATCAGGCGCTCGGCCCAGAGGCGGTTGGAATTCACGGAGCCGACCCTAGAGTTTTACATCGTACGTGCGAGGCGAGACGTTGTTCAGCTAATAGTAACGCTGACCACGGACTCAACACCGCCCCCTGACTCAGAGACTGAATTCCCTGTCATCCTCCCCTTGACCATGACCAGAGCCAGCCTTGTCGACGCGGCAGCCCAATGGGAGAAGGAGCTGTCGAGCTTTCCGATCGTAGGGGACCTTCCCCCCGAATACTTGGAGTAAACGGCGCAACGGCGCCAATGCACGAGATACAGAATTTGCGGACGCAAGGGCCTTGTCAGGCGCCATTGGCAGTAGACGCTCATCGTGCTCACCAACCGGCAGAACAGCCGGTAATGGTGCCTACCTGGACCGTCCACCCGTACCTCGAAGTGGCCGGCCATCTCGCCGTGCATGGCCTCCCAGTAGCCGCCGCCTGTGAAGCGGTGCGGGGGGAGAAGCCGCGACCTGGGTCACCACCGCTGCCACAGTCGCCCTGACCTTGGGCGGGCACGCCCGCGGGAAGTCCCGACCTGGGATTGGTTGGGCGGGGTCGTCGTTCGCATGCCGCCGGAAGAAGACGACCTCATACGGGTCGTCGGGCGAGGGCCGGGACCGCGCCGGAGGCGAGACCGGACGCGACCCTGCTCGACGCGGCGGCGCTTGTCCGGAGTCACTCCGTCACGTGCCCGGGACAGCACGCATGCGCCGGCGCCGTCGAGCAGCAGTTCTGGTCTCTGCCGTCGCGAGGTACGACTCGAGGGCATCCGCAGCCGTGTGGTCGACCGCTTCGGCTGCGGACAGGTAGCGCTGGGTGGTCAGGATCGAGCGGTGCCCCATCCGCTCCTTGAGCTTCATGATGTCCACCGTGTGCGAGTTGGCCAACCAGGTGGCGTGGGAGTGCCGCAAGTCGTAGAAGACCACTCGCCGATTGAAGCCTGCCGCCCGGACTGCAGGCTTCCAGACCCGATCCCGGAACCAGTCGTCGGGGCAGTGATCGGTGACGTTCTTTCCGCGTCGCGAGTGACCCTTAGCCGGCCTATCGCGTCCCTGTGCGCGTCGTGCGGCCCGCTGAGAGGTCTTGGCCAGCCGGCACCACTCGCACCGGCAACCGGCTGTGTCGTAGGCGTTGGGTGTCCCGTGCGCGTACTCCCGCCCGGTGGATGAGACTGCCGGAGGCAGACCGCCGGGCATGTCGTCGAGTGACCGTCTCGGTGGGTCGGGGTGCGCCTGCCGCCACTCCGCCAGCAGCCGCGAGTACGGGAACAGCAGATCCTCGGCGCCGATGCGGTGCTGGCCGATGTAGTCGAGCACCCGATCCGACATCGCGACCGAGAGCCCCACCCGCCGGTCGAACCCGCCCTTGGTGGTCGACTCCACGTGGAAACGGGTGCCGTCCGCGGTGTACTCCGTCCCGGCATCCACCACCGCTCGCTGGACGTCCAGGTACACGCGCAACTCGTCGGCGTCGTCCTCGCGCACGTCCCGGCCTCTCAGTTCCGTCAGCTCGCCCCAACGCAGCCCGGTGTGGAGGTCGATCTCGACGAGCAGCCGGGAGACCGGACCGGGCAGCCCGGAGAGCAGCCGCGGGACGTCGGCCGGTGCCAGTGCCCGGATCCGTTGTGGTGGCTCTTTGGGCGTGCGGACGCCGAGGGCGGGATTGATCCGCAGGTACCGGTCGGTCACCGCCCGGGAGAAGATCGTCGACAGGGTTGCCTTCCGGGACCGGATCGTGGCGGGGGAACGCCCTGCCCGTTCCATCTGGGCGACCCAGGCGCGGACGTGCTCGGGGTAGATCTCACCCAGCGGCATTGCGCCGAAGAACGGCAGGATGTGGGCGCGCAGGTCGCTGGCGTAGTTCTTCCGCGTGTTGATCTTTATGCCGGTATGCAACGGCAGGAACTTCTCCCGCACGTACCGCTCCAGCGTCCACCGGGCACGGGCTGGATCGAGGTAGTCACCTGCTCGCAGGTCGCGCTCGACCTCTTGCCAGGCCTCCCGGGCCAGCGCCCGGGTGCCGAACGTCCCGGCGGATCGGTAGACGTTGGGTCGCAACTCGTACAGCCCGGTCCACCGACCGTTGATCTGGCGCTTCTCATACCCCACGCCGGCGACCTCCCCGCGCCCCAGCGGTGATCAGTCCATCCGGATCCTATCCGGGATCATGGGCCTCCATCAGGCTCCAGCAGCGTACACAAAAGGCCGTCTGACCTGCGAATTTTCCCATTATTCTAGCACGGCCGGGACCTCCGAACGGCGTTCACACCGAGGAGGCCACTGGTTCGATCCCAGTATCGCCCACCGAAGTCGTCGCAGGTCAGCCTCGTATTTCCCATGGATCATGGCGCTGAACTGGGCCTTTCCCTGGTTGGGTCGGCGCCGAGGCAGCCTTCGCGCTCGGGGCCTGCTCCGAGCGCGAAGTGTCCTGTACTGAGGATCTTCGTGACGACGAGTTCCGTCGGCAGTTCCTGCTGGAGGCTGAGCGGATCGCCACGATCGATCGGATCGTGAACCAGCTGGACGACGTGCGCCGCGAGCTCGGTGTCACCAAGGCGGACCTCGCCCGCGCGATCGGGCGTACCCCGGAGTCGATCCGCCGGCTGCTGACTGCCAAGTCGGTGAACCCGCAACTCAGCCTGGTGGCGGAGTTGGCGAGTGTGCTCGGGTACCGCGTAACCCTTGAGCCCATGAGCGCCGACGAGCGCCGCCGGATCGCTGAACAACTTCGCAAGCCCGCACGGGCGAGGTGATGCGTCGGCGAGCCTCCGCGTTGCGCTTGAGCCGAAGAGCGGACGCCGGCGGGGCGTCATATTCCGACTTGTGCGGCGTATCGTCAGAGGCTGGAGGGGCGAGATGGCGACGCTAACGGTTGCGGCTGTGCAGGCGGCCTACGTGCTGATGGATCGCGCGGCGACGCTTGCCAAGGTGGAGAAGTTGCTGGCCGACCCCGCGGTGCGGGCGGCCGACCTGGTCGTGTTTCCCGAGGTCTTCGTGCCCGGTACACCCATCTGGATCGACGGCCCGCCGATCTGGGACGGTGACGAGCAGTGGTTCGCGATGCTCGCCGATCAGGCCGTTGTCGTGCCCAGCGAGGCCACGGATCAGCTCGGTGCGGCGGCTCGCGAGGCCGGGGTCTACCTGGTGATCGGGGTCGACGAGCGAGAGCCGACGGGGAGCACCATCTACAACACGCTGTTGTACTTCGACCCCGACGGCAACCTGCTCGGCAAGCACCGCAAGCTGATGCCGACCGGCTCGGAGCGCACCGTCTGGGGAATGGGTGACGGCTCGACGCTCAGCACCTACCAGACGCCCTTCGGGCGCATCGGTGGGCTCATCTGCTGGGAGAACTACATGCCGCTGGCTCGGTTCTTCCTGTACTCGCAAGGTGTCGACGTGTGGGTGGCGCCCACGCTGGCGCGAGGTGACGGGTGGATCGCGACCATGCGACACATAGCCCGGGAGGGCCGCTGCTTCGTGATCGGTACGAATCCCTGCGTGCACGCCGACCAGATCCCGGCGGATTTCCCCGACCGGGAGCGCGTGTGGCGAGTCGATCCGGACGACCCTGAGTGGGTGGAGCCCGGCAACACGGTGATCGTCGGCCCGAACGGGGAAATCCTTGCCGGGCCTGCCCGGCACGCCGAAACTGTCCTCGTGGCCGAACTGGATCTCACCAATGTGCTGTCGGCACGCCGGCTGTTCGACCCGGTCGGCCACTACCACCGCCCGGACGTTTTCCGGCTGGCCGTCGACACCGCGTCGCGGCCCGTTGTCACCACGCTGCGCAACGGTCTCACGGCCAGGTGACCGGCGGTCTTCCACTGTCCGGTGTGGTAGTGGCGGACTTCGGCCGGGTCCTCGCCGCGCCGTACGCCACGATGCTGCTTGCCGACCTCGGCGCCGACGTCATCAAGGTGGAGCACCCGCAGACCGGCGACGACACCCGCTCGTGGGGGCCGCCGTTCGCCCGGGACGAGGCGACCTACTTCCTGTCGGTCAACCGCAACAAGCGCTCCTTCGCCCTTGACCTGAATGCCGAGGACGGCCGGCGCCGGGCACGCGAGTTGGTCGCTCGGGCGGACGTGCTGGTCGAGAACTTCCGGCCGGGCACGATGGCCAAGTACGGGCTGTCGTATCCCCAGGCCCAGCAGCTCAACCCGCGGATCGTCTACTGCTCCATCACCGGATTCGGGTCCGGAGCCGGAGCCACACTGCCGGGATACGACCTGCTGGTACAGGCAGTCGGGGGCCTCATGAGCGTCACCGGGCCCGAACCTGGCCGGCCCGTCAAGGTCGGCGTGGCGCTCGTCGACGTGCTGACCGGGCTGCACGCTGCCGTTGGTGTGCTGGCCGCCCTGCGCGAGCGGGAAAGCACCGGATCGGGACAGCAGGTGGAGGTCAACCTGCTGTCGACATCGCTGTCCAGCCTGGTGAACCAGAGCGCCGGCTACAGCATGGCCGGCCGGGTTCCGGAGATTCTGGGGAACCGCCACCCCTCCATCGCGCCGTATGAGGTCTTCCCCGCCGCAGACCACCCGATTGTCATCGCGGTCGGCAACGATCGTCAGTTCCGCGCGCTCTGCCACGGACTTGACCGGCCCGAACTGGCAGACGATCCGCGCTACGCCACGAACGCCGACCGGGTATCGAACGTCAAGGCGCTCGCCATCTCACTGAGTGAGCAATTGCGGCAACGCACGGCGGCCGCTTGGTTCGACCTCCTCACACCGCTGGGCGTGCCCTGTGGTCCGGTCAACGACATGGCCGCCGCGTTCGAACTGGCCGAGGATCTTGGCCTTCGGCCCACGGCGCTGGTGGGCGAGGGCGAGGAGGCCGTGCGGGCGGTGACCAACCCCATCGGGTTGTCCCGAACCCCGCCCAGCTACGTCAGACGGCCCCCGCGGCTGGGCGAGCACACCAGGGAGATCGAGGACTGGCTCGACTCCTGATGCCGCCCGGACGTGGTCACCGGCCGTTGCAACCGTGCCGCGCGTCGGTCGCGGGTGGGATATTGAGCTCATGACGGCCTGGCGAGACGTCGAGCGCGCGGAACCTGAGTTCGCCCGGCTCGTGCGGGGCCTTTTCGACCTGCACAGGCATAAGACGATCGCCACCGTGCGAGCCGACGGGTCGCCCCGGATCTCCGGGATCGAGGTGGTTTTCGCGGACGGCGAGCTCACCTTCGGCTCGATGCCTAACGCGCGCAAGGGCGCGGATCTGCGTCGCGATCCGCGGTTCGCTCTCCACAGTGCCACGGTCGATCCGGTCGAGGGCTCGGAGGCGCAGTGGCCCGGCGAGGCCAAGATCTCCGGGCGGGCGATCAATGCGGCGCCACGCGCCGAGGGACCCGCTGCAGACCACTTCCACGCCGATATCACCGAGGTCGTGCACACCCACCTCAACGAGAAGGCCACGATGCTGGTCGTCGAGTGGTGGACACCAACCCACGGGCTGCGCAGGATCGAGCGCGAGTAACGGCACGCAGGCCGATGTTCGGTGCGGACGGAAGGAGCACGCCGTGGACGTGACCGAGGCCTACCGCGCCAGCCGCGACCAGCTGTTGTCGCTTCGCGGCGACCACAGCCGCGCAGTCACCGAGTTCCGCTGGCCGGATCTGGGCGACCGGTTCAACTGGGCCGTCGACTGGTTCGACCAGATCGCGGACGGCAACGATCGGCCGGCCCTCATCCTGGTCGAGGAGGAGGGTTCGACGACGCAGCGCAGCTTCGCGCAGATGTCCAGGGCGTCGAACCGGCTCGCCGCATGGCTGGCGGCCCGCGGTGTCGGCAAGGGCGACCCGGTGATCGTCATGCTCGGCAACCAGCTCGAGCTCTGGGAATCGATGCTTGCCGTGATGAAGCTGGGCGCCGTCATCATGCCGACGACGACGGCGGTCGGCCCGTCCGACCTGGCCGACCGGATCACCCGCGGGCGCGCGAGACACGTCATCTGCAACGCCGCGGACGCCGCGAAGTTCGAGCAGGTCCCCGGGGACTACACCCGGATCAGCGTGGGCGAGGCGCCGGGGTGGGCAGATCTGCGGGCGGCCGCCGCCCTGGAGGACGTGAAGATCGATCACCCCGGCACAGCACCTGGCGATCCGCTCCTGCTCTACTTCACCTCCGGGACCACGTCGCGGCCCAAGCTGGTCGAGCACACCCAGGTCTCCTACCCGGTGGGTCACCTGTCGACCATGTACTGGCTCGGGGTGCGACCCGGCGACGTCCACCTCAACGTCTCCTCACCGGGCTGGGCCAAGCACGCGTGGTCGTGCTTCTTCGCGCCGTGGATCGCCGAGGCCACGATCTTCGTCTACAACTACCGGCGCTTCGATCCCGCCGCGCTGCTGGACCAGTTGCGCGCGTGGAACGTCACGTCGTTCTGCGCGCCGCCGACCGTCTGGCGGATGCTGATCAACGCCGACCTGAGTGGCGGGCCGGGTTCCCTGCGTGAGCTGATCGGCGCCGGAGAGCCGCTCAACCCGGAGGTGATCGAGCAGGTCCGCCGCGCGTGGGGGCTGACGATCCGGGACGGGTACGGGCAGACCGAGACGACGGCGCAGGTGGGGAACACGCCGGAATCCGAGGTGCGGGTGGGCTCGATGGGCCGGGCGCTTCCCGGCGTCCCGGTCGTCCTCGTTGACCCGTTGACCAACCGGCCGCTCGACGGACGCGGCGAGGGAGAGATCTGCCTGGATCTCGCGCAGCATCCGTTGCCGTTGATGACCGGGTACCAGGGCGACCCGGACCGCGACGCGCAGGCGATGGCCGGCGGCTTCTATCACACGGGTGACGTGGCTGCGGTGGACGACGACGGGTACATCACGTACGTGGGGCGCACCGACGACGTCTTCAAGGCCAGCGACTACAAGATCAGTCCCTTCGAGCTGGAGTCGGTCTTGATCGAGCATCCGGCGGTCGCCGAGGCCGCCGTCGTCCCGGCGCCGGACCCCATCCGGCTTGCGGTGCCCAAGGCGTACATCGCGCTGGCTCCCGGGCACGAGCCCTCCGAGGAGACCGCGCATTCGATCCTCGGCTACGCCCGGGAACGCCTCGCGCCCTACCAGCGGGTGCGGCGGATCGAGTTCTTCGAGTTGCCCAAGACCATCTCCGGCAAGATCCGCCGGGTTGAGCTGCGGGAGCGCGAGGGGGAATTGGCAGCCACCGGCAACAGCGCCGAATGGCGAGACGACCAGTTCCCGGACCTCAAGAGCTGATGGCCGAGCTGGCCCCCGTCCGGTGGGGGATTCTCGGCACCGGCGGCATTGCCCGCGATTTCGCCCTCGATCTGGCCGGCGTCCCCGGCGCCCAGCTGGTCGCCGTCGGGTCCCGGACCGCGGCCGCCGCGACCGCATTCGCCGCCGCCGTCTCGCCGTCATTCCCGCAAGTCCGCCCGCATGCCTCGTGGGCCGACCTCGCGGCCGACGACGAGGTGGACGCCGTGTACGTCGCCACTCCACATCCCTGGCACGCCGAGTGCGCCGTGCTGGCCATCAACGCCGGCCGCCATGTGCTGGTGGAGAAGCCGTTCACGATGGACGCCGCGCAGGCGCGGCAGGTCGTGGCGGCGGCCAGGTCGGCGGGGGTGATCTGCCTGGAGGCGATGTGGACGAGGTTCCTGCCGCACACGCTGCGGCTGAGGGAGCTGGTTGCCGAAGGCGCGGTCGGTGAGGTGATCACGGTGAGCGCCGATCACGGCCAATGGTTCGCCCACGACGCCACGCACCGGCTCTTCGACCCCGTTCTCGGCGGTGGCGCCTTGCTGGACCTCGGAATCTACGTCGTGTCGTGGGCGTCGATGATCCTCGGCCCGCCGTCGTCCGTGCTGGCGGCCTCGACCCCGGCGTTCACCGGCGTCGACGGGCAAACGTCGATCGTGCTGGGGTACGGCGACTCCCCGGCTCAGGCGATCCTCACCTGCACGTTGGGCAGTGCCACCCCGCGCCGCGCCTTCGTGGCGGGCACCGAGGGGGTGATCGACGTCGACCCGGTCTTCTACAGCGGCACCGGGTTCACCCTGACCCGCCGGGACGGGCATGTCGAGCGCTTCGAGACCCCGGAAGGGTTCTCCTCCGCGCCCGGCAAGGGGCTGCGCGAGGAGGCTGCCGAGGTGGCGCGGCTGGTGGCCGAGGGCGAGCGGGAGAGCCCACACCTGCCCCTGGACGAAACCGTCTCGATCATGGAGACGCTCGACGAGGTCCGGCGCCAGATCGGACTGACGTACTAGGAGCCTTCATCCTCTCGAAGGTTCTTCCCGCCGAACTGACCCAGCAGGTGGGTCACTTCGGCGGGAAGGATGCAGGCTGCGGGCCCACGGCGAAGATCCAGGAAGCATCCCTACGTCGGCTCGCCGATCAGCATCCGGAGTGTCGGGAGGATCGCGTCCAGATCACGGTCGGTGCGGAAGACGACGACGGCCGGTCTGCTCTCCGCCGGCGGGTGCCGGCCCGTCAGCATGGCGACCGCCTCCTGCATCGCGACGTCGAAGTCCGCCTCCGGCAGGTCCGTCAGCCCCCGCAGCCACTGCCGCAGCACGTAGTTGTGCGCCGTCACCACCACCGCCGCGATCAACTCGGCCCGCAGCTCAGCGTCCTCCCGGTCGGCGAGCCAGCCGGCGATGAACTCGCGGAAGAGTCGTTGGTAGGCCTGCATACCGGCGATCTCACGGTGTCGTAGCGCGGGAACGCTGGAGGTCAGCCGGTACCGGCCGCGCGCCACGTCACCCTCGTGGAGGTAGTGCCGCATGACCAGGCGAGCCGCCTCGACCACCGCCACCGCCGCCGTCTGCGGCGTCCCGGCGGCCAGGCGATTGCGGACGGCATCCAGCAGCTGCTCGTGGTGCGGGAAAATCACGTCCTCCTTCGAGCCGAAGACCCGGAAGAACGTCGTCCGTCCGACGCCGGCCCGTTCGGCGATGTCGTCGACGGTGGTCTGCTCGTAACCGCGCTCCTCGAAGAGCTCCAGTGCGGCTCCGGCGAGCCTGTCCTTGACCGCAGGATTCACGCGAGCGCCTCCCGTCCCTCGGTGCGTCTCGACTGCCTGGTACCCAGTACCATATCGTGGGACTCAGTTCGCCAGGGTGAGAGGACGCGAAGCATGCGAGTCGGTGTCGTTGGATGCGGTCTGATGGGGTCCGGAATCGCAGAGGTCTGCGCCCGTGCCGGTCTGGACGTCGTCGTGGTCGAGTCCGACGCGCAGACGGCGGCAGCCGGCCGGGCACGGCTGGGCGTGTCGCTGGAGCGCGCCGCCGCGAAGGGCAAGATCGACAGTGTTGATGCCGTGCTGACCAGGATCCAGCTCGGCACCGATCCCGACGCGCTCGCCGACCGGCAGATCGTCATCGAGGCGATCGCGGAGAACGAGCAGCTGAAGACCCAGATGTTCGCGCTGATGGACAAGATCGTGACGGCGCCGGACGCGATCCTGGCGTCGAACACCTCATCCATTCCGATCATGAAACTGGGGGTGGCGACGTCCCGGCCGAGTCAGGTGATCGGCATCCACTTCTTCAACCCGGTGCCGGTGCTCTCCCTTGTGGAGTTGGTGCCGAGCCTGCTGACCAGCCCCGATACCACCGAGCGGGCGCGCGACTTCGTCCAGCGGCTGCTGGGCAAGCACCCGATCACGTGCCAAGACCGGGCCGGGTTCGTCGTCAACGCGCTGCTGATCCCGTTCATCCTGTCGGCGATCCGGATGCTCGAATCCGGCTTCGCGTCGGCGGAGGACATCGATTCGGGTCTCGTGCGCGGCGCGGCACATCCGCAGGGACCGCTGGCGTTGGCCGACCTCATCGGGCTGGACACCACTCAAGCGGTGGCCGAGTCCCTGTACGAGGAGTTCAAGGAGCCGCTGTACGCCTCTCCGCCGCTGCTGAACCGGATGGTCGACGCCGGACTGCTGGGGCGCAAGACCGGCCGCGGCTTCTACACCTACTCGTGAAGGTCGGGGGACCTGATGGCCGGCCGTGATTTCGACCTGTTCCGCCTGTCGGAGGACCACGAGGCCCTCCGTGACGCCGTCCGGGCGCTGGCTCGGGACAAGATCGCCGTGCATGCCGCGGAGGTCGATCGGACCGCGTCCTTCCCGACGGCCGCCTACGACGCGCTGGTCGCCGGAGAGTTCCACGCCCCGCACATCCCCGAGGAGTACGGCGGGGTCGGCGCCGACGCCCTCGCCACCGCGATCGTGATCGAGGAGGTGGCGCGCGCCTGCACGTCGTCGTCGCTGATCCCGGCGGTGAACAAGCTCGGCACGCTGCCGCTGATCCTTGGCGGATCCGAATCGCTGAAGCAGACCTACCTGCCACCGGTCGCCCGCGGTGACGCCGTCTTCTCCTACGCCCTCTCGGAGCGGGAGGCCGGCAGCGACACCGCCTCCATGCGCACCCGGGCGGTGCGCGACGGCGATGACTGGATCCTCAACGGCACCAAGGCATGGATCACCAATGCGGGCGAGTCGCAGTACTACACCACCTTCGCGGTCACCGATCCGGACGGTCGCCGTGGCGCCAACGTCAGCGCCTTCGTCGTCGACAAGTCCGATCCGGGGGTGAGCTTCGGCGCCAAGGAACGCAAGCTGGGGATCAAGGGCTCGCCCACGCGGGAACTGATCCTGCAGAACGTCCGGATCCCGGCGAGCCGCTTGGTGGGCGCGCCGGGGGAGGGACTCAAGCTCGCCCTGCGCACCTTGGACCACACCCGTGTGACGATCGGCGCGCAGGCGGTGGGCATCGCCCAGGCCGCCCTCGACCTCGCTGTCGACTACGTGCAGGAGCGCCGGCAGTTCGGGAAGGCGATCGCAGAATTCCAGGGCCTGCAGTTCATGCTGGCCGACATGGCGATGAATCTGGAGGCCGCCCGGCAGCTGGTGTACGTCGCCGCCGCCAAGTCGGAGCGCAACGATCCGGACCTGTCCTTCTTCGGTGCCGCCGCCAAGACCCGAGCCTCGGACACGGCGATGCAGATCACGACGGACGCCGTCCAGCTCCTCGGCGGCGCCGGATACACCGAGGACTTCCGGGCCGAACGCCTGATGCGCGACGCGAAGATCACCCAGATCTACGAGGGCACCAACCAGATCCAGCGCATTGTGATGGCACGGGCCCTGCTGGCCCGCTGACTTCCGCTCACCCGCGCGAGGCGCCGACCAACCGGTCGACCAGGTCATCGACCTGGTGCTCGATCGGTGGCCAGGGCAGCCGCGAGCGGACCAGGCGGAGGGTCACGTTGCCGTGCAACGAGGTCCACAGATGGAGGGCCACCATGTGGGCCTGTTCCTCGATGACCTCCTCGGCGACACGCTCACCTGCGGCCCGCAGCGCGGCCTCGACGTCGACCGCCAGTTCATGCAGCGAGCGCACCGTCTGACCGATCCGAGGAAGCGAACCGTCCGGACCGATCAGCCGCGCGGTGAACATCACGACGTACTCGCCGGGATGCTCCTGTCCGTACCGCACGTAGGCGTGGCCCCGGGCGCGGACCCGAGCCACCGGGTCGCCTCCGGCCGAGTCGGCGGCCGCCGCGAGCATGTCGGCGAACTCCTCGAACCGGGTCCGCTTCACCTCGTCGATCAGGGCCTGGATGGTGTCGAAATGCAGGTAGATCGACGTGGCAGCAACACCAACCTCGCGGGCCACGCCGCGCAGCGAGAGCTTTGACGCGTCGCCGGACCGGGCCAGCAGACGGCTGGCCGCTTCGACGATGTCGTGGCGCAGCGCCTGCCCCTCGCCCCTGCGGGCGGGCGCGCGCCGGGATCGCGCGGGCCGCTCCTCCAGCTGCATGGCGGCTGCGGTGTCGCCGACGGGAGCCATCGGGTGCCTCCTGAGCAGGGTCGCTGCCGATCCGTGAATTGCTCGGCGTCATTGGTTGACAAGCGTAGCCCAACAGGCGTTCACTGTCGATGACACAACAGATGTAGCCCAACACCTGTTGCTCAGACTTCGACCAGAAAGGCCACGGCCATGACGACCCAGACCTCGGCAGCGCCGGCCCGGACCGCGCCTGCCCCACGACGGCCACGCGGCGCACAGCCGAGCCCCGGCTGGACACTCGCCGTCGTCTGCTCGGCGGTATTCATGCTCTTGCTCGACGTCACGATCGTGTCCGTTGCGCTGGCGGACATTCAGCGCGATCTCTCCGCAGACCTCGCCCAACTTCAGTGGGTGGTCGACGCCTACACCCTGACTCTGGCCGGTCTGCTCCTGACGGCCGCGACACTCGGCGACAGGATCGGGCGGAAGCGGATCTTCGTCGCCGGCCTCACGCTCTTCACGACGGCCTCCCTCGCCTGCGCCCTGGCGGGCGACGCGCTCGTGCTGAACCTCTTGCGGGCGGTGCAGGGAATCGGTGGAGCCGCCCTGTTCGGCACGGCGGTCCCGCTGCTGGGTGCGGCGTTCCCGACGGCCGCGGGCCGTGCCCGGGCCATCGGAGCCTTCGGAGCGACGCTGGCCGCGGCGACCGCCGTCGGCCCGCTCCTCGGCGGTGTCCTGGTGGACGGCCCGGGCTGGCGCTGGATCTTCCTGATCAACGTGCCGGTCGGCATCCTCACGCTGATCGCCTCCCTGCAGGTTCGGGAATCCCGCCCGCAGACGGCGCAGCGAGCCGACTGGGCGGGCACTGCGTTGCTCACCGCCAGCCTGTTCGCCTTGCTGCTCGGCCTGATCCGCGGCAACAGCGACGGATGGGGCAGCGGTCGGATCGTGTTCCTCTTCGCGGCTGCCGCTGTCCTCCTTGCCGGCTTCGTCGCCCGGGAGCTGACCGGGCGCGAGCCGATGCTGGACCTACGACTGTTCGTCCGGCCCGCCTTCAGCGGAGTGGGCCTGGCTGCGTTCGCCGTCTCCGGGACGCTGATCGCCGCCACCTACTACATCGCGCTGGACCTGCAGAACGGGTACGGCTTTTCGCCGATCGCGACCGGTCTGCGCGTGCTGCCCCTGACGGTGACGTCGTTCGTCGCCGCCCCGGTCACGGCAGGACTGCTGCGGCGTACCGGCACCACCGTGCCGACCGTGGTGAGCCTGGTGCTGGCGGGTGCCGGGATGCTGCTGGCCGCGCAGATCGACCCCACCTCGTCGTGGACGGTCTTGGTGCCCGGCTTCGTTCTGGCGGGACTCGGGCTCGGCATCAGCTCCGCCGCATTGACGTCCGCCGCGCTGGCGTCCGTGGAGCCGGCGCGCGCCGGAATGGCGACGGGCGCGGTCAACACCCTGCGCCAGGTCGGTACAGCGGCCGGTGTCGCCGTGCTGGGTGCTGTGTTCCAGCACCAGGCCACCGAGCGGGCCGGTGCGCTGCTGGACGCCGTGCAACTGCCGGTTTCTGCCCGCGAGCAGCTGAGCACGGCGATCGGCTCGGGCGCCGGGCGGATCGCCAGCCAGGCCGTCCCCGAGCCGCTGCGGCAGGCGGTGGCGGACGCCGGGGCCGCCGCCATGGCGGACGCCCTGTCGACCGTCCTGACCGCCGGCGGAGTGGCCGTGCTGGTGAGCGCCGTCCTCTGCGCCGTGCTCATGCGGCGCCGGGCGACCGACTCGCCGGTCGCGCCGCAGGGCCATCCGGTCGTCGAGCCATCGCTCGAGGCTGCCGCGCTCTGATCCGTGCCTGGCTCGTCGCCGCCACACTCGGCAGAAGTGGCCAAATCCGGGCCTGACATCGATGTCAAGAGTAGTTCTGCCGAGTGCCACGGCGAACCTCCCCACCGACCGAGGCCGCGTGGCGTCGTGGCACGGCTGCCCGCGCAAGCGTGGGCCTGCAAAAATCAGGGCGTGGGCCGGAGCGGATCCGAGGTTGCGACCTTGCCCAGCGCGGCCGGCAAGGTGCTCGCCGTCCTCAGTGCCTTCACCAAGACGCGCCCGTCGCTGACCCTGTCGGAGCTGTCGCGCAGCACGGGGCTCGCGCTGACCACCACCCATCGCGTCGTCGGGGAGCTCGCGGCCTGGGGTGCCCTGGAGCGGGACGCCGCCGGCGCCTACCGGATCGGCCTGCGGTTGTGGGAACTCGGGCAGCTCGCGCCACGCGGTCACGGGCTACGCGAGGCGGCACTGCCGTTCATGGAGGACCTCTACGAGGTGACCCACGAGAACGTGCAACTCGCCGTCCGGGAGGACACCGAGGTGCTGTTCGTCGAGCGGTTCGCTGGTCGGCATGCCGTCCCGGTGCTGACCCAGGTGGGCGGACGGTTCCCGCTGTCAGCCACGGGCGTCGGGCTGGTCTTGCTCGCACATGCCCCCGCCGACGTGCAGGAGCGGGTGCTCAGCAACCCGCTCCGCCGGTTCACCGAGCGAACGGTGACCGACCCGGCGCAACTACGGCGCATCCTCGCCGAGATCCGGCGTACCGGTGCCGCGGTCAGCGACCGGCAGGTCACGCTGGATGCCGTATCCGTGGCGGCGCCGGTCTACGGCGGTGACGGCACCGTCGTTGCCGCCCTCTCCATCGTCGTTCGTGGTGACGGCCCGAGCGCTGTCCGACCCATGACGCCGTCCGTGCGGGCCGCGGCCCGTGGCATCTCGCGTGTCCTGGGTGCCTCGGTTGGGCCACACTGATCGCGGATATCGAGGCCGCATCATCTGGAGCCGTCGTTGACTCACATCCCTCCGAGCCCTACGTTCGTGATATGAACGGCCGTGCGGTGCGCGAACAGGACGCCGCGATCGACACCTCGCGCCCGGAGACCACCGACGGCCGCCGTCGTCAGGCGGGTGCGCCGCGCCCGGCGCTGCTTGGACTGGCCGGGCTGGCGGGGCTCGCCGTCCTGCTGGAGGGCGGGCCGCGGGTGCTCG
>Ga0081539_10004392_pt1 | contig 15647 bp, 12 predicted proteins | sample TabmetS4T2R2_FD_71023 | JGI IMG/M metagenome (GOLD analysis project Ga0081539, IMG submission 71023) | Tabebuia heterophylla rhizosphere microbial communities from the University of Puerto Rico - S4T2R2 | ecosystem: Host-associated > Plants > Roots > Rhizosphere ...
CCCGACAGGCTCCAGGGCCTTCGAGCACATTCGGGCTCAGATCCAGCGACGGGCGGTTGGTCAGAACCGCCCGTTCGCACATTCTGGCAAATTTTGCGGACACAAGAGCACGTATAAGCCGTCCAACCATCGCGCGGGGAAGGCCGGGATGTCTCGGCTGTACCTGTCAAATCCGTGTGCGTTCTTTTCTATCCTTGCACACGGTGCTGCGGGTGCCGCCGGCACCCGGCCTTCCCTGCGCCCTCTGATTGAAGAGGGAGCAACGAGGATGTAAAACTCAGGCGAAATCGCGCCGTGAGAATGAGAGCGCATGTGCTGCAGCAAATTCAGCTGCCGTCCCGGACAAGCGAGCGCAGCGAGCGCAGATCCGGGACCCATAACCACAGGGCAAAGTTTTGCGAATGCTGGAGCTCCAGCTTGCTTAAACGATTGAGAACGGTGGTTATGGGTCCCGGCCTGCGCCGGGACGACACCGCATATGGGGCAGCGGTGTGCTGCAGCCTCACCGCCGCTGCACTTCGCTCTGCGCCGGCTTCACGTAAATGCTCTCATACGCCCCGGCGTACGCTTCCTTCCAGCCGCGCTTGTCGACGAGGAAGCGCCGGAGCTGCTCGTGCGCCTTCACCCAGAATATCGTATCGATCCGGTACTTCCCGATCACCTTGTCCCACGCGGCCTCGTCGATCTCCATGTGCACCAGCGCGAAATAGTCGCGCAGTACATCATCGGGATAGGCGGTGGCGGCCCGGCCGTCGACGAACAGGGGCACGGCGCCGCGCGTGTAATAGATCAGCAGCCCGCCGGCGTTCCAGTGGTTGAGCAGCCGCGCCTGCGGGAAATGGACCTGCAGATAGCGCGCATCCTGCTCCGAAAGCATGTACGGAAGCGTGAAGCCGGGCCTCGCATGCACATAGGTCAATGGCAGCGCGCAGGCGCCCATGATACTGGCGGCCATCAGCGCCTTCTGCACCTCGAAATTGTTCAGCCGGTTGGCGATCAGCCGGTCGAGGTGAAACGCCAGCGGTACCGCCGAGAACAGGAAGAAGAAGGACATGTATCTGAACTGATAGATGCCCATGAACAGGAACAGCCAGGACAACAGCCGCGCCTCGATGGGGCAGGGACTTCGCAGGAAGCGCAGTTCGAGCGCCACGAAGATCGCGGCGTAGACGATGCCGGGAATGCTCTGCGGCATCGACATGTTTCGATAGTAGGATTCCCACTCGCTGATATTGGCCTGCACGAAGTGGCCGATGGTGGCCGCCGAGCCTTCATAGATGCGCCAGCCGAGCGGATTGATGAAGGTCGCCGCGAAGCAGCCGACGCCCGCGAGACAGTAGATTGCGAAGCCCGTCCAATCCCGCCGCAGCAGGGCGATGCCGGCAAACACGCCGATGACGAAGAAGCCGAGCAGGAAGCCGCCATGCAGATTGGCCCACAGCAGCATGATCGCGGGCAGCAGATACCATTTCGTCCGCCGCAGACATTCGCCGTAGAAGACGACGGCAAACAGCATCGTCGCCGTGTTCGGCGAAGCGGCGAGGTAGATGTTCGGGGCCGTCGAAAAAGCGGGGTAGAGCAGGCACGCGGAGAAAACGGCGATGCAGACGGCGGCTGTGGAGGCTCCGGTTCGCAGGCAGACATGGGCAAGGTAGCCGACGATCACAGCGCCGCAAGCGACAGTGAAAAGCACGAGGCCGCCGAAACCCGAATACTGAAATACGACGCTGGCGATCACGTCCCAAAGCCACGACAGGTTGAACCACGGCTTGTCGCCGCTCGTGAAGGCCCATGGGTCGCGAAGGGGGACGTGGCCCTGGTCCCTGATCAGGTCACCGGCCGCCAGGTGCCATCCGAGATCGTAATGGCCGAGCATGATCGAGCCGTTAGCAAGGTAGTACACGCACGCGAACGAAATCAGGAAGAGGTAGACGCCGGACCGCCGCAGGTAAGACCCGATGGTCCCCGAGCCCCCGTCAGTCCCGCCGCCCCAAGCCTGCACCGCGTCCATCAACGAAACCCCTCTGAGGCGCGCCGCTGTGGCCTCGGCACGCCTGATCCGCATGGCCAGATGCGGCCATCCTCGGTCTAGGGCGACGAATCTAAGGTTGCGTAAAGGCCGACCGTGCAATTCGCTGGCAGCGGCAAGAAGGATTTTCTGCCTAACGAATGCTTACGAGGGAGGGCATGACCGCGCGCTTTTTGCCGATTTCGGCGCAAATTCCGCGCCTGGGTTAAAGAATTACAGAGATCGTGATGGTACCTCGCTGGCGAGGTATTTCATGCACGGAACCATCCAGCTTCCGCAGGCCCGGTCCCGCGCCGCAAATCGCGCGTTTACGGTGGGCTTGGTCTGTCTGGCCGTTGCGCTCGCGCTCGCGGTTCCCAGCCTGCGAAACGGCGTCTTCGACGCCATGTCGACCGACGATGCCATGCGGCTGGTCGAGGTCCGCGATCTCCTCGCCGGACAGTCCTGGTTCGACCTGACGCAGCACCGGCTCGACCCGCCGCAGGGCTTGCTGATGCACTGGTCGCGCCTGATCGATGCGCCGATCGCAGGCTTGATCCTGCTGCTGCGCCCGCTGCTGGGCGCTGTAGCTGCGGAGCAAGCCGCGCTCGTGCTGTGGCCGACACTGCTGCTGGCAGCCGCGCTGGCGCTGGTCGCAGCGCTGGCCGCGCGAATGGCCGACGGAACGAGCCGGCCGGACTTGCGGCTCGCAGCGATGATCGCAGCCGCGCTGGCCGCGCCGGCGCTGATCCATTTCCGCGCCGGCGGCATCGATCACCACAATGCCCAGATGGTGCTCGCGCTGTGCTTCCTGCTTTTCGGCGCCGCGATCGAGACCAGCGCGCGCGCTGCGGTGCTGGCTGCATTGTCGGCAAACCTGTCGGTGGCGATTGGTCTGGAAATGTTGCCGGCGATATCAGTGGGATGCGTCGCCGTGTTTGGCCTCCTGCTCTGGCGCGGCAGCGCGGTCGCTTCGCGGACCACGGCGTTCGGCGCAACGCTGATCGTCTCCTCGGCGCTGCTCGCCGTGTTGTTGTTGCCGTCGCAGTCCTGGGCAACGCCGGTGTTCGACGCCTTCGGCGGCCCGGTTCTGTTGCTGATGGCCGGCGGCGGCGCGAGCCTGATCGCCGTGGGCGCTGTCGCCACGCGGTGGCCAAGTCTTTCAGCGCGGCTCGTTGCAGCCGCCGCAACGGGCTCGCTGCTGCTCGCCGTGTTTTTCGCGGCCTATCCCGGCGCGATTGCCTCGCCCTATGCGGCGGTCGATCCGCTGGTGGCATCGGTCTGGCTCGACCATGTCGCCGAGACCATGTCGATCCACATGCTGTTCATTCTGGAGCCCGAGCGGATCCTCGGCATCTATGCGCCGCTGCTGCTCACCCTTGTTCTCGCCGCCGTGGTGACCTGGCGCGCCGCGCCCGACCGGCCTTTCCGCTGGATTTTTGCCGCGAGCGTGCTCGCCGCGCTGTTTGCCACCGGCCTCTGGCAGATGCGCGGCGCCGCGGCCGCAACGATGGTGGCGGCACCGCTGTTCGTCGCGGGCCTTGCGATGCTCTGGCCGCAAGTCCAGCGGCGGCGATTATTGCTCGCCGTGGTGCTGCTCTCGCCGACGGTGCTGGCCGCAGGCGGCCAGGCCGTGCGGCCGCTGCTCGACCTGATCAATCCGCCGGCGCGGATCATTGCCAAGGAGGACGGCGCCACGACCTGTCGCGCGATTTCCAGTCTCGCACCGCTTGCAAAGATTCCGGCCGGGCGCATGATCGCGCCGATCGATCTCGGCCCCGGCATCCTGGTGGCGACGGAGCATTCGGTGTTCGCAGCGCCCTATCACCGCAACAATGACGGCAATCTCGCCATGATCAAATCGATGATGGCGGCCCCCGACGCGGCGCATCGGATTTTGAGAGAGCGGCAGGTCGATTATGTGGTACTCTGTCGCGGCTCGCTCGAACTGTTGGAGCTGCTTGACATGGCGCCGGACGGCCTTGCCGCGCGGCTCGGCCGCGGCGAGGTGCCGGATTTCCTGCAGGCAGTTGAGCTCAATGCCGCCGGCAATCTGACCGTCTGGCGCGTCCGGCGGTAAAGGGGCAACCGGTTGTTAGGGAATCTCGTCCAGTGTTGGCCGGAACGGCCCTGCCTCGCGCCGATGACCATCTCCACAAAGGGTGAATACCGTGCCGGCTAGTTTTCGGATCCCAGGCCGCTACTACCTTGCGATTTTCGTCCTGGCTTGCGCCACGCTTTCGTTCCAGATCCTGATCACGCGCTTTTTCAGTGTGATGCTGTATTACCACTTCGCCTTTGCCGCAATCTCGCTCGCCATGCTCGGGCTGACGCGCGGCGCGATGGAGGTCTACAACAATCCCGCGCGCTACTCGAGCGAAGCCGTCGCAAGCGAGTTCGCGCGCCACGCCGCGTGGTTTGCCGTCTCCGGCGTCGGCGCGATGATCGCCTTCCTCTGCGTGCCGCTGGTCGCGCCCGGATTCCTGGTGCCCGGCGCGCTTGCGCTGGCCGCGCTCGCCTTCGTAATCCCGTTTTCCAACAGCGGCGTCTGCATCACGCTGCTGCTTACCCGTCTGCCCTATTCCGGCGGCTGGCTCTATGCCGCGGACCTGACCGGCGCCGCGCTCGGATGCCTCGGCATTATCTTCGCGCTGCTCGTCGTCGATCCCGTCAGCGCCACGTTCTGGCTCGGCGCCTTTTCCGCAGGCGCCGGCTGGATGGTGGTCCGTGGTGCAAGCGATGCCGGCGCCCGCCGGCTGAGCGGCGTAGTCGCGCTCGCGATGGCGGCGGTCGCCGCGGTGCATACCGGTCTCGATGTGGCCGGCAAGAGTCATCTCGGCGTGTTCTGGGCCAAGGGCCACGCGCAGACCGAGACCCTGTTCGAGCGCTGGAACACTTATTCCCGCGTGCGCGTCAGGCCGCTCGGCGACAGCATGCCGTTCGGCTGGGGATTCACCCACGATCCCGACATCAAGATCGAGCAGAACCTGCTCGACATCGACGCTGATGCCGCCACCGTCATCACCAAGTTCGACGGCGATCTCTCCAAACTGTCTTATCTGAAGGACGACGTCATCAACGCCGCCTATCTGGTGCGGCCGCCGGCGGACGCGGCGATCATCGGCGTCGGCGGCGGGCGCGACATCCTCTCTGCGCTATTGTTCGGCGCCAAGCGCATCCGCGGCATCGAGATCAACCCGGCGATCTTCGAGGTGCTCACCGACAAGTTCGCAAACTTCTCCGGCCATCTCGATCGCCAGCCCGGCGTCACGCTGGTGAACGCCGAAGCGCGCAGCTACATCAACCATTCGCCCGACAAGTATGATCTCGTGCAGATCTCGCTGATCGACACCTGGGCTGCGACGGCCGCCGGCGGACTGACCTTGACGGAAAACCGCCTCTACACCGTCGAGGCCTGGGCCGACTTTTACCGTGCGCTAAAGCCGGGCGGGCTGCTGTCGATCTCGCGCTGGTACGACCAGAAGGAATATAGCGGCGAGTTCTACCGCCTCGTGGCGATCGCCACCGAAGCGCTGCAGCGCCATGGCGTGCCCGCGAACGACCTCGTCCGCCATGTCATCGCCGTCAATGCCGGTCCCATCGTCACCGTGATCACCCGCCCTGACGCCTTCACCGACGCCGAATGGCAGGCCGCGCGGGCAAGGCTTGCCGCGCAAGGTTTCAAGGTCCTGCTCGGGCCCGATGTCGCCTTCGACAAGGTCACCTCGACCTTGCTGTCAGGCAAGGCGGACAAGGCGTTCTTCGCCGCACTGCCGGAGAACATCGTCGCCTCCACCGACGACAGCCCGTTCTTCTTCTTCACGCAGCGCCTGTCGACCTTCATCACCGAGCCGTCGACCGCCGTCACCAACAACAACGTGGCGATCAGCATGGTGCTGCTGATGCTCGTCGTCGCGCTCGCTGCCTGCGCCTACTACATCGTTGTTCCCTTCGTGCAGCTGGCGCGGCAGATACCGCTGCCGACGCTGACGCCGCCGGTGCTGTATTTCAGCGCGATCGGCCTCGGTTTCATGCTGATCGAGATCGCGCAGATGCAGCGGCTGATGGTCTTCCTCGGCCACCCCGTCTATGGCTTGAGCGTCGTGCTCTTCACCATCCTGATCTTCAGCGGCATCGGCAGCGCCACGGTCGGCGCGGGGGCGCCCGGCCGCGGCGCGATGATCGCTCGCTCGGCTGCGCTGCTGGTCACGCTCGCCGTGGCAGGTTACCTCACGCCGCTGGTGACCACCTGGACGCGGTCGGAAGCCACCGACATCCGGATCTTCATTTCCATTGCGCTGCTGGCGCCGCCGGCGTTCTGCATGGGCATGATGTTCCCGCTGGGCCTGAGCATCTGGCGCCGCCGCCCCGAACTGCTGCCGTTCCTGTGGAGCGCCAACGGCATCACCTCGATGCTCGCCTCGGTGCTGGGCGTCGCCCTTTCCATCCAGTTCGGCATCGCCGCGACTTATGCGCTGGGCGTCGGCCTCTACGCCGTCTGCGTCACCATGCTCGCCGCCAGGCGCGAGGAAAGCCAGCCGGCTGCAGCGGTCGAAACGGTCGCAGGACCGGGGTTTGCACCGGATGATGCCGCGCCCGTCGCCGTGCCCGTTCCGTCGCCGCAGGGCTAGCCGCCATACAGATAATTCGGCAGGAACAGCGTCATGCCGGGCCACAGATACATGATGACCATGCACAGGATCACGATCAGCATGTAGGGCATCATGCCCGAGAAGATCTGGTTCAGCGTGACGTGCTTCGGCGCGACGCCCTTGAGGTAAAACGCCGACATCGCCACCGGCGGCGACAGGAAGGCGGCCTGCAGGTTCACGAACACCAAGGTGCCCCACAGGATCGGGTCGATGTTGAAATGCTTCAGCATCGGCAGGAAGATCGGCACAAAGATGATGATGATCTCGGTCCATTCCAGGGGCCAGCCGAGCAGGAAGATGATCGCCTGCGACAGGATCATGAACTGCACCGGCGACATGTTGAGCGAGAGCACCCAGCTCTCCAGCAGCGCCTGGCCGCCGAGGATGGCGAACACCGCCGAGAACAGCGCCGAGCCCACGAACAGCCAGCACACCATCGCGGTGGTCTTGGCGGTCAGGAACACCGCCTCCTTGGTGCGCTTCCAGTCCAGCGTGCGGGCATGAAAAGCGAGGATGAAGGCGCCGGCGGCGCCGACGGCGGCGGATTCGGTCGCGGTCGTGATGCCGAACAGGATCACCGCGAGCACCACCACGGTCAGGATGCCGAGCGGCATCACCGACGACGTCAGAAGGCGCAGCACCTCGAAGCGCTCGGCGTCCATGCGCAAATAGGAGCGCAGGCTCCAGCCCGCCATCAGCAGCGCCGTGATCGCAAACCCAATATAGAATTGCAGGCCCGGACCCTGCTCCGCCGGCGTCGCCTCGCGGGAAACGGCGGCACTGCCGAGCTGCTGCAACCCTTCGACGGCTTCGGCGGCGCCGCCTGCCTGCTGATGGATGACGACGTACCACCACACCGTGGCAAGCGTTCCGGCGCTGATCAGGAACGGCACCAGCGAAATCAGGAAATTCTGTGCGATCGCGAGATAGCCCATCGGCTTGCCGTCGATCTCGACCTTGCTCGCCCGCGCCGGGGAGACCATCGCCTTCGACAGTGCGACGAACAGGTTGGGCGCGTAGAGCGCCTGCAGCTTCCTGATCCAGTCGGGCACGTTGACCCGGGTCTGCTCCTCCGGCAGTGGCGGGGCGATCTTCGGATCGATCATCGCCCAGGCCACGATGTAGACGAGGTAGAGGAAAGCGAGGAAAAAGCCGGGCAGCATCGCCGCGGCGTAGAGCTTCACCACCGACTGGCCCGCGACGGCGGCATAGACGATGATCATCACCGAGGGCGGGATCAGGATGCCGAGCGTGCCACCGGCGGTGATGACGCCGGAGGCCAGCTTCACGTCATAGCCGGCGCGCAGCATCGGGTTGAAGGCGATCACACCCATCAGCACCACCACGGCGCCGACCAGGCCCGAGGCGATGCCCCAGAAGGTGCAGACGATCAGGGTGGCGACCGCCAGCGAGGCGGGCAGGCGGCGGAAGGCGAGCTGGATCGAATAGAACATCTTGTCGACCAGCGCGCCGCGTTCCATCACGTAACCCATCAGCACGAACAGCGGGATGGAGATCAGAACGTCGTTGGTCATCGCGCCGTAGGTGCGCTGGACCATCAGCTCGAACACCTTGTTGTGGGTCCAGCTTTGCGAGGGGTCGTAGAAGGCGATGAAGCCGAAGAACATGCCAAGGCCCATCAGCGTGAAGGCCGTGGCGAAGCCCATCATGATAACGACGACGATGAGCGTCAGCATCAAGAGCCCGAGTGCCGGATCGCTCATGTCTGTGTTTCCCCGCCCATGCCGCGCTGCCGCGCCATTTCATCGATGCGCGCCGCGCCCTCGATGGCGATCTTGCGCGATTCCTCGTCGACATATTCGCTGTGCGCCAGCTGTTCCTCGATGACGTCGATTTCGGCGACGTCGTGCAGCCGGCTCGGCCATTCGCCGGTCTTCAGGCAGACGATGCAGCGCACGATCTCGGCGATGCCCTGCAGCATGATCAGCGATCCCGCGATCGGGATGATCGACTTGAAATGATAGACCGGCGGACCGTCGGCCGTGACGTTGGAGTGCTCGTTGATGCGCCAGGAATCCGCGGCATAGAAATAGCCGGCATAGATCAGCGCGGCGATGCCCGGAATGAAGAAGACGAAATAGAGCACGAGGTCCAGCGCGGCCTGGGTGCGCGGCCGCATCGAGGAGTACAGGAAGTCGCCGCGGACATGGGCGTTCTGCGCCAGCGTATAGGCGCCGCACAGCATGAACAGCGTGCCGTAGAGCATGTTGTCGAGGTCGAAGATCCATGCCGTCGGCATGTTCATGATGTAGCGCTTGAACACCTCGACGCAGACGACGCTGGTCAGGGCGATCATCAGCCAGGCGGTCGCCTTGCCGACCCAGGTCGAAATGCCGTCGATCGTGTGCAGGAAACTTTGGACGCTCATGGGTTGCGGGTGCTCGGGGAAACGGGACAGGCGAAGATAGCACAAGGCACCGTCCGGGTGTCGGTCCGGACGGTGCCTTGCCGGCTTATTTCAACGTCAGATCTTCTTGGCGGCGGCGTTGGCCCCGAAATAGTGGTCGTAGGCCATGCGGCGGCTCACCACCGTATCCTGCTCCCACTGTGTTGCGCGCTTGGCGAACTCGATCTGCGATTGCAGTATCTCCTTGAACAGCGGATTCTCCGACGCCTTCTTCTTCACGACCTCGTCGTAGATCTCCAGCTGCTGCTTCAGGATGGCGTCGGGCGTCTTGTAGAACTTGACGTTATCCTTGGTTTGCAGCTCGATGTAGTCCTTGGAATAGCGGTCGATCGCCTTCCAGGACATGTCGGCCGAGGCCGCGTCCACCGCGTTGGCGATGATCGCCTTCATCTTGTCGGGCAGCGAGTTGTACTTGTCCTTGTTGAAGGTGATCTCGAGCTGCTCGGCGTTCTGGTGATAGCTCTGCAGCATGCAGACCTTGGAGACGTCGGGGAAGCCGAGGATGCGGTCTGAGGTGGCGTTGTTGAATTCGGCTGCGTCGAGCAGACCACGGTCCATGGCGGCCACGATTTCGCCGCCGGGCAGTGCGTTCACCGCCGCGCCCTGCGCCGTGTAGACGTCGATGGAAATGCCGACGGTGCGGAATTTCAGGCCCTTGATGTCGTCGGCTTTGGCGATCGGCTTCTTGAACCAGCCGAACGGCTGGGTCGGCATCGGCCCGTAGGGGAACGACACGACGTTCGCGCCGATCGACGCATAGAGCTTCTCCAGCAGCTCCTTGCCGCCACCATAGCGGTGCCAAGCCAGCAGCATGTTGGCGTCCATCGCAAAGCCGGGGCCGGAGCCCCACAGCGCGAGCGCAGTCTGCTTGCCGTAGTGATAGACCAGCACGCCGTGGCCGCCGTCGAGCACGCCCTTGGAGACCGCGTCGAGCAGGCCGAAGGCCGGCACCACCGCTCCCGCCGGCAGCACCTCGATCTTCAGTTCGCCGCCGGTCATGTCGTTGACCTTCTTGGCGTAGTCGAGGGCGTATTCGTGGAAGATGTCCTTCGACGGCCACGTGCTCTGCCAGCGCATGCTGATCGGGCCGGTCTGGGCGATCGCGGCCGGTGCAGCCACCGTCGCTGCGGCGCCTGCGGCGGCCACTTTCAGAAAGCGCCGGCGCGAAGTCCGCTTGTCCTTGGTCGATTTTGTCATCGTCTCTCTCCCCGTGATGCGGGCCGTCCCCTGTGAGCGACCCGTTAATTATTGTCGGCAACTCAAAGGCTTGCGCGGGGGTTTGGCAACTAGACTTGGCGCCGATGCGACCCTTGGACGCAGCCGTGGTGGCTCAGACATCAAGGACGATTTGAGCAATTTATTCCGCGCGTGGCGAAATAACTTTGGTAGGGGCGCGCGCGTCATTGGTCGCCGCTACGCCGCCTGCAGCATCGAGCGTGCGAAGGCCGGATAGGTCTCGGCGAGCTCGTCCATGATCCGCCCGCGCAGCAGCGCCAGCGTCTCGGCATCCGGCACGGGCGTTGCTGGAATTTTCTCGGGCTCGGCATAGTCGAAACCGGTTTGGGCGCGGATATCAGACGGCGAAAAGGGCGGATGCACCGAGCGCAGCGCAAAGCCGCCGCGCGCTTTGTCGAAGTCGAACAGCGCCATGTTGGTGAGCAACGCGTAGGGGCCGCCGCGACGCCTCACCTCAGGGGTCGTCGCCGCCGCGCTGACGAAATCGACTTTTGGCACGAACGCTCGCGGCGAGTGCTCTTCGCGGAACAGGATGACGCGGGGCACGAGGTGATAGAGATAGGCCGAGCCGAACGAGCCGGGCCAGCGCACGTCGGTCTTGGGATAGGTGCCGGTGCCGACCAGATTGATGTTGCCCGCGCCGTCGATCTGGCCGCCGCCGAGGAAGAACGCATCGACCCGGCCTTGTGCGGCGCAGTCGAACACCTCGACCGCGCCGTTGGTGAAGAAATTATGCTCATGCGAGCCGAGGATCGTGACCTTGACCGGCGGCTTGCCGGCCCGCTCGTTGCGGGCGCGCAGCAGCATGGCGCCGGCGGCCGGGATCGGCGAGGACGCGCCGACTGCGACATGGCGGATGCCGTCCAGCAGGCCGGCGATGGTGTTGATCAGGAGCTCGCGCCGCTCGCGTTCACCGGCCATGGTTTTACGCCACCTGCTTGCGCTGCCAGAGGAAGCCCGAGAGGTAGGCGCGAAAGCCTTCTTCCGAGCGCGCCATCGCGGCGTAGCGCGCGACCTCGACGTCGTCGGTAGGGTATTCGCCCCACAATGCGAGCGGCCAGGCGCCGCGCGGGGCGAGGGCGACTTTGTCGACATAAAGTGAGGGCAGCACGCCCGCCGCGGAATCTTCGGTCGCCATCAGATTGCGATCGACGATGCGCTCCACGGTGACGAAGGTCTTTTTGGCCGCATAGGCTATCGCCGCCAGCTCCCGGTGCCGCCCGATCCGGATATTGCCGGCACGGTCGGCTTCGGGCGCATGAAAGAGGGCGACGTCGGGCGCAATCGCCGGCACCACCACGACCTTGCCGGGCTCGCCCACGGGGCTATCGATCACCTTCCAGTCGGGGCGCACTTTCAGAAGGTCGCTGCCGACGATGCCGGCGATCGGCATGAACGGCACGCCCTTTTGGGCAGCGAGCAGGCCGGCGAGGATGGCGGGGCAGGTGGAATCGCGCAGTGCAAAACTGCCGGCACGGACGGCGGCGGTGAAGCGCGGCGCGCCGCCGGCTTCCCCCAGCGACACGGCGCTGGTCTCGATCGCGCCGACCGTGCCGGCGCCGATCAGAAGATCCGCCTGCATGCCGCTGACCGGCACGCAGATCACCTTGAGGTCGCGGGCGCCGGCCTCGATCAGCGCGGCGGTCGCCGCCATCGACACCCCTGCCACCGGGATCGCCAGCGATTGCCCCGGCCCGACATCGGCCGCCATTGCCTCGAGCGAAACGATTTCCGTCATCGGCCGTCCCTCCCGGAATCTCTTGTTGCGGTCAGTGTAACAGCGTCGGCGGGATACGGTAGGCGTTATCCGTCGGCGCTGCCCGCGCGGCAGAGGTGCGGGCCCGGCATGGCGCGGTGCGGCCCCGGGGGTTACCCGGCCGCCAGCCAGCGCGTATCGCGCGGGGAGGGGCGGCGGTGCAGGCGCTGGTCCAGCATGGCGCGGGCGCGCGGCAAGTCCCCGCTCTTCATCAGCGCGACAATAAAAGTGTCCTCGACCAGCGTGCGTTGCGCGTGGCTGCCGCCGATGCGAACCACCTCGTCGAGCACAGGCGAGAGAAGCGCGACGCAGCCGCGATAGTCGCCGTCGGCAAAGGCGCTCATGGCGCGGAACAGCTTTGGCACCACGGCGCCGGCCGGCAGCTTGCCGTCGGCGAGGCGTTTCTCGATCACGGCAAGCCGCTCCTCCAGCGCCGCCTGGTTGCGGGTTGCCGCCGCAAACAGCGCCATGTGCACGTCGGCAAAGGCAATGCTCGAGCGCGGGAAGGCACGCTGGGCATATTCGTCGGCCTCGGACCAAAGGCGATCGGGCACGGCATGGCCATAGGCCTGCAGCCGCCACAGCAGCGAGGCGCCGTCGGTGACGGCGTTGAGCGGCGGCGCGTGGGTGACGGAGGGCTGCAGCACCTCGCCATAGATTTTCAGCGCGCGGGCGGCGTCGCCGTGCTCGAGTGCGCCCAGGGCCTGGTGCCAGCGGATATGGCCGTGCAGAATGCCGGCGCGATCGTAGCTCGGGATCCAGCGATCCACCAGCGCATCGGCGTCCTCGACCGAGCCGTCCTCGAACATCGCATGCAGCAGCGCATGCACCGCGTTGGCATTGGCCTCGCGGATCGCTAAGGCGCGCTCGGTCATGGCGCGGCCGCGTTTGACGTCGTGGTTCTCGGTCAGCGCCCAGCCGTGGTTAAAGAGGTACCACCAGTCATCGCCGTAATGATGCGCGTAGCGGGTGCAGAGATCGACGCGGGCCTGGTCGTGATCGGCCATGCCGGAAAACGCGAACAGCCCGAACGCGCCCATCGGCAGCGACATCACGATCGCATCGCGCGGCCAGGCGTCGATATGTTTCAGCGCTGAACTGAGTGCCGCCGGAAGATTTCCTTCGATCGCAAGCGCCAGCGTCTCGACATGGCTGCGCTCGCGCTCATCGCCGTTGCGCGCGACCAGTTCGCGCGCCAGCGCCGCCTTCTTCCGCGCCACGTCGCCCTGCTGATAGAAGGTGTGGATGCGCGCCCGGGCAATATGCGCCAGCGCAAAATCCGGATCGGCCGCAATCGCGCGCTCGAACGCTTCGGCCGCGCCGGTCCATGCCGCCAGCAACAGGTCCACGCCCTCGCGATAGGCCGAAGCGGCTTCGGTGGAGGTGGTGGAAAGCGCCAACCCGTAGCGATCCTCGTAGGCCATCGGTGCCTCATGATCGGTTTTCGCCCGTGAATGATGATCGGAAAGCAGGCGATTGGGAAGTTATTTTGCTGTGTGCCCTTGCAATCGCCCGGAAATGCTATATGTGAAGCGCATTCGATTTGAACGCGCTACCTTGTTGATTGCGGCCTAAGCCTCCTTCCCCGAGACATCGCTAGGATTGAATTGAAGCCTGCACGGAGGTCGTGCGGGTATTTGGCGCTTTTGCGCCGATGGAGAGCTGAATGTCTACGGGTGTTGTGAAGTGGTTTAACGGCCAGAAGGGCTTTGGTTTCATCGAGCCGTCCGACGGCAGCAAGGATGTGTTCGTTCACATCAGCGCGGTGGAACGGGCGGGCCTGACCGGCCTTGGCGAAGGGCAGAAAGTGTCCTTCGATCTCAAGACCGACAAAATGCGCGGCAAGACCAGTGCGGAAAATCTCGCGCTGATCTGATCGCAGGCGGCGTTTTCAAGCGAAGTGGATTCCGGTTCGCGCGAGAAAACGCGTAACGCGAAAAGATTGGAGGATCGGTACCGATCCTCCACGACGAATATTTCACGGATGTACTGAAGTCTTTGTCGAAGAAGAGCCCTGCTGGAAACGGCGGGGCTCTTTGTGTTATCCGCATCAGGCGGAGCCGGCCCGCTTCTTCTTCGCTTTCTTGACCGGCTCGGGCGGCAGCGCGGCTTGCGCCTCGCGGTCGGCGGCCTCTTTGGCCAGCCGCAATTCCCTCAGCCGTATCGTGTTCTTCGCAACGAAGGCGTTTCGTGCCGCGATCTCTGCCATGGCGGACCGTCCCTCGGCGGCGACGCGGTCGCGCTTTTCCTGCGCCGATTCCTTGGAACGCTCGTCATTCGGGATTTTGTTCAAAATCTGTCCTTTGCGGCTGCTGCGCCTCCTCAAAGATAGTAATTTGTGCAGTCTATTGTAAGGCCAATTCCGCAACTTCGACGGCGCGTTCAGCCCGTCCGCGCGCGCCGTCCCTCGATTGGATAGGCCGGGTCGTTGAACCCCGGCGTCGAGGGATGGCCTGATATGACGAGCCGATCGACCAGCGCCTCATCCTCCGCGGTAAAGCGATAGTCGAGTGCGCGGATGTAATCGTCCCACTGCTCTTCCGTGCGAGGGCCGGCGATCACGCCGGTGACGAAGGCGGAATTCAGCACCCAGGCGACAGCAAATTGCCCGGCGGTGATGCCCTTGCTCTCGGCGTGGCGCTTGATCTCCTGCGCGAGCTTCAGCGACTCCGGCCGCCACTCGGTTTGCATCATGCGCTTGTCGGCGCGGCCGGCGCGGGTGTCCTTGTCGGGCGCGGCGTCCGGCGCGTACTTGCCGGTGAGCACGCCGCGGGCCAGCGGGCTATAGGGCACGATGCCGAGGCCGTAATAGCCGCAGGCTGGAAAATGCTCGACCTCGGGCATTCGGTTCATCGCGTTGTAGTAGGGCTGGCTGACGATCGGGCGGTCGATGCCGTTGTCGTCGCAGATGTTGCAGATTTCGGCGACGCGCCAGGCGCGATAGTTGGAGACGCCGAAATAGCGGATCTTGCCCTGGCGGATCAAATCGCCCATCGCGCGCACGGTTTCCTGCAGCGGTGTGGCGTGATCTTCCTTGTGAAGATAGTAGATGTCGATGTGATCGGTGCCGAGGCGTTTCAGGCTTTCTTCCGCCGCTTGCATCACCCAGCGCCGCGACAGCCCGCCGCGATTGGGATCGTCGCCGATCTGGTTGGCGAGCTTTGTCGCCAGGATCCAGTTTTGCCGGCTGTTCGAGATGGCACGGCCGACCACCACCTCGGATTGCCCGCCGTTATAGGCGTCCGCCGAGTCGATGAAATTGATGCCGGCCTCGCGCGCTTTCGCGATGATCCGCGACGAGGTTGCCTCATCCGTCGGCCCGCCGAACATCATGGTGCCGAGGCAAATCGGCGATATCTTCAGGCCGCTGCGGCCGAGCTGGCGGTATTGCATCGGTTTCTTCTCCTCCCTTCTTCCCTTCTCCCCTTGTGGGAGAAGGTGGTTCGCGGGTCCTAACCGGCTACATAGGTAACAGAATAGACCGGCGACATGGGTAACAGGTCAACTGATCGGCAAGGAGGACTTGCCGATGGGGTGGAAGGAGACCTGTGCTGTGGAAGAGCGGAT
>Ga0081539_10004393_pt1 | contig 15647 bp, 13 predicted proteins | sample TabmetS4T2R2_FD_71023 | JGI IMG/M metagenome (GOLD analysis project Ga0081539, IMG submission 71023) | Tabebuia heterophylla rhizosphere microbial communities from the University of Puerto Rico - S4T2R2 | ecosystem: Host-associated > Plants > Roots > Rhizosphere ...
TCCGGCAAAACATCGGTATTAGCGTTCGCATTCGCGTTCGCGTTCGCGTTCGCGTTCGCGTTCGCGTTTGTGTTCACGTTAGCTGCGGGAACACTCACCGTCCCACCCGCTGGAATCGCCTGTTCAGCCCTTCCCGTCGGCGAAGCACCCGGTTGCACCGGCTGGCTGTTCGGATCGGCCGCGAGCGACTGCTGCGGCTGGTTCGTGTTCTGAGTTTGCGAAGCTGAGCTTTGCTTGAGCGCGTAGATGACGGCAAACACCACCAGCAAGCCCACGATCGACGGAATGATCACTTTCAGCGGATTAAAACTCGCGGCGCCCGCAGCCGCAGGTACGGGCGGCGGCATGGCCATGGCCGCGCCTTGCACCGGCACCGTCACGGGGGCGCGTCGCGGAGCCATCGGCGTGACTGGCGCCGGCGGCGGTGCTTGTCTCGCCTGCACCACCGTCACTTCGTCGCGGTCATCGATCACCGACGCCGTATTGGCGGCGGGTTGTCCCGGCACCGGTGCAAACTGCGCCGTGCCCGACGCGATCATCAAGTCCTCGACCAGCTCGGCGACGTTCTGGTAACGGCTCCCCGGCAGCTTCGCCATCGCGCGCGCGATTACGCGCCCGACAGACGCCGGCAAATCCTTTCGTTCGTCGAGCACCGAGGGCACCGGCTCCTGCAGGTGCTTCATCATCACCATCGTCGGCGAGTCGGCCGTGAACGGCACGTGTCCGACCAGCATCTCGTACAGGATGACGCCGAGCGAATAGATATCGGAACGCGAGTCGATTTCCGTTTCCTGCGAACACTGCTCGGGCGACATGTACTGCGGCGTGCCGATCACGAGATTCGGCGCCGTCAAACTGCCGGTATCGCGGTTCTCCGGTTCGTTGATCTTCGCGATGCCGAAGTCGAGCACTTTGGCGTGGTCGCCCGACATCGTGTCGAGCAGCATGATGTTGTCGCTCTTGAGATCGCGATGAACTACACCCTGCTCGTGCGCCGCGTGCAGCGCGTCAGCCACTTGCCGCGTGATATCGACGACTCGCGTCAGCGGCAGTGGACCTTCTTCGCGTATCACCTGTTTCAACGTCCGGCCGCTGAGGAATTCCATGACGAGAAACACCGTCCCGTTCTCGTCTTCGCCGAAATCAGTGACGCTGAGCGCATTCGGATGCGAGATCCGTGAAGCCGCGCGCGCCTCACGCGAGAAACGCGCGACGATCTTCTCGTCGGCAGCGAGCGACGGCCGCAATACTTTCACCGCGACGGTCTTTTCCATCAGCACGTGAGTGGCCCGGTAGACAGCGCCCATGCCGCCTTCGTTGAGGCGTTCTTCGATGCGATATTTTCCGGCGAGAGTGGCGCCGATCAGTGAGTCGTCGGTCTTTTGAAGCGCAACGCCATCGGCGGGGCAGAGCGTCGTGGTGTCAGGATATTCAATTCCGCAATGCGGACATTTTTTCATCAGGTGGCTGCGCCTCTCCTCGGTTCATCGGGAGAGCGCCAGCCTATCACACCCTTCGAAGCGCTCGCAAAGAAACAAAAAATACGGGCGAGAGAGTGAAAACTCCCTCGCCCGGACGAGTGAAACTCTCGTGCAGTTAATTAGGTCGCGCTGGGTTTGACGACCGCGAAAACCACCAACAGCGCAAACAACACCAGCGACTCGATCAGCGCCAGACCAAGAATCATCATCGTCTGGATACGACCGGCGGCACCCGGATTCCGCGCCGCGCCTTCGCACGCCGCCGCGCCGATGCGCGACTGTCCGATAGCGCCGCCAATCACGGCGATACCGAAACCGATACCGGCCGCGAGTGCGCGATACTTGTTAACCGAACTCGCGTTGTCGGGGCCTGCCGCTTCAGCCTGTGCAAACGCGGTCATCGCACTCATGAGAATGCCGACGACCACGAACAGCAACATCCTGAATTTGCTCATGCTTCCTCCTCTGATTTACATCTGCGATTGCATTCCGCGAGCAGCCCCGGCGTTATTATTTCGCCTGCCTCCGGTATCCACCGCCCCTCTTACAACGGCGCTCCAGCGAAACAGACAGTTTCCCTTGCTATGAATCTGTGGGTCTGCGTGAGTAATGCAATCTCGCATGCGCAGCAACGTGTGCGGTCCGTCGACCTCACCGCTCGCCACGCGCTTTGATAAAGCCGAATCAAGTCAAAACCGGAGCGATATATTCGTCGCCATCGTAGTGCTCAGGCTCGTGCGCGCCGTGCGTGTGTGGCGCATGCGACACCTCGCTGATGTACAACTGCGAGAGCAGGATGAAAACAAACGTTTGAATCAAAGCCACGAAGACACTCAAAGGCATCAGCAGTATCGGCGCAAACCACGTGGCCGGCGGCGCGAGCCCGGCCAGCGTTTCCATCACTTTTTCGTCGGCAAACAGGTTGCCGAAGAGACGGATGCCGAGTGAAAACGGACGAATCAGGTTACTGATCAACTCGATCGGAAAGATCAACCAGCCGATCCACCAGATCGGACCGGCGAGGTGTTTCAAATGGGCCAGCAAGCCGTTTTCACTGATACCGATGTAGTTGTAATAAAGGAACGAGGTCAACCCGAGCGCGAACGTCACGCTCGTGGCTGAGGTTGGACTCATGAACAGGGGGAAGAGTCCCATCAGGTTCGAGACCAGGATCAGCACCGCGAACGCCATCACGACCGGGAAGTATTTCAAACCGTGCGGCCCGATGATGTCCTGCACCATGTTGCGCACGGCGAGCACGCTGACTTCCAGCGTCTGCTGGCCGTGACCCGGTTCTGACTCCGAGAGTTTGCCCTTCAGGATCCAGATGATCACCACGCTCAGAAGGCACGCGATGAAGAACATCACCGTGTACCACGGAATCGCGTTGTCGGCGGTGTAGGGACCGAACGCAGCTTCCGGCGTGCTGCCGAAATAACCGAGCACTTTGTCCCAAACAGGCTTGGTGTATTTGAGTTCGAAGCGGAGTGCAGCTTCCCCGAAATATTGGTTCACAAGCTGCACGATAATTGGCGCCTGGTGTTCGGCTTCCTCCGCGTGCTCAGCCGCTTCTCCCGCATGCTCTGCCGCTGCCGCGGCGTGCTGCAACCACAACATCAACTAATTTCCTCTCGCTCGATGATTGCGAAATAGAACTCTCTGAAAGCTTCGACCATCAGCCCGGCTACAAAAGTCGACAACCCGGCAAGCACGGCCGGCAAAAAGACGAGGTCCAACGTGTAGGTGGCGAAGACAACGCCGGCGATCACCAGATACCGCAACAGAAATCGCGCCAGTTGCAGTTGCTTCACCGCGCCGGTCGTGGCCAGTTGAATTGCCGCGCCGGCGGACTTTACCAGCCACCGGTGATTGAACAACGCCAGCAAGCCGCCGAGCAGCAGGCCCGTCGTAAAGCGCCATGGGCCAACCACCGCAGACACAACTACACCCAGCCCGGTGGCAATCGCCATCGTCCGGAAAATCCTGCGATTGATGGCATTGTCTAAAGAATCCGCCATGCGCGAAGCGGGAGATTTTAATTTAATACGTCTTTGAACTCAAACGGACAAACTCAAACAGCCCCGCCGCGGAGCCGATGACGATGCCGGCGATGAGTAGCCAAGGCTCCGTGCCGAACCACTTGTCGAGGAAATACCCGGCGCCACAGAACGCCGCGACGGAGGCAAACAGGGTGATCCCGGCGGCGTAGGCGAAGCCGGTCTTGCGGTTCTCGTCCTGATCGGATGGTTCGCGCACGTTTACCAGCTCTCGCGGGTGAGAAAGTTCTTCGGCACTTCGTAGAGCATCGCGCGACGCGAGTGGCGCATTGAGTCGTGAATAAAACAGACGTGCGTGCACCAGCACGCGCGGCCACCGTCGATCTCGTTTAATTCGGCCGTGCGAGCGTGGGTCGACCAGAGCGCGCCGAAGTCGTAACCGAAATCGGCCAGCGTGGCGAACTTCTCGCGCAACTCGCACGCGCGCACGTCGCCGTTGTAGTCGATCACGGCGGTTGTTTGACCCGCGGTGCATGGAAACGGCCACGGCGTTGATTGCCCGAAGTTCGCATGCTGCGTGCGGTAGTGCGTCGTGATCGCGCCGACGTAAGCGACGTTCTTGACGAAGCGTTTGCTCGCGTCGTCTTCGGCAAACATGCGATTGCCGTAACGTTTCGTCAGCTTTGCGACCTTGGCGTACATCTCGGGCAGGATTTCCGTGGGCACTTGTTTGATTTGTTCGCCGACGAGTGTTTCGCCGCGGACGATGTTGAAGTACTGGCCGTCGAGCCGGTAGTTCGCCCACATAAACTCCGCGAGCATTTCGATCTCGGTGTAATTCTCAGCGCAGACGACGGTGTTCACGTTCAGGCGAAAGCGGTCGGTGTACTTCGTCTTCAGCGGGTAGAGCGATTCGATGCAGTCGAGGGCTTTGGTCCAGTTGCCGGGCACACCGCGAATGCGATCGTGAGTTTGGCCGTAACCGTCGAGCGCGATGTTCAGGTAGAGATCGAGCGACGGATGTTTCGAGAGGGCGCTGTCTACGATCTCGAAGACGCGAGATTTTATTAGCCCGTTCGTCGGGATGATGATGCGGTTGACGGCGTTGTTTTTGACGAAGAGATCGATGACTTCTGAAACGTCGCGCCGGAGCGTCGGCTCGCCGCCCGAGAGCCAGAGGTCGGTAATCGGCGGCATCGTTTGCGAGATCTTTTCGAGCTGCGCGAAGGTCAGATCGCCGGGTTGGTTCAGCTCTTCGTGATAGAAGCAGGTCTGGCAGAAGGCGTTGCAGCGCGAAGTGACGAAAAGGATCACGGTGCCGAGACGCTTCTCGCGTTTCGCAGAACGCAGCAGTTGCACGAATTGGACCGCTTTGCTGGTCATTAAGAATCGCGAGAGATAATGACAGCTTCATTAGGTGATGGCAAATTATAGGTTATGCCGCGCCAGGTGATGCGGCGCGAGAAGCCGGCGACGAGCGCGTTGTAAAGATAGAGCAGCGACGCGAACGGCCAGAGAAAGACGTGCGCGGCCAGATCGCGCCGCAACGCGGAACGATAGCCGGCCAGCGGAATGCCGACGGCGCGCCACCTGATGATCCCCTTTGCGGCCCCGAGCGTGAAGATAACCAAAACAAAAACGAGCGTCGGGACAAACGACCGGCCCGACAACAGCCTTGTGACCAGCAACACGATCCCACCGAAGAACGCGAGTCCGAACAGTATCGAACCGAGCAGCAGCGGCAGCCACAGATGCGGTGCGTAAATCCGCGTGATCTTGATCTGTCGCGTAGTAAATTCTACGAGCTCATCCCACCCGCAATCGCCGACAGACGGCACCAAGCAGTTGGGTGTGAAGTGAATCGGGAGCTTCGCTTGCTTGAGCACGCGCGTGATCGTGAAATCATCGGAGACCGTGCCACGCCAGTGCTCGACGATCTTCAGCCGTTCAAACGTCGCGCGGCGAATCGCGGTCGAGCCGCCCCAGCAAAAATTCTTCGCGGTATCTGCGCCGAGCGCCGAAGCCACCGAGGCATTCCAGACGCCGCGCAAGCGCGACGCGAGTCCGCCGCGTTCGGGAACGAACCAGCGATAACCCGTCGAAGCGCCGAGTGTCTCGTCGGCGAGCGGCGCAACGAGTTCACGCAGCCAGTTTTTGCCTGGACGCGCGTCGGTATCCACGAACACAATCACTTCCGCGCGCGGATCGATCTCGCCGACAGCAACAATGAGGTTGTGAACCTTCTGACCGGTGCCCTCTGCCGGGCCGCTGATGACCACTTTGGCGCCTAAGTCGTTGACGAGCGGGAGGGAAGGATCTTGCGGATCGTCAAAAACAAATTGGATTTCGTATCGCGGATAGTCCTGTTTGAGGAGTGGCGCGACGTTATCGACAAATCCCTCCTCGTGGCCGCGCGTTGGCGCTATCACCGAGACAAACGGCTGAAAGTCACCAAGCGGACGCGCAGTCTCTCGCCGCACGTAAGCCGCATAACGAATCCCACCCAACAACGATTTAATGCCGATCCAACAGGCGAGTGCCGCGAGAATATAGTAGGCGATCACTTCAACGCGATGGCGGCCGCTGAGGCGAGCGGGCCAATCAGCTCCTGCGCGACCTTGACGAGCGGCTGCGGGTAGACGCCCACCACCAGCACGCCAATCACCGACACGATCAGCGCGGTTTGCAGCGCCGGTGAAAGCGCGAGAGGCTTGTTGTCAGCGACGCGATCGCCGAGATACATCACCTTGATAAAGCGGAAGTAGTAATAGAAGGACACGACCGTGTTGATGATGGCCCACACCGCCAGCCAGATGTACCAGCTCTTTCCTTCCGGTCCGGCGCCCCGCTGAATCAGCCCGCCGAACAGAAAGTACTTGCCGATAAATCCGCCCGTGATCGGCAGCCCGCCCAGCGACAACATGAAGATCGTCATCATCGCCGCCATGCCGGGCGCTTTCTGACCCAGCCCGCTCAGGTCATCGACGTTGTCGCCGATGATGCCGCGGCGGCGCAGGCTGATGATGATGCCAAACGCGCCCATGTTCATCAGGGTGTAGTCGAAGAGATAGACGATCAGCTCGTTGTAGCCGTAAAGATTGTTGGCGACGAGCGCGAGCAGCAGGTACCCGGCGTTGGAGATCGAAGAGTACGCGAGCAGCCGTTTCGAATTCTCCTGCGTGACGGCGGCCCAGTTGCCGACCATGATCGTGATCGCGGCGACGAGGCCGAGCAGCGGCGCCCAGTCGGCGTACATCCCGCCAAGGGCTTCGTTAAAAACGCGCGCGTACAAAGCGAAGCTCGCGGCTTTCGATCCGGTGGACAAAAACGCCGTCACCGAAGTCGGCGCCCCTTCGTAAACATCCGGCGCCCACATGTGAAACGGCACGGCCGCGACTTTGAAGAATAGTCCCGCGCCGAGCGCGATCATGCTCAGCAACAGCAACGGCCGCAGCTTCGCGAGATCGTCCGCACCGCCCGCCTGTACCGTCTGCACGGCGTTCTTGATTTGCGGTATCAGTTGATTGATCTGGCCGCCGATCTCGCCGATGTTCGTCGAACCTGCCACGCCGTAGAGAAACGACATCCCGTACAGCAACACGCCCGACGAAAACGCGCCCAGCAGGAAATACTTCATCGCCGCTTCGTTCGAGCGCTTCTCGCGTTTGGTGAACGCGACCAGCACGTAGAACGTCAGCGCCATCAACTCCAGACTGATATAAAGCGAGATGAGGTCGTAGCCACAGGCGATGAACATCATGCCGACGGTGGCGAAGAGCACGAGCGCGTAGTATTCGCCGTGCTGCTCGCCTTCGACGTCTAGATAGCGCGTGGAAATCCCGATGGCGAGTCCGGCGGCGACGAGAAAGATTCCCTTGAACAGCAGCGCGAAGCCGTCGATGCGGACCATACCGTAAAAACCGTCGAATGGCAGCGACCCGCGCAGGTAAACCCACTGCACTGCCAGCGAAATAAACGCGAGTGCGACTCCGGCCAGCGAGAAGTACGCTGTGAGCTTGCTTTTGCGATACGGAAGGATGACTTCCATCACGAGCGCCACGCAGGCGCAGACGGTCAGGATCAACTCCGGGATGATGAGTTGCAGGTCCGAGACGCTAATCAGCGAGGTTGTGTTGGCCTGGAGAAGAAACATTTATTTTTGCGCGCGCTCCGTTTGCGCCGGCGCCGACGTTCCCGGAATCACGTAATCCGGTCTGATCTGCTTCACGACCGCGTTCACCGGTTGCTGAATGTATTCGAGAAACGGCTTCGGGTAGACGCCGATCCACAGCGAGAGAATCATCAGCGGCACCATGTAGGCCCACTCGCGAATTTTCAAATCGGGCAGCGTCTCGTTCTTCGGGTTAGTGATGTTGCCGAAGAACATACGCTGGTACAGCCAGAGGAAGTAGCCGGCGTTGAGAATGATGCCGAGCGCGGCCCAGCCGGACCAAAACGGATTCGCCTCGAAAGCTCCGCGCAGCGCCAGAAACTCCGAGATGAACACGGCCAGCAGCGGCAGTCCGATCGCCGTCATCACCATGCCGAGAAAGATCGCGGCATAACCGGGCATCACGTGCGAGAGCCCGCCAAACTCCGCCACGTTGCGCGTGTGCCGCCGTTCGTAAATGATGCCGACCAGCAGAAACAGCGCCCCCGAGTAGATGCCGTGATTCACCATCTGCATCACGCCCCCGTTGACGCCATTTGGATTCAGCGCGAACAGCCCGAGCATCACCATGCCCATCGACGAGACAGAGGAGTAAGCGACCAGCTTCTTCACGTCACCGTCTCTTTTGACGACGAAGTACATCGCGGCCAGCGCGCCGTAGATGATGCTGACGATCGCGAGAAAGACGATCACGCTGCGCACGCCAAACGTGCCGAGGCTCGTGTGCCACGAGCTTTGATCTTTCGAAGCCCATGGGAACATCGGCAGGTTGAAACGATAGAAGCCGTAGGTCCCGAGCTTCAGCAGGATACCGGCGAGAATCACCGAGCCGGCAGTCGGCGCTTCGACGTGCGCGTCCGGCAGCCAGGTGTGAAACGGAAACATCGGCACCTTGATCGCGAAGCCGAGCGCAAAGGCGACGAACAACAAAATCTGGAGCGTGCCCGTGTACAAAACCGGTCCCATCGCCTGCATGTAGAGAATGTTGAAGGTGCCGGTGCCGTTTGCGGCCGCGGCTTGCAGCGAGTTTGCCACTAGCTGTACAGCGCCGTCGTTTCCGGCCACCAGCCTGACAGCCTCTTGCGTGATCTGCTTCGCCAGTGTCTGGTCCTGCGTCAGGAAGTACATCTTCAACACGCCGAGCAGCATCACCACCGAACCGACGAGCGTGTAAAGGAAAAACTTGATCGCTGCGTACAGCCGGTTCTCACCGCCCCAAATGCCGATCAGGAAGTACATCGGCACCAGCGACACTTCGAAGAACAGGTAGAACAGGAACAGGTCCATCGATGCAAACACGCCGATTACGGCCGTCTGCAACAACAGCAACAGAACGTAATACTCTTTCTCACGCTTCTGAATGTATTCCCACGACGACAACGCCGCGATCGCGCCGAGCAGCGTCGTCAAAACAATCAGCAGCACCGCGACGCCGTCGACGCCCATCTGGTAACGCGCGCCGATGATCGGGATCCACTCGTGGTCTTCGAGAAACTGCATCCCGCCCATGCCGCGGTTGTATTTCAGCAGCCACAGCGAAAGAAGAAAGTCGAGACCAAACCAGGCCGTCGCGAAGCGCTTGATCAGGCTCGACTGGTCTTTCTTCATGAGCGCCAGGATGAGGATCGCGCCGACCGCCGGCAGCCAGGTGATGAAAGAAAGTATGTAGTTGTTCATGTTGTTTATCGGAGCCGTCACTCTGGGGCCGCTCTGCTCACAAAACCGCCGCCAGGATTCCTCGTAGCATCGTCACGATGTCGCGCGCGAAGAACGCAGCCACAGCCAGCATCAAGCCCACCACCATCACGAGCGCGTAGTTTTGCGTGAAACCGGTTTGCGCCGCGCGCAGCAGCGGCGACATCAAACGCGCGATGAAAGCCGCAATCGAGTTGACGAGGCCATCGACGAAATACTTGTCGATACCGCCGACCACGCGGCTGAAACCGCGGCTCAACGCAGCGAGTCCGTTGACTACGCCGTCGACGATTTTCGAATCGAATGAAAAGACCGCGCGCGCGGCGTCCATCGTGCGGCGAGTGACGGCCCAGCCGTAAAACTCGTCGACCCAGTACTTGTTGTAACTGGCGAGATAGAGCGGTCGCAGTCGTTGCGCCCAGATGTCCGGCAGCGCGGGCCGCCAGACGTAGAACAGGCCGCCGAGCAACATGCCGATGCCGGCCGCGACCAGCGAAATAATGATGAAGATCCACTCGGTGCCGAGTTCGCTATGAACAGAACCTTCTAGCGAATGCGCCAGGTTGTATCCCGCGGCGCCGGCATGCTCACCGGCGGCGGTGTGTTCCGGCGCACCTTCCGCCTGCGGCTCGGCTCCGTGTTCTCCAACCGGTGCGCCGAAAGGTCTCCAAATCACCGGACTCAACCAGTTGACGATATTCACCCGGCCCCCCGGATGCTCAGTTCCAGTCATGAACCGAAACGCCGGACCGACGCCGACAAAGCCGCCGATCGTCGCGAGAACCGCCAACACCGCCAGCGGCACCCACATCGACGCCGGTGACTCGTGCGGCACGTGCGCGCCGTGGTGATGGCCGTCATGTTCAAGAGCATGACCGTGCGTGGCGACGTGATGACCAACGTCTTCGTGCACTGGCCCAACGTGCTCGCCGGGCTCGTGACGCACTCGGTCGCCTGCTGACGGCAGCACCGCGTCGTGCGCAGCCAAACCTTTGTCGTAAGCCGACGCGTGCGCTTCGTCTGCTTCGCCGCCCGCCGGCGCTTCGAGAAACCTTTCGCGGCCCCAGAACGTCATCGCCATCAGCCGCGTCATGTAGAAGGCGGTGCAGATTGCGGCGATCGTTCCCACCAGCCACACCAGCCAGCCGAGCGGGATCTGCGTCGTCGAAGCCGCGCTCCAGAGAATCTCGTCCTTGGACCAGAAGCCGCTGAACGGAATGATGCCGCAGATGGCCAGCCAGCCCGCGAAGAAGGTCCAGTAGGTGTACGGCATGTACTTCTTGAGGCCGCCCATCCGCCGCATGTCCTGCTCGTGGTGCATGCCGTGGATCACGCTGCCGGCGCCGAGGAACATCAGCGCTTTGAAAAACGCGTGCGTCATCACGTGGAAGATGCCGATTACAAACGCGCCCACGCCGCAGGCCATGAACATGAAACCGAGCTGCGAGACGGTCGAGTAGGCCAGGACTTTCTTGATGTCGTTCTGCGTGATGCCGATCGTGGCGGCGAAAATCGCGGTGGCGGCGCCGACGAGCGCGACGACGAGCAGCATCGTTTGCGAGTGCTGGAAGATAACGTTTGTGCGCGTGACCATGTAGAGACCGGCGGTCACCATCGTCGCCGCGTGGATCAAGGCGGACACCGGCGTCGGGCCGGCCATCGCGTCCGGCAGCCAGACGTGCAGCGGCAGTTGCGCCGACTTTCCGCAGGCACCGATGAACAGTCCCAAAGCAATCCACGACAGGATGCCCCAGTTGCCGAGCGTCTCCAGCGGAAAACCTTTTGCTTGTTCGAAGACTTGCGTGTACTGGGCAGAACCGAAGGTAGCGATGACGCCGAAGATCGCGAGCGCGAAACCGAAGTCGCCGATGCGGTTCGTGATGAACGCCTTGCGCGAAGCGTTCGCGGCTTCCTGACGATCGAAGTAATAACCGATGAGCAGGTACGAGCAGAGACCCACGCCTTCCCAACCGACAAACATCATCAGGAAGTTTGAGCCCATCACGAGCACGAGCATCGCAAACATGAACAGGCCCATGTAAGCGAAGAAGCGATAGAAGCCCGCCTCGCCGTGCATGTAGCCGGTGGCGAAGATGAAGATGCACAGGCCGACGCCCGTGACGATCAGCATGAAAATCGACGAGAGCGGATCGAGCTGATAGCTCCACTCGATGTTCAGCAGCGAGTAGCGTGGCGTGTTGTTGATGGCGACGATTACGCCCTGGTACTTGCCGCGTTCCTCTTGAGGCATCGCGGCGTATTTCGCCTGCGCTTCTTTCGTTGCTTCGGCCAGACCGCGCTCCTCAGTGCCCTGGTTGAGGCTCACCGCGCCGGCGGGAATCCAGTTGAAACTAAAACCATCCTGGCTGGTGACGTAAGCGTTGGGCCACTGCGCGCTACCGCCAAACCCGTACGAGTAGACCGCCGCGACGCTGATCAGGAAAGCCAGCGCCACGGAACCGACTGCGATGCCGCCGATCAACGTTTCCGAAAAGCGAAACTTCCGGCCGAAGAGGCCGTTGATCGCGGCGCCGGCGAGTGGTAGCAGGGGAACTAGCCAGATGTATTTGTACATTTCACCATTTCAACAAGTCGATCTCGTCTACCCAGATCGTTTCCTTGTTGCGATAGAGAGCGATGACGATTCCCAAACCGATCGCCGCCTCGGCGGCGGCCACGACGATCACAAACACCGTGAAGAGCTGGCCCGCGAGCGCGTTGACGCTGCCGGTTTCCTGGAGGTAGCGCGAGAAAGCGACGAAGTTCAGGTTCGCCGCGTTGAGTATCAGCTCGATCGACATGAAGATGACGATGATGTTGCGCCGCGTTAAGACGCCGGCGACGCCGATGATGAACAGCAGCGCGCCGATCACGAGAAACTTCGACAGGTCGGGATGCGTCGCGGCGTATCTCATCTGCTCGGCTCGACTGCCCTGAGCCTCCTGAAACAAGAACGCCAATGCGGGAACGAAACAGTTCAGCATGTTCATTCAGACCGTGGTTCCAATTTCGCGAGCTCCGGATCGCGCGCGATCTCTTCCCGCAGCACGTCGGGATCGACGTCGTCCGCCGAGACTTCCTGCTTGAGCGTTCGCGCCAGCATCACGGAGCCGATGATGGCCACCAGCAGCAGCACACTCGCGATTTCAAACGGCAGCGAGGCATAACGATAAAGACTGCCGCCAACGCGCTCGGTATCTTTCGTCATGTGACTCGTGCCGGTCGCGTTTTTCGCGACTGTCGCGTCTGCGCTTTGCTCGGCGACGGGAGTTTCCGGCGGCGGACGAAGTTTCTGCAAACCGCGATAACCGTCACTCACGGCGTAGAGCACGCCGCCTACGAGCAGGAAACAAAAGATCAAGCTCGCCGTCACTTGCCGCTGGTTGTTGAAGATCTCTTCCTTGCCCTTTTCTTCGGCGCCGACGTTGACGAGCATGATCACGAACAGGAACAGCACCATCACGCCGCCGACATAAACGAGTATTTGCACGCCGGCGATGAACTCCGCGCCTGACAACACAAACAGCGCCGCCACCGAGACGAGCGAAGAGATGAGGAACAGCGCGCTGTGCACGGCATTGCGCGCCATCACCGTCAGCAGCCCCGCAAAGATCCCCGCGAGCGCGAAGATCCAGAAGAAGAGCGCTTCGTAACCGGATAAGATCATTGCCGATTGTCGATTGCCGATTGCCGATTTCGCTTCATCACGGCTGTCTGGATTTCAATCGCGCAGTAATGCGCGAGGTCGCCATTATTCGAGTTAATTCGTTTGCCTCCTGAAGTAGCGGCTGAACGAGGTTTGTTCTGAGAAGACCTCCCTCGATTATCAGCTCCAACCAAAATGCAGTTTCGTCAGCCTCTTCTTCTACAATTCCCAATTTCGCGATGAACTCCGCGGTCGATCTACCTCTACACGCGGCGCGATAGTTAGCTCCCACCGAAGTCCCGGCCCTAACTAGCTGGCCACCCACTGCTCTGCCCTGGGTGCTGTTAGGCAGCGCGTTCGCCAGTTTCAAGACCCGCAGCGCAAATAACTTCGTTCGTTGCTTCAACTCGTCTGCATTCACGACGTGAGGCCCTCTGAATGCCTCCGACTACCAAATCGGCAATCGGCAATCGAAAATCGGCAATGCTTACCTTGTGTATTTGACGGTCTCGCGACCTTGCTCGAGCATCTCGCGGTTCCAGACGAAGCCGGCGCGTGAGTAGGTCGCGAGCTCGAACTCCTGCGTTAGTTCGAGACACGCAGTCGGGCACGCTTCCTGACACAGCGCGCAGAACATGCAGCGCGAGGTGTCGAAGATAAACTCGTCGAGCACTTTCTTGCGCCGCGGCTTGCCGGCGACGATGATCTCGACGTCCATCGGAATCACGTCGATGCAGTCTTCGGGACACGCGACCGCGCACAGGTTGCAGGCGATGCACAGCGTGTCGTGCGTTTCCGGGTCCATATTCAAACGCGGCGCGCCGTGAAAACGCGGCGCGACGTCGGGTCGCACTTTCGGATACTGCTCGGTGTAGATTCCCTTGCCGGCGACGGCGTCCTTGTCGGTGATCGCGCCGAGGTTGTATTTCAGCGTGAGCCCGAGTCCTTTCAGCAAGTCGATCATGAAGAAGCGTTTCAGCTTCTGCGCGAACGTCGGTTTCGGCGTTTTAACTAACGACATTTGAAACTACACCTCACTTGCGGAAACTGCCGGTTTGCCCTGCGGCACATTCACCAAACGTATATTTCGCCGCTGCACCTTGAGATTGAAATCGCGCGAGCGCCAGTTGATGCGCGCCAGCAGCGCCGCGGTGATGAACAGGCCCGCGATGCCGAACGCAACCATGATCAGCTTGCCGGTCAACGTCAGGTTCAAGCCGCGCTCGAGCGAATCGATCGTCTTGATCTTGCCCCAGTTATTCAACGCCTGCACGACGAAGATGGCGAGCGCCGACAGCGCGATGTTGATGAGCGCCGACGGAATCAGCCATTTCCAACCGATGTCCATCAACTGGTCGTAACGAAAACGCGGCAATGTCCAGCGCAGCCAGAAATAGATGTAAAGGATAATGGAAACCTTCACCAAAAACACCAGCAGGCTCACGATGACGTACAGGTTGTGTTGTCCCGCCGTCTCCAACCGGTAAACAAAGGGGAAGTACCAGCCGCCGAGAAACACGGTCGCTGCGACGGCGGAAACGACGACCATCGCCGCGTACTCAGCCATGAAGAAGAGCGACCAGCGCATGCCCGAGTACTCAGTGTGAAAACCGGCGACGAGTTCCGATTCAGCTTCCGGCAGATCGAACGGCGCGCGATTGTTTTCGGCGATGCCGCTGATGAGAAAGAGCATAAACGCCGCGGGCTGATAAGCGACGTACCAGATTGAATCCGAACCTTGTGCGGCGATGATGCCCGACAGCGAAAGCGTGCGCGCGAACATCAACGCACCGATCAGCGAGAGTCCCATTGAGACTTCGTACGAGACCATCTGCGCGCTTGAACGCAATCCGCCAAGCAGCGCGTACTTCGAGTTCGACGACCAACCCGCCAGAATCAACGCCAGCACGCCGACGCTCGACACCGCCAGCACCAGCAACAGTCCGATATTGACGTCAGCAATCACCGCCCAATCCGGCCCGAACGGCACGACGGAGAAAACGATGAAAGCAGACGCGACCGCGATATAGGGCGCGAAAAAGAAGATCCAGCGATCCGCGTTTTCGGGAATGAAGTCTTCTTTGGTCAGTAGCTTGAGACCGTCAGCGATCGGTTGCAGCAGCCCCCACGGCCCGACGCGCATCGGTCCGAGCCGCGCTTGAATGAACGCCGAAATCTTGCGCTCGAGATACGTCGCGTACGCGACCCAGAGCGCGACCAGCGTCACGACCAAACCGATCTGGATCAGCGGCCAGATGAAATAGCTGATCGTGTCCTGGCTGAAAAATCGCAACAGGAGATCGTTAAGCAGATTTAGCGGACCGAGCAGCAGCATGTATTAGCGGTCGATCTCTCCTAAAACAATATCGAGCGTGCCGATGATGGCGACCACGTCAGCCACGAGATGGCCGACGCACATCTGTTTCAATGCCTGCAAGTTTACGAATGACGGCGGCCGCACGCGGACGCGATACGGCTGTGCGCTGCCATCGGAAACGATGTAACAACCGATCTCGCCTTTCGGCCCTTCGATCGAGTGGTAGTAATCACCGGCGGGCGGCTTCACGACCTTCGGCAGTTTTGCGTTCACCGGGCCGTCGGGAAGCTGTTCCAACGCCTGCACGATGATGCGGCGCGACTGTCGCATCTCCTCGAGC
>Ga0081539_10004394_pt1 | contig 15630 bp, 14 predicted proteins | sample TabmetS4T2R2_FD_71023 | JGI IMG/M metagenome (GOLD analysis project Ga0081539, IMG submission 71023) | Tabebuia heterophylla rhizosphere microbial communities from the University of Puerto Rico - S4T2R2 | ecosystem: Host-associated > Plants > Roots > Rhizosphere ...
CCTCCTTCCGTCGATCTTGGAGTTGTGGTTGCCCTTTTGTCGATGGACGTCGCTTTTCTGCCCACCACTACTCCAAGATCGCGGACGGGGAGGGGCGCAGCGGTGTTGGATGACCATATGGACTTCCGCTATCTCGGGGCCTCCGGGTTCAAAATCTCCGAAATTACCTACGGCAACTGGCTCACGCACGGCTCGCAAGTGGAAAACGACATCGCGACCAAGTGTGTCCAGGCGGCCCTGGACGTCGGCATTTCGACGTTCGACACCGCCGATGTGTACGCGAACACCAAGGCCGAAAGCGTGCTCGGCGACGCCATCAAGGGAGAGCGGCGCGAGTCGCTGGAAATCTTCACGAAGGTGTTCGGCCCGATCGGGCCCAAGGGCCACAACGATCTCGGCCTGTCCCGTAAGCACATCCTGGAGGCCGTCAACGGCTCGCTGACCCGGCTGCAGACCGATTACGTCGACGTCTATCAGGCGCACCGTTACGACTACGAAACGCCGCTGGAGGAGACGATGCAGGCGTTCGCCGACATCGTCCGGCAGGGCAAGGTCCTGTACATAGGTGTCAGCGAGTGGACGGCGGACCAGATCCGCGCGGGTCATGCGCTGGCGAAGCAGCTGGGAGTGCAGTTGATCTCGAACCAGCCGCAGTACTCGATGCTGTGGCGGGTCATCGAGGGGGAGGTCGTTCCGGTCTCGCGGGAGCTCGGCCTGTCGCAGGTGGTGTGGTCACCGATCGCCCAGGGTGTACTGACCGGCAAGTATCAGCCGGGTCAGGCTCCGCCGGCCGGTTCACGCGCCACCGATGACAAGGGCGGCGCGGACATGATCAAACGGTTCATGCTGGACGATGTCCTGACCCGCGTCCAGGCGCTCCGGCCGATCGCCGACGAGCTGGGGCTGTCGCTGGCGCAGCTCGCGATCGCCTGGGTCTTGCAGAACGACAACGTCGCCACCGCCATCATCGGCGCGTCCCGACCGGAACAGGTCAAGGAGAACGTGAAGGCCGTCGGAGTTCAGATACCGGCCGAGCTCATGAACTGGATCGACGAAATCCTCGACGACGCGGTCGAGCGCGACCCCGCGAAGACACTCGAGAGCTCGCCCAAGACACGGGAGGCCTGACGGAAGCCGGCTCCTCAATAGCGGAACATGCCGTAGTACTCGGCCAGCCGGTTCCGGTACTCGCTGTCCGAGCCGGTGTCATCGGCGAGCGACGGGGCGTTCTTGATCTCGTCCCGGCCGCGGTGGATGTACACCTTGCGGGCATCGTGGTCGACCCGGCTGACAATCGCGGCCGGAAGCATCACCTTACCGCCGAAGATCCATGGTCCGGTGTCGGCGAGCAGGTAACTGGAGCCGACGCCGTACGTCGCTTGCTCGACCGTCCCGATGGTCCCATCGGTCGCTTCTACCTCAAAGCCCAGGACATCTGCCTGATCGCCTACCATTTCGACGTCTCTGCCGTAGGTCCACGCATCCCAGAAGGTAGGCAAATCCGATCCGGTCATGGTGCCTCCATCCGCACGGAGCAACTGCTGCACAGGTTGTGACTCGGTCCGGGTCAGCGCATGACGCAGGCCCTGTCCCGGGCGCTCCCCGTCATCCGCGGTGCCGTCGAGCGTCATTTCTCAGACGCCGCACAGCGCCATGTGTCGGTGAACTGTCCTGGGGGTAGCAAGGTTGCACACGAACCACGGGGTGTTCTGCCGCGGTCGGTTACTGGCTGGGACGGTGTGTATGGCTGGCGCTCACGTCGACTCGCCGTCGGATGGGCAGCCGATCGTCGACCTCGTCCCGATGGTGCGGCGCGTCGTCGCCGCCCGGATACGGGATCCCCACCTCGTCGATGACCTGGTGCAGGAGACGCTGGTCCGGGTGATGGCGGCTCGGGCGAGGGTCGAGGCCGACACGCTGGCCCCGTACGCCGCCGTCACGGCACGCAACCTGGTGGCCTCCGTCGCGCGCAGCGACACCCGGGCGCGCCGGATGGCGCACCTGCTGGCGGACACCGACCTCTCCGAACGCCCGGAGGACGGGTTGGTACGGCATGAGGAGAAGGCCGCGGTGAGCGCGGCGCTCAGCCGCCTTTCGCCGACGGAACGGGAGATGCTGCTGGCACACGAGGTTCACGGGCAGGACACCGCGACCCTGGCCGCCAGCGAGCGATCGACCCCGGGAGCCATCGCGGCCCGGCTCAGCCGGACTCGGGCCAAGCTGCGCGTGGAGTACCTGCTCGCCCACGAGCGCGCCGAGCCCCCGACCGACCGCTGCCGGCCCGTCCTGCTGGCGTTCTCCGCCGGTGACCGCCGCCGTCAGCGCGAACTGGACGCCGGCCGTCATCTGCTGAGCTGCGACTTCTGCGCCGGATTGAGCGGGCCGTTGCTGGATCGGCTCGGGACGGTCGTCAACGAAGACGAGACCCACGTGTCCGTCTCGACCAACGCGGACGTGGTGGTGGCCAGACAGGAGGGCCGCCGGGTCGCGGCTCGGGCCGGTTTCACCGCCACCGAACTGGCCGTCATCGCCACGGCCATCTCCGAGATCGCGCGGAACATCGTCAAATTCGCGAAGCGCGGCGAAGTGGTCGTCTCGGTGGTCAGCGAGAACGAGCGGACCGGCGTCACCGTGGTCGCTCGCGACGCGGGCCCGGGCATCGCCGACATCGAACGGGCCGTCCGCGACGGTTACAGCACCTACGGGGGGCTCGGGCTGGGTCTGCCCGGCGCGAAGCGACTCATGGACGAGTTCGAGATCATAACCGAGGTCGGTAAGGGAACCACGGTGACCATGACCAAATGGCGGTAGGAGGGCGGCATAGATGACATCCGATGAAACCGACGAGGGCGCGCAGCAGACCGGCGGCGCTCGTGAGGAGCTGCTTCCCGAACTGGTGGCGCATCTCGGCGAGAACCGGGAGCAGCTGCGCGAACAGTGGACCGGACGGATCACCGACGCGCAGCTGCTGTCCGCGATGACACCGGAGGAAATCTTCTCCGAAGCCACCTCGATCTACGACAATTACGTCGAGGTGCTGGAAACCGGCAGCACCGACGCCCTGCAGCACTACGCCCGGGACCTCTCCGAACGCATCATCCCGCGAGGTGTCGAGACCGAGGAGGTGGTGAGCATCGTCCTGCTGCTGCGTGACGTGCTGGCCCGCTCCCTCTTCGAGAAGTACCACCAGGACTTCGAGTTGCTCAATCGCGTGCTCGACGCCTACGAGCCGGCCGCCAATCGCATCGCGAACATGGTCGCGGTCAGCTTCGTTCAGGAACGCGAGCGTGTCATCCGGGACCAGCAGGAAGCGATCCGGGAACTGTCGACGCCGGTGTTGCAGGTCCGGGAACGCCTGCTCATCCTGCCGATCATCGGGATACTCGACGGTCCCCGTGCCCGTCAGCTCACCGAACAGCTGCTGAAGGGGATCAGGGCGCACCGCGCGAAGGTCGTTGTCATCGACATCACCGGCGTGCCGGATGTGGACGAGGGCGTCGCGAACAGCCTCGTGCAGACCGTCGACGCGTCGAAGCTGATGGGAGCATCCGTGATCATCACCGGGCTGTCCTCCGAGATCGCCGAGACGCTGGTCACGGTCGGGGTGGACCTGAGCAAGATGGACACCGTGGGAGACCTGCAGGAGGGTATCGAGGCGGCCGAACGCCTGTTGGGATTCCAGTCGGTCAGGATCGACGATGTCCGGCGCTGATCCGCCGCTGCGGGAGCCGCTGCGCGTCTCCATCCTGGCGCAGGGGGTGTATCTCATCGCCTCCATCCACGCGGCGCTCGACGACGAGCATTTCGAACGTTTCCAGCACGAACTGGTCGAGCGCATCGGGCAGAGGCGGGCCCGTGGCGTCATCATCGATGTCGCGGCCTTGGACGTTCTGGACTCCTTCGGCTCCCGGACGCTGCGGGATCTCGGCCAGGTGGCCCGGCTGCGCGGCGCGGAGATCATCGTCGTGGGAATTCAGGCCGAGGTCGCCTTCGCCATGGTCAAGTTCGGCATCAACCTGGACACGATGCACACGGCGCTCGACCTCGAGGAGGGCCTCGCGCTCCTTGACCAGCTGTGCGGGGCCGGCGTTCGGCAGTAACACCAGGGGTGACAAATGGACCGGCTTCACCGGCTACATCAGGACTATGCGGCCGCGTTCTTCGGCTATCTGGCCCGGCGGGACGAGAGTGGACTTCGGGCGGCGTACGAGCTCGGCCGTAACGCGGTTTCCGAGCCGGTTGGGCTGCTCAATCTTGTTCACGTGCACCACGAGGTTCTGATCGAGGTGCTGCGCACCGTCCGCACGACGGAGGAGGTGCAGGACATCGGCGATGCCGCCGCGGCGTTCCTGATCGATGCCCTGACCAGCTTTCAGATGACCCAGCGCGGATACGTCGAAAACGCCCGGAACTCAGCCGACTGAGGTCACCGGGACGGGGCCGCGGCCATCAGCAGTGATCGACCTTGATGGGGTTCCAGCCGGACGGCAAGGGTGTGGTCACGATCGATCTGGGCGATCTCCTCGTCGTTGTTCATGTCGGTCACCGCGGCACCCGCCGGCAGATGGTCGGAGACGACCCGTCCGACGACGGGGTGGTCGGAGAAGTTCAGGACGGTCGCCTGGATCCGGGCGGTGTCGAGCTTATGAACCATGACCAGCATGGCCTTGTCGGTGACGGCGGGCACGTCGAGCTGCAGGCTCGTGGCGATGCGGTAGCGGGTTCGGATTTCGAGGATGTCCCGTAGCCGCGACGCGAACGACGCCGCGTCGGTCAGTTGGTCCGGCAGAGGTCCGTACAGGCTGGTGCCCCGCGGCATCCGGGACGGCGACTCGGTGGCCTGCGGTCGGTAGTTCATCAGGTCGTAGGCGGCTCGATGAATCCACCGCGTGTCGCCCGAGCGCAGCAGGGTCGGAATCGCGGCACGGGGCAGCGTCAGCATGCCGCACAGGTCCCACCCGGAGAGCGCGAACACCCCGGGCTGCCAGGCGTTGAACATCACCAGGAGAAGGTGGGCCTGCTTGATCTTCTCCACCTGTTCGCGCGACAGATCGGTGATATCGGTGTAACCGAGGGACGCGGCGATGATCGTCGCCGTCGTCGATGCGATGCCGTTGGTCGTGAAGATGCTGTTGTACGGGGCCGCGGCACCGGTGAGCCGCTCGATGAGCTCGCCGCGAATGGTGGCGGCGAGCTGGGCACCGGACACCTCACCGCCCCGGAAGTCAAACGTGTCGTCGCGGTGCGTGGCGGCGAAGTGCACCAGCTCGTACGTCATCTCGTCATGGTTTTGCAGCGCGTGGACCAAGCGGATCGGCTGCAGGTCCAGCTGTCGGGCTGCGTTGAGGGTCAGCCGGAGAAACTCGGTGTCGCAGGTCGCCATGGCGTGCGCGTACGCCGGGCGGGTGACGAAGTCGTAAGAGAGGTCCGGTCCGCGCGCCGAGGTCTTCTTGATGTCGTCGATGGACAGGTTGAGTTCCTGAAACGTGAATCCGCCGACCTTACGTACCATGCTCGCGATCAGCTGGTTCGCGGCTTCCGACAGCGGGTGTCCCTCGGACCAGGCCGGAGCGCCCGGCTCCGTGCTCCGCTCGACGCCGAGGAAGCCGTTCGCGTCCAGCCGCAGTGCCCCGGCGCCGAGCGTGCCCAGCGAGTGCAGGGCGTCGCCGACGACCAGCCGCATGCCGGCGAAGGTCGGATCCAGCCAGTTGATCGACGGCTGCCCGTCCTTGAAGTAGTGCAGGTACACCCAGCGCCGCTCGACCCCGTCCACACCGGTGACCGGAGCGGTCGCGCTCCAGTTGGTGTCCTTGACCCCGGGCTCGTGGAAGATCACGCGTTGCATCCGGCCGACGATGTAGCCGGCTTGCTCCAGACGGCTCTCCTCGTCGGCGTCGAGATTGACCGAATCTCGTCCCGGCGGCACGTCGGGAAGCAGCCGCCAGTCCTCGGCCGGAATCTCCACCATGTGGTAGATCCCGGGATAGTCACCGACCTTCATTTCCGCGAGTCGGAAATCGGCCCCCTTGCCGGTATGTCCCGGAACGATGTCGTCGATGACGATGCCGCCGTGCGCGGCAGCCGCGTCGCACATCCGGCGGAACTCCACGTCGGTACCGAAAATCTCGTCGATCTGGGTGCTGATCCGGTCGAAATGCCCATCGACGCTCGGAGTCGCCTCCCGGCCGAAGATGCCCCCAGCGCGCTTCAACGGGCCGGTGTGCACCGCATTGATGCCGATCTGCTTGAACCCCCGCCACAGATCCTCGTCGCCCAGGGTGCCCAGGAACGTGCAGCCGGGCTTGGTGATCATCGACAGGGGGTACGCGGTGAACCACACCGACGACCGCCCCACAGCCGCCGGATTGGGTTCCGCGAACGGCGTCTGCCACACCCCTGCCACACCCGAGAACTGCCCCGCGATCCGCTCGGCGTTGGCGAGCATGGAGCTGTCCCGCAGCCAGCTGACGTATTCCTCGTTGATGGCGCCCACTCCCTTCCGCTCCTTTACATCTTGTCTCCCCCGGGGCTCGGCCGAAACGATCGCGGCTACGACGTGTGGTTGGTGGGAGTGTCCGGGCTGTCGTGGCACGCCCGGCCAGCCAGTTCGTCAGACGACCATCGCCACGCGGGGCCCACCCGGCCCGATACGTCCGATCCGTTGGGGCTCGTGCCGCGCGCGGGATCGGAGTCCTCAGGCTCGCCGATGAGTAGCCCGCGGACGCCGGTCAGGCTGAGCATCCGGCTGACAGGTCCGGTGTCCCCGGTTGCCCGGAAGGACCCGCCAGCGATGGTGCAGACCTGGTAACCGTGAATGAGAGCAGACAGACCCACGGAATCGCAGAAGGTCAGTTGCCGCAGATCGACCAGCGTGTCGACATGCCCGTCCTCCACCAACATGTCGAACAGGATCCGGAGATCCGCGGCTCCTTCGATGTCGAGCTCCCCGGCCAGGGCGACCACGGTGAGCCCGTCCTGGTCATGTATTTGCACGCTGAACGGCATGGGCCTCCCTGTGAGCGGAGTGTCCCTTCACCCGGTTATGAGTCGGTCGAGGCCGCCGCATGACGTTCCGGCCGCTACCGCGTTCGCCTGATCGGCCGACGGCTGCGACAGACGGCGTAGGTCAGTGCTCGATGAAGAACCGGAGTATCTCCGCGGAGGCATCGGGCCCCTGGGGATCGGTGTAGGAGCCCAGCCGGCTGCCGCCGAACCAGGCGTGTCCGCCACCGTGGACGATCCACTGCTCGGCGATGACCGATCCGCTCGCATCACAGTAGACGGTCCGTGAATAGGCACGGCCGCCGCGCTCGCCGCGATGGGTCTCGGTCGAACGGACCACACCGCGTGGGGGTACGAGCCGCTCGGCGTTGACGGCCGCCACCGTGGTGTCGGAGTCGCCGTGGAAGACGATCAGCGGCACTCCGGCGACCGGCTCCGCCGATCCCCCGGTCTGCATGGCCCCGAACGCTGAGGGCATGTCGTGCGCGGCCCCGTACCCCAGCCCGCTGTGCACCGCGACGGCGCCGTACAGGTCCGGATACGTCGCCGCCATGACCGCGGCCATGGCGCCGCCGGCGGACATCCCGGCCACGTAGACCCGGGCCGGATCGACGGTGAAGTCACTCATCACCTGGCGGGTGATCCCGGCCAGGATCGCCGGCTCCCCCGCGTCCCTCCGCTGGTCCTCCGCGCGGAACCAGTTCCAGTAGCGGCCGGTGTTGGCCGCGGTGGACTGCTCGGGGTAGGCGACGAGGACCGTGTGGAGCTCGGCCAGCTCATTCATCCGGGTGCCCGCGGCGAAGTCCGCGGCGTCCTGGGTGCCGCCGTGGAGCATGACGACGAGCGGTACCGCCTCACCGGCGTACCCGGTGGGAACGTATAGGTCGTACCTCCGCGATCCGGCCGGTCCGCTGTACGTCAGATGCCGGACCACACCTCCCGGAGCTGTTGCTGCGGCGACCTTGTCCGGATCGGACGGTGCCGGCAGTGCGACGTCCGGCAGACCCGCGCGCAGCTTGCCGAGTAGGTCGCCGACGCGGGGTAGGTGACGGTCGTTGCTCACGCGATGACGCCGGTTGGTGTCCGCGTCCGGGTCGATCGCCACCGTGCCGGGGCCCTGCTGGAGGATGGCCGTGGCTTCGGCCAACCGGCCGTCTCGGACGAGCCGAAGGGCCTCGGCCATGTGGGACTGCGAACTGCCGGACATGCGGCATCCTTTCCGGTCGCGTTGACCGTGGCGCGGAGGGGTTGCTCAAACGATTCGTGGTGCCAATGCTGCCTTGACCGCCGGCGGCGCCCGGAATGCTCCCAGGACCTCCACCGAGGCGATCGTCGCCAGCGCGAGGTCCGGCGAGACGTCGTCGGCGACGCTCGCCAGGCCGAGGACACGGATGTCGACGGTACGACCCGCCGCCTGCAGCTCCTCGAGCTCGCGGCGGCTGAAGTTCCGGGTCCCCAGCGTGAGCGTGCGACGGGCGACGGTGTCCTGCACCGCGCCGGCGCGCGTTTCGAGCTGCCGGCGGATCGCCGTGCGGATGAAGTCCGTGCGGTTGGCGTAGAAGCCCTCCGCCACGAGGAGGTCGATCTGGCCAAGGTCGACAAGGCCCAGATTGATCGTGATCTTTTCGGTCTTGTCCACCTCCGCCATGCCACCATCCTGACACCATCCGCCAGGATGGTCAACCCACCGCTCATATCCCGCGATCTTGGAATTGTGGTTGGAGCAAAACCGGTTCGAAGCGGCAAAAGGGCAACCACAACTCCAAGATCGCGGGGGAACGGCATGGCGCTGCGGATTCCCCGATCTACGCCTTCGAATCCTCGCGGCGGGAGCGTACGTCACAGCTGCGGGCCGCGGATGCCGTCATCGGTCCCGTTCGCCCCGGCCGGGAGTGATCTCGGTGGCGGCGCCGACCCACTCGACGATGTCGCCGTTGTCGTCCAGCAGCGGTATGGCCCGGGACAGCGTCCAGCCGAGCGTTCCATCGGGTCGGCGCACGCGGTGTTCGAGCTGGAACGTGGTCTTGGTGCGTACGGCCGTGGTGATGGCCCGCAGAACCCCGGGCTGGTCGTCGGGGTGGATATAGGTGTCCAGCCAGCTGCGGGACGGCCGGCTGGTGTCGACGATGAAGCCCCGGCCGTCCAGTTCGCGCATCTCGGTCCAGTCCGGGTTCATCCGGTACACCACGTCGAAGCTCGCGTTGATGAGCGCCCGGAAGCGCTTGTCGGCTTGTTCCCGGACCCGGGCGAGCTCCAGTTGAGCCCCGACTCGGGCGATCAGCTCCCGGGCCGCGAACGGCTTGACGAGGTAGTCGTTGGCGCCCGCAGTGAGACCCTCGACGGCCGCCTCCTCGCCAGCCCGGGCACTAAGCATGATCATGGGAATGCCACGCAGCGTGCTCTCGGCGCGAAGCTGCTGGACGAGCTGCATGCCGTCGACGTTGGGCATCATGACGTCGGCGAGGATGAGATCGGGCGGCCGGCGGCGGGCCGAATTCATCGCCTGCACGCCGGTGCCGACCGCTTCCACCTCCCACGACACGGAGAGCACACGGGTGAGGTAGTCGCGCATGTCGTGGTTGTCGTCGATGACGAGGACACGCGCGCGGGTCGCCGCATCGCCCGCCGGACTCTGCGCGGCCGGGCCACGCGACGCACCGACCGGCGGGTCCCAGAAACTGGCGATCTCCGCCAGCGAGGTGACGACGGGAAGACTGCGGCCGGACGATCGGCGGGCCGGTGTGTTGGCGTCAATCCGCTGTGCCTTGGGCAGCCAGACGGTGAATCTGCTGCCCTTGCCGGGAGAACTCTGCACCCGGACACGTCCGTGATGGCGGCGGATCAGCTCGTCGACCAGCGCCAGACCGATGCCCGCGCCCTCGTGGGTGCGCGCTCGGGTGTCGCGAACCTGGTGGAAGCGCTTGAAGATGTGCGCCAGTTGATCCATGGCGATGCCCACGCCGGTGTCGGTGACGATCAGTTCGGCGTGGTCGGGAAGCTCCCGCAGCTCGACGGTGATCTCGCCGTCGAAGGTGAACTTCAGCGCGTTCGACAGCAGGTTGGCGACGATCTTCTCCCACATGCTGGGGTCGGCCATCACCGGTGCCATCGGCGGGCAGTTGACGACGAGCCGGATCCCGGCGCGTTCGACGGCGCTGCGAAAGGCGCCGGCGATGTCGATGGTGAGTGCCGCGAGATCGACCGGCTCGAGGTCGGCGCGGAGCCGGCCGGCCTCTATCTGCGAAAAGTCGAGCAACGTGTCGACCATGGCCAGCAGCCGGCGGGCGTTGCGTGCGGCGAGGTCGACCTCGGCCCGCAACTCCGCAGGCAATCCGGCGTTGTCGCCGGCCAGCGTCGCCAGCGGTGCCAGCAGCAGCGTCAGCGGGGTCCGCAGCTCATGACTGATGTTGGAGAGGAATTCCGTTTTGGCACGGTCCAGTTCGGCAAGGCGATCGATGCGCTCCCGCTGCCGCTGCCGGCCCGTCGCCTCGGCCAGCGACGCCGCGACCTGCGCCGCAACGAGATGCAGGAAGTCCCGATAGTCCGCGTTGAGGTACAGGCGCGGGTTGATGCCCAGAACGATCACCCCGGTGACGGCGCCGTCGGCCTCGTGGTGCTCCAGGAGCGGAAAGGCTATGGCGGTATGCGGCTCCTGCCCATCGCGGCCGACCGGAACGCCACGGAACGTGTCGGCCAGACGTTCGACGAGTACCGGCTCGCTGGTCCGCACGACGCGCCCGACCGGCCAGGCCGGCCGGCTCTCGGTCAACGCGATGGTGTGCGGCGCCATCGGGCCGCCGCGTTCCACACCCGCTGTCCCGATCAGCTCACCGGTCGACCCCAGCGGATCGACCATATAGATCATCGCGAACGGTACGTCCTCGTTGTTGCCGGCGATGGCGGCGAGCGAACGCTCCAGCGACACCCGCTTCGTGCCGGCGCCGGCCGGGCCGGTCGCGAGCGTGTTCAGCAGCTGCAGCCGGCGCCGGCTCAACACCTCGTCGGTGGTTTCGATGACGGTGGCGAGGACGCCGCCGACCGTCGCGTTCGGGTTGCGGATCGGGCTGAAGGTGAGGTCGAACCAGGCGTCCTCCAGCGCGCCGTTACGTGTGATCGGATAGAGAGCGTCGGACAGCGAGACCGACTCGCCGGCCATCACACGCGCGTACAACGGCTCGTTCAGATGCCACACCTCGGGCCAGCAGTCCCGATTCGGCTGGCCCAGACCGCTCGGATGCTTGGCGCCCATCACCAGCCGGTACGCGTCGTTGTACAACTGCAGATAGTCGGGACTCCACAGCACGCACATGCCGACCGGGCTGGCCAGCACGGTTCGCATGACGGCGATCAGCGTGCCCGGCCACTGGCCCACGGCACCGAGGCTGGTCCGGCGCCAGTCCATGCGGCGCATCAGCGCGGGCACGTCGCCCGGTCCGGCGAAGAGATGGTCGGCCAGCACCCGATCACCCAAGGCGCGCGGTAATTCGCCGCCGCGTACGACGTCGAGCAGCACCGGACCGATGTCGGACAGATCCAGCACGAGGTCGACCGCGCCGGCCTCTATCGCGGCCAGCGGCATTCCCGAATGTTCGGCGGAAACCTCGCTCTGCGCGACCACCGTCGCGCCGGTGTCCTTCAGTGCCCGTGCCCCGGCCGCCCCGTCGTGCCCCATGCCCGACAACACCGCGGCCGCCGCCCGGGCTCCGAACGAGTCGGCCAACGACGTCAGCAGAAGATCGAGTGGGCCACCGCTCACCGTGTTCGGGCCCGGCTTCAGCGACACCGTGCCATCCGGCAGCACCTCCACCGAGGTCTTCGGCGGCGCCACCACCACCGTGCCGCGCTCCAGGACTCTGCCGTCGGAGGCCCAGCTCACCGGGAGATCGATGCGATGCCGCAAGACCTCCACCAATGCGCTGCCGTGGCCGCCGAGATGTTGCGCCACGATCACCGCTACCGGAATGTCGCGCGGAAACGCCCGCAGGACGGTGGCGATCGCACCCAGTCCGCCGGCGGATGCGACCAGCGCGACCACCACGGGGCTTCCGTCGGTTCGTCGCTCCTGCTGCGGCTCACCGCCAGATTCGGCCAAGGCGCCGGTCATGGTTTCACCTTGCCCGGATTGGCAACGAACCGCACGCAGCATTTTCCGCAACGCGTGGATGGCCCGGGGGGAACTGAGCCGCGTTGTCCCCGCTAAGCGGGCGATCCGACGGGCCGGCCGGTCTCTCGCTCCGGGGTCACGTTCAGCACGTGGATCATGTTCGTGATCTCGAGGACCCGGCGTGTCATTCCCGTGGGGTTGCGAACCCGCAGCGTCGCACCGCGCGCGACAGCGTGCTCGTGACCGGCAAGCAGCGCACGGATGCCGCAGGATCCCAGGAACGTGACGTGCTCCAGATCCACGATCAGCTCGGTCAGACGTCTCTCTGCCAGGGCGTTGCCGATGACGGTGGTCAACGCGTTCTCGGTCAGCTGGTCGACGTCACCGGCCACCGTCAGCACGACGACGCCGTTGCCGCCGTCCTGCCTGTCGACTGAGAAGGCTGGATTCACCGTGCTCCTGCCGGATGCCCGAGAAACAACGCACCGATAGTGACACGAGCCGGTGAAATGCGCGCGTTCGGGTGCCGAATCGAAACCTCAGCGTTCGCTGGTCGCCCGGGCGGGAGTCATGCTGCGCAGCACCCTGGTCGACCACCCGAGCGCTTCCAGATAGGTCCGGACGGCGTCCTCGGGCGTCAGCAGCGCCGCGAGAGCCGCCGGTTGCCCCCGCTCGTACTCTCGGACGGCAGCGACGATCTCACCGAGCGGCCCGGCACTGTCCACCAGGGCCGCGACCAGCTCGGGCGACAGGGGAAGCTTGCCGGCCATCTCGGCCGGCGGTTGTGAGGTCAGCTCGGCGACGCCGGACAGCAGGCCGGCCGTGAACGCCGTGTCCGCCGGCCGACCGAGTTGCCGGGCGGTCGCCCCGCACGCCCTGGCCTGCGTCATCGTTGCGGACAGCTGGTCCTCCCCGGCAGTGGACAGGTCGCTCAACAGCATCAGCGTGACCCACTGCCGAACCTTCGCGAGGCCGAGCAGGACCGCCGCCTCGTGCACCGACGACACCCGGTTCGTCAGCCCCGACGCGGCCGAGTTCGTGGCCTGCAACAGCCGGAAGCTCAACGCGGGGTCGCGGGCGACGAGCCGCACCACCTTGTCGAAATCCACGTCGCCGGCGGTCAGCTCCACCAGCAGCTGCAGGCGGCTGACTCGGGCCGGGGACAGCGTCGGGGTCGACACGACGTGTGGCTGACCCAGAACGTGGCCCTGGAAGTAGGTGAAACCCAGCTCCATCGCCCGCTGCAGATCGTCCTCAGTCTCCAGTCGCTCGGCGACCAGCTCGATCTGCCGGAACGCGCGGCACCGTTCCACGGCTTCGATCACCACGGCGGGGTCGACGTCCAGCAGGTCGATCTTCACGTACGTCGCGAACTCCAGCAGCCGTTCGTGCGTGCCGACCGTGAAGTCGTCCAGGGCGATGGTGTATCCCTCGTCAACGAGCTTGCGGACGCCCGCCACGACCGCGTCGTCGACCTGCACGGTCTCGACGACCTCGAGCACCGACTGATTCGGGTCGAACGGGATGGGAAACTCCCCGATCAGGAATTCACGGGTCACGTTGATGAAGCACGCCCGCTCGCCGACGAGCTGATCGAGCCCGAACTCGGTGAACGCGGACACGATGACCCGGCCGGTGGCCTCCGCGGACCGCTCGTTCGCCCGGGTTGCGCCCGCCGCGTCGCGGAACAGCAACTCGTAGGCGATGACGTCGCCCGTACGGTCATAGATCGGCTGACGGCCGACGTGCACCAGCGGCGCGGGCAGCTCTGCAGCGTCATGGTCCACGGAGTCACACTAGACCGTTTCGGTGACGTTAGAGCCGTTTTGGGCAGGTTGATCGAAGGGTTGCTTCAGCGTGGCCTGGCCGTCGCGAGGACCTCTTCGATGCGAGCGGAGCGCGCCATCGAGAAAGCTGCCGCCGTGACGGAGGCGAATGTGTCTCGCGAGTGCGAATATCTCACCCAACATCGTCCGCCGGCCTGCCTGGAGCCCGCCATGTACCAGCTACCCGACCACAACCTGGGCCTCGATCTCATGCGCGTCACCGAAGCGGCGGCGATGGCCGCGGGCCGGTGGGCCGGCCGCGGCGACAAGGAGAGCGGCGACCAGGCCGCCGTCGACGCGATGCGGGAGGTGCTCGCCGGGGTGCCGATGCGCGGCGTGGTGGTGATCGGCGAGGGCGAGAAGGACGAGGCGCCGATGCTCTACAACGGCGAGCAGGTCGGCGACGGCAACGGGCCCGAGTACGACGTCGCGGTGGACCCCGTCGACGGGACCACGCTGCTGGCCGAGGGGATGCCGAACGCGATCGCCGTGCTCGCGGTGTCCGACCGCGGCACCATGTACGACCCGAGCGCGGTGTTCTACATGGACAAGCTGGTGACCGGCCCGGCCGCGGCGGGCCAGGTGGACATCGCGGCGCCGGTCGCCGACACCGTGCGAGCGGTCGCCCGGGCGAAGGGCGGCGAGCCCGCCGACGTGACGGTGTGCGTGCTCAAGCGGGCCCGGCACGAGCAGCTGCTGCGGGACATCCGGGCCACCGGCGCCCGGGTGAAGCTGCTCACCGACGGCGACGTCGCGGGTGGCATCCTGGCCGCCCTGGACGACTTCCCGGTCGACCTGCTGCTCGGCGTCGGCGGTACGCCGGAGGGCATCATCACCGCCTGCGCCATCAAGGCGATCGGCGGCGCGATCCAGGGGCGGCTGTACCCGCGCGACGACGCCGAGCGGCGCAAGGCCCTCGACGCCGGGCACGACCTCGACCGGGTGCTGCACACCGACGACCTGGTGGCCGGCGACAACACCTTCTTCGTGGCGACCGGCATCACCGACGGCGATCTCATGCTCGGAGTCCGCTACACCGAGACCACCGCCCGGACCCGGTCGATCGTGATGCGGTCCCGCAGCGGCACGATGCGGACCGTGGAAAGCCGCCACGCGTTGACCAAGCTGACCCGCGGCGGCGCCTGAGCACCGGGCCGCCGGCCCGCCGGGTGGCGTACCCGGATAGGTTCGGGCGATGGATGATCTCGACGTGCTGGTGGTCGGCGCGGGCGTGTCCGGGCTGACCACCGCGGTCTGCCTGGCCGAGGCGGGCCTCCGGGTGCGCGTCTGGGCCGCCGCGACCGGCCCCGGGACCACCTCGTACGCGGCCGGGGCGACGTGGAGCCCCTACCTGGTGGAGTCCAGCGACCGGGTACGGGCGTGGAGCGTGGCGACGCTCCGGGTGCTGCGGGAACTGGTCGCCGAACCGCGGGCCGGGATCGCGTTGGTGAGCGGGGTGGAGGCGTCCCGCGAGCCGGTCGAGCCGCCGCCGTGGCGTGTCGAGCTGGACGGCTTCCGGCTGCTCGGGCCCGGCGAACTGCCGCCCGGCTTCCGGTCGGGGTGGCGCTACCGGGCCCCGGTCGTGGACATGCCGGCGTACCTCGAATACCTGCGTGGGCGCGCCGAAGCGGCCGGGACCGTGGTCGAGGTACGCCGCGTCACGACGCTGGCGGAGGCGACCGCGGCCGCCCCGACCGT
>Ga0081539_10004395_pt1 | contig 15629 bp, 14 predicted proteins | sample TabmetS4T2R2_FD_71023 | JGI IMG/M metagenome (GOLD analysis project Ga0081539, IMG submission 71023) | Tabebuia heterophylla rhizosphere microbial communities from the University of Puerto Rico - S4T2R2 | ecosystem: Host-associated > Plants > Roots > Rhizosphere ...
CAATCTCGAGCACGTCCTCGACTCCGCGGCCGAAGCCGGGACGCTGGCGCCGTCGCTGCCGATCTACATCAGCGAGTACGGGATCCAGAGCCGCCCCGACCCCACCCTCGGCCTGCCGCTCGGGACCCAGGCCGAGTACCTGAGCGTCGCGGAGGAGTTCGCCTACGCCGACCCACGGATCCGCAGCTATGCCCAGTACCTGATGCGCGACGACCCTCCCGACCGCGTCCCCGGCGTCCGCTTCGGTGGCTTCGAGTCCGGCCTGCGGTTCTGGAACGGGCCGATGAAGCCCTCCTACGAGTCGTTTCGGCTGCCGCTCGTCGTTCGGCGCTCAGGCGAGGGGGTCTCGATCTGGGGCCTCGTCCGGCCGGCGAAGGGTGCGACCAGCGTCGAGCTGTGGGTCCAGGACGGTGGCAGGACGAAGCGGCTGCAGAAGGTCGAGACGGGCGGCGCCGGGATCTTCTCGCTCGAGTCCGACTACGTCCAGGGAAGGCTCTGGCAGGTTCGCTGGCACAGCCCGTCGGGAGAGAGCTTCTCGGGCCCCTGGACGAGGGCCTACTCGTTCGAGCTGCCGACGCCGGCGCCCTAGGCCCGCGTGAACCGCCGCCCGGCGGTCGGCGAGGCCTCCTCGTCGAGCAGGACCCGGTCCGGCTCGCCCCGCTCGGCGGCCTGGTGCTCCATCTGGGCGATTCGCTCCGGCGTCAACTCGCCGGCGTTCTCCTCCTCGATCTTCGCCAGCCAGGCCGCGCCCTCGGAGGCCTTCGTCTCGTCGACCTCGACCTTGCCGCGGTCGAGCGACTTGTCGATCTCCTCGAACAGCGCCTCGACCAGCTGTTCCTGCGGAACCTTCCGCAGCGGCTTGCCATGGGCGAAGATCAGGCCCTCGTTCTTCGCGCCGGTGATCCCGAAGTCGGCGTGTGAGGCCTCGCCGATCCCGTTCACCGCGCAGCCGAGCACGGCGACCTCGATCGGCTCGTCGTAGCCCTCGAGGCGCCGCTCGATCTCCGCCACGACGGAGTCCATGTCGAACTGCAGCCGGCCGCAGGTCGGGCAGGCGATCAGCACCGGGCCGCGCTCGCGGATCTGCAGCGCCTTGAGGATCTCCCAGGCGACCTTGACCTCCTCCTCGGCGTGGAAGGTCGAGAGGCTGATGCGGATGGTGTCGCCGACGCCGTCGGCCAGCAGCGTCCCGAGGCCGACCGCGCTCTTCAGCGAGCCCGACCACTTCGTGCCCGCCTCGGTGACCCCGAGGTGCAGCGGATGATCGATCTTCTCGGCCAGCAGGCGGTTGGAGGCGATCGTGTTAGGCACGCTCGTCGACTTCATGGAGACCTTGAAGTCGTAGAAGTCGAGGCGGTGCATGAGGTCGACCCACTCGGTCGCGGCGGTCACGAGCGCCTCGACCGGGTTGGTGAACTCGAGGTCGCGCAGGTGCTTGGGCAGCGAGCCCGAGTTGACGCCGACGCGCAGCGGCGTGCCGCGGCGCCTGGCCGCCTCGACGACCTCGGCGGTCTTGTCCGGGCCGCCGATGTTGCCGGGGTTGATGCGCACGCAGTGGGCGCCGGCCTCGATCGCCTTGATCGCCAGCGTGTGGTTGAAGTGGATGTCGGCGATCACGGGGATCGGCGACTCGACGACGATCGTCTTGAGCGCCTCGACGTCCTGGTCGCGCGGGACCGCCACGCGGACGATGTCGGCGCCGGCCTCGGCCACGCGCCGGATCTGGTCCATCGTGGCCGGCAGGTTCGCCGTCTCGGTCTTGGTCATCGTCTGGACCGCGACCGGGGCGCCGCCCCCGATCGGGACGCCGCCGACGTGGATCTGCCGCGCTGAGGCCATGGGGTGAGTGTAGGGGGCGCGCGGCGGGGAAGATGTCACCGCTCTGGGCGCTTTGCGCTCCCCGGCCAAGCGGCTAGGTTCGCTCGCCGAACGGCTTGAGGGGGCGCTGACCGGCCTGTACTGTCGACAAGCGGTTCATTGGTCAGTCGCGGTTCAGAGGGGGGCCGAATGCGATCGGTGGCTGGACGGGGCGTGACGCGTGCCTCGCTGGTGCGCGGAGGGGCGGCGGTCGCCGCCGGCGGCGCCGCGCTCGCGGTCTGGCCGCGCGACACGATCTCGGCGCGGTCGGCGAAGCAGGACGCCGAGATCCTGAAGTTCGCGCTGGTGGTCGAGGATCTTCAGTCGGCGTTCTACGCCGCGGCCCTGGATCGCGGGGCGCTCAGCGGCGAGCTGCTCGAGTACGCGCAGGTGGTCGCCGAGCACGAGAAGGCGCACGCCGATCACATCCGCACGGCGCTGGGCGCAAGCGCCCCGGCGGCGCCGACGTTCGACTTCGGCGACACGATCGCCAGCCCGGAGAGCTTCGCGAGCACGGCGATCAAGCTCGAGGACCTCGGGCTGTCCGCCTACAACGGGGCGGCACCGGGCTTGACCGCCGGCGCCCTGGCCGACGCGGCCCGGATCGTGTCCGTGGAGGCGCGCCACATCAGCTGGATCCGCGACATCGTCGGCAAGGTCCCGGCGCCGCGGCCCACCGACAAGGCGATCTCCGCCAAGCAGGCGAAGGCGGCGATCCAGGCGACCGGGTTCGTGCGATGAGCGGGCTGGGCGGCGCCCCGGACGGCCCGAACGACGTGCTCGGCATGCGGCTCGGCGACATCGACCGCGACGGCGCCATCGCCGAGGCGGTTGCCGGCCTCCACGACGGCGACACGTCGCGCGCGGGCTTCCTGCGCGGCGCGCTGCTGGGCAGCGGCGCCCTGCTCGCCGCCTTCGCCGCCCCGGCATCGGCGGCCGGCGGCAAGGTGCGCGACATCTCGATCCTCAACTTCGCGTTGACGCTCGAGGAGCTGCAGGCCGCCTTCTACACCGAGGTCGAGCGCAACAAGGTGCTCGATGGCGCCCTCAAGAAGCAGGCCGACACCGTGGGCGCCGTCGAGCGCGCGCACGTCCGCGCGTTCCGCTCGGCGCTGGGACGCGCGGCGATCAGGCGCCCGCACTTCGCCTTCGGCGGCGCCACCGAGGGAGCGGACGCGTTCCGCAAGACCGCGGTCGCGTTCGAGGACCTCGCGGTCGCCGCGTACAAGGGCCAGGCGCCGCGGATCAGCTCGCGGGCGTACCTCGCCTCGGCGCTCGCGATCCATTCGGTCGAGGCCCGCCACGCGGCGTGGATCCGGCGGCTGGCCGGCAAGTCGCCGGTCGCCGGGCCATTCGACGAGCCGCTCAGCCGCCCGGCGGTCGAGCGGATCGTCGCCCAGACGCACTTCATCATGTCGACGACCAGCCAGAGCAAGGGCCCGAAGTTCACCGGCTGATCGGCTGTCTGGCGGCGCTGGGGGGTGCCGCGGCGCTCGCCGGGTGCGGGAGCCAGAAGGAGCTCGGGCCGGGCGACGTCGGCTGGGTGAGCGCCAAGGCGGCGGTCCGCATCGCGGTCGCCGACATCCCCGAGCCGGCGGCGGAGGGCCTGGCCATCGGGCCGCCCGAGAAGCTCGGCGCCGACCCGTATGCGGCGCGCTGGGCGGCGCTGCGGCGCCCGACGATCGCCCGCGCCGCGCCGTCGCCGCGGGCGCACCGCATCGCGCGGTTGAGCTCCCGCACGCCCGAGGGGACGACGAACCTCGTCGTCGTCATTGGCAGCCGGCGCGACTCGGCCGGACGCCTGTGGATCCGCGCGCGGCTGCCGGCGCGCGGCGTGCTCAGCGCGTGGCTGCCGCGCAGCGCGTTCGGGACCTACGGCGTGGTGCACACCCGGCTGGTGGTCGATCGGGCGCGGCTGACGCTGACGCTGCTGCGCAACGGGCGCGCCGCGTTCCGGGCGCCGGTCGGCATCGGGCGCGCGCAGACGCCGACGCCCGGGGGCCTGTTCTACGTCCGCGACCGCGTCACCCGCTACGCGAGCGCCTTCTACGGCCCGATCGCCTTCGGCACGAGCGCGCAGTCGCGCACCCTCACCGACTGGCCGGGAGGCGGCTTCGTCGGCATCCACGGCACCAACCGTCCCGACCTCGTGCCCGGCCGTGTCTCCCACGGGTGCATCCGGCTGCGCAACGCCGACATCGTGCGCCTGGCGAAGCTGATGCCGGTGGGCACGCCGCTGGAGATCCGCTGAGGGAGCGGCCGCTGCGCGGGGGCGCGGAGCGGCTGGCGCACGAGCCGCCCACTACGCTGCGCGCGCATGCCCGACGTCTACGCCACCGCGCGCGGGCGCGTGCGCGCTCGGATCGCCTCGCCGCTCGCGGCGCGGGCCCGGGCGCGGCGACACGAGCGGTTCTTCGCCCTCACCGGCCTGCAGCCCGGGATGCGCGTCGTCGACGTCGGCTGTGGAGCGCTCGGCCTGCGCGGACTCGAGCCCGATCTCGACATCACCGGCGTCGACCTCGCGCCGCGCCCCGGCTACCCCGGGCCGTTCGTGCAGGCCGACGCGACGCGGCGGCTGCCGTTCGACGACGGCGCCTTCGACCTCGCCTACTCCTCGAGCGTGGTCGAGCACGTCGAGCCGGGCCGCCGCGCCGCGTTCGCCGGCGAGGTCAAGCGCGTCGCCCGCGGCTGGTTCGTGCAGACGCCGGCCTTCTCGTTCCCGATCGAGCCGCACGCGCTGCTGCCCGTCGCGCACTGGCTGCCGCCATCGCTGCGGCGGCCTTACTGGCGCCTGGGCGCGGCCGGCGCGTGGGAGGACATCGCGCTCCTGCGCCGGGCCGAGCTCGCGGCGCTCTTCGGCGAGCCGATCCTCGCCGAGCGCTTCGGGGGCCTCGTCAAGAGCTGGATCGCCGTGCGCCCGGCGGCGTAGCCTCCCGAGCATGGTCGCCGCTTCCCTGGCCGGCCGTGAACGCCGCGAAGACCTCGGCCGCGGCGAGGTGGAAGCCCTCGGGCTGGCCGGCGGTCCCGAAGGTCGCCGCGATCTCGCGCATCTCGCCGACCCAGCGCCACCCCTTGTCCGCGGTCGACTCGACCGCCCGCGAGTGGCGTTCGGCCAGCTGCGGCTGCGAGATCGCCCACTCGGCGAGCAGCTCGTCGTCGACGCCGTGGGCGCGCGCGGTCGCGCGGATGGCCACCAGCAGCGCCGCGGTGCCCTTCGTCCACGCCGCGTAGGTCATCTTCAGCGCCGAGGCGGCGCCGACGTCGCCCTCGAGCACGATGGCGTCCAAGGCGGTGCCCTCGAACAGCTCCGCGACGCCGGCGGCCTCGGCGCCGCTGAGGTACAAGCGGGTCGTCCCCGCCCGTGACGGCGGCGGCCCGATGATGCCGCCGTCCACGAACCGCGTCCCCGCCGCCTCCGCAACCACCCGCACCGTCTCCGGCGACACCGCATTGGCATCGACGAACGTGCCGGCGAACCCGTTGAACGCCTCCGCCACCTCGACCGCGGCGTGCGGCGGGACGATCGAGAGCACCACCTCGCAGCGCTCGCGCAGCGCCGCGACGCGCCCCACGTCCGCCAGCCCCGCCGCCCCCGCGCGCTGCGTCGTCTGCTCACCGCGCCCCTCCGACGCCCAGAGGACCTCGTGCCCCCGCTCGCGCAACGCACCGCCCACGACCGAGCCCATCGTCCCCGGATGCACCACCCCGACGATCGCCATGCGGACAGAATGATCCAACCGCGGCCGCGGCGCGCATAGGATCGCCAGGATGGCCAGAACGCTCGATCTCAGTGCCCTCGGTGTCCGCATCGAGCTGCTGCGCACGCCGGAGGACACCGGCGGGGAGCTGCTCGAGTTCGACGTCGTCGGCCGCGCCCGCGGCTTCCTCGCGAGCACGCACGTGCACAGCTCCCAGTCCGAGCGCCTGGAGGTCCTCTCGGGTGCGCTGAAGCTCACGATCGACGGCCACGAGCACCTCCTCAGGCCGGGCCAGGCCATGGAGGTCGCGCCCGGCACGCCGCACCGCCAGCAGGCCGGCGCCACGGGCGAGGGCCGCGTCCGCATCCAGTCGCGCCCGGCCGGCGACACGCTCGGGTTCCTCGAGCGCGTCGAGCAGATGGGCCGCGACCGCGAGTTCAACCGCTTCGGCTACCCCAAGCCCGTGCCCGGCGCGCGCCTCATCCGCGACTTCGGGCACGCCGGCCATGCGACCACGCCGCCGCTGCCCGTGCAGCGCGCGTTCTCCAGGCTCGTGCTCGGGCTCGCCGAGGCCTCGCGCCCGTACGTCTTCGTCGACGAGTGGGACGTCGCCGCGCCTCGCGAGGCGGTGTTCTCCGCCCTCGCCGACGCCCGCACCTATCCCGTGTGGTGGCGCCCCGTCTACATCGACGTCGAGTCAGACGGGCCGGCCGAGCTGGGCAAGGAGTCGCGCCAGCACTTCAAGGGCCGCCTCCCCTATCACCTCAACACGCGCTCGGTCATCACCCAGCTCGACCCGCCGCGGACGATCACCGCCGAGGTCGACGGCGACCTGCGCGGCACCGGCACCTGGACGCTGACGCCGATCGCCGACGGCACCCATGTTCAATTCGACTGGCAGGTCCACGCCGACCGCCGCCTGCTGCGCCTGCTCACGCCGGTGCTGCGCCCGGCCTTCCGCTGGAACCACAACTGGGCGATCGCGCGCGCGATGGCCGGCCTGGAGCCCTTCGCGCAGCAGCTGGCCAACCAGCCGGCGGCGGCCGAGACGGCAACCGCTTAGCCCGCGTACATCGCCTCGATCGCGTCGGCGTACTTGCGATCGATCGGCCTGCGCTTGAGCTTCATCGTCGGGGTCAGCTCGTCGCCGCCCGGCAGCCAGTCGCCCTCGACGATCGTGAACTTCTTGATCTGCTCGACGCGGGCGAGCTTGGCGTTGGCGGCGTCGACGCCCTCCTGGACCGCCGCGCGCATCCGCTCGTCGTGCGCCAGCGCCTCCAGCGACGCGTCGGGCAGCTCGTGCTGGGCCGCCCACGCCGGCGCGAAGTCGCTGTCGAGCACGATGAGCGCGGTGTTGTAGCTGCGCCGATCGCCGATGACGCACGCCTGGCCGATCAGCGGGCTGGCCGCCTTCAGCGTCGACTCGATGTTGGCCGGCGCCATGTTCTTGCCGGCGGCGTTGATGATGATCTCCTTCTTGCGATCGACGATCCGCAGGTATCCGTCCTCGTCGATCGCGCCGATGTCGCCGGTGCGCAGCCAGCCGTCGGCGGTGAACGTGTCGGCCGTCTGGTCGGGCAGGTTGCGGTAGCCGGCCATCACGACGTCGCCGCGCACGAGCACCTCGCCGTCGCCGTCGAGCTTGATCTCGACCCCGGGCGTCGGCGGCCCGACGGTGCCGATCTTGACCTTCCCGGGCGGGTTGATCGCGCCCGCGCCCGTCGTCTCGCTCATGCCCCACAGCTCGGCGAGCGGCAGCCCGATCGCGTGGAAGAACTCGAGCACCTCGACCGGCGTCGGCGCCGCTCCGACGTTGATCGCCTTGGCCTGATCGAGCCCGAGCATCGCGCGCAGGCCGGCGAAGATCTCGCGATCGGCCTGCGCCACCCGCGCGGCGAGGTCCTCCGGGACCTCCTCCCCGCGCTGCTCGAGGCGCACCTTCTCGACCGCGTCGCGCAACGCGCCCTGCATGCGCTCGCGCTGCTCGGGCGGCTGGGAGGTCGCCATCGCCTCCAGGCCGGCCTTGAGCTTCTCCCAGATCCGCGGCACCGCGAAGAACCACGACGGACGCACCTCGGGCAGGTAGGCGAGGATCTCGCGCGCGTTTGGGCAGCAGGTGACCTGCAGCCCGTAGACGATCGGGATGTAGTGGTGGGCGACGCGCTCGGCGACGTGGGCGCTGGGCAGCCACGAGATCACGCGCCCCTCGCGCGGGAAGTCGATGAGGTCCTCGATCGCCGACACCGCCGCGGTGACGTTGCGGTGGGTGATCTGGACGCCCTTCGGCGGGCCTGTCGTGCCCGATGTGTAGATGAGCGTGATCAGGTCCTCCGGCGCGGTCTGCGCCGCCGAGGCGTCGACGTCGAGATCGGACGCCATCGCGCTCACCTCGTCGAGGGTAAGGACGCCCTCGGGCGCCTCGCCGTCGACCACGATGACGTGCTCGAGCGCGGGCAGGTCCTTGCGGGCCTCGAGCGCGCCGGGCAGCAGCTGCTGCTCGGTGATCAGCACCCGCGCGCCCGCGTCCGAGGCCACGAAGGCGATCTGCTCGGGCGTGTACTGCATGTAGATCGAGAACGGCGTCCCGCCGGCCATCATCACGCCGAGGTCGCTCACCGCGAACTCGGGCCGGGTGTTGAGCAGCAAGGCGACGGTGTCGCCGCGCCGCAGGCCCAGCGCGGCCAGCCCGCGCGCGAATGCGTCGACGCGCTCGCGCAGCTCGCCCCACGTCCAGGCGACCTCGTCGCCGTTCGTGCGCACCGCGACCTCGTCGGCGCGGATGCTCGTGATAGTCCGGAACGCCTCGGCGATCGTGGCGGCGCCCACCGCGTCGCGGGCCCGCGTCGTCTCCTCCATGCTCCGGAACGCTACCCGTCCGCGATCGTCGTCAGGCGACCGAGGGCAGCGACGTCCACGCGTCGAACGCGGGGCGCCGCGCGCCGCCGGACTCCGCCGTCTCGCACAGGCCGCTGTCGTAGCGCGGATCGGTGTGGAAGAGGTACTGCGTGACGAGCGCGACGCCGGCGCCGTCGGGCGTGTCGGCGAGCCGCTCCCAGGCTGCGCGCAGCAGATCGGCCTGCTTGACGCGCTGCGCGGTCGGGTCGGCGATCCCGAAGCGCTTGGCGATCGTGCGCAGGGTCACGCCGCCTTCGGTGAGCATGAGCTGCGGATCGCCGGCATCGCCGTCCGGCCAGCCCGCCCAGCGGCCCTCCAGGCGCCGGCGGACCGCGGCCGCGCGCTTGGTGGCGTAGGCCACGTCTGAGTAGTTGTGGTGCGTCCAGGCGAACCGCGGCCCGGCGACGAACCGGCGGCGGTCGAGCTCGTCGAGCAGGCGCTCGGTGAAGTCGTCGTAGCCGCGGACGTCGGAGACGCCGGGGCCGGCGAGCACGACGCGGCTGCCGAGGTCGTCGGCGATCCGCTGGGCGGTGGCGAACATCGCCGCGACGGTCTCGGGCGCCACCCGCCGCGCGGTCCACTGCAGGTTGGGCTCGTTGGAGAGCTCGAGCACGTCGATCGCGCCGCCGTAGCGGGCGATCGTCCACGCGACGAACTGGCCCCACGCGCCGCGCGCGGAGAGATCGGAGGGCGGCAGGAACGACTGGCTGACGCCGTTGACCCACGCGGGGAAGCGGTAGAGCGTGAGGATCGTGCGCAGACCGGCGGCGCGGGCGTGGGCGATCTGGTCGTCGAGCGCGGCGACGCGATCTTGCGCGAAGGTGCCCGGCGCGGGCATCAGCGTGGGCCAATCGGCCCACAGCCGCACCCAGCGCGTGCCGCTCTGCGCCAGCAGCGCGAGGTTGTCGGCGGCGCGCAGGTCCTGCGGGCAGCCGGGAGCGATGCAGCCCGCCGGGCCGAGGGCGACGCAGCGCGGCGGGGTGGCGGCGTGCGCCACCGGCGCGTCGAGCATGCGGGCGAACAGCGCCGACCCCGCGACCCCTGCCGTGGCTGCCGCGCCGGCTCTCGCCAACAGCTGACGGCGCGTGAGCATCAGCGGACGTTGAAGCCCTCGCCGCGCAGCCTGTCGATGTCGTTCGTCAATCCGATGACGAACAGCAACGCCACCAGCATGAACCCCACCACCGACGCTCGCTCCATGACGCGGTACGGGATCGGACGCCCACGCAGCTTCTCTGCCACTGCCCAGAAGATATGGCCGCCGTCGAGGGGCAGGAAGGGGAAAAGGTTCACCACGGCGAGCGAGAGCGAGATGATCGCCAACACGCTCAGGGCCTGGATGGCGTCGAACTTGATCGACTCGCGCGTGACCTCATAGGAGCCGACGACGCCCGAGACGTTCTTGCGCGCCTGCGGGTCGTAGAAGATCCGCACGATCGCCGTGACGGTGAGCTTGGTGACGCGCCAGAGGTTGTCGACGGTGATCGTCGCCGCGCGGCCGGCGCCGACCTTCTCGGTGGCGCCGTAGCCGAACCCCAGCAGCATGCGCTTGCTCGGCGCGTCGTACTCGGGCGCGATGCGCAGCGTGACCGGCTTGCCGTCGCGCTCGACGCGCACCTCCGCGGCCGTGGCCGCGCGACAGCCCTGCTTCGGTGTGCCCGGGCAAGCGTGGCGATTGACCACGCCGCGCAGCTGGTTCTGGCGGCGCTCGATCTCATCGTCGCTGAGGCCGGGCTGATAGCCGGGGACCCCGTCGACCGACAGCACCTTGTCGCCCTCCTGGAGCTGGCTGGCGGCCGGGCTGTCCTTCTGGAGCGTGTTGACGACCAGCGCGTTGGTCAGCACGCCGTGGGAGGGGATGATGCACCACCCGATCACGAAGGCGATGAGGATGTTCATCGCCGGGCCGGCCGCGATGACCACGACGCGCTTCCACGTGGGCTGGTTGAGGTAGGCCCGCGGCACGACCTCCGGCGGGAGGTCCTCGTGCGGGCTCATCCCGCTGATCTTCACGTAGCCGCCGAGCGGGATCGAGCCGAGCGCGTACTCGGTCTCGCCGCGGCGCACCTTCGCCAGCAGCGGCGGGAAGAACAGCGAGAAGCGCTCGACGCGCATCCCGGTCGCCTTGGCGGCCATGAAGTGCCCGAGCTCGTGCAGGACGATGAGCGCGGCGAAGCCGGCGGCGGCGAGAAACCAGCTCATCGTCTACGCCCGGACCGCGATCAGCTCCGCCGCGACCGCGCGCGCCTCGCGGTCGGCCTCGTACAGCGACTCGAACGCGCGCACCGGCCCCGGCGGCAGGCGCTCGAGCGCCGCCTCGATCACCGCGGGGATGCCCAGGAAGGTCAGCCGGCCGGCAAGGAAGGCGTGGACGGCGACCTCGTTGGCCGCGTTGAGCACGCACGGCGCGGTGCCGCCGGCCGCGGCGGCCTCGCGCGCCAGGCGCAGGCACGGGAACGCGTCGGTGTCGACGCGCTCGAAGGTCAGCGCCCCGACCTCGGCGAGGTCGAGCGCCCGCATGGGCACGTCGACGCGCTCGGGGTAGTGCAGCGCGTAGGAGATCGGGACGCGCATGTCGGGATGGCCGAGGTGCGCCAGCGCGGCGCCGTCGCACAGCAGCACGTAGGAGTGGACGATCGACTGCGGGTGGACGACGACATCGATGCGGTCGTAGGAGGTGCCGAACAGGTGGTGGGCCTCGATGAGCTCCAGGCCCTTGTTCATGAGCGTGGCCGAATCGATGGTGATCTTGCCGCCCATCGCCCAGGTCGGGTGCTGGAGCGCCTCCTCGGCGCTGACGTCCTCGAGCTGCTCGCGCGTGCGGCCGCGGAAGGGGCCGCCGCTGGCGGTGAGGACGAGCTTGTCGATGGTGCCGCCGCGCTCGCTGGCGATGAGCTGGTGCAGCGCGGAGTGCTCGGAGTCGACCGGGATGATCTGCGCGCCCGTCGCCTCGGCCAGCTGGGTGACGAGCTCGCCGCCGACGACCAGCGACTCCTTGTTGGCCAGCGCCAGGTCGATCCCCTCGCCGAGGGTGGCGACCGTCGGCCCCAGGCCGGCGGACCCGACCAGCGCGTTGAGCACGAGATCGGCGCCGGACTCGATCACGAGCCGCACGAGCCCCTCCGCGCCGACGAGCACCTCGCCGTCGGTCCACGCCTCGGCCGCCCGCGCGCCAGCGATCGGATCGGCGAGCGCGATGCGGTCGACGCCATGCGCCCGCGCCTGCTCCACGAGCGCCTCCCATGAGCGCTCGGCGCTCAGCCCGACGAGCTCGAGCTCGTCCGAGCGCTCGACGATGTTGAGCGCCTGCGTCCCGATCGAGCCGGTGGAGCCGAGGATGAGGAGGCGGCGCGCCACGGGCCTTAGGGTGACACAGGCGCGGTCACGAACTCGTCAGCGCGATACGGTTGCGCGCCATGCGACGGCTCGGCCTGGGCTTACTGGTGGGGATCTGCGCGTGGTCGCTGGCGGGGCCGGCCGCCGCACGGCCCGTGCCGCCTGCGCCGGATGCTCCGGTCGTCGCGTCGCTTCCAGGCGGGGCCACCCTCGTTGCCTTCGATCACGGGGCGGACCTCTGCTTCGGCCTGCGCCGCGGGGGATCGGCAACGTGCGACGCGCCGCCGCACGGCTACCTCGACCCGCGCGTCGAGGCATCTGGGGTGAACGGAGAGCAGGTCGTCTACGGCGTCACGACGTCGGATGCCACGAGCGTCGAGGTCCTCGCGGCGGGCGCGAGCGCTACCGGTCCGGTAAGCGGCGGCGCCTACGCCGGCCGCTTCGCGGGGCAGGTCCAGGCCCATCGACGAGGGCTGCAGCGATCCAGCACTGACGCCGGCGCCGTGACCGTGACCCCGACAGAGCACTGCGACCCCGCCGCGATGAAGCTCACCGGCCTGGCCGGCTCGGACGTGCAACGCATCGACGCCGTCCTCGGTGACGGCACGCGGCGGCGCCTGCCGCTCCACCCGCTGCCGACGCGCTTCGGCGACCCGCGCCACGCCTATGCGCTCGTCCTCGCGCCCGGCATCGCCGTGCGCGCGCTGCGGATCGCCGCCGGCGGCCGCGTGCGCGTGCTGCCGGTCGGTCAGGCGCCCGGTGGCGCGACGTGCACCCGGCAACTCGGCAATGGGGGCGCGTTCATCCTCGGCTTCGGCGCCAGCGGGACGCACTCGATGTCGACCGGCCCCCTCGTTGCCCGCGACGACGGCGACCTGCTGTGCGTCGGCCTGGGCGCGATCGGCGCCGGGGACTGCCAGGTCCCGCCGATCGACCCGCTGGCGCGCATCGACACGCGCGGGTCCGGGGCGCAGCGCTCGCTGCTGGCGGTGGTGCCGCCCGAGGTCGCAGCGCTGCGGCTCACGCCCAGCAGCGGCCCGCCGATCACCGTGCCGACGACTGATCTGCCCGGCTACACCGGCCGCTATGTCGGCCTGGTGCGCGTCGCAACCGTCGTCCTGCCCGCCGGCGCGAAGGTGTACGACACCTACGAGCTGGCCGCCGACGGTCACCTGCTGCAGCACGTGCCGGGGCCCGACCAGCGCCCGCTCGCCCACGCGCCGGCTGTCCTCGCCCGGCTTCCGGGCGGCGTCGTCGTCGCGGGCGCCGAGCGCTGCGTGCAGGTGGGAGCGGACGCGCCGACGCGCGACCGCGCCGACTGTCGCCTCGCCTTCGGGCCGATCTTCATCTCTCCCTGCGCGGCGCGGCGGATCGTCGTCGTCGCGAGGGCCCGCCGGCTGAGCGTCCGGACTGATCGCGGCGTCATCCGCGGCCAGCGCAAGGGCCGCTTGTCCGTGGCGGTCGTGCCGCGCGACGCGGCGCTGCGCAGCCCGGTTCGCCTCCCGCCCGCCGCCAGGCAGTGCGGCTACACGCTGCAGACGTAAGGAAAGACCGGCGGCGGCCGCTCCACCGCCGCCGGCCACCACCGCATGATGTCAGACGTCTTGTAGGAGTGGCAAGCGGGAACCGTCAGAGCATCGCGTGCCAGACGTAGAAGCCCGCGACCATCGTGAACATCGCGGCGTCGAGCCGGTCGAGCGCTCCTCCGTGCGCGCCGAAGAGGCGGCCGGTGTCCTTCGTGCCGGCGTCGCGCTTGAGGTACGACTCGAAGAGGTCGCCGACCGGCGCCGCGGCGCCGACGGCCGCGCCGAGGATGATCGCGTTCCAGCCGCTCAGCCAGTCCTGATAGAGCCCGGCCAGCCACACGGCGAGGACCGCGACGACGAAGCCGATGACCAGGCCCTCGACGGTCTTGTTCGGCGAGATCGACGGCGCCAGCCGGCGCGTGCCGAACGTGCGCCCTCCCAGGTAGGCGCCGGTGTCGCCGACGAAGGTGCCGACGAGGACGTCGATGACGATCGAGTTGCCGTGCGGCAGGTCGCGCAGCAGGACCGCGTGCGCGAACGCCAGCCCGATCCAGGCCAGCCCGAGCAGGGTCACCGACACCCCCGGCGTGCCGGCGTGGCGCGGCTGCATCGCGGCGAGCAGGAAGACCAGCGGCACGCAGGCCACGAACGCGCCCAGCACGCTGGCCTGATCGCCGCGGTGGGCGGCCACCAGCAGCCCGACCACCCCGATGAACGCCGCCAGGCGCGACGGGTTGGTGAACTCGTACATCGAGAACAGCTCGTGCAGGCAGATCCAGCCCAGCACGACGAGCCCGGCCACGAAGATCCATCCGCCCATCCCGACGATGATCAGCGCGAAGACGATCGCCGGGATCGCCGCCGCGATCCGCGCGCCCAGGTCCGAGCGCGTGTTGCGCCGTCGTGCGCGGTCGGCGCGTCGGCGGCTGGCCGTCGAGCGCCGGCGCCGCGCGCCGCCCTCCATCAGCGCGCCCCGAACCGGCGCTGCCGGCCCTCGAAGGCGTCGAGCGCGGCGCGGAAGGCCTCGCGCGAGAAGTCCGGCCACAGGTCGTCGACGAACATCAGCTCGGAGTAGGCGAGCTGCCAGAGCAGGTAGTTGGAGATGCGCTGCTCGCCGCTGGTGCGGATGAGCAGGTCGGGGTCGTGCATCTCGGGCGCGTAGAGCAGCTCGCGGAACGCCTCCTCCCCGCCCCCCGAGTAGCGCTCGGCCGCGTCGAGGATCTCCGCGCGCGCCCCGTAGTTGAACGCGACGTAGAGCGTGATGCGGTCGTTGTGCCGGGTCTGCGCCTCGGCCCAGTCCATCTGCTCGAGCAGCGCCGGCCCGACGCCCTGGCGGCGGCCGATGAACCGCATCCGCACGCCCTCCTGCTCGAGCTCGGGCGTCTCGGAGAGGATCCGCTGCGAGAACATCCGCATGAGCGCGGTGACCTCCTCGGCCGGCCGCGACCAGTTCTCGGTCGAGAACGAGTAGACGGTCAGCTCGCGCACGCCGAACTCGGCGGCGTCGCGCAGGCGCGCCTTGACGGTGTCGGCGCCGGCCTGGTGGCCCTCGGCCACCGGAAGCCCGCGCTTCTGCGCCCAGCGGCCGTTGCCGTCGGTGATGATGGCGACGTACCGCGCGGGACGGCCGGCGCTCGGGCCCCCGCTCCCACCTCCAGGATCTCGGCTTCCTTGGCCTTCCGCGCCGCGTCGAGATCCGCGGCCGCCTGCTCCAGGCGGGACAGACTCAGGTTGAGCCGTCCACGCTGCAGCAGAATCCGCGGCGAACCCGGCTTGATCGCGAGCGCTGCCTCGAAGGCGGCGGCCGCTGCCGCGAAGTGCCGGAGCTCGAGGCTGACCATGCCCTTGCCGGCGATCGCCTCGGCGTGAGATGGCTGAAACGACAGGGCTCGGTCGAAGCTCGCCTTGGCCCGCTCGAACTGGCCTTCCATCAATTCCGCCATGCCGCGGTTGCAATACGCATCGGCATAATCCGGCTTCAGCCCGATCGCCCGCTCGTGCAGCGCGATCGCCTCATTGCCGAGGCCGATGTGCAGGAGCGTATTGCCGAGATTGGTCAGGGTAATCGGACAATTCGGCTTCAGCGCGATGGCCTTCTCCTGGCAGGCGCGAGCGTCGTTGAATTTCTCCAGCGCGAAAAAGACGGCCCCGAGATTGCCGTGCGCATCGGGCGAGCGCGGATCGAGCGCAATCGCACGCTCAAGCAGGAATTCCGCCTCGTCGAGCCGCCCGCCGTCGAACGCGCGCAGGCCGAGCAGATGCGTGGCATGGAAATGATCCGGAACCTCTTTCAAGATCTCGCGGCAGAGCATCTCGG